>Ga0335069_10000552_pt1 | contig 63417 bp, 52 predicted proteins | sample Lox_Sample_11_FD_206714 | JGI IMG/M metagenome (GOLD analysis project Ga0335069, IMG submission 206714) | Soil microbial communities from Loxahatchee National Wildlife Refuge, Florida, United States - Lox_Sample_1.1 | ecosystem: Environmental > Terrestrial > Soil > Wetlands | place: USA... | reverse complement strand
GACTATCAGGTGCGCGCCGCTTTCTTGGACATTCAAACGGCGGCGGACCAGGTCGCGGTGGCGGAGAGCAATTTGCAACTGGCCAACCAGACGCTTGAACAGTCCCGTGATCGCTTTGCCGCAGGCGTGACCGATACCGTTGAAGTTGTGCAGGCGCAGGAGTCCGTCGCGGCTGCCAATGACAGCATTATCGCCGCCCGCTTTGCTCACAACATTGCAAAAGTGGAACTGGCGCGGGCGATCGGGCTGGCGGAACAGGGGATCAAGAAATTTATCGAGGTGCGTTGAGATGGCTGAGACGATCGAGGAAGGTAAACCTGAAGTCCCGTCGAAGCAGTGGACGAAAAAGCCAAAGCGTGGGAGGGCGCGCATCATTGTGCCCGTTGTGCTCGTGGTGCTGGTGGTCGCCGGCTATTTCCTGTGGCAATATTTCGGCTCCTACGAATCCACCGACGACGCCCAGATCGACGGGCACCTGAATGCGATCAGCGCTCGCATCAGCGGCCAGGTGAACGAGGTACTGGTGGATGACGAGCAGTTTGTGAAGAAGGGCGACGTACTGGTGAAGATCGATCCGCGGGATTACGAAGTGGCCGTGGCAAAAGCGGAGGCCGATCTGGCGGACGCGGAAGCAGCGCTCGAGGGTTCGCGAACGGATGTGCCACTTACATCCACAACTAGCGAAAGCACGCTCAGTTCGGCGCGGTCTGTGCATGCCGACGCGGGTGCCGGGCTCACGGCCGCAGAGCGACAGCTCAATGCCGCGCAGGCACGTCTGGAGACTGCACGCGCCCAGGTTGGTGAGGCGGAAGCGAACTACAAGAAAGCCGCAGATGATGTCGAGCGCTACAAGCTGCTGGTCGCCAAGGACGAGATCTCGGCGCAAGTGTACGACCAAGCGGTCCAAACCGCCGCCGCGGCAAAAGCGACGCTGGCAGCGCGGACAGCCTCCGTGGCGGAAGCGCAGCAGAACATCACGGTGGCCGAAGCATCCATCCAACAAGCCCACGCGAGGATCAGCCAGGCGGACGCCTCCATTCAGGCGGCTTTGACCGCGCCGCAGCAAATCGCCATCAGCCAGTTCAAGGCCAAATCAGCGGCGGCAAAACTCTTGCAGCAGAGGGCGTTGCTCGACCAGGCGCGGCTCAACCTCAGCTATTGCACAATCGTCGCGCCAGTCAGCGGGATCGTGGGGAAGAAGACGGTCGAGATCGGCCAGAACGTTTCCCCGGGACAGCAACTGCTGGTGGTGGTTCCGCTCGATGATATCTGGGTGACGGCGAATTTCAAGGAAACACAGCTCAGAAAGATGAAGGCCGGACAAAAGGTCAGGTTCAGTGTGGACGCTTACGATCACGAATACACGGGGCACGTGACCGGCATTGCGGGCGCCGCCGGGTCGCGTCTCAGCTTGCTCCCACCGGAGAATGCAACGGGCAACTACGTGAAGGTGGTGCAGCGTCTTCCGGTTCGTATCGACATCGACTCAGGCCAAAACAGCGATCATCGGCTGCGGCCTGGCATGTCAGTCGACCCCAAGGTGTACCTCGAGTAAAGGGAAATGGCGGAGTTGACCGAGACGACAAACGCCGCCCCGGCGGGCAGCCCGGAGCTGTGGAAGCCGAGGTTCAATCCGTGGGCCATCGCGGTTGTTGTGGCTATGGCCGCATTCATGGAGGTGCTGGACACCAGCATTGCTAACGTTGCCTTGCCGCACATGGCCGGCAACCTGGGCGCCAGCAACGACGAGAGCACCTGGGTGCTGACCTCGTACCTCGTCTCCAATGCCATCGTCCTTCCCATCAGTGGCTGGCTGGCGGGACTGTTCGGCCGAAAGCGGTTCTTCATTCTCTGCATTTTCCTGTTCACGGTGAGTTCGATGTTGTGCGGCGCGGCGCCTACCCTCGGGACGCTGATTCTGTTCCGCATCCTGCAAGGAGCCGGAGGCGGCGGACTTCAGCCCATGGCACAGGCCATTCTGGCCGACACCTTCCCGCCGCATCAACGCGGGCTGGCTTTCGCCGTATATGGAATCACGGCGGTCATGGCGCCGACCATCGGTCCAACGCTGGGCGGCTGGATCACCGACAACTACACATGGCGATGGATCTTCTACATCAATCTCCCCGTCGGTTTGCTGGCCATGTTTCTCGCGTATCGCATGGTGGAGGATCCACCCTACTTGAAACGGTTGCCCGGCGCCGCCGTGCGCGTGGACTACATCGGCATCTCGCTCCTTTCTCTGGGCATCGGCGCGCTTCAGATCCTGCTCGATAAAGGCCAGGAGGATGACTGGTTCGGCTCCCACTTTATCGTCACGCTCGCGTGGATCGCTGGCGTGTGCCTGGTTTCGCTGGTGGTGTGGGAATGGCGGCACAAAGAACCGATCATCGATGTTCGGCTGTTTAAATACTTCAGTTTTGCCAGCGCCAATCTCATGATGTTCATTCTGGGGGTTGTGCTTTTCAGCAGCCTGGTGATGATGCCTCAGTTTCTACAAACGTTGATGGGCTACACGGCGCAATCAGCCGGCATGGTTCTTTCTGCGAGCGGAGTTCTGCTGCTGTTCGAGATGCCCGTAGTCGGGCAACTCACCACTAAAGTTGCCGCGAAGTACATCGTTGCGTTCGGCTGGTTCTTGCTCGCCATCGCGATGTACTATTCCACGGTGCGCATGGATCTGTTGATCAGCTTCCAGTCGGCCATGTGGCTGCGAGTGGCGCAATCGTCTGGGCTGGGTTTCTTATTCGTGCCCATTTCGTTGATCGCTTATTCCGAGATACCAACTGAAAAAGGCAACAGCGTTTCCGGGATGATCAACTTCATGCGCAATATTGGTAGCAGCGTGGGAACCTCGATGGTCACCACGCTGCTGGCCCGCCGCGCCCAATTCCATCAGGCGATGCTGGCGTCGCATACAACAAGCTTCGATCCGGCGCTTCAAAACCAGGTGGCCGGTCTCAGCCGGCAGCTCGTGCACTCGGGAATCAGCGCGGCTGATGCGAAGATACACGCATACGGGCTAATTTACGACGGGATGCTGGCGCAGTCGCAGACTCTGGCCTATATCGACACATACTTGTTACTGGCGATTGGCGCGAGCATTATGTTTGTGCTCGCGTTCCTCGTCCGCAAGAATGATCCGCGGGGCGGACCAGTTGTTATGGAGTAAATGCCGGTGAGGAATCCATGATTCGAGTCATTACCGTCGATCGCGAATATGGCAGCGGAGGTCCTGACATCGCCAAGAAACTTGCCGACCGTTTGGGCTGGAAGTTATGGGACCAATTGCTCACCACGGAAATTGCCCGACTGATGGACTGCGAAGCGCGGGTGGTGGAGGAGCGTGAGGAGCGAAAAGATCCGCTTCGCTACCGACTCTTCAAGGCATTTATGCGCGGAAGTCTGGAAGGCAGCCAGAACGCGTCGCGGCTCAGGATGGTGGATGCGGAATGCATCCGGGAATTCACCGAACGCGTCGTCACCAACGCCGCCAAGACCGGCAACTCCGTCATCGTGGGCCGCGGCTCGCCGTTCTACCTTCACGGGCGCGCCGACGTCTTTCATGTCTTCATCTACGCCCCTTTCGAAGAGAAAGTGCGCCGTCTGCGCGAAAACGGCAAGAGCGAAGCCGAAGCCACGGAACTAGCCGAGACCGTGGACCGCGATCGCGCGGCCTATATCAAGCAATACTTCGACCTGGAGTGGCCGGCGCGTTATCTGTTCCACCTCATGATCAACTCGACGCTTGGCGAAGACCGCGTGGTGCAAACGATTCTCGATTCGGTCGCGCTTGCTGACAAAAGCCCCATGTAATGGCGCGCGGAATTACCGGGATCGATCCACTGTCAAGTCTTCCTCGTCGACAGCGGGAGGATGGACTGTTTGTGCCCCGCTCGTTCCGGCAGGACATATGCCTCGAAAATACGGGCAGCGCGCGCAGTGTTCGCCCTCGCGCAGCGGGAAGCTCACCCCGGCCTGTGCTTCGCGGAAATCACGGACTAGCGCCTCGGGATCGTCGATGAGCGAGCGTTCGAGCGAAACGGGCACCGCAACATCCGGCCGCAAGAAATAAACATAGGCGCGTGCCGGTGTGCGACCCGCGATGCGCTCCAGTGCCAACCCATACAGACGCAACTGCGGAGCATAGAAGTGTGCCCGGACGGTGGCAGCACGCGTCTTGATTTCGTCGGTTTTGTAATCCACCAGCACCAATTCGCCGGCCTCTTCGAACCACAGATCGATCTGACCCCGCAGAACGACGTCCTCGATTTCGATCAGAAAATCGAATTCGCGCTCGATGCGCGTCGCGCGGGCGGCACGACGTCCGAGTTCGCTCGCATGGAAAGCAGCGATGAGTTTCTGGGCTTCCGGCGCCGGCTCTTCGACAACCTGTCCCGCCAGCAGCGCATGGACTTGCCGTCCGAATTCGCTGGCGCCGATCTCCTGGTCCTCGTCGTCTTCGTCAACGGTCCGTAGGGTCTGTCGGCCATTTCCGGGCCAGCCGAGGTAGCGCTCGATATAGTACCGGCGCGGGCATTCGGCGAACTGGGCGACCGAGGTCACACTGGCTGCAAAATCGTGCTGATCCAGCACCAGAGGCCGGTCCAGCATGGGGATCGTTGCCTGCGCGACTTCCTGCTCCCGGCGCGCAAGAGGCTGCGGCGCCTGATCGCTGGCGAAAATCCGCACGGCGAAGCGCTCGCCATCGGGCGCCTCCATCGGCACGACCTTCTGCTGGGGAGTTCGCAGATCCATGCCCAATGCCGTTTCGAGCGTTGCGGCCCATTCTTTCGGCTTGGCGAAACTCGAATACGAAAACACCAGGTGTTCTTCGGCGCGCGTCATCGCGACATAGAAGAGACGATTGCTCTCATCCTCTTCGCGCTGCTTTACCTCGTCGGCGATGGCTTTCAGAAAACTGTCGCGCTTGGTGTCGCCGCCGGCAGGGTACTTCCAATTCGCACCCAAGCCCAGGTTGGGTGAGAATGCCAGCGAGCCGCAGCCGGCCGCGATTCCCTTGTGCAGAGCCGCCAGAAACACGACAGGAAATTCGAGGCCCTTCGCGGCGTGCACGGTCATAACGCGCACCGCGTTGACAGCATCCTCAGGCGGCGCATCGGGCTCGCGCGCGTCTGCCTCTCGCATCAGTTCGAGCTCACCCACGAACTCCCGCAATGTCAGCCGCGACGACCCATCACGCGCCAGCGCCAGGAACTTCTCAACGTTGGCAGTCGCGCGCGTTCCGGGGTCTAAGCTGTAGCCCGTTTCGTCCATGGCGCGCATCAAAAGCCGGTCAAAACCCGCGACATCGCGCGCTTCGCGCCATCGCGTCATCTGGTCGCGAAAGGTCCGGAGCTTGGCGAGGTCCTCCGCGCCAAACGTCGATGCCGCGTGCTCCAGCCGCCGCAGAGCGCTGCCCAGGTTGCCCACTGCTTTGAGCCGCAAGAGAGCTTCGTCGGAAACACCTGCGAACGGGGAGCGCAGCACGACCGCGAGACTGATTTCGTCCCGCGGGTTATCGATCGCCCGCAGCAGGCTTGTCAGGTCGACCACTTCCCGCGTTTCGAAGAATCCTTTTCCTTGATTCAACAGGTACGGAACGTCAAATTGATCGAAGGCGCGCGTGAAGGCCGGGACAACTTCGGAATTTCGCAGAAGAACGGCGAAATCGCCGAATTGCGCAGGGCGTCGGGCGACCTGCAATGCGCCTTCAAGATCACGGATACGCCGCGCCACTAGCATTGCTTCCAGATCGAGCGCGGCCTCCTGAGTTCTGGCGATTGCAGCCACAACCTCCACCGAGGGCTCGAACTTTTGCGCAAATTCCCTCTTCGCGACCAGCGGTAACGGGTCGATGCCATGCGCTTGCTGGGAAATCTTTTCGGCGGCGCTCAGAATCTCGGCCCGGCTGCGCCAATTCTCCTCGAGTTCTACCAGCCGCCCGCCTTGCGACTTTACCTCGTCCCGATAATGACGAAAGACTTCCGGCTCCGCGTGACGAAAGCCGTAGATCGACTGATTGCCGTCTCCGACGGCGTAGAACCTTCCCGGGCTGCGCACCAGGCTCATCAGTTTGGCTTCCAGCCGGTTCGTGTCCTGCGATTCATCCATGAGCACAAACTGGAATTGGTCTCGCATGCGCTCACGGACGGCCGCATCATTTTCCAACAGCCGCACAGCGAACGCTTGCAGGTCGGCAAAATCGAGAACGCCCATCCGCCGTTTCCGCTCGCTGTACAGCCGCTCGAAATTCCTGATCGTTTCGATGAGCGTTTCGCGCTCTGGTGCGTAGTATTCCGTGACCAACGCACGGCGGGCCTCATCGATCAATGTGTCCTTGATGAACATCAGCCGCGAATGGCTCTCGCTGCCTTGTTTGATGCCTTTGAGGCTGGTGGGAAAATCGTCCAGGACGCGGAAATGTTCGGCAGTGATCGGCGAATCCGGAAGGTCAGCGACACACTGCGCCGCTTCCAGCGTTTCCCGCAATCTGCTTACCTGGGCCGGCTTCCACCCAAAAGTATTTTCCTTAGCGATATCGGCAACGGCACGCCGAATCTCCACGAGAGGCGCTCGGTTCCTGCGAAAATCGCGCAGCCGGTCCGGAGCGACATCGGCTGAACGCATGGTGTCGTAAATGTCCGGGATTTCCTTGGCCAGATCGGGCGACGCGAGCCCGCGAATCAACCGCCGCATCTCATCGGCCTTTTCAACGAACATGCGATCCAGCGCATCCCGCGCCGCCTGCCGTTGTAGAATTGTCGCGCGCCGCGCATCTAAAACTTGAAATTCCGGATCGAGACCCGCCGCGATGGAGTTCTCGCGGAGCAAGCGAGTACAGAACCCGTGAATCGTCGAAACGTGAGCTTGCTCGAGTTGGCGGCGAACCTCCGGCGCACTGCGGAATGATTCCGCCAGCTTGTCTTTCATGTGCCGCGCCGCTTTCTCGGTGAAGGTGATGGCCAGGATGCGCTGCGGCGCCACGCCCTTTTCTATCACCAGCCGGCGGTAAAACTCCACCAGGACCGTTGTTTTTCCGGAGCCGGGTACAGCGACCACGCAGATGTCGCCGCTGTTTTCGATGTTTACAGCATCGAGTTGGCGCGGCGTGAGATTCATTCGGCGCACTCTGCAACAACAGCCTCAGCCCCCGCGTACCGGCAGGCGTCGCGGAAATCACAATACCTGCACTTTTCGATATCGCTGGGCTCCGGTGAAATGCGGCCTCCAGCGATGGCGCGCGCCGCTTCCACGCTGCGCTCTACTGCGGTGCTCAGCCAGACCGGCGTGAACGGCTCAACTCTGGCTTTGAGCCAGTCCGGCCGCTCGCCCCAGCCGGCAAAGCGGATTCCATCGCGTAAGCTGCAGTAGTAAACGCCGGCCACGCTCAGTTGCAAGCCGCGTTCCGCCGCCAACCAATAGAGCGGTCCTTGCAGGCGGTCTTCATTCGACACGTAATCGCGTACCTCACGGCTGTACTTGTAATCGATCACGATTGATCGTCCTTCTGGATCGGTGAGCAGCCGGTCAACCCGGCACCGAATCATCACGCCTTCTGCAAGCTCGAACCGGCACGGCACTTCTGCCTGGCTCTGATAGTCCGCCGGCCACGGTTCCGCCGCGGCGAAACAGCACAAATCGTCCCGCATCTGCGCCCGCAAAAGTTCCGTTTCATAGCCTGCGACCACAGATTCGTTCCGGGTGACCGCAGCAAAAACCCGCTCGAAGATAGGTTCGATCGGGCCGCGCTCCTCCAGCCATTCTTTAATTGCCTGATGGACGATGGTGCCCCGCAGCCGGAAGTCCAGGCGCTTTTCCGGACGCACAGGCGCGCCCTCAAGCTTCAGCGTATGCCGTCCGAAGAATTGAAATGGGCATTGAAAATAGCTTTCCAGCGCCGTGGCGCGCATGTCGGCGTGCTTTTGTTGCAGGATCACCAGCAGGTCCGCCGAGTGAATCGGCACCGCTGCCGTGGCCATTCCCGTCTGCGCGGCCCGCACGCGTACGGCGCGGCTCTGGGTTCGAACCTGCTCGGCATCCAGAAACAGTGAAGGAAGATTCAACTCTCCGCGCGAGTCATTTTTCGGGTAGCTCATCACCACTGAAGCCGTCGCTCGGGTCAATGCGGAATCGAACAGAAAACGTTCTTCGTCTTCGATCTCTTGCGCTGTGCGGATGCGCAGCCCCGCAGCCTTGAGCCGGCGCCGCACGCGCTCGGGCAGAATGGGGTCGGGCGCCTGGTAGCGTGGAAATTGGCCCTCCACCAGGCCGCACACGAACACCACGGGCAATTCCCATTGCCGCGCTTCGTAGGCGCTAAGCACGTGCACCACGTTACGCCGCTGGTCCATCAAGCGCAGCGGTGTCATACGGAGCACAGCCTTTACGACAGGCCAGAAGTCAGCCAGCGAGAGCGGGGCCGATGCATCGAACGCCTTCGCCGCTTCAGCCACGGCTTGCTCTAACGCGTCCAGCGCCAGTGCTTGCGACCGCCATTCAAGCACCGTTTCGTGTCCCACGCCGTCACGGAGTTTGAAAGGCTTGTAGAGTCTCCGCAGTTCCGCGAGTTGCGCCGACCATTCCGCCGGCTTGCGTCGCAGGGTCCGCCACCGATCAACTTCATGAAAGCCATCCAGCACGCGTTTCAGTTGACGGTCAGGTTTCTCGGTTAGCCCCACCAGCTCTTGCAGCGCATCGAGACCTGCACCAGGCATTCGTTTCCGGACGTCGAAATCCAAACGATCCATCGCCGCAGAGCTGCCCGCGACGGGCGCCAGCTTCATCACCGCGAGCGTCTCGTCAAACTGCCAACCGCCGAGCATGGCATCGATTGTTCCCGTCACATAGCGGACGGCAGCCTGCCCCGTCAGCTCCAGGTCGAAATAAAACTTGGCCGGGATGCCAAAACGCTCGAGCGTAGCGCGCAGCAACGGCGCGTATATATCCGGTGTTCGAACCACAATCCCTATTTCGCGAAACAGTCGGCCATTACAAACTTGTTCCAGAATTCTCCGCGCGATTTCGTCCGCTTCGCGCTCTATTCCCGGGGCAACGACCAGCTCCCGTGGTGCCGGAGCACGTTTGCAGACGATCCTCCGTTCCTCAAAACCAAGAGCGAGCAATCGCGCCCGCGTGGCGGCAGAGATATCGTCCGACGTCAGCGTGACCGTTACATCGGCGTGTTTCGCGATCGCTTGGACTAGAGCAATTTCCGGCTCGGTCAGCGAAAAGAAGCCATCCAGCCAGATCGTCTTCCCTTCCCCGATGCCCGACTCTTTTACACGGGCCGCTGCCAAACTGAAGCGCGTGGACCTGAGGCCGATGCCGCGTTCGTACAGCTCACGGCTGGTTTCCTCGAACACCTGGGCCACAGCTCGTGCCAGACCGTCGGACGGCACCAGGTCGCGCAGTATTCGTGGATCACAGCCCGCTGACGCACACTCGTCGATTACCGCCGCCAGCTTTGCGTGCAGACCCGCGAACTCCGCTACATTCTGAAACTCGGGAAGACGCAGGCGGCGCAGGACCTTCTCCACCAGAATGGTAAGCAGTGGGCTAGAAACCTCGGGTCTGTCCGCCACCCACGGCTCAATGAATCGTGAGACCGTCTGGATGAGGCTCGGCGAAAAAACCAAACCCTCGCGCGCCAGTTGGTTGCGTAAGTGCTGCGCCATCGTGGCCGTGGGGACCAGCAGACGCACACCCGTATCGCCGCGCCGGAGTGCGTTCCTAAGTGTTTCCAGCGCGCTGAAAGTCTTTCCCGACCCGGCCGGGCCGGTCAGAAGTTGCATGTAAGATCCAGCTTAGCGCTTGCCGCAAGCCGCACTACGAAGACGCCAGCTTCTTCACGCTCGCAGTGGTTCCAGCAGGTTGACTCCCATCGCGATGTCGCGCAGCCGCTGCGCCGGGTCCGGCGCCTCGCGCTCGATATTCAACGGGCCCTTGAAGCCGATCGCTTTCAGCTTCTGGATGAAGCGTGGAATGCCCACCGCGCCTTGTCCCAGCGGCTTTTCTTCGCCCAGCGCGCCGGGTACTCCTTTTGGCGGCCAATCGCCATCTTTGCAGTGAACCGAGAGCACATGCTGTGCGAGCGTACCCAACGCATCCACAGGATCCCCCGTGCCGTAGAGGATCATGTTGGCAGGGTCGAAGTTAATGCCCAGATTTCGCCGGTTCACGTCGATCAAAAATCGCAAAAGCGTGTCCGCCGGTTCCTGACCGGTTTCCAATGCGAAGGATTGGTGGTTTTTCGCGGCATGATCGCAGATGCGCCGCACCATTCCGCGCACCGCCATGTAATCGGGATCCGTGTCGTCCTCCGGCACAAACCCGATGTGCGTCGCAATACTGGGAATCCCCACTTCGCGTGCAAAATCGCTGACTTCGTACGTGCGCTGCTCGCGCTCATCACGGGTCTTGGGCGGTATGAAGCCAACAGTACGCTGCACGGTCGGAATGTCGGCATAGCTTTCGCCGTTATAGGCACAGAATGCCGTGACCACTGGAAAGTCCTCCGCCTCCATCGCGGCCTTCCACAACGCCGCCGCCCCGGCAAGCGGTGTGTCGCCGGCCACTCCGATCTGGCCGCAACCGGCACCCAGCGCTTTCAACTCACGTATGGTTTCCGTGGCGTCTCGTCCGGCCCAGAACATCACGCCTATTTCCCTGTCTCTCAGAAGCTGCATGGCATCCTCTCTCCGTTGTACCTCCTCGACTCCACCATGAGCCGCGTCAGCTTCACCGCTAGCGCGGATTCCTCCGGCGGACACAGCTCGGGCTTCTTGCCTTGCGTCACGCACTCCGTAAAATACCGCAACTCTTCCGTAAATAAATCCGCATCGCCGGCATCGATGACCTGTTTTTCACCGTCTGCGCCATAGAGCGCCAGCGGCCGCCCCTCCGAGCTGTAGTCGAGCGTTCCATTGTCGGCCACAATGGTAAATTCCATGGAGAACGGATATGCCTTTGGATGGTGCCAGCCCCCTGTGATCACCACGCTGCCGATCCCCGGATAGTGGAATTCGGCGACGATCACGTCGATCCCACGTTCGAGCTTCTCAAATCCCGTCGCCGACACCTCCGCCGGCTTGCCCAGCAGGTGGACGCAGTAATCGACATCGTGAATCAGCAGGTCGAAAACGCCGCCGCCGCTCCTGGCTGGGTCACCAAGCCACTGGCTCCACGCCGGGGCCGCGCAGCGCCTGCGGAACAAGGCCGCTCGCACCGCGCCAAGCGCACCCGACTTTACTCGTTCCGCCGTCTGCCTATAGGCGCCGATGAAGCGCAGCACCTGTCCCGTCATCAACAGGCGTTGGCTCCGGCGTGATTCCGCCAGTAGCTCATCGGCGGTTGCCCCATCCAGTGCCATGGGCTTTTCGACAAGCACGTGTTTACCGGCCCGCAGCGCCGCCAATGCCACCGCGGCGTGCTGATCAGTCGGCAGGCAGATATCCACTGCTTCAATTTCCGGATCGGTCAGCGACTCACTGGCCGTGCGATATTTCTTCACTCGCGAGAAATCCATTTTCTCGCCCGGGCCGCCGATGTTCCCCTGGATCCCACTCAAGTCGCCGGCCAACTTCTTTTCGTCCTGCGAAACTACCGCCCACAGTTGTGCTTCCGGAATGTTCCTCCAGGCTTTGAGGTGTGTGCTTCCCATGAAGCCCAAGCCGATTACGGCAATCCGCATAAGAGGGCAATATACCATTCCAGACCGCGCCACTTGAGAATTTCGTACAATGGCAGGTGATCGGGCACGATTGCCCCGCGCCTCTGACGGCGGCTTGAAAAGAGAACGGTTTCACCTATGAGCAAGACAGCCGTGCGCCCGCTTGCCGCCGGGAACAAGAGCCGCAACCGAAGACTCCCGGACGAAACAGATTCCAGGCGGATTCAAAAATCTCTCCACGAAAGTAACGAACGATTCCGCCTCTTGCTGCAATCAGTGCCCGTAGGGCTGTTGCTATGCGGCCCCTCCGGTGAAGTTCGCGTTTGTAACCACGCGGCCGCCGAACTGCTCGGCGTCAGCGAGGATCAGCTTCTTGGCCGAACGTGCACCGATCTCGCCTGGCGTACGATTCACGAGGATGGCTCTCCCTGCGAGGCCACGGATCGCCCCATTTCTCGAGTCATCGCCACTCGCCAACCGGTTCACAAAGCAATCGTGGGAGTGTTTTCCACCGGGAATTCAGATTGCATTTGGGTGCTGGCCGACGCTAGGCCGCGGCTGGCGCCCGATGGCAGTGTCACCGAGATTATTTGTTCCTTCTCCGACATTACACAGCAGAAGCGCGCTTTGAACGCCGTGATAGCGTGGAAGAATCGCTACGACGCTGCCGTCCGCGCCAGCGGCCAGATTCTCTACGACTGGGACGTCGCCACGAACGACGTGGTTTACGCCGGCGATTACGAGAAGATCCTCGGTTACTCCGAGGAAGATCTCAATGGCGGCCTCTCGCGCTTTGTCGAGCTTGTCCATCCGGATGATCAGCCGGCCGTTTGGGATGAGATCCGCCGCGTTGTTGTGACCAAGGAACCCTACCGTCAGGAATACCGTTTGCGCGCCAAAGATGGCCGCTACCTGCTGGTGAAAGATCAGGGATATTTCTATCTCGATGATGGCGGAAATCTGATCCGCATGGTTGGCTTTATCTCCGACATCACTCACCCCAGGCGGGCCGAAGAAGAACTGCGCGCGAGCGAACGGCGCTTTCAGAACGCGTTTGCCAACGCGGCTACGGGAATGCTCCTCGTCGACCTCGAAGGGCGCTTTGTCGAGGCTAATCAGGCTTACACCGAGATCACCGGCTATACGCAGGCGGAACTGGAACCTCTCACCTTCCTCGATATCACGCACCCGGAGGATGTCGAACGGTGCGCGCGCCCGTTTCAGCAGATGGTCCGCGGAGAGATCCCCAACTACCTGATCGAAAAGCGATATATGCGCAAGGATGGCGGCGTGGTCTGGACGCGCATCAGTTCTACTCTTCTTCGGGATGGCCACGACCGTCCCTCCCATGCCGTGGTCATTGTCCAGGATATTACCGAGCAAAAGCATGCCCAGGAACAGCTCACCGCGCTCTCTCGCCGCCTGCTGCACGTGCAGGACGATGAGCGGAGGCGGCTGGCACGGGAACTCCACGACAGCACCGCGCAAAGCATCGCCGCCATGTGCATGAATCTTGGTGTCGTTAGCGAATCTGCAAGCCTTCTGGATCGCCAGGCGCAAAAGGCGTTAACCGAGTGCCTTGAAATTGGAGAGCAATGCATTCGCGAGTTGCGTACTTTCTCCTATCTTCTGCATCCTCCCGTGCTCGACGACATGGGCCTGTCCTCGGCTCTCAAGTGGTATGTCGAAGGATTTGTCCATCGCAGCAGGATTGAAGTCGCTCTCGATATTGCCGCCGACCTTGGCCGGCTTTCCCGCGAACTGGAGTTGACGCTCTTTCGTGTTGTGCAGGAGAGCCTGACGAACATCCACCGCCACTCCGGCAGCCGTACCGCCACCATTCGTATCGTCCGTTATCCGAAGGATGTGCTGCTCCAGGTCAGGGATTATGGTTGCGGCATCGCCGGCGCCTCCGGCAACACAAACGGAACTCTCACGCATGAGGGCGTTGGCATTGCCGGTATGCGGGAAAGAGTCCGGCAGATCGGTGGACACCTCCGGATCCATTCCCGCCCCGGCGGCACCGACGTCGAAGTCCTGGCGCCCCTCAACCCGCAATCGGAGTGATGCGCCGTCAGCCCGCCGGCTCGCTGATTCCCTTACCTTCCACACACTCGAAGCGCTTCCCCGCCTGCAGGTTCTTGTACTCCTCTGTGCGGCCGCTCGGCCATAGGATCACCACGCGTTCCGCCTTATCCCGCAACCCCATCCCGAACGTCAAAGGAAATTCCGATTGCGATAGGTAGCTCGATCCGCTTTTTACCATCTGCGAGCTGCATTCGTTCCCGCGGTAGAGCTTCACCGTTGCGCCGATGGCGTCGCGGTTCGATTTGGTTCCTACCAGCCGGATACGGACGCCGCGGTTCTTAACTAGTTGATCATTGCGATACAGGTGCGCCGGCCCTTGATTCGTAGTGACCAGCACGTCCAGATCGCCGTCGTTGTCGAAATCGCCGAATGCCGCTCCGCGCCCAACCTTGGGCCGCGCGAAATCAGTTCCCGCTTCCGCCGCTACGTCGACAAATCCTTCTCTTCCTCGATTCAGGAACAAGTGCGGCGGCTGCTCGTAGTTGGTGTCGGCCCGCACGTTCCGCACCGTGTCGTCGATATGCCCGTTCACCACCAGCAGATCCAGGCGCCCGTCCAGATCGACGTCAAAGAAGAAACAACCGAAGCCTAGGCTGCGCTGCGAGAGCTTTCCGATATTCGAGCCTGGCGCCAGGTCGAGGTACGTTCCGTTTTTGGCGCCTCGATAGAAGCCCAGCATCTCATTATCGAAATTGGTGACCACCAAGCCGGGAATACCCGAGTTGTCGTAGTCGGCCACGTCCACTCCCATGCCCGCCCTCGCCTTGCCATCCTCGCTGAACGCCACGCCGGCCTTGAGCGCTACATCCTCGAATGTCCCGTTCCGCCTGTTTTGGTAGAGCTTGTTCGGCTGCGTATCGTTGGCCACCAGCAGGTCGATCCAGCCGTCCTGATCGTGATCCAGCATGGCGACCCCTAGCGATTTCGAACTGCTGTCGAAGATCCCGCTCGTCGCCGTGACATCCTCAAACGTCCCATTGCCCCGGTTGTGGAACAGCCACGCAGTCGCGCCTCGATACGCTTCCGGCGTGCAGTACGACTTGTGTTTTGCATCCAGGCTGCAGAAAACGTCCTGTTCCGGCGACCACTTCACGTAATTGCACACGAACAGATCTAGATGCCCGTCGCGATCGTAATCAAACCATAAGGCCGATGTACTGAAGCCCTGCCGCTTTCCGATGCCGCTGCGCTCGGTGACATCCACGAACGTGCCCTTGCCCGTGTTCTGAAACAACCGGCTTTGCCCCACGCAGGACACGAACAGATCCGGAAATCCGTCGTTGTTGAAGTCCCCCACTGCTACGCCCAACCCGTACATCTCGATATCCAGGCCCGCGCGCTTGGTCACGTCTGTGAAAGTGCCGTTCCGGTTGTTGTGATAGAGCCGCATGGTGGTCCGGTGCTGCTTGTGCCCCGGCCAATCCATGCCATTGATCAGGAGAATGTCCTGCCAGCCGTCGTTGTCGTAATCGAGGAACGCACAACCCGGGCCCAGCGTCTCCGGCAGATATTTTCCCCCGAACGCGCCGCTATTGTGGACGAAATCAATCCCCGCCGATTGCGTGACCTCAGTCAGGCGAAATGGCAGACCCGGGCGATCCGCCGCCCGCATCCGACCTGCACCGAATAAAAGTGGACTTCCGAGGATGAGATCCCGCCGCGTCACGGAATCTGAACCAACCCCTTGCGCACTGCGTACAACACCAGTTCCGCCGTCCGATGAATCCCCAGCGCTTCCATCAGATTGGCGCGATGCACCGAAACGGTATTTACGCTCAGCTCCAGTAGCCCCGCGATTTCCTTGTTTGATTTCCCCTCCGCGATTAGTTGCAGGATCTGCCTTTCCCGGTTGGTCAGTTTGCCAGTGTCGGCATCGTGTTCTGGAGTGGACGACAGCAGCCCCGGCGCCAGAACTCGCTCGCCCGCGGCCACCTGCTTGATCGACGCCGCCAGATCGATATCCATCGCGTCCTTGAGAATGTAGCCCTTGGCGCCCGCTTCCAGAGCGTTGCGCACGTAGTTCTCCTCCGAGTACATGCTGAGCATCAGAATCGCCGTCTGCGGCAGGATCTTCAGAATTTCGATGCTGGCTTGCATCCCGTTGAGGCCCGGCATGGCCATGTCCATCACAATGACGCGCGGTTTCAGTTCGCCCGCCAGTTTCACCGCTTCGCTGCCATCCGCGGCTTCGCCGACCACGCGGATTTCCGCGTCGTCCTCCAGCATGCGCCGGAAGCCCTTTCGCACTAAGCTGTGATCGTCAACCAGCAGAACGGTAATTTCACTCATACGGATACCCTGCCGGAAGTCTCCGGCGCTGCCTTTCTAACTTCTTACTCGCTGGTACCTGCCGGCGCCAGCGGAACGTCCAGGCGCACCAGCGTACCACCTTCCGGCGGCCTCAAGAACTCGATGTTACCGCGAAGCAACTCTGCCCGCTCGCGCATGGCCACCATTCCGATACCTCGCCGGATCCCTCCGCGCTTATCCTCCGGCAGGCCAACGCCGTGATCCTCCACCTCCAGCCGCAACTGACCGCGTGACAAATTCAGCCGCACCCACGCCTGCTGCGACTTTGCGTGCTTCGCCATGTTGTTCAGGGCCTCTTGCACCACCCGATATACGTGGATCGCCACGCCATCGGCCACCGTCGCGGTCCCGCCTGTTTTCGTGTAATGCACTTCGATCCCTGTCTGCCTTTGAAAAACCGGAATGTACCAGGTCAGGGCCTGCTCGAGGCCCCCGTCATCCAGTATCGCCGGGTGCAGCGATTGATACAGGCTGCGCGTCTTCTGCAGCGTGGCCTGCGTCACCTCCCGCACCTCTTGCAGGCTTTCCCGGAAGGCCGGCGGTGCCTCCTGCTTGGCCGCTCGCGTCAGCATCGCCCCGATAGCCGTCAGAATCTGGCCGAATTCATCGTGCAGCTCGCGCGAGATCGATCGCAGCACCTCTTCCTGCATGGTGATCAGCTTGCGCGCCAGGTCGCTGCGCTGCGCCGACAATCCTGCAAGGCGCTCGAATAAATGCCGGTTCGACCGGATCAGATACAAGCTCGTCACCGCGATCACGATCAGCGCCGCCGCCAGAAAGTAATACACATTGCGCTCGACTCCCGCATACACCTGTTGAATCCGCGCCGCGGCCCGCTCTTCGCTCTCGTTGTTCTGCCTCAGCAGGATGGCCACATTGTTGGCGATGGCTGCCTGCTGTGGCTCGAGCGACGTGTGTGCCAGTTCGCGCGCCTGCTTGTCCTCACCCTTTGCCGCCATCGCGAACATCTGGTCCACCGAATTCCAGAACAGGGCCAGCGATTTCGCGAAGTACGCCTGCCGGTCCGGATTGCGCTCGCCCGGAGCCACTTCCCGCTCCTGGCGCAACGCGTCCTCCAGGTCCGCGCGCAGGCGGCTGAACGAGCCCCGGTAGGCCAGTGGTCCGTATGGCTCATCGCCATTCACCAGTTCCTGCATGGCCAATGCAAGCGAATGCAGGTCGTCTTCGATGCGCAGCAGTTGCAGCGAATCCCGCCGGTTGCGGTCCACCAGTTGCGTCTGCAAATCCTTCAGACCCGCAATGTGATACAGGGCATACCAGGAAAATGCACCCACTCCCAATAGCGTAATCACCAGCCCCGCCATCAAGCGCGCTGTCGGATTGGAAAACCGCAATTGCATTAGACTCGCGCCCACACCGTTTTCTCTGTGATCTCGCATCGCGCGTTAAGACGACAGTACCCGCTATTCAGCGCACCTGTCCGTGTCACTGTTTCCCCGCACCTCCGGCGCGTAAGCGTGCAGATCGATCTCGTCCTGTTTTTCTCCGCGTCTCGGCGTCTCGGCGGTGAAATTCTTTTGGGTTACGTTGTCCTTCGCGCCACCAGCAGCGTCAGATCGTCTGGCAGCGGAGTCCCCGCCGCCCAGTTAGCTATGGCCTGGTTCACGCCTTCCAGGATCGCTGCCGATGACTCTCCGCGATGCTTCCTCACCGCATCCGCCAGCCGTTGCTCGCCGAACTCCTCGCCCTGCGGGCTTAGAGCGTCCGTCACTCCGTCGCTGAAAACCACCAGTACGTCGCCCGCGTCCAGGCAGTTTCGCGACTCGTCATACTTCATCATCGGCAGCACGCCCAGCACGCATCCACTGGCCTCCAGCCACTCCGCCTCGCCCGCCGCCCGCATGACCAGGGGCGGGTTATGCCCGGCATTCGCAAACACCAGGTCACCCGTTGAACCATCCAGCAGACACATGAAGAACGTAATGAAACGATTGCTTGGACAATTGATTGCCGTCAGCCGGTTCAGCCGTGTGAGTACTGAACCCAGGTTTTCCGGCTCCTCGATCAGCACCTGTACCCGCGCCTGCAAGCTCATCATCAGCAGCGACGCCGGCATCCCTTTACCGGAAACATCCCCCAGCACCATCGCGACGCGGCCATTTTCATACGGAAAGAAATCGTAGTAGTCGCCGCCCACTGTGCGGCAAGGCGCGTTATGTCCCGCCAGGTCCAGCCCCGGCACGAACGGCGCTTTCGCTGGCAGAAACCGCTGCTGAATCTCCGCGGCCTGCTCCAGTTCGTGCGCCATCATCCGCTCCTGGTGCTCGATCTCCGCCAGGCGCTCATGTTCGATGCGGATGGCCGCTGTGTTGGCCATCACCGTCAGCAAATTCAGATCGTCTTCCTTGAATACGCGCGTCAACGACGGTGAATCTACGTAAATCAGCCCGATGGTGCGGTCCTTGGTTTGCAGCGGCGCCGCCATCAGCGTTCGTACGCTCTGCCCGATGATGCTTTGCCGTTCGCGAAACGCTTCGTCGAGCATCGTATCCCGCACCAGTACCGAGAGCCTCGTCTTTACCACGCGGTCGCGCACCGTCGCGCTGATCCGGAACGCACTGCCCTTGGCCGCCCTCGTCACCAGTTCCCCGTTGTTCTCCAGCGTCATCAGAATGCCGCGCTCCGCGCCCACGGCTTCTATCGAAAGGTCCAATATGAGCTGGAACAGCTCGGGCAGCGATTTCCTTTCCTTCTGCGGACTCAACTCTTCGCCCGCTTTGATCAGCGCGCGCATCTGCACCGCCGTCGTGTCCACCGTTTTGCCGCCGAGCAGCTTCTTGAGATCCACCACCACCGTCGATGAGGTCGCGCTTTCCCCCTCGGCGCCGGGCACAAAAGTCACCGGAGCGGATGGCGCTTGGTTTGCTGGATCGTCGTAAACCATTACCAGGTGGCCTGCCGCCACCCGATCGCCCGCCCGCAATCGCTGCGTCCCATTCAGCCGCACGCTGTTCAGCAGCGTTCCATTCTTGCTTCCCAGATCGTGGACATTCCACTCGTCGCCCTCGCGCTCAAACGCCAGATGCTGCCGCGACAGACCGGCATCGTCCGCAAAGCACAACTCCGTCGTGCTGGATCGCCCCACCGTGATCCGATCCCCTTGTAGCTCAATGGTCTTCGACTGACCGTCGGGCGTGTGTATCCGCAATTCCCGGGCGCGCGCAGGAGCCATCACGCGCTAGTGTACAACATCAGTAGCACACGCAAATTCTCACTGGGGTACCATGTAGCGCAGAGCCGCGTTACGTTTGTGTGAACTAGCGGGTTCCAACTAACTCATGAGTGAAAAGAAACTGGAAGGAAAAGTTGCCCTGATCACCGGCGCGAGCAAGGGCTTGGGAAAAGCTATGGCGATCGCGCTGGCGGGATCCGGTGCCACCGTCGCCCTCGTATCACGCAATCTCGAACAATTGAACGAGTCCGGCCGTGCAGTGAAAGCAGCCGGCGGCGACGCGCGCGTTTTTCAAGCCGACGTCTCTGATGAAGATCAGGTTCGCAAGCTCGAACGCGACGTGGCCGGCGCATTTGGCAAAGTTCACATTCTGATCAACAACGCCGGCATGAATCTGCGTAAGCCCTTGGTCGACTTCACGCTCGAGGAATGGAATCGCGTGATCCAAACCAATCTCACCAGCGTCTTCCTCATGTGCCGCTCCTTTGTGCCGCACATGAAGGGCACGGGCTACGGCCGCATCATTAATATGACGTCCATCATGAGTTGGGTCTCGCTCCCCGGCCGCACCGCCTACTCGGCCAGTAAGACCGCGCTTCTCGGAGTCACCCGCGCGTTGGCCCTCGAGCTCGCCGCCGACGGCATCACCGTCAACGCCATCAGCCCGGGCCCCTTCGCCACCGAAATGAATACGGCTCTCATGCAGAATCCCGAAATCAATCAGCAGTTCGTTTCGAAGATTCCCGTCGGCCGCTGGGGTCGCGTCGAAGAAATTGGCCAGCTCACGTTATACCTGTGCTCCGAGGAGGCTGGCTTCATCACCGGCACCGACATCCTGATCGACGGCGGCTGGTGCGCCCAGTAGGTTCTTAGCCCGCTCCCATAAACAACGCTCGCCGCGCCCCCAGCGGCAATGGCGCCGCGCAGCTCATCAGGCAAAACTGGTCGAGCGCAAACAGCACCAGAGAATCCACATTCTCCGCCAGTGTCAGTAGCGCTTCTTTCTGCCACGGCGTCGAATAGCCCGTGATCCCCACCAGGTGCGCGCTCTGGTTCCGGGGGAATCCCATCTGCATCGGCAGCACGATCGATCCCTTGGCCTGATCCAAGTCCCGGCTTCCCGTAAACGTGAAATTCTCCGTCTTCAGGCAGCTCAGTGTCGATGGGTTCCAACTTGCTGGCAAATTCACCGCTGTATCGAGCGGCGAGTCATTCGTGTCCGGCGGATAAAGCACCTCGAACTTCGCGTTCGGATACGTCTGCCGCACGAAGGCCATGATCGCCGTAGTGAACGCGCCCACCAATCCCGACAGGAACGCCGTTTCCTGCGGATACTGCGCCACATTCACATTCGTATTCGTGAACACCGTCAGCGCGCGCCCATAGGTCGATTGAAACGTGCTCGTCGTGTAGGCATCGTAATACGGCATCCCCGATCCGTCGTCGGGAAAGTACCACCATTGCACCTCGCCGAATTGCAAGTAGGGAGTCTGGCCTGCATTCGCCATCAGCGTCGCTAGGTCCAGATACGCCTGCTTCCAGAACGCCGTACTCGTCGGCGAGAAGTTGGTTTGCAACGCCGGCGTGTTCACCATCACCGCATTTCCGTCCGGATACCGCTGTGCAATTCCCGCCGCAAGCGATGGATCCCCATTCCCCAGCTCCATGCTGAATGCACCCGTCGCCGCAATTCCGTACCCCTTGAGCGCCGTGAAAAACGCTTGGCTCCAGTCTCTCGCCGCCCGGTTCATGCGCGGCACTACGGTCAGGTCTGTGTACCAACTGCCGTCCTTGCCGCCCGCGAACTGGTACCCGCCCCCAGTCATCGGCGTTCCTGTCACCGTAACCGTCATCGAGGTCTGCGTCGTGCTTCCCCAGATCGTTACGCTATCCCCCGCCGCTCCGATGGTCCGCGCCGTAATCGTCAGAACGTTGCCCTGCGCACTCGCCCAGATCGCCGTCGATCCGTTATTGATCAGTAGCTCAAACGCTTTGGCTATGCTCGCCAGCGAATCCCCAAACAAAGTCAGATGCTGGATCACCGTCGGCGACGCCGTTGAACCATAGGAACCGATGCTGATGTAAGTGAAACTCCCCGCCATGTTTGGATTTGGCGTACCGGCGAATGTCACCGTCGATGAGGCATAGACATACCCTTGCGGAACGAGTTCGTAATGCCAAAGAGCCCCTGCATAGTGGTTGGCCCGCCCCGCGAACCCCAGCGCCTGAATCATCCATGCCGTTCTCTCCGGCGCGAGCGCTTGCGAATGTAGTGTGTCCCAATCCGTCGCCAGCGTCATCCGCGTATCCGGTGCCAGTGTCGGAAGCGCGCTCGTCGGAACCGCTAGTTCTAGAAAATCAAAGTAAAACGCGTTGCCGTCCACATTGGTCGCCGTCACCGTGTGCGGCGTCTGGCCGGAAAATGTCCCGATGAACGGCCTCACCAGCACGTCCTCGCCCACGAGCAGCAGGCTCAAGTCCACGGGCGTTCCATTGTCCACCACCACGGATATCTGAGCTCCACTCCCGGCCTTGCGTGTCCCCAGGTAAAGCGAATGCGTCTGGCTCGCCCGATATGTGCACGTGAATGAATCGTTTTTCGTATTTGAGCAGTGAATCGTGCCGCCTGAAAAATTCCCCGTCGATATCAGCGGCACCGTCGTTCCTGGCAGCTCGTCCCAAATTCCCGAATACTTCACTGTCGGATCCACGTCCTCGATCCGCCGGCTTCCTGGGCCCGCCACTTGGTAAGTTGAATTTGATCCGCTGACTGTCCAGTTCGATACCACTATCTGAAACTCGGTTCGCGCAAAGCTCCCTGCCTGTAAGTCCGCGGAGTACGTCCACCGCATCTTACGCACGGCATTCGTGGGAATTGGATCGATGTCAGTCGGATTTTGCCGTAAGTTGGCGAAGTTCAGGGTAACTTGCCACACGCTTGGTGATACTCCGCCGCTAAGTTGCTGGTAAGCCGGAGACCAGCTCTCTGTTTGCGCTCCGGAAACGTTCGCATAGACGCCCACTCGGTTCCCGTTCGCTCCCACAGCCGATGTGCAGGTCAGCATGATCGACGTGCCGTTTACCGTCGCCGTCATCGTCGTCGAGCTGCCCTTGATCAGGGTTACGATATACGCCGTCGCCGTTGCCAGCGAATCCCCCGTCTGCATCTGGTACGTATAGTGCTCTTCCGACCACGCCAGTTCCACGTAATCGCCTGCTGTCACCGTGCCCTGCAACGTAAAGGTTGCCGTCGCGGGAGTATATCCGCCAACAACCGCAGTCGCCAGCGGAAATAATGGGATCTTATAGGGATAATCTGCTGGCGTTGCGTCCGTCCAAACACGCAGCGTCGGCCAATCTACCGTAGGATACAGATTGGAGTCGATCGGGACGCAGTTCTGGCGGCTTTCCTGGTAGGTGAGAGTAAGTCCGCTGAGGTCGCCGTCCGGTAAGTTCCGGAACAGCGGGTGTTCAAAAACATTGTCCCGGTTCCACTCGAGCACGGCCCAGTCAAACTGCTGCCGCCAGCTCCCCGAGATAGTGAATCCTGTCGCGCTCGTACCGCTTAGTGCTGCCACAGCAGTCGGCGTTAAGAAGTAACATTGCAGATCGCGGTCCGGCCGTAGCTTCTGTAAAGTGTTACTCATGAAAATGGGACCGGCATGCCTGCCTGTCCGCGCATAATGGCAGAATTACAACCGAATCACAACCGTCAAATCCGCCCCCGGATTCGTCGATCCGACCATCGTGATATCCAGGCTGAGCTGGGCTCCTGCCTTCAGAAACGGTAACGCCGCGCCGTCAACGGAATTCGAAAGAGTCGTACTATCCGGAATCGTCAGCGTACAATACGCCGCGCCATTCTGATTGATTTGCAGTTCAATCGACCCGCCCGAAGGCGCCTGACCGACAATGGCATAGACATCCCGCACCGAATGCGAGCTTTCCACAATGATATCGGGAGTCGCGCCGGTCTCGATCGCCAGAAACCCATCCACTTGAAATGAGAATTGACCGCCGGAAAGTGTCCGCAGTCCGTAATCGGTGAATTGCGTCAGGCAGATCGACCCCGTCGGGCTGTTTCCCATCATGTTCGTCACGAATAACTCCGCACTCACGACTCGGCAGTCGGCCAGCAGGATCGGATAACTCCAGTTACCACTGTATGGGCTACCGAAGAAATCTTCGGCAAACGGCACGAGGACAATCGTCTGCGTAAGTTCGTAGACTGTTACGCCCGCGGCGTGCGATGCCGGCGTTGACCCGTCTATTCCCCGTGTGATCTGGTACTGCATACCGTTATTCAACACAGCCGCAACCTGTACTACCTCGGCTTCGAGTTGGATCATGGTGCCCACCGCCGCCGCTCCCGCTGCACTGAGGCTGATGGTTGTGTCCGTGGCTGCCGCTGTCTGGGCCAAAGTTGTAGGCTGCACTGGTGTCAGTTCCGGCCAATAGTAGATCGCTAGTGTTCCCGCCGTGATGGTGTGCGTATTTGTCAGGTCTGTGAAACTGACCCCTGTAAGATCGAGCGTGCCGCCGCTCACCTGCGAGATGCCCAGCCCAAAGGATGGTACGGGCGGCGCCGCAGCATCGGTCGCTCCTGACCCGCCAATTACCCACCGTGTTACCGTGCATAACTCAACCGGTGTTTCTTCATTTTGTGCATTTGCCGCTCGGCCCGTTATGTGGATCGTCGCTCCCGTTCGGTTCGGAATCTGAAATTGCACTGGGCTCGTATTCCCACTCGCCGCCGCATGCCACCCTGCCTCCGCAACCACGAAGTAACTTGAAGAGTTCGGAGTCGTGTCCCAATTGGCGCTTAGCTGCAGCGTCGTTGTGGTGTTTGATACGATCGCGCGTTCTTGCCCTTCGCCTTGCCCGCGCGTTATGCGCACTACCATTCCCTGGTAGGTGTTGGACTGCATTTCCAGCGTATCGTTGCCCACCGAATCTGCTGAAGCGATCGTTGCCGTGTATTCCGGCTGTAGTTCCAGCCGCCAATAGAAATTCGCATGGTCGAAGTTGGAGTCCGGTGGCGGCGCGATTTGCTCGGCCAACCCTATATCCGAGAATTGTGCCGCGATCACTTGACCGGTCGCAATTCGGAAAAGCTCCGCCGGATTCAGCCCCCGGTACACGTTGAATGTCGCGGCCACCGATGGAAAGCTAAGGCCAGTCAGGGAGACTGCATTTGTATTCGGTCCTGCCGGAATCGACGCCCGCACGATGAATGACAAGTTGCCTTCCGCCCCCGTGGCGCTCATGGCGCTGACCGCATAGTACAAGGTCGTGTCGCCACCCAGCGTCCCGCCAGTCACCGCGATCGTTGGAGATAGACCTACCAGCGGTACTCCCGGCGCGCTTGCCGAAACCCCGGCCGGCACCGAGAATGCCACCACGGCCTCCACCAGCGCGGTTCCGTCGGTCGCCCGTGCCGCTGTTTCTGTTATCCCAAACTCAACTTCGCCGTTTGCGTCGAGTACCGTTCCGATTAACGGCCGCGGGAGGCCGACTTCCGACCCTGGCTGCAGCTGTGCGCTTGAGTTGCCGGAGGTCTGTCCGTTGGTATCGTCGTACCATGCGTCATCATGGATCTGTGCCGTGATGACCACCGTGCGGTAGTTCAGATCGGGCGCGATCTTGATGACGCGGAAGGGTTGTCGTTCAAAGCCCTCCTTCATGTATGTCAGCGTAATTAGGTCACCTGGCTGAATTCCCAGGGCCTTTACGCTGGTTTGAAGCGTGACAAAGACATTCCCACGGATCGCCCGGTCTAGGTTGTACGCCAGAATCCGCGATGCCTGATCGTAATTCGGAAGGCCGAGCGCCATCAGTGTCGTGGTGATTTGTTGGCCCGTCAAAGCGATGTCGTCGGTATCGTACAGAGTAAAACTATCCTGCTGATAACCGTTCAACGAATCTTGAAACTCAACCGTGAGCCAATTTGGAGTATTTGTGATGTTCTGGCTGGTAAGGCTCAAACTTGAGGCGCCATTTGCTTTGCGTGCTATGTTTGCGGCGCCCGAAGATCCGTCTGTAAATTCGTAACTCGGCCATCCACCGTTGTAGACCGCGGTACTATTGCTCCAACTGAGTTGTGTCGGCTGCTGTAATGCAAATGTGTTTTCCACGCACAGGCGCAACAACCCCGTCGTTCCGTAAGTCAGGTATAGTCGGCACGCATTGCGGATGCCTCGAATAATGTCGCCTGCCGTCCGTGACCACGTTAGAGCGAGATTACATTGAAACCGCGGAATGGTAATCGTGTTTCCATTCAGGTCCTGAGTCTCGATCTGTTGATCGGCGTAGGCAGCGGTGGTCGCAAAGCTTGTTACATCAATTTCACTCAGGTCCCACCCGCACCGCAGCAGAATATCCAGCAAAATCCATGCTGGATTGTTAGTAAACACCTTGCTGACAAGAGTTCCGTCTGCCGCATACGTGTTCAGTTTCAGCCCTTCGAGCAATACTTCAATCGTGGGTAGGCTGCTCCCATTATTGATCTCGTTCGGCACCACCACTGAAAGCGCTGCCATGCTCCCGTAAGGGTCGCCCAGCGGATTGCCGTTCTGGTCGGTAAAGTCCAGGTTGAACCCACCCGTCCGAGCCCCCGAGCTGAACAGGTTAAACCAACCAGTCCCGGTCATATTCTTACCGGCTTGCCCGACTGGGATAACCAGGCCGTTGACCAAGACAGTAACAACTTGGTTGATCTCACCCAACCCCAGCAGCACCTCCATACGCGTTAGGTTGCCATCATTTCGTGCGAATACGATACCTGGCGTGTACCATGCCGTCCCATAGACCAACGGAACAAAATCGTTGTATTCGGCGACATTGTCCAAGACCGGGGTCCAGTGACGACCTTGCTCACCATAACTGCGAACCAAAATCGACGAAGGCACGAACTCGATGCCGCCAAAGCGTTGCGTTGTATTCAGGGCGTGGTCTTGAGAGAACATCCCTCGTGATTGGCAATCCGTTCGCGTGTAACCGCACGTCGTATAAGGCGTGCTGCCAGACAGATTCCCTGTTCCCCCGGGAACATCCGGAGAGTAACCGCAGTGGTAATACGGCGAGTACTCTCCGGCGGTCCCGCCATTTACAGCCTCTTGCCTCTGCGCAACGTTTGACGGGAAATTCCATGGACAACGCCGCTGCACACGCACTTGCGGCAGCAGCACGCGCTGCATGTTCATCCAGTTGATTGCCGTGAGCCGAAATGTGGATTCTGTTATTTCGTCCGGGGGATTACAGACGCCCTTAAATAGGGTGATAATCGGCGTCGTGGCTCCGTTCTGTATCAGGTCAAAGAAAACGAAGCTGACGGTCAACGTGGCGCCTTTGAAGCCCACGCTCCGCTCCCACTCCGAGAAATGTGAATCCGCGTTGGCAAGGGAAATCGAGACTTTTGGAATCGCGTCCACCCCCTGGTTAGACGCCGTTTGAATTTCGTAGAGGTTGTGCCGCACAACTCGGGCTAGGTAGTTGTTACCAGATACTGTAACCGGGTGGGTCGACCAGCTCTCCACTTGGCCATTCTGCAGCTGGCAGTCGAACAGGAGTAAGGGCGTATCGGTTACTGCCTGCTCCTTGACTTGAAATACGGCGCTGGCCATAACTTAGTGGGCAGTAATTGCCAACGTGCATTGATTTCGATTAGGTGCCGTCGTCGTGACGGTCAGTGCATCCCCGCTGAAGTGAGCATTCGTATAGATGCCGCTCACTTCGTAGCTTGGCTTATACGGTGAGACAGCAGGCTGCGCTTCGAGCTGAAATCCGAACACGGTCACCGACTGTCCCGCAGGAATCGTGACCCCTACTGTGACGGCATCAGCCGTGGTGTTCGCCTGACCGGAAAGGCTGGCCCGCTGCCACGCTGCGGAAGCCGTATACTGGCTTGTGTTTGTAACTCCCCCTGTCTGGCTCGCCAATGAGACATTCACTGGGATCTGGCTTTGTATATACACGCTCAACGCGTAGCAGTACCATCCCGGCGCGCTGACGGATTGCTGGAGTGTCAAATCCGCACCCGTCGGATTCGTAACGTGCGTGGCTGACGTACCTCCGTTCGGGTCACTTAGACCCGTCGTGAGTTGGAGAAGCGTGCTTTTTTCCCAGGCAGGCTGCGTGAAGTCTTCACTCCACAGCAAGAGATTACCTAGAGGGTCCGTAAAAGTAAAGGCGTTTAATTGACCTTCGCATGTGGCAAAGAACTGCTGCAGAGTTGCGATCTCTGAATCCGCCAATCCCTGAAACTGCAAGGTCCATTGCACGAACGGCGCACCCGGATCTGCATACCTGACCACGCTACCGTCGGGAACTGTGTTCGTAATTGTACGTTGAATTAGGTTTTTGCTTACAGGATATTGTCCCACCGTTCCCGACGCGAGTTGGGGAAAGTAGAGCATCTAAGTTCGGTTCTCCACCACGACAACGCTCAGCGTACCTCGTGACGCTTCCGTCAGTTGGTAGGGCAGAACATCCTGTTCAAAGCTGCAATTCGGGTACGCCGTCTGCGTCCAGGGGTCTACAAACGAAAAGGTGCCAAAGCCACCTTCCTGGGTCTTGAAGAACTGATCGAGCGCGTACAGTTCCCCTTCATCCAGCAGGTTCAGCTTGATGGTCCAGCGCTGCAGGGCTGGGGCGTACTGCCGGTAGCGCTGATCGTTGCCGTCCATGAAACGGACGACAAAGCTCGAGTACTGAGTCGTTTTGGTTGCCGGGTATTGGACAACTGCTCCGGTCTTAAGGACGGGAAAGGCGGCCGGCATCTACAAATTAGTGATAACGTCATTAATCGAGTGCATGTTCAGCATGGCATCGCGCACCGCCTGTGCGATGTCACTGCTGTGGTCCATGAAAGAACGGCTGTCCATGGCCTGGACTTGAACCGTAATCTGCGCCGCGGGAGCCTGAGTCATGGCACGCGGCTGTCCGGTTTGACCGAAGTCTGCTCCTGGTAGCTGCGGTCCCACGGCCCCGGTTGTATTAGCCGCTTGGAAATTGACTGTGGGTGGAAGATAGAACGGTGTCAATGTGGGCGGAGAGCTTGACTCGCCACCTCCGAATAGGCTCATGATCCCCGATAGAATGGGTGACACCGATAACAGGCCTCCCGTTAGTGAGGATGCGATGCCGCCCAGCGTACTTGCCACGCCGCCCGAGGTGTGAGAGGTTGTATTTTCTGCCAGCGCCTGAGTATTCGCTAGAAGTGCTTGCGCCTGCATTTCGCTCGCCGGAGTCAGGTAACCAATGCCTTGCGTAAGTTGCGCTAGCTGATCGCTGAGGTTTGATACCGTCTGCGGCAAAACGTTACTCAGCAGTTCACTTAGGTTGGAGTTGCTGGACCCAAACTCTGCAGGTCCTTGCTGGCTGGCCCTATCCTGTGGCACGTTGTCGCTCCGCTAAGAGTTGCTCTTCGAGGATCAGGAATGCTTCCACTTGGCGAACATGTGCGTCTGCGTCAAGCACCAGACCCAGTCGCTTCCAGACCAGGAATTCTTCAATCCACCCGATGCTCTGGGCCGTGATCAATGACTTCGGACAAATATCCGTCGCCACCGGTCCCCTCGCCCACACGACCTGGGTCTGCGCCCCATTTGTCACGGGTATCCAACCGCACCTTCGCCGGATTTCCAGCCCTGATTTCCTGCATTCGTCGCACTTCCACGCGGCGGGGTTCGAAAGTTGATAGTGGAAGGCGACAATCAGTTTTTTCTTTCGGCCTCGCTTAGCCCGCACTCGGCCTTGATAGCGGCGACCGCCTCCCGGAACAAGTCTTCAGGCCCCGTCGATGCCAAAAGTTCTGGCGTCGCCGCGTGGCCATCTACCTCTAGTCCAATCAATTCCCGCAATCCCCAGCTGACGTAAAGCTGGTCGATTTGCGCCGATAGAAGTGCCGCTTCTAGTTTCTCTTCCGTAGACGTTCCGGAATTCAGAAACTCGCCACGAAGCGCCAACTCGCGGATGCGCCGAACCAACTCCATCCGGCGCCCAAAAGACATCTTTACAATCACAAACGTGACGCCGGGTCTGACTTTGGATTCAACCTGAGTCGAACTCTCGTATGTCATGCTTCAGCCGAATGCGACGATAATCTCATTGTCAACCGTTCCTTGTGCGCGGGAACTTGCAAAGCTCCACTGCAATCGTGCATTACTGTCGTTGTACTCGGGCACTTCCGGCAACACGCTCTGGAGATAGACTCCGAACAACTGATTCGGTTGCTGCCCGAGTTGAATCATTGCACTGATCGGAGATTGTTGTTTTGCGGCCTGGTATAGTGCCTGCGTCGACGCATCGTCCTGCTCGTAAAGCTCGAACTGTATCGCGACATTCCTCGTACCTGGCGCAAGAGCCAACGGCAAGCTCGAACCGAACTCCTGTGCCCGTACATCCAAGTTGTTCCCGATGACTAGTTGTGCATCCGTGAGCGTGAAAAACTGACTTGGTATGCTGCCCAGCCATACCTGCCCGAGGTTGCCGGGAACGATGGAATAGTCGAACGCACCCACGGTCGGTTCGACCGGGAATGTCGTCAGTTCGCCAACTCCGCTTGAAAAACTCGCGCTATCCGCTAAGTCCTGTGCCACTCCGCTAAACTGAAATTGGTGGAAATCGCCATTCACCTTTATCGCGACCTTATCGACCCCAGCCCCGTACAATATCCTATGCACGGCTGTACTTGGCGACCAGTAGTCAAAAATGCTAACACTCGGAAGATTGGTCGCTGGAAAGTACGTAACCGTCGGACCGATTGTAGTACCAGCCACTGGCATATTCGAAAATGGAGCGTTGATTAAAACCGACAAGCCGTCCACGACTGCTGCCACGAAACGAAGCTCTCCTAAGTAGCTAACAGCCTGCCCCGACGTGAGCCCATGTGGCGTGGCAAATTGCAGGGTCGTGGTCGTCGCGCTCCCGCCAACCATGCCACCTGAAAACAAGAGAGGGCTGCCGCCAAGGGCCCCCTGAAATAGTGGGCCATAACTCGGCGGAACAGTCGTAACATCCCACGCGGTCAGGTAAGTAGTTAGATCAAACGTAGTCTTTCGTCGCCCACCCGGTGGTAATCCAGCGAACGTTCTACTGCCTGTCTTGTCCTTCCGAGTGGTAACCTCTAGCTGCTGCTTAGCGCTAAGTTTTACGGCGGGGATACGATTCGCCTGCGTAATGGCGGCCACCTGTCCGTAGGCGTTCTCAGCGGAGCAATAAAAGCGATTTGCGTTTGATGAAATATACACCGACATCCCACATCACCTAACTGACGCTGGCCTCGACCGGAAAGCTTACCTTCACGCTCTTGATGAAGTTCTTGCCGCCATGCTTGACTGGCCCAAACGTGACGTCGTACGTGCCTGCATAGAATAACCCTTGGCCCCAGTCTCCACGGCTCTGATTTAATGTCTGAGTCACCGATTCTGTGTACAGCTGTGCGCTTTGCTCTACTCCGTCGATGCGGTCTTGTGAGACTCGGACCTCGATGACCATCTGCAGGTGCCCGGAAAAACTCCTGAATTTTTCGTCCAGCGTATTTGCGATCTTCTCACAATAGACGTAAACAGCTGTATACTTCACCTCTTCGCTTTTCTCTGCAATTTCGCTAGTAACATTGTTCGTAAAGAACTGCTTCGTCGCCACCGGCTGCAAGGGTAGAGTGGCTTCCTGCGCCAGAGTCGAGATTGCGGCGTTAAGTCCTGCCGGTGCTGTCAGCAACTGAACGAGTTTCAAGGTAGCCGACGCGGCAATGCTGTTCAATCCGTTATCCTCGCTGCAGGTACCGTGGAAATTGTCGAAAGTAGTTGGGAGCCTGCCCTGTGCCGGGCGATGCTCCGGGGACTAATCCGGTTGCTGGCAGAACCCACGGCTCGTTCATCACAATAGGCGTCATATTTTGCAGCACGATCGAATCAATCGAGCCGCCGACGTAAGCATTCCATCCGGTCGCGTTCGCTGGTGGGCTGGTGGGTGTCACTAGTATCCCACTGTTGTCTGAAGTGGCGGTAGACGCGACCGCGCTAGCCAAGCCCTCTTCGCCACGCGAATTCAGCCACGACACTTGAACGAAATAGGTCGCAGCTCCGAACGTTCCCGCTTGTGTAGTTACCTGCGGTGTTTGTGCGACTGGAACCGGATCGGCCACGATGCCCACCCCCGTCTGAAATAGCAGGCCTGCGGCCCATTTGCTAAGATCCTTGTACGCGTTCCACTTCCCAAGATAACGATCGTTCAACTGGTTGTAGTAGGCGTCTCTGTAAATTAGCTCAAGCGTGTGAAATGTGTGCCACATCAGCAGAGGAGGGGTCACGACGATGTTCCCTAGCTGCACGGAGGAGGTGAGAATCATCCCCGGCCACCAGATTGAAGAAGTAGCGGGTGAGAAGGGTGACCGCGCTCCGGCCCCGACGATCTGCGCGCCGACCTCGTCCTGGGCCAGCGACAGCTTCCCAGTAGCGTCAATACCCTCCGCACTAGCCACATCTAGGACGGCCGTGTCCTGTGTTGCCAGCTGGTCTAGCGTCGAAATGACCGCGTCCGTAAACAGCGCCATTAGTTATCCGCTCTTCCTCTCATTCTTTTCCGGATCTGGCAGAGCGCTTGAGTTCTGCGGTTGGAACAATGGTGACTTGCATTTTGCTGGCCATCACTTCCTCGTCGGCGGCCTTCTTTGCCTCCGCCGCCTTCTGCCGGAAACTCTGTGTCTCCTCGGTGCCGGCAAGGTGGGCACGTCCGTCGGCGATCATCTTTGCAGCCAGCTGGGAGGGCACTTCGATGAGCATACCCTCCCTACCTCCATCGGGCGTGGCATGGCTAACGAGGACCGCGAATGGCTCCACAAGAGTATGCTCAACGTCTCGGATCTTTTGGTAGTAAGTTTTAAGATTCATCGGTGCGTTCTCTCCATGCGATTTCTGGGTATCACGATGTGACCGTCGTGTTGCTGACCGTTACGAGTTCACCTGAACGGCAAAATTGTTCCTGAGCGGAGCAACGCCATATAAGACGTCAACAGTGAACTGTTGGGAGAGCGTATCAGGCCGATAACTCATGATCACACGCATGCCAAAGTTACCGAGGTCTGCATACTCAGCGATCGCACCCGTGCCAGGGAGTGGCTGTGGTAGCCGTCGAATCACCAGGCCAATTGCGTCACGCACGAATGCAAGATTATGGGTCGTAATGGGCGCGCTCCCGGTCTTTGCGATGAACTGCGATCGAAACACAAAGAAATCCTTGATTTTCCCAAACGTCCCGTCTATCAATGCTCGTAGGCCGCCTTCACCGGCAGTCTGAAACTCACTGAAGCGGGGGATTTGTCGCATTTGTGAGTACGTATTACTGTCTACTACGAGATACTTAGGCTGCGTGGGCGGGACCATTGCAGAGAATAGCGCAGTTTCCGCGCTATCAATGACCGCCTCAGTAATCGGCGTACCCGCGATACCGACCGGCGTGTTGGCAGTGAAACTGGCATACAAGCCGAGAAGGTCAGTCTCAATCCGCTCCGCTATCGCTATCACTGCTGGTTGCATGTACACGCGCAGTAAATCGGGCACCGCGAGGACCTTGGTGACGTCAGGAATCTGAAACGTGGCCTCAACATGAGTGTTCAGCACGATCTGCGCGTTTCCGATGTTCGGGTTCTGGGGATTGACGCTGCCACCCTCTGCGATGTTGTTTGCCACCAAGGTAGGTGGAATAGGTACGTTGACCGTATCGCCTGCTTGCGCCAGAGTAGGCTCATAGTCTCGGTTAACCAGGTTGCCCAGAATCAGATTTCCCACGAGGGCGGGCAGAGCATCTGCCGCCACGAGCTTGACGATTGCAGTGGCGACATTAGAGGACGTAATTGCTGGCATTAGTTTTCTCCTGTGTTTATTGTTTGGTCTACGAACCCTGGAGCGTACGAGAGGCGATGCGGGCGATCTCTTGCCGTGCTCGCTCCAAGTCATCTGCGCTCATCCCGGGTCGGATCTTATCTATATCTACGCTGCCTCCCCCTACGGATGCGTCTTTCTGGGGCGACGGGATTCCCGAACCGCCTGCAATTCTTGCTGGCAGGAACTCAGGATTGGAGTTTACGAACCCAGTTAGATACTCCTTGAGCCCCAAGTCACCACTATCCGTCTTGGCAACGAGCCGCCCGTCCTCCGCGCGGCCTATGTCGTCCTTGACCGCTTTGAACGCCAAATCGACTTTACCGACGCCCAGCCGTTGTAGCTCGGCACGAATTGTGGCACTGCGCTCTGCTTCGTCGGCCATCTGCCGACTGCGTTTGTTCTCTTCGACCAGGTCGTTGACCCGCTTTTCCAATTGCTCTCGTCTTTTGCGCTCTTCTTGCAGTTCGATCTTGTACGCCGGTTCTGTTTTCGTCTGTTGCGCTCGTGTGAATTCTTCTGCTACCTGTCTTACCAGCGACGGTATGTCGACGCGTGGCCCAACCGAAACCTTATCTTTTGTCTCGTCCATAATCACACCTTCCATTAACCCGATATGCCGATAGATCGATCAATCTCATCGGCGATCTTGTTTTTTAGGTCCTGGCCAACATCACAGAAGTACTTAAATGCTAGTTTCTTGAACATCTGCTTTTTCAGCGTGTCCGACTGGATTCCCAAATCCAGCAGTTTTTTGGCATCGTCGAGTTCGACGCTGAAATCCCCAATATCGAACTCATCGAGACCGGACACATCAATTGCAAGGCCATCCTCGCGTGCGATTTGTATCGCGCTCAGGATCTGCTTGATCGTATGCTTGATCGTGTCCCCATATGCGCGTAACACCTCCTGAGTAATCCCGAAGTCGCGCTGTTTGCTGAGACCCGATTGACTGGAGAGGGAGGAACTTGTCCCACCAGCCTGTACCATGAGGTAACACACACGGTAGATTTCGTCTTTTAAGCGCTCCAGATTATCCGCAGCTATTTGAAAAACGTGACCTTCTGGTTCCGTCCATCCAAAACGGTCTTCAGGGCCGAGTTGAATGTAGTAAGACTCGCCGACGATTTGACTCCATTCCCTTTCGGAATAGATGACTGGAGTCGCGAACAGGCCCATCGTTAGCGCCCAGGCAAGGGCGTTTGATTTGTTAAAGTGCTCCAGTTGCAAGAGGGCTGCCTTGTTCATCAGCCAGAGACCGTCTGAGATCCGGATCTGAAATATGGGCACTCGGTGCTGCGCCGCGAGACCATGCCTTCCTTCGTCCACAAGCTCTATTCCGCCGGAACGGCCGGTTTGCTCCAAGGTCGATCGGTAAATGCGGAAGTGTTCGCGATCGTAGTAGATCCAACGCGTCTCTGTTTTCCAGTTGTCAGTTCCGGTCTCTGCCAGGCGAAGACACGACGTCCGTAGAACCACCCACTCGAGTTGGCCGTTGACGTCGTGGTTCCAGTTGATCACTTCGTCGGGAGCGTAATCCGCTAGAAAGGCCCTGGACTTTCCAACAGCGTCCTCTTGCGCCCGGTTTGTCACTGGAACCGTAACGCGCGGAAAGTCTACGACGATATAACTTCTTCCGGATACGAGGGCTTGCACAAGTTGTTGACGGAAGAACTCTGCCAGGGGAGTTCCTTTGAGATCGCAGTCATCCCAGAACAGGGTGTAAAAGTGCTTACCACTCTCATTGGTCCCCTCGAACGTAATGATCGGTTCCCTGCGCATAAGCGTGGCTGCATACCAGTCAATGATCGAGCCGATATAGTTTTCGTAGAAAACCCGGGCCAACCTCTCGAAGTAGACGTCGTTGGGTTCCTTACTTCGTCTGACCAGGTACTCCGGTGCGCGTTCGCGCAGTTGTTCGCCACCCGTATACAGATCGCGGTACTTGCGCCACATTCCTCGCGACCGTACATAATCCGGATGTTCGACGTTGATATGCTGCATCAGAACAGGCGCCTGCCACGGTCTCCAATTTGCGCCAACGGCCGGCACTCTTGCCAGAGCAGGTACCCGAGAGCGTCGGATACGTGCGTCCTTCGGCGATCTTTCTCCTTATCCGGGACCGTGCTGTCAGCCTTATAGCAAACCTGCTCGAAGTCTTTGATCAGCTCCGCACATTTTGGATCGATGCGTAGCTGGATATCGCCGGCGGCGTTCCTGAGCTTGGTGTTCGTCAGAGTCACGCGATCGCGGATGCTAGGGTTCGCCTTGGGAACCTTGTACTGGAGCGAGTCGGAATAGTTTGCTGCGAAAAACTCGCGCACAATGTGGTAGTCAGAATTCCCGGTAGTGTGGACAATATTTCCGGAAGCATCTCCATAGACGACCACTCCCCGAGAGTGGCTGGGAAAACGACGCTGAAATTCATGGCACGCTTGTAACGTGCTGGAGTGACGAAGGACGATTTCGTCCAGTACATATACGGTTCCGCCGACAATCTGCGCCACTACCGAACACATGGGATCCACGTTGAAGTCGAGCGCCCAGAGAAGCGGCACCTCGTCGCGGACGTGATTCTTGGTTACATGCTCTTGTCGGGAGAAAGCATAGTAGACTAACCCCGCCTGGACGTTAAGATACCTACCCAGCGCTTCCTGTTGAAAAAAGGCCTCATCGTAACTGCTCTTCAAGAGGTCGTAAAAGTCCGGAATCTGTTCCAAAAGATAACGATTCTCGAAAGGCTGAGCGAGAGTCGTATCGTATCCGCGGCGCGGTTCTGAAATGAACTTTCTGTAAACCCAATCAAATCCCTTCGGTGTCCAGACGCCGAATCCGCACAGACGCTGCGCTTTCGGATCTCGTAAGCGGCCTTCGAGCACTAGCCACGCCGCCTCGGGCGTGTAGGTCAATTCGTCCAAAGCGAACCACGCGAGATTGGTTCCGCGCAGGCGTTCAAACTCATCCACGGAACGGCAGAGAACGCGCGATCCCGTATCTGTCATGGTCAGCACGTTATCGCCCTTGCTGTACTCATACGGAATGAAGTTCGCATCCATAATTTCGAACAAAGTGACCAAAGTCGCGTCGCGCAACATCGGGTAGGTCGGCGCTCCGATCAACCCGACCCGCCCCGCGTTCACATAACTAAGCTTGAGTGCTTCCTGGCAAAGTGCCTGACTCTTGCCTGAGCCGATCGGCCCGGAGAAGCCTTTGAATCTCGCCTCGGAACGATGGAATTTTGCTTGCGATGGTAACGGCGCATACTTTATTCCTCGGAAGCAGATCCCTGCTCGTTGGGATTGATCCATGTAACTTTAATTTCCCGGGGTTCGTCAGCCTGGAGTTCCTTCTGGAGTTGGAGCAACCGGATGAAATCAGCGAAGGTCGCTTTGACATCGCTTGATCCCAGCTTCTGCTCGATGCTCTCGATCGCTTTCTCCACCAGGTCGGCTCGCTTGGAGCCGCCAGGGCGCCGGGCTTGCTTCCGATGCGATCTCTTCTTTTCGGGGTCCTTTTCTTCCGAGATCGCCATCGGCTCACCGGTGCAGCCCTACTCGCAATTCAACCCTACAGCGGCGAGCCGTTGTTTCCGAGGATGGATAGCGGGTATCTGATTGACCGGAAAAACGATAGAAATTTTAAAGAGCAGTGATCTATAGTCGCCTGCGATCCGAGAAGCAACTACTTTGAGGCTTCGCCGGACCTTTCGACGACTCGCCGGGCGAAATGGTTCACCACCTTGGCCTCGTTGCGCGCTACTTCATAGTAAGCGGCCTTTAAAAGTTGATCCTTCCGATTCTGCAAAGTCTCGCGGATCGTCTGCTGGACGCGTGGATCCGTCAGTTCGCGCTGGCCGGAGGGTTCCTTCGAGATGACTTTGAATATGCGGAAGCCGTCGGTGGCCGGCAGGATGGGGGAAAGTTCGCCGGGCTTCAACGCCATGACCAGGCGCCGGAGCTCCGGGCTGGCCTTGGCAAAGGCCGATTCCGGGACGAAACCCAAATCGCCCCCGTTTTGCGCGGTGTTCGGATCTTCGGAATAGTTTTGCGCAAGCATGGCAAAGTCTTCGCCGGTTTGCAGCCGCGCCTGAATATTCAGGATCTTCCGTTTCGCCTCTTCCGGGTTCCGTGCCTTGTCGTTTTTCAGATTTCGCACGTTCTGATCGGGCTGCGGCGTCACCACGATCTGGGCGATATGAATTTGCGGCTCGGCCAGATTGAAGCTGGCTTTGTTCGCATTGTAGAAATTCGTCACATCGGCGTCGCTGGGCAGCGGGATGCGCGAGGTGACTTCGCGATTGAACAGTTTTTGTATGCTCAGGTCGCGCCGCAACTGGAGCTTGAGATCCTCCACCGTCATCTTGCGGTTGTGAAGCTGGCGATCGAATTCCTCTTTGGTATAGGGGGCGCGGAACTCGTTGAACTTGGCTTCCACTTCGGAGTCGGGAGCCATGAGCCCAAGTTTTTCGGCCCGCTGGAGCATAATTTCGTTGTCAATTAGAGTGCGCAGCAGCTCGAGCTTCTGAATCATGACCTGATCTTCGCTGGAGCCTTCCTGCGGCGTGGTGATTTGAGTCTGGAAGTTCTTCTCCAGCTCGGCGTAAGTGATGGGGCGGTTATTGACGGTCGCGGCGACATTGTCGGACGGCGACCGCCGGCATCCGGTGGCAAGCATGCAGAACAAGGCCCCGGCGCAGCACAGCATTCGTTTCATATTTGGAAGATTTCATTTTACTGGAGATGGCTGCGCTGCGCTGACGCGATATACTGCATGATTCCACCATGGACAAAAACGGCTTGCGAGTTGGCATGATCGGCACGGGTGCGATTTCGAATCTGCATGCCCGCGCATATCGGAACATTGGGTACCGGATCACGGTTTGTACCGACATATTCGAAGAGGGCGGGCGGCGGTTTGCCGAGGCTAACGGCGCACAGTTCGTGAAAACCTTCGAAGAGGTTTGCCGGCATCCCGAAGTGGACTACGTGGATGTGTGCACCTTTCCGGATTTTCGTTTGCAGCCGCTCCGGATTTGCGCGGAAACGGGCAAGCATGTGCAGGTGCAAAAGCCGATCGCGACAAATCTTGAGACGGCGCGCGAGATGATCGAGACGGCGCGCAAAGCGGGCATCGTGCTCGGCGTGGTGAGCCAGCATCGTTTCGATGATTCAAGCCAGTTCCTGGCGCGGGCCATCGCGGCAGGCCGCCTGGGTAAGTTGCTGCAATGCGATTGCTATGTGAAATGGTACCGGTCGCCGGCGTATTATTCGCGGCCGATCAAGGGGAGTTGGGCGACCGAAGGCGGCGGCGCCCTCATCAATCAAGCGATTCATCAGCTGGATATCTTGCGCTGGCTGGCGGGACCGGTCGCAGAATTGTTCGGATACTGGCAACTGGGAGCGCTGCACAAGATCCAATCCGAAGACGTCGTGAATGCCGTGGTGCGGTATGCCTCCGGCGCCACCGGGGTTTTTCAGGCCTCCACTGCCTTTTGGCCCGGATACACCGAGCGCACGGAGTTTCACGGCACCAAAGGCACGGCGATTATTTCCGGCGATAAGCTCACAGCGTGGGACGTCGAAAATGATTCAGGCGAGCCGGCACCCGTGTCGAAGGACGTGGCATCGGGGTCTTCCGATCCGATGGCGATTTCCGTGGAACCGTTCGAGCGGCAGTTCCGCGATTTCGGCGAGGCGATCCGATCCGGCCGCAAACCGCTGATTGCCGGCGAGGACGGGTATCACGCACTCGAACTGGTCGAGGCCGTGTACCAATCGTGCCGCACGGGACAGAAGGTCGTGTTGGCTGGATAGGAATGCAGCGAAGTAACAAGTGATAATACGCCGAGGTCATCCGGCCGTCCTGTCGCGTGGAATGTAACATAGTGCTCGTCCTGCACGTCAACCCAGGAGGAGGATGCCCAATTTCATGAAGTCCATTTGGCAGGCGCGCCTTTTTGCACCGGTTCTCTTGCTCGCCGCCGCCACCATCAGCAAGGCGCAATCGAAAACGCAGGCCTGTACGAATGCCACTTTATTGGGAACGTATGGATACTTGCTGACGGGAAACCTGATTGAATCGCAAAGCCTTGCTCCCTACGCCGACGTGGGCAGCTGGACTGCGGACGGAAAAGGCAACTTGAGCGGCACTGGAGCGGAAAGCTTTGCCGGGACGATCGAGCAAGGAACCAGCCTTACCGGAACGTACAATATCAACACAGACTGCACAGGGTCGGCGTCTATAACATACGGCAACGGTATTGGCGCGTTCCATTTCAATCTGACCGTTCTCAACAACGGCCAAGATATCAGGATCATACAGAATGACTCCGGCTCGATTATTTCGGGAGCGGCAAGGCAGCAACCGACTAATTGTGTTCTGGAATCACTCAACGGCGCGTATGCCTACACGCTTACCGGTTCGTTCATCGATACCAGCGGCAACATCGACCCTTACGTCGATTCAGGCCAGATCACGTTCAACGGAACAGGCGGCCTTTCGTTAAGCGGCCAAATCAGCGAAGTCGGAACGCAGACTAGTATCAGCACCTCCGGCACCTACGCGACGCACTCGAATTGCACTGGGACCATAGCGTACACTGACCCCAATCTGGGCGCCCTGAACATGATTTTCGCGCTGTCCGATGAAGGGCAGATTCGATTCATCGACACCGATACCGGCCTTATTTTTTCCGGAACGGCCAGCGCGCTTGGGGATGTCGCCCCGAGCGGAACCATGGCCCACTTAGCCTCTGGCGCGGGTTGGCTGACTACATTTACGCTGACTAACACCGGGACCAGCGAGGCCAATATTCAGCTCAACTTTTACGATGACAACGGCAATCCCGTATCGTTGCCGCTGACTTTTGAGGACACGAATACAAACTCTACTACTGCCACTGTTAATGAGACGTTAGCCGCGGGAGCTACGTTAATCATCGCCACTAACGCAAAGAGCAATGCGGCTCTCGTCACAGGATCGGCGGAATTGACAAGCACGGGCGGAAACACCAGCGGTTTCGCCGTATTCCATTACAATCCGAACGCGCAAGAGGCCGTGGTGCCCCTGCAAACAGGGACTGCCAACGGATACGTGCTTGCTTTCGACAATACCAACGGCCTGACAACGGGGATGGCGGTGGCCAATGTCTCGACCCAGTCGGTGAAAGTGCCGATGATCGTGCGCGACGACACGGGCGCGCAACTGGGCACGGCGACCATCGATCTGGCGCCGCACGGCCACACATCCTTCCTGTTGGCGACTAACTATTCGTTCGCCAAGGACAAGCGGGGCACAGTGGAGTTCGACACCCCGTCGAACGGCCAAATCAGCGCCCTGGGTATTCGCAGCGCACCCACCGGGAGCTTTACGACGATTCCGGCGCTAGTCAAGTAGCGCGCGGGCGTGGTTCGCGGCTCGCCTTCCGAGTGCGCCGTTTCTCCCAATCGCCTTGAGTGAATTTGCGCTTGAGCGGAGCCGGGAGCGCAATTATCGGCGCGTTTCGCACCAGTCAGGGTTCGGCTATCTCCTTGCAATCAGATTTGTAAAACAAGCCAGCGGTTAGCCGGAGAACTAATGTTTTCCGATTATCCGCGCTGACGGAGGAGGCGAATATGCCGAACTTCAAACACATTCTGTTTCCCGTGGACTTCTCCCAGCAGTGTTGTAACGTAGCTCCCTATGTTCTTTGTCTGTCGCGCCGTTACGGGGCGCACGTCACCATGCTGCATGTGATGGAACTGCCGACCGGCGCGTACCCGGGCTGGCCGGCTCAGGCCGCTGTCATGGACCTTCAGGACATGGAGGACGAAAGAAAGCGGCGCCTGGAAGGCTACTTGAAACATGAGTTTGCGGAGGTTGCCCAAACGCGCCTGCTCGCTAAAGGCGACCCCGCGCACACCATTGCCGACTACGCCCAAAAGGAGCACGTGGACCTGATCATGATGCCGACCCACGGTTACGGGCCTTTCCGCCGATTCCTTTTGGGATCGGTAACGGCGAAAGTGCTCCACGACGTGAAGTGTCCCGTTTGGACCAGCGCACATATGGCGGAGCCGCCGGCGCCGCCGGCCGGATATCGCCACATCTTGTGCGCCGTGGATTTCACCGAAAAAGCGGCAGCGCTGGTTCTCTGGACTACGCGATTTGCGCGCGAGCAGGGAGCGGCGGTGAAGCTGGTGCACGCGATTCCCGCGGCGCAGCCACCGGACGGCATCGACATCGAAGGTCGCAAGTTCCGCGCATACCTGGTGGAAGTTGCCCGCGAGGAACTGGAGAAGATGCAGCGCGAAGCCGGCACGGCGCTGGAGACGATCGTCGAAGGCGGAGACGTGGCGCCCGTCGTGCGCGCCGCCGCAGAAGAGCAGGAAGCCGACCTGGTGGTGATTGGCCGGGGTGTCCTGCAAGACATGTTCGGGCGAATGCGCACGCACGTGTACTCGGTAATCCGGGAAGCGCCGTGCCCGGTGATCAGCGTTTAAGGCCCGAGCCAGACGAGAGGGACGAGCCCCAGAATCGCAAGCGCCACTAAGAGGCTGAGGCTCTGGATACCCGTGCGGCGGTCGGAAATCGCAAAGGCGTAGATTCCCTTCGCCAGGTTGTTGCTGGCCGCGGCGATCAAAATTCCGGACGCGGCGACCGATAGCGGCGTCGCCACTCCCGCGGACTGGGTCATCCCCATGATGAAAGGGTCAACGTCGGCCAGGCCCATAATGGCGCCCAGCGCGTAGACGCCGCCCTTTCCCAAGTAGACGGACGCCAAGCGGGTGGCCACCAGCATGAACAGGAACAGGAGCGCGAACAGAAAGGCTGCGCGCAGTTCCAGGGGATTGCCCGGGTGATATTCCCGTTTCACCTCTCCCGAAAGGCCGTCCGGCAGCCGCGACCATACCCAGCCCGCAATGACGGCGGCGGCTGCCAGCGCCGCGAACGGAACACCAACCAAGGTCAGCACACTCCGGCTGAACAGGCTCACAAGCACGATGAGGCGCAGGTACATCATGCCGGACGCGATGAGAGTACAGCCGGCAAACAGGTGCGGGCGCTTTTCGCGTTGCGCGCGGCGGGCGAGCACCACGGTGGTCGCGGTAGAGGAGTAGGCCCCGCCGAGAATCGCGGACACGATCACACCGCCTTGTTCCTTCGTCGCTGCCTGCAAAACGTAGCTGCCATAGGAAACGGCGCTGACCGCAACCACAACCAGCCATGTTTTGAAGGGGTTGATCAGGAACGGGCCGAATTCCTGGTTGGGCAGAACGGGCAGAATGACGGCGCTGAGCAGCAGGAACTTGGTGAAGGTAAGGATTTCCTCCGGAGCAATGCGGCGGCTCAGGTTCTCGAGACCGTCCTTTAGCTCGAGCAGCAGCATGCTGGCCACGCTGATCGTCGTAGCGATCCAGAACAGATCGTGCTCCACGAGCGCGCCGACCAGGTAGGTGGCGAGACCGGACATTTCGGAGGTAACCCCGGCCGCCTCAGTCTCCTGGAGTTTGTGGCGGTACGAGAGCCACAGAAATGCGGCCACCACGGCAAAGCCGACGGCTACCGGCGCAAGCTGCGCGCCCGAAAGCAGGGCGATCGCATAGCCGAGCAGGCCGATCAACGGGAACGTGCGTACTCCGCCGAAGCCGTAGTGCTCGGCACTGGCTTTATGCTCCTCGCGTTCCAGTCCGATCAGGAAAGAAAGGAACAGCACCAGGACGATCTTGACGCCTTCCGGCGGGAGCCATTGATAGAGCTGCTGGGGCACGACGGTCTCAGTTTAGACCAAAGTGGATGCGAAATCCGGCGGGTCAAGCGCGGGCGGGCGTAAGATGCAAGAAGATTGGAAACGTAATGTCATTTGACCAGCCGGACCGGCAGCCTGGCGGTGTGCTTCGGGTACTCCAGTCGAAAGAAGAGACGCGAGCGTATTACGACAAAATCAGCGCCTTTTACGATCTGCTGGCCGAGCGGAGCGAAGGGCCGGTGCGCCAAGCCGGCGCGGAAATGCTCGGCCTGCGGCCGGGCGACCGGGTCTTGGAGATCGGTTATGGAACCGGCCACTCATTGGTGGAACTCGCGCGGGCGGTGGGACCAGACGGCAAGGTGTTCGGAATTGATCTGTCCGATGGAATGCGGGCACGTGCGCTGGAACGGTTGGCGAAAGAAGATCTGATGGCTCGGGTAGAACTTTCCTCCGGCGATGCCAGCCGACTCCCTTACCCGGATGACAGTATGGACGCGGTGTTTATGAGTTTCACGCTGGAACTGTTCGATACACCGGAGATTCCACGGGTGCTGGGGGAATGTAAGCGCGTCTTACGCACCGGAGGGCGAATTGGCGTCGTTGCAATCAGCAAGGAAGGTAAGGAGGGATTCGCCGTGGGAGCGTACGAATGGACGCACAGGCATTTTCCGAACCTTCTCGATTGCCGGCCGATCTTCGTGCGGCGCTCGCTGGAAGATGCCGGCTTCTCCATCAAGGAAGCGACGATCACGAACATGTGGGTGCCGGTGGAGATCGCGGTGGCGGTGAAGGCCTGAGGTGCGGCGGAGTTGGCACGCGGCATGCATGGAAAATGGCACACAAGCAAGGAGGCCGATATGCCGGCAAAGAAGCTCATGGAATTCCTGGAGGCTAACCAAGTCAAATACGTAATGACCACGCACTCAACGGCCTACACCGCGCAGGAAGTCGCCGCACTGGCGCACATCCGGGGGCGTGACATGGCCAAAACCGTGATTGTCAACCTGGACGGCAAGTTGGCGATGGCGGTGCTACCCGCGTCCAAGCACGTGGATCTTTCGTTGCTGAAGGCGGTGGCAAGCGCCAAGTCCGCGACGCTGGCTACCGAAGCGGAGTTCCGCGGAAAATTCCCGGAGTGCGAGACGGGCGCCATGCCGCCGTTCGGAAATCTGTACGGCGTGCCTGTTTTCGTGGAAGAAAGCCTGACGAAGGACAAAGAAATTTCGTTCAACGCGGGGACGCACAACGAGCTGATGCGAATCGCTTACACCGATTTCGACAGACTGGTGCGGCCCACGGTGACGACATTCTCGTCGGCGCGGGCGGCCTAACACGGCTCACAAGAAAACATCAACCCGGCCGCCGCAGCGCCAAATCCGCGCCATGATAAAGAAGTAGAGCAAAGCGGAGGCTGCATGGTCATTGGGGTTCCGAAGGAGAGCTTTCCAGGGGAGCGGCGCGTGGCGCTGGTGCCTGCTGTTGTCCCCAACCTGGCGAAGGCGGGTTTCGAGGTCGTTGTCGAAACTCACGCCGGTTTGAGCGCCGGGTATCCGGACGCGGAATACACAGCCAAGGGCGCCAAGATCGTACCGGAGCGGAGCGAGATCTTCCGGCAGGCTGACGTTGTGCTGCAGGTTCTGTGCCACGGGTCCAACGACCGGACGGGCGCCGCTGACTTACCGCTTCTCAGGGCCGGTCAAGTTCTGGTGGGATTCCTGCGGCCGCTCGGGGCGCGCACAACCGTTGAGGAAGTAGCGGCGACCGGCGCGACAGCGTTCTCTGTGGAATTGATGCCGCGAACCACGCGCGCGCAGAGCATGGATGCGCTCTCGTCGATGGCCACTGTCTGCGGCTACAAGGCTGTGCTGCTGGCAGCCGATACGCTGCCCAGGCTCTTCCCCATGCTGACCACCGCCGCGGGAACCGTTACGCCCGCGCGCGTATTCGTAATCGGCGCCGGTGTGGCCGGATTGCAGGCAATTGCCACCGCGCGGCGTTTGGGAGCTGTCGCTTCGGCATACGACCTGCGGCCGGCGGTCAAGGAGCAGGTGCAAAGCGTCGGCGGGAGGTTTATCGAACTGCCGATTGCGGTTCAAGACGCTCAGGATTCCCGCGGCTATGCCAAGGCGCAGGACGAAGCATTCTATCAACGGCAAAAGGAACTGCTAGGGAACGTAGTGGCCGGGAGCGATGTCGTGATCACGGCCGCGGTGATACCGGGAAAGAAATCGCCGGTGCTGGTGACACGCGAGATGATCGCCAAGATGGCGCCGGGATCGGTGATCGTCGATCTGGCGGCGGAGCGCGGAGGCAACTGCGAGGTAACGCGCGCCGGCGAGGTGGTGGTGGAGCAGAACGTCACCGTGATCGGCACCATCAACCTGGCCAGCAGCGTACCGTACCATGCCAGCCAGCTTTATGCGCGAAATGTCACGGCGTTTCTCGTGCACCTGTTCCGCGAAGGCTCGCTGCATCTGGACGACGACATCGCGCGCGAGACACTGGTCACACAAGGCGGAGAAATCGTAAATGCACGGGTGCGGGAATTTTTCTCGCTGCCCGCGAGAGTCATGCAGAGCCAGACATAGCAGAAGGCCGGGCGTACCCGGCCGCCACAACTTTCCATCAGGAGAAAAGATGACGTCGGATCTCATCACAAGCCTGTACGTATTCATGCTGGCGGCGTTCGTCGGATTCGAAGTGATTCGCCGCGTATCGCCGCTGCTGCACACGCCGCTCATGTCCTTGACCAACGCCCTCGATGCGATCGCCGTAGTGGGCGCGATCCTGCTGGTGGGCGAGCATAAAAGCGGCCTCTCAACCGTGCTGGGGACGCTGGCGGTAATCGCCGCGACCAGCAACCTGGTGGGCGGGTTCTTGATCACCGACCGGATGCTCAAGATGTTCAGGGCCAGCAAGACGAAGAAGCCATGACCAGCGCGCAAATCACCGACCACGCCATCGAGATCGTTTACCTGATCGCGACGGCTCTGTTTGTCCTTTCCTTGAAATGGCTGAGCGCTCCGGCAACCGCGCGGCGCGGCGTCCTGGCGGGCGAGATCGGCATGGCGCTGGCGGTTGGAGCCACGCTGCTGCATCGCGGGATCGTGGATTACACCTGGATCGCGATTGCGCTGGTTGTGGGAACGATCATCGGAATCCCGCTGGGCCTGGTGCAGATGACGGCGGTTCCGCAACGGACGGCTTTGAGCCACGCCTTCGGCGCACTCTGCGTTTCGCTCGTCGGCACCGCGGAATACTACCAGCTTGCGCCCAACGTGCCGCGATTCATGATGGCGGTGCTCTCGATGGAGGTCATTCTCGGCAGCCTGACTTTTACAGGGAGTTTGATGGCTGCGGGAAAGCTCCAGGAGGTGCTGCCGCAGCGGCCGATCACCTATAAGGGGCAGAACATCGTCAACATCTCGCTGCTGGCCGTAGCCGTCGTGGCGGCGGTTTACCTGGTGATGCATCCGGATGCCACTCGTCTGTTCCCGCTGATCATTGCGATTCCGCTCTTATTCGGTGTGCTCATGATCGTGCCGATCGGCGGCGCGGACATGCCGACCGTAATCTCGCTCCTCAATTCTTACGCAGGTCTTTCGGCGGCGGCCATGGGATTTGTGCTCGACAGCAAGCTGCTCATTATTGCGGGAGCGCTGGACGGATCTTCCGGGTTCATCTTGTCAGTGATCATGTCGAAAGCCATGAACCGGTCGTTCACGAATGTGTTGTTCGGAGCGTTCGGACAGGTCCAGGCGTCAGCGGCCGGTGCGATAGAAGCACGAACGGTGCGGACGGCAACGGCCGAAGAAGCTGCCGCGATTCTGGGCGCGGCGAATTCGGTGATCGTTGTTCCCGGATACGGGATGGCTGTGGCACAGGCGCAGCACAAGGTGCGCGAGTTTTATGACGCGCTTACCAAGCGCGGAGTGGATGTGCGATTCGGCATTCATCCGGTGGCGGGACGCATGCCGGGGCACATGAACGTGCTGCTGGCCGAGGCCGACATTCCCTACGACCGGCTGCTGGATATGGACGCAATCAATCCGGAATTTCCGCAGGCCGACGTGGCTCTGGTGATCGGCGCTAACGACGTGACGAACCCGGCGGCACGGAGCGACAAGAGCAGCCCGATTTACGGCATGCCGATCCTGGACGTCGACAAAGCCCGCACCGTGATGGTGATCAAGCGCGGCATGAGTCCCGGATTTGCGGGAATTGACAACGAGCTTTATTACCTGGACAAGACCCTCATGCTGTTCGGCGACGCCAAAACATTTGTGGGTGACATTGTGCGGCAGTTAGGCGGCGAAGGACACGGATAGAGACATCCCACAATCACGGACCGCGTTAGCGTTGCGCCGCTGCGCTTCCATCCCTCGAAAGCAATTCCATCTGCCCTTTCAGGACCTCCACCTGCAAGGCACGGGCTTTCGCCATTTCCGTGTTGCCTTCCTGCCGTTTGCCGGCCAGTGCAAAGGCGCGCCCGAGCTGGTAATGGTAGTTGCCGTTGTTTGGCTCCAATTCGAGCGCCCGCTTGAGCTGCGGGATCGCTTGCCCCGGCTCGGATTTCTGCATATATGCCTTGGCGAGCGCCGCTAGCAGGCTGGCAGAGCCGGGGATTCGGATCACCGCCTTCTCCAGTAACGCGACGGCCGCATCCGGATTGCCCTGGTCGAGCCGGATGCGCGTAAAATCCTCGTACGCCCAGTGATCGTTCGGACTGATTTCCGTTTCCTTCAGGAACTCGGCAGCGGCGGCTTCGAAGTTTCCCAGCTTCTCGTAAAGCACGCCGAGGTAGTAATGCGCATACGGCAGCTTGGAATCATTCGCGGCAGCCTTCTCGAGTTCCTTCTGCGCGCTCGGGTAATTCTCCAGCGCGAGATAAGCCTTACCCAGCAGCAAGTGCAGGTGGGGAGTCTCGCCGCCCGCATCCATCAGATGCGCAAACGCGCGCTGGGCATCCGCGGGGCGCTTCACCTTGCCGTAGGAAATCCCGAGCATGAAGAGAAACTCGAGGTCGTTGCTCTCCGCGTCTTGAATCGGACCAAATGCGGCGATCGCGGCATCAAACTGGTCCATCATGAAGTGGCATTCGCCTTTGAGATAGCGCGCCTGAACATTCGCCGCGTCGGCCGCCACGACGTTCGCAAAGTGACGCTCGGCGTCCAGATACTCGCGCTGCCTGTAATACGCCAAGCCGAGATTCAGGTCAATGCCAGTCATCCCCGGCGCGAGTTCCTTGGCCTTCTTCAAGACACTGACGGCCCGGTCGAGTTTTCCCGTCCGCAGATAGACGACGCCGAGGTTGGTGTACACCGGCGCGGTACGGAAACCCATCGCAAGCAGCCGGTCGAAATGGCGTTCGGCTGCGGTGTAGTCAGCAGCCGCCAGCGCTTTTTGGCCTTCGGCGAATATCTCCTTGGCACCGGACGCGTCGTCCCCCGGGGCCGCGCGAATCGAGCACGCGAGAACAACCGCAAGAGCTGTCCCGATTCCCTTCCTCGCCATGGGAGAAACCCATCGTAACATCGGCGTTTCGCGCGACTGGAGTTTCCTTACAAGCGAATACAGGATCGCGATAGACTCGTTCGGGAAGCGCGCGGTAACCTCATGGCAAAACCATGGCAGCTCACCGGATCGGACTCATCGGCTGCGGATGGATCGCGCCCTTTCACGTCGAAGCGCTCCGGCAACTAGGACGAAAGGGCGAAATCGTTTGGGTGGCCGATCCTGATGCCGAGCACGCGAGCGCCGTGGCGGCGGATGCCGGCGCACGCGCCATTTCCGATTACAGAACCGGGCTCGACGAAATCGATTGCGCCTTCATCCTGGTTCCGCATCACCTGCATCAGCCGGTGACGCTCAACTGCCTGAAGGCCGGCTGCCACGTGCTTCTCGAAAAACCGATCGCAAATACGCTCGCCGCGGCCGACACCATGATCGCCGCGGCCGATCAAGCCGGCAGAACGTTCATGGTCGCCTATCCGCACCGCTACAAACCCAGCTTCCGGCTTTTCAAGCAGGCCATCGAGAGCGGCCGCTACGGAAAGCTGATCCTGCTCGACAGCCTGATCGACGACACGGTCGAGGGCTACCTGGCGCCGTGGATGACGAAGAAAGCCACGCTGGGCGGCGGCTGCCTGTTCTCTGCCGCAGGCCATCAACTGGACATCATGTTGTGGATCAGCGGCGACGTGCATATGGCTTACATGGTGGGAATGCGCAGCCGCGTACCGATGGAGGGTGAGGATTCCGCCGCCTGCATCCTGAAATTTCAGAACGGCTCGATCGGCGTGGTGCGCCACACCTGGGCATCGCCAAAGGTGCGGATCTGGTACACCATGGAGGCCATGTGCGAGAAGGCGCATATCACGCTGACGTGTACGCCCATCGGCGATCAGAACACGGAAGGCGTTCGCTGTGTGTGGAAAACGCAGATTGTGGCTCTGGGCGAAACCGAAGAGGTGCTGCTCGATAGCCATGAAGGGCTCGATCTCGCGCCGGAAATCGAGCATTTCTTCGATTGCGTGGAGACGGGCCGCGAGCCGGACACCGGCGGCCGCACAGCGCGCAAGGTCACTGCGGTCGTGCTCGAAGCTTACCGTCGCGCCGCCGACGACGGCGCCAACGTGTGATCTGATAGTTCTGGCACCCGTAAATGGATTACAACCTTGTACTGCGCAATGGCCACGTCATCGACCCATCCCAGAATTTGAACCGTATCACGGACGTCGCCGTTCTGGACGGCCGCATCGCCGCCGTCGGCGATTCGCTGGGCCCGGGCCTGGTCGAGAAAGATCTCGCCGGCCGATATGTCTGTCCCGGCCTCATCGACCTGCATGGCCATTGGTGGGAAGGAAGTTCGTGGGGAATCGACCCGGACATTTGCCTCAACCACGGCGTCACCACGGCCATTGACGCCGGCACCACGGGTTTCATTAACTTTGATGTTTTTCATAAAACGCAAGTAAATACCGCGACGGTGCGCGTGCTGGCCTTCGTGAACATCAGCGCGATCGGCATTCCGACCACGCTCGTTGGCGAGCTCGAGGACATCCGGTTTGCACGCCCGATCGAGACCAGCCGCGTGATCGAAGCCCACCCGGACCTTTGTCTCGGCGTTAAACTCCGCGAAGGCGCCATGACCGGCGTGCATGGCGCCGAGGCATTGGATAAGGCGCTTGAAGCCGCGAACGCTTCCCACAGCCGGCTCATGGTTCACATCACTAAGGGAGCCGACACACGCCGGATTCTCCCGAAATTACGCCCCGGCGACATCGTGACGCACTGCTTCCAGGGGCGCGGCGATGGAATTCTGGAAGCGGGCGACAGCCGCTTGCTGGCCGAGGTGACCGCCGCGCGCCGCGATGGCATCCTGTTCGACGTCGGCCATGGGGCGGGCGCTTTCAGTTGGGAAGTCGCGCGAAAGGCGTTCGAGTACTTCTTCTACCCAGACACCATTAGTACCGACCTGCACCGCTTTTCCATCGCCCGTTTCGCCTACGACATGCCTTCGGTGATGTCGAAATTCCTGCACCTCGGCATGCCGCTCGAAGACGTCGTGATGAAGTCGACCCTGGCTCCCGCCCGCGCCATCGGCCGCGAGAGCGAGTTGGGAACGCTGAAACCGGGCGCCGCGGCGGATATCTTCGTTTTCGAGCTCGAAGATGGCGGGTTTCCACTCGAAGACACCCACCTCCGCTCGGAGACCGCGGCACGACGTATCAAGCCCAGCTTGACCTTGAAAGACGGCCAAAGCATTGAGCCCGGCAGCTACCCCGCCCGGCTGCGTCCGTTCGAAGAATCCGACCAGGAACTATTCCGTCAGATCGAGCGAACCGCCCCGCGTGGATAGCGGGCCATTCGCCCCTAACTTACCTGTCTTCGTGGTTTTGTAACAAAGAAACAACAGATTTCGATATACCTTGAGCCGCACCCGCGGTACTCTCGCCCAAAGGTCCGCGATGACTCCGGCGATCCGTGTTCGCCTTTGTCAGTCGATGGAAAGGGGCATTGCAATGAGAGCTTTGGTTGCTGTAATCGTTGTTTTGTTTTTCCTGGCGCCGGTGGGAATCGAGGCCCAGGACCTCGCCAATATCGTAGGCGCCGTGACCGATGCTTCCGGGGCCGTCATTCCCGAGGCCCAGGTCCAGGTGACGAACGCAGACCGGGGATTCACGCGCCGCGTGGTTTCCGATGCCGCCGGTGAGTACACGGTGGCACGTGTGCCCATTGGTAACTACGTCATTACGGTCGAAAAGGAAGGGTTTCAGAAGCTCGTTCGCAGCGGCGTCACGCTCCAGGTAGGACAGACCCTACGCGTAGACGCCCAATTGCAGATCGGCTCGGCCACCCAGGAAGTCGTGGTCAGCGCGAATACGGCGCATGTGGAAACCGAATCGGGCGCGATTTCCGACGTGGTCACCGGCACACAGGTCAGCCAGCTCAACCTAAATGCGCGAAATTTCGCCAACCTCGCTACGTTGGTTCCGGGCGCGGCCACGCTTGGAACCGGCTTCGATTCCTCCCACGTGGGCGTGTTGGCCGACGCCGCCATCTCTTTCAACGGCCTGCCGGTCAACATCCAGAACTGGGAGGTCGACAGCACCAACAATATCGATCAGGGCTCCGGCAGCGGCTCCATCATGACCTACCCGAGCATCGATTCCATCGCCGAATTCCGTGTCAGCACGTCGAATTACAGCGCCGAATACGGAAAATCGGGCGGCGCCAACATCGAGGTGGTTACCAAATCGGGCACCAAGGATTTTCATGGAACGATGTTTGAATTCGTCCGCAATGACCGGTTCGACGCCAACGACTGGTTCATCAATCGGACCATCGAGCCCGATGGCGGTTCCGCGCCGCAGACGCCCCTCAAGCGGAACAATTTCGGATTCACATTGGGCGGCCCGGTGTTCATTCCCGGTCACTACAATCGCGACCGGAACAAGACTTTTTTCTTCGTCTCGGAAGAGTGGCGCAAGAACCGCGAGGGCACGGTCATCAACTCCAACGTTCCCACCGTGCGCATGCGCCAGGGGGATTTCAGCGAGTGCGATTCCAACTCCTCCAACTACAACCCCATTGTCGCTTCCGGATGCGTGGTGCCCATCAACCCGGCCACAAACCTGCCCTACCAGAACGATATCATCCCTATCGACCCCACGGCCAAAACGTTGCTCAACGCCCTGGTTCCTCTGCCGAACAATGGTGTGAATTTCTACACCGCGGCTCCCAGCCTGCCGACCAACTTCCGCGAGGATATGTTCAAGATTGACCACAACATCACGGATAACATCCGCGCCTTCTTCCGCTATACGCAAGACGCCTTTGAAGCGGACTACATTCCCACCCTGTGGTCGAGCGCGAATTTCGGAACGGTGAAATCCCGTTGGGCCAGTCCGGCAAAATCGGCGGTGTTTCACCTTACTGAAACCATTCGCCCCGACCTGCTCAACGAATTCATCGCCAGCTTCTCGGCCGACGTCAACAAGGTCAATAACTTCACGGGTTTCGATTCGCCCGCGAATTCCATCAACAAACCCAGCGGCTTCGTGGCCAACACGATTTTTCCCGCAAATCAGGATCAGCCCAAGCTTCCTGGTATCGCCGTCGCCGGCGGCGTGCCGTTCAACTTCGCCGAATCCACCGGGTTCGAGTTCTTCTTCTGGGATCCTCAGCCTGCCATCAAGGACAACCTGGTCTGGACCCACGGCCGCCATACTTTCAAAACCGGCATCTTCCTGCTCTACAACCACATCAACACCACCACCAACATCGGCTACAACACCCAGGGCTTCCTCTCGTTCGGCACGGATTACGGTTCCAGCATCAGCACCGGAAATGCGCTGGCCGACATGTTCCTCGGCCGCATTGCGAATTATCAGGAGTATGGCAGAGTGGTCAACGGCAACCTTCTCGGAGGCGCCGCTCTCGGCCATTGGCGCCAATGGGACTTCGAGCCCTACGTGCAAGATGATTGGCGCGTGACGTCCCACCTCACGTTGAACCTCGGCATGCGCTACTCCTGGCTGACGGCGTTCCACGACACCGTAAATCCAACCAACGATTCGCTATTCGTTCCGTCGCTCTACAATCCCGCCAAGCAGGCGCAACTGGATAGCAGCGGCTACCTGATTCCCGGCAGCGGCGCCAACTATCTCAGCTACGGCAACGGACTCGTACAGTGCGGCAGCGGCGGGATTCCGGAAGGCTGTTACAACCCTTACCACGGCACCTTCTCGCCGCGTTTCGGCTTCTCCTGGGATCCCTTTGGAAAAGGCACCAGCGTGTTGCGCGGCGGCTACGCTCTCACGTGGGACAGCGGCAACCCTCTGCACAACGGCGCGGGCTTCAACGGCAATCCTCCCACGGCCACCAACCTGTACGGCTATAACATCGTGGGTTACGATAATGTCGCGCCGGGGCCGCTCGGTCCGGCAAGCTTTTCCAACGTAAGTCTCACGAAGTGGCAGGAGATTCAGCAATTCAATCTTGGCGTTCAGCACCAGTTCTCGGGTAATAACATCCTTAGCGTCAGTTACGTCGGTACTTTAGGTCACCACCTCCAGCAGAACGTGAATATCGATCAGGTTCCCGTTGGTGTGGGGAATGAAAACGTTCCATCGCTCGCCGGAACGCCCGGATGCGACGCCCAGGGCAACTGTAACGTGCAATCCATCCTGATGAATAACCTCGAGTCCACCGAATTCTTCGTGCCTTATCGCGGTTATGCCAACATTGCCCAGCGCCAGATGACCGGTAACTCGAACTATAACTCGCTACAGGTGAACTTCCGCCATACGTTCGGCCGTGGCCTGACGTTTCAGACCGCTTATACGTGGTCCCACGAGCTGGACAACATGTTTCAAGGAGGCAGCGCCAATTCCGGAGGCACCAATGGCATTAACGACGAGAATCTCCATCGCTGGTACGGAACCGGTGGGCTCAACCAGGGCCAGATCCTGATTCTGAATTACGTGTATGAGCTGCCGTTCCTGAAAAAGGCGTCCAACAAATTCCTCCGCTACGGGTTCAGCGGCTGGCAAATCAGCGGCATTTCCAGTTTCATGACCGGCACTCCGCTTGCCGTCACGTGCGGGATCAACGGACTGTCCACCGGCATCGGAGGCCCCACCGGCTGCAATGCTCTCGGCCCCTTGGGCGTCAGTAAGAGCGTGGTTACCGACCCGCAGTTCGGGCCCACGCCGACCTGGTTTAATCCCGCCTATCTCGGCCAGGTCACGGAAAGCCAGCTTGCGGCAAATAACCAGCCAGGCATGTTCGGCTACATCGGCAAATACGCGTTGACAGGACCGGGCCGCAACGATTGGGACATCGGCATTTTCCGTAACATCGACGTGCCCTGGTTCAAAGGCGAACGCAGTTCGCTGCAATTCCGAGCAGAGAGCTACAACACCTTCAACCACCCGCAGTGGAGCGGCATTAACCTTTCTTGCAGCAGCACCACCACGCCCGGCGGCCCTTGCAACGGCGACCAGAACATCGGCAACGGCGAAGTCGCCAGTGCCGCCCCGCCGCGCATTCTACAACTCGGCTTGAAGTTTATCTTTTGATTGTGGCCGGATTGTCACTTTGCCATGGCGCAGCGCCTGGAATGGGCGTATGATTGCCTGATACGGACGGCTTCACCCCATGCCAACGCAATCTGAGCTGACCTGGGAGCGCGTGGATTCGCTGGTAGACCGGCAGATCAACGCGGAGCAGTTCCACATCTGGCCGTTCGCTCACGCCTACCCGATTGACGTGCGCTACCTCCTTATGGATCGCCGCCATGAGGTTCCCAAGCACCGGCCCGACCATCTGGAAGTGGTGGTTTTCGAGTGCGGGGAATTAGGCTACGAAGTCGAAGACCGCCAGTGCATGGTTCAGAAGAACGACGTCATCGTGGTGGGCGACCGCATCCGCCACCGTTGCCTGCCCTTGGAGCCGTCCCAGCAGGCCGCGCGCGCCGTGGTTCTCTCGTTTCTTCCGCAGCTCGTCCATTCCGGCCCCCTGGGCGATGACATGCAGTACCTGATGCCTTTCCTGCTTCAGGATTCCTCCTGTTCCAACGTCATCCCCGCCAAAGCCGGACGGTCGCGTGAGATCTCCGATTTTATCCAGCGCATCCGCACCGAATTGCCCGGCACGTCGGAACGTTCGCGATTAGCCATCAAGACCTACCTGAAGATGATTCTGCTGAACCTGGTGAATCACTACGCCGCGTTTGGCGAGGCGCGCGATGCCTTGCGCCGCCAGCAAAGGAATGCCGATCGCCTCACGCCTGCTCTAGAATTCCTGGAGGCGCATTTTAGTGAACCCATCCGCGTGGATGATGCCGCGCGCCTCTGCGCCATGAGTGCCTGCTGCTTCATGCACCTGTTCAAGGAAGTCACCGGGCACTCTTTTGTTGCCTACCTGAACCGGTTTCGCGTCTCGCGTGCCCAGCACCTGCTGGCCACGAGCGACCGCTCGATTGCCGATATCAGCCTGGAAACCGGCTTCTGCAACCAGAGCTACTTCGGTGTCATCTTCCGCCGGGTCACCGGCATGAGTCCGCTCGCGTACCGCGTAAACCACGGCGGCAGCGTGCAGACGGCGGTGAGTTCCGCTTCCGCGGTCAAGACGCTGCCTACGCAGTGACCACACCCCGCCGTTCTACGGTTTGTAGTCGAACTTGACGCGGCCATCGCGATAGTCCAGCGTCACCGACTCGAACATACCGATCAACGGTAAGCCCATAATCCCGCTGATCTCCGTGCCCGCACCCCGGCTGGAGCTTGTCAGATCGAAGGAAATAATGTCGCGAATGCGCTGCCGGAAGCGGGCGAACTGCAGCACAACTTTGTCCGCGTCATAAACCTGCCTCACTTTTCCGGACACGCCCCGCACCTGAACCTCCGAGCCATGCACCTTGGTTATCTCGGGCGCCAGGTTCATCGAGATCATGTTCGTATTGGATCCGGTGTCCAGCAGGAACAGCGCCGGCGTCTGTTCGGCTTTTTCTGTCTCGCTGATTAAGGTGGGCATGAGCAGATAGTGGTGCAGAACCAGCATCTGGCTGTAGCCTGCCAGTTCCGGTCCTTCGTACCGGTCGACCAGTATGTTGCCGTCCCAGGCGGGACCGGGTAGCGGATCCAGATCCAGGCTCTGGCCGGTCCAATTAATCTTGATCAAAAACCGGCGAAAGATGTCGGAGCCGATCAGTCCTCCCGAATCATCCGCCGAGCCTCTGTCCGCCACTTCCACGATGCAGTTCTTCAATTCCAGACTGCCGATATGAATGCTCGGGGCATAGCCCACCCAAGCCTTCATGGCCGCTCCACTTCCGATGCCGGCGATTTCCGTATCGCCTAATCGCTGAATTCCGGCGCGATCGGCAAAGCGGCTGCCCAGCGTAATTCCGCTAGCGCCTGTATCCAGTCGCAAGTCCGCTTTTGCATCGTTGATTCTGATGGGCAGGCTAGCTCCGGTCAGGCGTCGCCCGTCCATCAGCCTGCCCAGCCGAATTCGATATGACGGCTCTGCCGAGCAAGGCTCGAATTCGGGCTTGCTATCCAATGCTTTGGCTTCGGCAATCCACAATTGCAATAGACGTGGCCACTTGTCATCCGCTTTGCCGTTCGCCGTGCCCTTCACCCGCTCGAGCTCAGCCTCCATACGTGCAATGGCTGCCCGCGAACGACGGTCGGTAGCGTCAAACGCACTGGCGATGATTGGATCTCGGGAGTCAATCGCGTGCGCGACGCGCAGCATTTCGAATGCTTTCTTACGTAAACAACTCGCTTCGAACACGCGGGAGACCCCATAGATGGCGCGCGCGTTCTTGCCATCGTTCTTGACGGCTGCCGTGTACGCCTTGTGGGCATCGAAGATCCGCCCTTCCCGATACTGGACATCGCCGAGCAGCCGTTCGAGCCCGGCATCCGACGGATGTTTCGTCAAGGAAGCTGTCACAACCTCTTCGGCTTCCTCGAAGCGTTCCCCGGTGAGTAGTGTTTCGGCAAGCAGGGCGCTGGGTCCCAGAGCGCTCGGGTCCTTCGCCACAAATCCCCTCAATAACCGGATCGCGGCATCCACATGCCCCGCCGTCAGTTCAGCGCGAGCGTCATCCAAATCTTCGGCAGCGGTCACGACCGCCAGCGCGGACAGACAGAGTAAGATCCAGCGCCGCATGTCAACCATTATCTCGGAATTTGACCGATACTCTTGTTAGAAGGAGGTTGGAATGGTCCCCAGGCTCCTCGTGGGTCTCTTCGTTTTTGAGTTAGTCGTGTCTGCGCAAGAGTCGCTTCCGATGAAGGCGGGCGATCGCGCCAACAACGCTGCAAAAACAGAACAGAAACCAAACGCCGCCGAACTATCGGAACAGGACCTCGACAAAATATCCGGCGGAACCATCGATTGGGGCGGTTCAGACGGCGACGAAGACAAAGGCGGAAAAACGACCAATCCCGTCTAATAGTACTTGGAGCTTTCCCGCGGAACCGCCGCCCGCAACTGCGAACAGGCTAGGCGACCCTACCGCGCCTCCAGCACCAACACCCAGTCAGTATCTCCGTCGTGGTTCTTTCCCGGAGGTGCGAACGTGTGGCTGCCGCTCTTCGCCAAGGGTCCTCCCGGAATATCCTTGTATGTGCCGTCAGCCGGATCAAACCACCGCGCGCGCGCCGCGCCCTTAAGCGCTGCCGTATTGATGGTGATGGTCCGAGTGGTCGGCATGTAGACCACCACCAGGCTCCCGTCCGGCGTCGCGGCCGCCGTCGCATAATCGCTCTCGCTCACGCGGGTCTTCTGGTTTCCGTAAGTCCCATACCCGGCGGTCAAGATCTCATGCTTCTGGTCAGGAACGAGGTCCTGCCACGCGAGCGCGGTAAAGAATTCCTTCCAGATTTTCAGTTGCGCCACTCCCGGCGTATCGATGTGGTCTCGCCAACCCGCCTTGAACGACCACGTGTACGCGTTGCCGTAGAACTGCCCCACTCCGCCGGTCAACATGGTCCAATATTCCTCGCGACGTAACACCCAGGGAGTTCCAAAATCGGGCGGCTTACCCACGTCTTCCAGATCGTAATGTGCCTCCACCAGGTACGCCGGGGCCACCGGTTTCTGGTTGTAACTGTGGAGCATCTGCATGTAAGTCGGCGAATAGGCGTAGGTGCTGTTCAGATCGATCAGCGGGATCCAGCTCGGGTCGTCGAATGACGAGCTATTGAACACGTTCAGCTCGACAGTTTGCAACTGGTCGGGAGCGACGTTGCGGATGCCCTTGGCCACGGCCTGCACCAGCGCGTCATCGGTCGAATTCTTCCAGCTATTAAAATCGTTGCCGTTTATCCAAAGAACATTGTTATAGCGTTGGTAGCGTTTGCCAAGATATTGGCCATAGGCGTAGGCCGCAGTCGGACCGTTGTTGCGCAGGGTCGGCAGCCATCCAATGGTTTCCATGGGATCCAAAAATACGGCCTGATGGTGCCGGCCCGCGATCTCCACGATGTGGTCGAGCCGCGCAAAGTACGCTTCATTGGGCTTGCTGAGATCGTAGTGTTGGAAATCGGTTCCGCCTTTGACGAATCCCACAAAGGGTCGCAATCCGTCGGGAGTCGTGGCGTTGACGTTATCGGGATAGTCATGACCGGCGCACGTTACATCGACCCAACCTGCCGCGTTGAACCCGTTCCGCTCGCGGTCGGCAAAATAGAAATCCGCGTCCTGCTCAGTGAGCCGCCCTAACAATCCCTGGGGCGTATCGCCGACAATCAGAAACGGTACATTCTTCTGGTCCACTACATATCGCCGGTTCGCGCTCACTTTGAGGGGAAACGCCGGCGTGCCCGAGCCGGCGGCATGCAACCGCGCGATACCTGCCCCGGCTGCCATCACGGCGAGGACCGCAACCACTGTCCAACGGATACGTTTATGTTCTTGAGTCATCTCTAATTAACCGGAACAGCTTCAGACCGCTGTCAAGCCTCCATCTACCGTGAAAATGCCGCCCACGCAGTAGCTCGAATCCTCCGAAGCCAGAAAAACCGCGATGCCCCCCAAGTCCTCCGGCGTGCCCAGCCTGCGCGCGGGCGCGATTTCAGCAAAGTGCTGGCGCAGTTTCGGGTCGGAAAGTTCAATGGCATTCATGGGCGTGTCGATCGTGCCCGGCACGATCGCATTCACACGGATGTTGTCGGGAGCGTAGTCCGCCGCCATGGCGCGCATCAGGCCGACCACACCGCCTTTACTCGTGCTGTAAGCCGTCAGCCGTGTAAAGCCAAAGATGCCCGTTGGCGACGCCACGTGAATGACCGATCCGCCGCCTTGCCGGAGCATGGCCGGAATCACGTATTTCGAACACAGCCAATAACCGCGCAGGTTCACCGCCATCGTGCGGTCCCACGTCTCGTTCGTCAGCTCGTGCGCGCGCGCTTCCTCGTTAATCAACAGAATTCCGGCGTTGTTGCACAACACGTCGATTCGGCCATAATGATCCAGCGTTTTTTGCGCCATGGCTTTCACCTGGGCCTCGTCAGACACATCCGTCTGCACAAACATCGCGTTGCCGCCGGCCTCGCAGATGGTTTTCGCGGCCGCCGCGCCGTTGGCGGCATCGATTTCCGCCACCACTACCGACGCGCCCTCACGGCCGAATCGCTCTGCTATTCCACGTCCGATCCCCACCCCAGAGCCGGTTACAATGGCGATCTTGTTCTTTAACCGCATGTCCCCCTCATTGTTCGATTGTGAAGACCCGTTCCACTTCGCCGTTGCGGATTCCGTACATCCGCCGGTGAAGATTCACGGTTCCGTCATGATACTGTACCGCTAATTCAATCTTGTCGCCGACTTCAACTGCTACAGCCGCATCCTGAATTTCAATGGGCGCGTGCTCGGCGTGCAGCGCTTTCACCGCGAGACCCGGGATACCCTTTACCGATGGCAGCCCGCGCTCGCCGCTAATCACCTTACAGCCCGCGTCCGCCACCATCCGCTCGCTACCTGTCTTGCTGATGACTGTGGCCAGCACGCTCAGCGTGGCCTGGAAATCGGAAACCACCGGCGCATACCAGTTGTCCATCAGCAGGTACGAACCCGCCTGGTTCTCGGTCACGCCTGGAAATGCGCCCGCAATCGAATAATCGCCCGTCCCCCCGCAACTCACGATGCCAACCGGAATCCCGTACGATTCGATCAGGTTCTTGGTGCCGACCAGAGCCTCCATGGCCTCTGTCACCACGCGCACCTTTTCCGGACCCGGCGGACGGGGCTGCAAGTGCCCTTCATAACCCATCACGCCGCGAAATTTCAATCCCGACGCAACTATGAGCTTCGCCAGTTCGGCCGCGGGCTCTCCCGGCGGCGCGCCGCAGCGCTTCAATCCAAGGTCGACATCCACCACCACGTTGACTTCGGCTTTCCGGTTTCGCGCGCAACGGGCCATCTCGGCGATGACTTTCGGATTGTCGACCGCGACAATCACAGGCACTTCGCGCGATAGCTCCACAAATCGCTCAATAGCGTCTTCGCCGGCAATTTCATTGGCAATCAGGATGTCGCGGACGCCGAAATTGGCCAACCGCTCCGCCTGCCACACGCGCGCGCAAGTGATCCCGATGGCGCCGTGCTCCATTTGCCGCGCGGCCAGTTCCAGCACCCTGTGATTCTTGAAATGCGGACGGAGCTTGGCCGGCCGGTTACAAAAGAACCGCGCCATGGTCTCCAGGTTCCGCTCCATCACGTCCAGATTCACCAACAGAGCGGGCGTTTCAATGTCCTTTATTCTGAGCTTCGCCGCATCAAGCATCGAGTTTCCTCCGGAAGCCGCCGGTTTGCACCGCAAGGTACACGACCCCCACCACCGTCCACACCCATCCGAGCTTCATCGCCAAAGGGGAAATGCTGAGCCAGATGTAAAAGCAAATGATGAATCCGGCTACCGGGCAGATCAGGTTGCCCCAAAGCCTGGTGATACTGCGTTCGCGCCGCCGCACAAAGTAGTGGTTCAGCACCGCGACGTTAACCGCCATGAATCCCAGGCACGCTCCAAAATTGACCACTTCGGCAGCCTCGTCGAGATCCAGCAGCGCAGCCCCTACCGCCGCGATGGAACCCATCAGCAGCACGCTGTAGATGGGTGTCCGGTGCACCGGGTGCACGTAGCCGAACAGCCGGTGCGGCAGCCTCCCGTCGCGGGCCATGCCGAACAAAAGGCGCGAAGCGCTGGCTTGGCTGGTGATGCCGCTGGCCCACGCCTGGGCGATCACAAGAAAGGCAATTAAATAAAACAAGCCAGGCCCGCCAATTAGGCGCCCAATATCGGAAAAAGCCGTTTCAATCGGAGCAAAGCGCGTATAATCCGGCCAAATCAGTTGCCCCAGATAGGTTTGCAGAATGAACACGCCGCCCGCCACGAAGCACACCAGAACCGTCGCGCGCGCCACGTTTTTCTGCGGATCTTTGGCGTCTTCGGCCAGCGTCGAGATGCCGTCAAATCCTAGAAAAGACAGCACCGCGATGGGCGTGGCCGACATCACCGCGGCGAGGGAGAACTTCGCGGGATCGTAGAACGGCTTGAATGAGAATAGCGTTCCCTGCCCTACGCCGCCCACCAGTGCCCGCACCGCCGCGGCCACAAACCAAACAATCGAAACGGCCAAAATGCCATTGAAAACCATGGTCGCCCGCGACGTCATCTCGATGCCGCACAGGTTGATCCACGTGATGGTGCCGGCCGTAACAAGCACCCAAACCAGATACGGCACCGCCGGCACGAGTTTGTGCGAAGTCACGGCGGCAATGATCACGCACAGCATGGGCATCAGGATGTAATCCAGAATCATCACCCAGCCGGCCAGATAACCCGCGGCGGGATGAATGGCGCGCGAGGCGTACGCGTAAGTCGAACCGGCCTCGGGAAACGCCGCCGCCATGCGTCCGTAACTCACGGCTGTGAAACTGATTGCGAACATGGCGATGAGATAAACCAGCGTGAAATGGCCCTGCGATTTCACCGAGCCTACACCGAAAAAGGTGTAGGGCGCGGTGGGGCCGACGAACGCTAACCCAAATAGAACCAGGGCCCAAAGCGACAATACAGGCCGAAAGCTGCCCTGTGCGGCGGTCTCAGTCACGGATGCAGCGGAAGCCTTCATCGCCCTGTCAATTGGCGATGCCGGCCGGTTCTGGGGCCGCCTTACGTTGTTGATCCACTTCGGCTTGGATGAACTTCACGGTCTCTTCCGAGATATCCAGCATGGTTTCGAAGTCCGCCGGCGGCGTGGTTAGCGGCGGCTTGAACTTCAGCACGTTACCGCCGATGCCGCCGAATTGGGTGATCAAACCGTGGTCGAGCGCAAATTCCCAGGCTTTGCGACATGCCGCTGTCGCGGGCGCTTTGGTTTTCCGATCCTCCACGAAATCGACACCGATAAACAGCCCGGGGCCGCGCACGTCGCCGATCACTTCGTATCGCCGCGCAAGTTGGCGGAAGCGCTCGGTAGCCTGTTCGCCCAGCGAACGGGCCTTTTCGACCAGGTTTTCCTTCACTACGATGTCGAGGACAGCGAGCCCCGCCGCGGCCGAGAGCGGCTGGTTCATGAAAGTCAGCATGTGCCAACCGTCGAACTCCAGGCGGTCTGGAATCAGGTTTTTGCGGGTAATGAACACGCCGATCGGCATGCCGCCGCCCAAGGCCTTGCCGGCTACCAGGATGTCGGGCCGCACATCGAACAGATCTGAGGCCCAAGTCGCGCCACAGCGGCAGAGCCCCGTTTGAATCTCGTCAACAATCAGCAGCACCCCGCGCTCCCTGCAAACCTGCTGGATACCGCGATAGTATTCTGCCGGGAAAACGACATGGCCATTCGGGCCTTGCACGATTTCCATTACGAGCGCCGCCACATGTCCGGAGCTGGCACCATCAAGATCCGCCGCGAGCGCATTCACGGCAGCTTTCCAGCCGTCGGATCCCTCGCCCAGAGGCGGACGGTACGCGTCGGCTGAGGGGATCTGGCGGAAGGTCGGCCATCGCACCGCGCCGGGAAGCCATTTCCGCAGATTCGGCATGCCGGTAAGCCCCATGGTGGCGAGCGACATGCCGTGATAAGCGCCGGTGAGTGAAAGCACTTCCGAGCGGCCAGTTGCCTGGATGGCGAACTTGATGGCTGCTTCAACCGCTTCGCCGCCGCCCACGCAGATGAATGTCTTCGTCAGCCCCGGCGGAGCGATCTCCGCCAGCCGCGCGCAGTATTCGATAACGGGCACGCTTTCATGAAGAATATTCGTCGACGGCAATTTGGCCATTTGGCGCGCCACGGCCTCGGCAACCGCCGGATGGGCGTGGCCGACCATGGCCGGTCCTGCCGAGCCCGACATCGTGTCCAGATAGGACTTGCCGTGGATATCCCACAGACGCGAGCCCTGGCCGCGCTCAAAAATCAGCTTCTTTTCGCGGCGAATGCCATGCAGCACGTAATCGTTGGATAAAGCTTCGTAGTCCATACGGGTTTCCGACCGCCCTTTTTAGCGCAAATGGAGACGCTGG
>Ga0335069_10000551_pt1 | contig 63543 bp, 53 predicted proteins | sample Lox_Sample_11_FD_206714 | JGI IMG/M metagenome (GOLD analysis project Ga0335069, IMG submission 206714) | Soil microbial communities from Loxahatchee National Wildlife Refuge, Florida, United States - Lox_Sample_1.1 | ecosystem: Environmental > Terrestrial > Soil > Wetlands | place: USA... | reverse complement strand
GGGGCCGTGAATGTACGTGTAGTCGATGCGACCGACTTTGGCCGGACCTTTGGACCCGCCGATGAGGAGACCGTTGGGGTCGGCGATGGTGCCGTACAGGTTGGGATTGATGGTCACCGGAGAAAAGGAACTGGCCGCGAAGAAGAGGTGATGCCTCGCGTCAGGGTACCAGTCCAGTTTCCCATCGAATTCGTCGGTGTCGTATGACTGGGTGCCGGTAGCAAAATAGTTGTTAATGCCGGTGCAGGCATCCCCAGCGCTTGTCGGGAGCGGGTAGAGATTGAGAAGGGTGCTCCCGGCTTTGTCGAAGCGGCTCTCCGGGATTATGTTGCTCTCGAAAGGAGAGCGGAGGAAACCAGGGGCGTTCGGGTTTGGTTGGGTCGTGGCCGGGTCGTAGATCTGAACGGGAACACATTGCCCACCAGCGGGCCTAAAGGTATGGCTAAAGTCGCCATTGCGCTGCGCCTCGGTGGGCACAGTGTCGGTTCGGGATTGCAAGGCGCGCTGTCTCAGACCTTGATAGCTAAAGAAGAAGAAAAGACGGTTGGGCAGAACTGGGCCGCCGAAGGTTCCGCCGAACTGGTTACGTTTGAAGCTGGCCAGTGGAACATGGTTCCGGTTGGCGAAGAAATCGTTCGCGTCCATCTTACTGTTGCGGAGGAACTCGTAGACGGTGCCGTGAAAGTCGTTAGTACCCGACTTGATGACCGTGTTGATAACGCCACCGCCGGTCCGGCCGAACTCGGCCGAGAATGCGTTAGTTTGAACTTTAAGCTCTTCGACAGCATCGGGAGAGGGATAAACGGTGACGAACTGCTCTGGCAGCGCACCAGGCATAGTACTGGTGATTCCGTCGATCGAATAATCGTTGCTCATGGGGCGGCCGCCGTTAATAAGGATACGAGCGGTGCCGACGTAGTCGTCACCGTAGGCGCGCATCGGCACAGTGCCCGGAGAAAGGAACGCAAGCCGAAAAACGTCGCGGGTGTTCAGGGGAAGGTTGTCAAGACTTATGCGACCGACGCCGGTGCCGAGAGAACCCGTCTCCGTTTCGAGAGCTAAAGCGTCGGCCACCACACTTACAGATTCGGGACGGGCCCCGACCTGGAGGGTGATGTCGATGCGATTGATCTGGTTGACGCGGACTTTGATATCCGTAATGTGGGTAGCTGTAAAGCCAGATTTCTGCGTCAGAATCTCGTAATTGCCTGCTGGCAGTAAAGAGGCGGTATAGTATCCCTCACTGTTGGTTTCCACGGTTCTAGTGATGCCGGTACTGGTCTGCTTCACGCTAACCCGCACGCCGGCCATGACCGCCCCGGAACTGTCCGTGATCCTGCCCGTGAGCTGACCGGTAATGACTTGCGCGGGCAGCAGCGGAATGAGAAGCAGTCCAACAAAGGCCGGCACCAGCCTGGCCGTTCGCATGCAGGAGCATGGCAGACCGCACCCTGTCATATCCTGACGCATGGATCACCCCAGCTGACCCCATATCATGTGGCAGCGCAGCAGAGAGGATAACTCCGGAGGATCTCCTGAGCATCACACAACTGGACTGCTCTCATATGCTGATTGCACTAAAGTCATCCTCTCCACACGAGCTCGCTGTAAGGTAAATCACACCCACATGTGATCCCGATCACAGCACCAAGCCCGACAACGGCATAAACATTTTCGACTAGCGTGCTGGAGAGCAAGTGCGCTAGGCTCCAGTCATCCCTATTTTATCAATTTCATCAGCCTCCCCCGCTTTCTCCAGCACGCAGCGGTGTCTCCTAAAAAACGAGTGGGGTTCGCTCCATGCGGTACGTTCTTTCTTGCCAGCGCTGTGAGTTCATTGCGGAGGCAAACGATGTTCGCAGTCTTGGCTCACAGCTGATCACTCATGCATCGAATTGTGCCCACGACCCTGTGCTTTTGATTGAAAAAGAAGAAGGCGAAGTGACTGCTGATCCTAGCGGCGGACGTGTGTGCGACATGTTAGCGTAATCAAGGATGGCAACGTCCAACGTAGCAGTGGTTAGTCACCCTTCTGCATTATGACCGCGACCATAATTCCACCGACTACAATGAGACGCTGTGCCAGAAGCGAAATCGAGGCATCGTCACGACATCTATGTGTTCTTGTCGAGTGTTCCGACATGCGGGACTACTCTTTTGGCGAGACGCCTGTCCGTACTTAGGCAGAGTGCTCACGCGGGGGCGTCGCAAGCGCCATTGAAGTCTGGTAGCGGTGGCGGCGAGAGCGGGATTCCAACGTGCTCATCTTTTTTGGGGATGTAGTCGCAGATGAGGACGGTAAGATCGTCATCTTGTGTCCCCGCCCATCGTCTGACCGATGAGATGATCCGATGTGCGGCCTGTGCAGGCGATAGTTGTTGGGTGTGTGCCAGCAGATTGCACAGGGCATCGAGTCCGAAGCAATGCCCCTGGGAATTGGAAGCCTCCAATATCCCGTCTGTGTACATCACGAGTCGATCACTCGCTTCGAGTTTGTAGACGGCAGTCGAGTACGATGCAAAATTGAAGGCGGCAAGCATCAACCCATTCTCCTGAATTTGTGTCACCTCTCCATTTCTTACTAGCAATAAGGGCGGGTGCCCTGCTGCCGAATATCTTAGTTCTCCCGATTCTGAGTTCAGGTAGGCATATGCCGCGGTGACAAACTGGTTTTGCGTATTGCCAAGTAAGGCCGAGTTCATACCGGCCAGGAACTGGGAAGGATCGGAGGCGGTGTATCGTTGCGAAGCGGCAGCGAGTTTGACCATGGATGCGATGAGGGCGGCGGGAACTCCGTGCCCGGAGACGTCAGCGACCAACAATCCAACCTGGTGGTCGTTGACCATTACGTAGTCGTAAAGATCGCCTGCCACAGAGGTCATGGGTACATATTTGGCAGCTACCCGAAAGTCGGTTGAACGGGGAAATCGTCGCGGTAGAATTGAGAGCTGGATACGACGGGCGACTTCCAATTCCTTCCGGATCTCCTCTAACTGGCGATCCCGTCGCAATGCACTTCGCGCGGCAACATAGCCCAGCGCACTGAGAAAGGTGACAAATCCAAAAGGCTCGAGCAACGGCGAGGAAAGGGAGAAAAACTGCGCAACGTTTTGCCAGACTACGAAAGCCACGAAAATTAACAAGCCCCAGCGGATCAGAGCAAAGTCGGCAGCCTCAGGGTCACTAGTTTTTCTGGGACTGCGCGCCATGAACCGAACCAGAAAGAATACCGACGCACCGATTACGGCAATACTATGAATTCGCTCGTTGAGGGGAGAATCGCCGAGCAGTAAGGTAAGTGCAGCCAGCACGCAACCGAAACCAGCCATCGCGTACCCAACAGCTCGCTCAAAGCGTCTAGCCAGCCCCAGCGCAATAAAGAACAGGAATGCAGGGGTCAGGATGACGTAGTTCACCGCCCCGCGCAGGCGCTCATAGAAGGTCGAGCCCTCTACCAGCATTGCGAATAGTGATGACCAAATCCAAAGGCGAAGCCCGTACAGGGTGGCGAACAGCGCGAAGTAGATAAGGAGTGAGTCACGCTTGCGGCGAAGACCAGCAAAAGCGGCCGACAGGATGCCGACAGCCGTGAAAGCGCCGCCTAAGAACAGATATGGAGCATCTCGCTGGAATGCACTCAAGACCTCGTCAGCACGCATCTGGAATGTTCCACATGCAAATCAGAGCTTTCTTACGTGTGAAATCCGGAATTGCACCAGAGTAAGCAACGCGATCGGTCCAACCGAAAGAAGTGAACTCCATCATGGTCGACTCCTTTCGAACGAGTATTGCGAACGTAATTGCTAGGCAACTCAGCGACGCGACCGGACAGCGTGCCTTGAAGGCTGGGACTTGGGGCTTTGCGTCGCAAATTCACCCATTCCCATTCAGCCAACCAATTCCTGCAGCATCTTCCTTCACATTGAAATTCCGACATTCTGCCGCCATATTTTGGACAGACTAGGCTCCTCCTGTCTAAAGATCCGACACAGCGAGAGGGGAAGCCCAGCGGTCACAAAACAACGGAAAGTACCCCGCGCGGGTCTTTTGCGCTCTGGGGCGCTCCGAACTGGTTGGCTACGGAGTCCGTCTCGCCGCGATGGCTGCCACCTCGCTGAATCGGTCGGATGCAAGTGCAATACCAATGACCAGGGATGAAAAACATCGATCACCACGCTATCTCTGAGTGTGGATGCGTCTTGGCTGACACCGTGTGCCCAGCGTCAGGCATGTATGCCCGGATGCAGGCAACCTGTGCTGCGTATCCCTAGCTCCAACCGAGCGGCTCGCAAAGACATGAAATGCAAAGTCGCGGAGACGTAGCTTGCCCATCGATGATTGGCATACGAATTGCGGTCGAAGAATCGAAGCCAAGAAGGCTCTCCTCAGCTAATTGATCGCTCATGGCGATTGATTCTGTGATGAAGGAGCAATTTGGATGTTGAATGTTGCGGAAGCTACCTTCCTGCTACCCCGGTTTCCCCAAATCGGGCAAAAAAGTCGAATCGCCGGCGATAGTGTGGCTGAAAGTAGTCACATCTGCCCGGGCTGCTTAAGGTCAGCAAAGTGTCCTACAGTGACTGCTCGCTAGGCGCGCGGTCCAGATCGAACCTTTTCTCCGATTCGACAAAAATTTGCCCTGGCACCCTCGCGTTGAATCTTGGGTGATTCTGCGTTTCATCTTTCCCGGTCGGCGCTGCCATGGCAGGGAAACCAGGTCAGGAGTGTGATCAGCATTTCGCCCACTGATCCAGCTCTTGGGTTGCCGAACCGTATGGGAACTGATCATTCGCGTCTATGACAAGGTGACAGGGTTGCGATCCGTGATGCCACGCATATCTCAGCATAGTCAAAGTTGAGGGCAACCAGGAGAGCTGCATCCCCGGCCTCTGCGACGAGATCTACGAAGTTTCCGCGAAAGTCCTACCACGCTACAATAGTGCCCTTCAAGTCCATCGCCGGTGAGAAGCGCCTGATCACTCCCTTTTCATCATTTCGCGATGCGCAAATCGGGAGATAGTAGGCGATCTGGAGCAAGATCTGACGCGGATTTGAGGAATTCGGACAATTCGCTCGTCGCGGATGTTTCACGTGCCAGATTAAGATAATGAGTTCCTGCCGACTGCTTTCGATGAGCTTGCGATGGGTGCGCGCGGTAATCGCTGCCGACTTGGGCACTTGCCTCGCTTTGATATTGCTGGCTGCCCCGGTTCACGCTCTGGATCCCAACAAGCACATCACCCAGTACATCCACACTGCTTGGAGAACGCAGGATGGATCTCTGCCAGCAGGGATGTATCACATCACACAAACCTCCGATGGCTTCCTCTTGTTCTTATCACTTCCTGCCGATATCTACAGGTTCGATGGCGTCCGATTCCTGCCGTGGCATTTACCTGCCGGCCTTCCGATTGACAGATCAATGAACATCTTTGCCGACCACGCGGGTGGATTCTGGGTTTTAGGACCGACTGACATCGTTCGGCTGAAAGGCGCGGCTGTCAGTTCTCACTTCCAGTTGGAAACGGGAATGTTTCAAAGCGTTGCTGAGGCGCCGGATGGTTCTTTGTGGGTCCTGGACGACAACTCGGATGCTCCGCTTTGCCATGTTACGGATACACTCAAGTGCTTCGGAAAGGCCGATGGAATACCCCCCTCCCGCATCCAGTCCGTTCTGGCGGACGGCAACGGTGGTTTTTGGCTGGGAGGGCGCAATGGAGGCCTTATCCACTGGCACGCCGGCACTTCGGAGACGTACAAGGTCGGAAACGAGATCTTTAGCATGGCACGCGGTCCCGATGGATCGTTATGGCTGGGACTATCAGCAGAAGGTCCAGGTCAAGGGCTTCAACAATTGAAGGACGGTGACTTAAAGCCATTCGTGACCCCACCGTTCAATGGAAGTGGCTTCGACATCGGCGCTCTGATGTTCGACCATGACGGCAATCTGTGGGTCGGCACGAAAGCAAAGGGGCTTTTTCGTGTCCATGGAAATGCGGTGGAGCACTATGACCGTACAAACGGGCTGTCCGGCGATTCCGTATATGCACTTTTTGAAGACCGAGAGGGGATCGTCTGGGCTGGAACTACAAGCGGAGTCGACAGCTTTCGTGATCCGGCAGTCGTCACATTCTCGCAGGTGGAAGGATTGGGGAAGGATCTACCAGCGGGCATCCTGGCCAGCAGAGATGGGACCATATGGGTAGCAAACGCCGGATCGCTTGATCACATTGTCAACGGCAACGTCTCATCCATTCGCACGGGCAAGGGCCTTCCCGGTGACCAGGTGACGCGATTACTCGAAGACCGAGCCGGCAACCTATGGGTGGGGATAGATGACGGGCTATATTTGTTCAAGGATGGGCGATTCCGCCGCCTTCCGGAACCGAATCACCAACCCCTTGGTATGGTGATTGGCTTGATCGAGGACATTGACGGGAATATATGGGCAGAGTGTAGAGGAAAATCACAAAAACTTGTTCGTATCCGGGATTTCCAGGTGCGTGAAGTGTTCCCCGCGCCACAGGTTCCGGCCGCATGGATGTTGGCTTCCGATCCTCACGGGGGTATTTGGATAGCGACCCGAAAGGGAGATCTTGTTTTGTTCCGTGAAGGGGTTCAGCACAAATTTTCAATCCGTCCTGACGCTAAAGATCCAGCACCGCACAAGATTCTGGCACGAGCCGACGGTTCTATCCTCGCTGCTTACGATGACGGACTGGTGGGATTCCGTGAAGGCAAGGTGCAGAGGATGACTACGAGAAACGGTCTGCCCTGCGACTTCGTCATCTCCTTCATTCAGGATAAAGAGAAACGCTGGTGGCTGTACACTCGTTGCGGCATCGTCGAGTTCTCAGACTCCGACCTCCAGAGATGGTGGTCGGATCCAGAAGCGGTAATTCAGACTCGCATTTTCGACACATTCGACGGAGCTCAGCCAAATATAGCCTCTTTTGAAGCAACGGCTTGCTCGACGGATGGACGTATATGGTTTACCAGCGGAGTTGTCGTGCAGGTGGTGGACCCGTCGGCGCTGGCACAGAAACTGCCGCCCGCGAGGGTCTACATCGAGTCGGTCATTGTTGACCGAAAGGAATTTGTAGCGACTGACAAGCTCACGCTTTCACCACATCCACGCGACCTGCAGATTGATTACACCTCGCCCACGTTTACGATTCCACAGCGAGTGAAATTTCGTTATCGGCTAGACAAGTATGATCGCGATTGGCATGAGGCCGGCACGCGACGTCAGGCGTTCTACACTGATTTGCCTCCTGGCAAATATTCCTTTCGCGTCATGGCTAGCAATAGTGACGGCGTGTGGAACGAAAGCGCTGCCAAGCTGGATTTTTCTGTTGCCCCTGCGTACTACCAGACGAACTGGTTTCGCGCCCTATGCGCGTTTATGTTTTTGGCCCTGCTGTGGGCCGTTTATCAGTGGCGAGTACGGCAATTGCAAAAGCAGTTCGAGACGACGCTGGATGCTCGTGTGAGTGAGCGGACACGCATTGCACGAGATCTGCACGACACCCTGCTGCAGAGTTTCCAGGCACTGTTGCCACTATTTCAGGTTGGTGTTAATAAATTGCCGGAGGGGGCGGTCGAGTCTCGCAAGACACTGGAGCTAGCACTTGGTCGGGCGGAGGAAGCGGTCGGCGAGGGGCGGGACGCAATTAAAGGGCTGCGCATCTCCACCATCGAGAAGAATGACCTCGCGATGGCGATTCGGACTATTGGCGAAGAATTGGCAGTAGCTGAAAAAAGGCAAAAGGCTGTTTCATTCGATCTGCTCGTGGAAGGCACGCCACGAGAACTCCATCCGATCTTGCGGGACGAAATCTATCGGCTTGCGACGGAGGCGCTGCGCAACTCCTTTCGGCACGCGGACGCGCAGAATGTGGAAGTGGAAATCCGTTACGACGAAAAGTACTTCCGGCTGCGCGTTCGGGACGACGGAAAAGGGATTCCCTCGGACATACTCAGCCGAGATGGCTGCGAAGGACACTATGGGTTGCCGGGCATGAGAGAGCGAGCCGCGCTTGTAGGCGGAAAGCTCACCATCTGGACGGAACTGGATAGCGGCACGGAGATCGAGCTGGTGATCCCGGGAGCGAAAGTATACGTGAGATCGACACGACGTTTCTGGCCCTTTGGGACGCGCTCCGCAACTGAGACGCATGAGACGGAACGCATAGAGCGTGAGTCATGAGTCGGGACAAATCCCCATTCCTGCAGTACGAATGCACGCCGCGATGACCGGTCGAAGCGGCGGAGTATGAATTTGTAGTTGCAGCCACTTCGGCTCCTCACCCCCGTATCTCGGCACTCGGTTTCCCGGATCGCGATCAACTTGGAAGTTGAATGCGCAGAGCAGGCGGGTCACGCCGGAGTGTGGCAGTCATCGCCAGGAAATTGCCTAAGTAGCCCCGCCATAACGTTCCAGAGAAGAGGCATTCTGAGGGAAGTCAAGGCTTTCGCGGAACATTCGGATGCTGATCGCTTTGCATTCGCCCGGCTAGTGCCTTCGAACCGGACCACAACAAGAACGGCAAGAGAGATTGGTGGTTAAATGAGGCACACGATGATGATTCGTACATTCGGCCCTAGAGTAATGTCACACCTCGCCGTCCGCTCCCACGCTCCGCTCACATCTGGTAACAGCTAGCTAGTGAGCCCGTCTCAGGAGAACTCCCGGGAAACCTAGCTAACGCCGCTGGCCGGCTGTTTCGTCACTTGCGTCTGAGGGCCTCGCGGTCGTCGAATCACATGAATGACCACTGATCTGCCCTAGCCCACCACGCGAACGTACAGGCCTACGTCGATGAGGCTGCCCTCGAACACATCAACGATGTCGTAGATGCCGGCCTGATGTTGTATGTCACTGCCTGGCGCACTCTCATGGCGGGTCCGCTGGTAACGAAGCTCGGCACCATGACCGGCAACGAAGTCCGCGAAATCATGGGCAAGGTCAATTCGCGGATCGGCAAGGTCCAGGCCCTATTGCGCGAGGTGAATGAGCAATGAAATTTGGCCACTGCCCGCGTTTTGGCCAAGTAGATGTGATGAGCGCCGACCGGTCCGCAGCCCCCGTTCCGAAGTCGCTTCCAGTAGCGTGTAGTCTGACAAGCGAAGAATTACGTAGGCGTGAAACGATTCTTCTGGCTGAGTTCCGGTCTGCTGTCACTGCAACAAAAGAACTTGCTGATGGGTACGCTTTTCGAGTGTCCGGCGAGAAGGAAAGGCTGGCACTAGTCGCAGACCTCATGATGGCAGAGCGCGACTGCTGCCCATTCCTGACGTTCCAACTGACTGCCGAGCCGAACGGGGGAGCGCTCACCATTCGCATCACTGGCCCGGAGGGTACTAAGCCATTTGAAGTCCATCCTCCTCGGCTAATCTCTGCCTGCCACGTCGCGACATAACCCCTATGAATTTCAGACGCAAAATCCTGGAGTCCACGCGACATTAAAAAGTGGGCGGACACAGCGGCGGGTTCTCGCGGTCGCAGTACGGCGTAGACGGTCGCGGGGCTGCTAAAGGATAGGCGGCGTTTCAGCTTCGCCCTGACCCGTTGGTTTCCAATTTCCGGCGTAGTGCGCTGGTGACATTCTGGACAGTCTGAATATCCTTGACCGAAAGCCCCTCCGAAAGGCTATTGATCCACGGGGCTTGCAGGCGCATGGCGGCATCGAAAGTTTGCCTCCCCTTGTCGGTCAGAACCACAAGCTGCGCCCGCCGATGATGTGGGTTGGTCTCCAGCGCGACTAGACCCTGCTTCCGCAGGTCGTTGATGATCCGCTGCACGTTCTGGCGATTGGCACCCATGTCGCGCGCGAGCCACGCCACAGGCTGTGGGCGTTCGGAGGCAGCCACGACGCCAAGAATCTGCCAGCGAGCACTCGTCAGCCCCAGCCGTGAGACCAGCCGATCTCCTTCCGTCAGCAGGAGGCTGTTGAGCCTGAATAGATCGAGCACGAGTGCGGTCAGGGATTCTCCGGCAGCCGTCCGCTTGCCCTTGTAGTCGGTTCGCATTTGTCACGATATTATTTAGTTGACATCATCATGTCACGCTGATAATTTCCCGTCCATCTTTGGGTGTCATAGTACCAAGTAGACATAATGCAACCGCTGCGAGGTTCCCATGCCGCTGCAACTACGTCCGTTAGACCCTGCGTTTCCGATTGAACGTCAAGTCGCTCTCGATGCGAGCGCGATCGTGTTGGTGAATCTTTTCACTCTGGACAAGGCAGACGAGCAGGCGTTCCTGAAGTCTTGGCAAAAAGATGCGCTGTTCATGAAGCAGCAGCCGGGGTTCATTTCCACGCAGCTTCACCGTGCTATCGGTGAGAGTCCGACGTACTTGAACTACGCGGTCTGGGAAACTACCGCTCACTTCCGGGCGGCATTCACCAATCCTCAATTCCGGGCAAAGCTATCGGTCTATCCGGCTTCGGTTGTGGCTTCCCCGCTCCTGTTCCAGAAGGTCGCCGTCTCCGGCGTCTGCGTGGCGTAGATGAAACTGCGGGATGGAAGGTAAGGAAGCTATGACCAATCGAGCTCCCAATGGAATTACCGAGACGGCTGCCAACGATGCGCTGACCGAACGCTCTGAAGCTCGCGCATTCCCGCTCGGGCTGGAGTTGGCGACCGCCATCGGGCTGGCGCTTATGGCTGGATTTCTTTTCAACATGTCCGTAGTAACAGCCCCGGCGCTCAACTCATTGCCGCCTCAACAGGCGCTTGCCGCGTGGAAAGCGATCAACGCAACGGTTCGCAATCCGCTTTTCTCAGGCACGGCATTCGGCACTGCTGTACTGGTTGTCGCCTGTACCGCAGTCGCATGGCGCTCGCACCTCAGAGGCTGGGCCTTGGGCTTCGCGCTCCTGTATCTCGTGGGGGTCATCGGCACCACCTTCACCGTGGAGGTCGGCATCAACCGGGCAATCGTCATGGCAAGCGACCCGCCTCCCGATCTGCCGCGCATGCTATCCAGCTGGCTTGCTGCGAATCACATCCGTGCGCTGAGCGCACTTGCAGCGCTAGTTGTCGCATGGATCGGTTTTCGACAGCCCGCCAACAGATAGCAGATCAAGATCACGCAGTCGAAGTTTTGCACTAGGAGGATTCAATGATCACACAAGCTCACGTAAGGATGATTCTCCGCTGGATTCACATCGCCGCTGGCATTTTTCTGGTCGGCTATGTCTACAAGTTCCACGCCGACGCAAACGCGACCAGAGTGGCGCAATCAGTAGTAGTGCCTACCATTGCCGCCAGCGGAATCTGGCTTTGGCAGCAGGGGCGGATCGTCCGGTGGTTCAGACGTACTCCGGCGCAAACCAGCCAGCAAGCGTAGATTTCCTTATTGGATCATTCAACATACCAGTCCGACTGCGACGACCCGCAGCAGGCAGTCCACTCTGCCCTAAGGAAAGCGCATCACAACTGTTCGGCAAGAATCGCCCTTAGAGTCAACGCAGGCGTGGTGTCGATGACACGCCGCGACACGTCGTCTGCGAGAGGTATTGGGTGCAGCTGAGCTATGCCCCGAGTGGCCGTAGCGGCCTACTTCCAGGCGAACTCTGTGCAGCTAATTGTAGGACAGCCGGGCCGTCGGTCAAGCGAAAGCTTAGTGTCATGGAATTGGGAGACTTGAATCCAATGGCCGGATCGTCGGCCACTCGTAAACCACGAATAGGTAGCCAAATGGTGAAAATTGCGATCACACCAAGTACACGGAAAAGCAAGAAATCGCCGGGCACTCGCGGCAAAGGCGAGGTCAGCACGGGGACAAATCATCTCGGATTCCGATGTGTAAAGCCGGGGATGAAGCAAAGCGGTGGCTAGGTTCATAAGACCTGGCCCGCCAACAACAGGCAAAAGCAGACCATAAAGACACTATGGAGAAGGCTGTTCATCGTGCGCATGTTCGTCTCCTTTTTCTGTCGTTCTCACTTCCGTCCTATCCCGGCGTGTGGCCTCGGGTAGTATGCACTAGCTCCAATCCGTGTGTCTCTGAAACCTGGTGAAAGTGGACTCTCGGAGGCTCCGCGCTCAGTTCCATCAGGATCAGAACCTGCCGATAGATGTCGGAGCGCAAATGCCGAAGGAAGTCAGCCTCGGTGTTCCAGAGACACTCCAATCGGAAGCAATTGGGGTCGGTGACGTCCTGATAGAGATGGCAAGCCGCGCAGCCGGACTCAACCTGCGTCGGACCGAGTAAGAAAGAGAGGGCCGCCAGGAGTTCTTGACGGCTGTCTCGGCGGGCAACCAGACCCAGACTCTCAATAATCATCTCGTGCCCTCGAATCGACGAATGAACAGGCTTGGAGCCGTGTTTCGCAGAAGGGCGGACATGGCTCTCCAGGGAGGGAAGAAGCAACGCGGGTTCCGAAATTCAATTTCCGGATTAAGAATTTAACTTGTTCAAGAGAAACAGATAAGGAGCGAGTCGCGGGATGAAAAGGCAGGCGGAAAGTACGGCGGAGCACGACATTTCGTGGCCGCCATGATATTTCGCGTTCACTCGGAGCGCTTAATCCCCAGTTTCTTCATGCGGGATTCTAGTGTGGAAGGATTCACCTCGAGAATCTCTGCCGCTCCACCCGATCCGCGGATACGCCATCCGGTTGCTTTCAAAGCTTGGAGAATGTGATCGTGCTCGCCGCCTTCAAGGACTTTGGACCCCGGAATTCTTCAAGTGAACACATACTGTTTAGGGTCTTTATTGTGTGCGCAATGGTCATATGCGATCGTCGGTTCAACGTCATGTCCGATGGACGCCAAACTGCGCCATACAGGACTGTCCGGATACCTGCGTTCGCCTGGGCAAATTCCACGAACCGGACCGTTGACTGCACCTTCAGAGAAATAGCGACGGAAACAGCGCCATGTCGATGGTTGGATCCGTTCTCTCTAGTGCGGTTTAGCAGAAACATCATGAAATACGGGCGTATTGCCCCGGTTGCAAGGTCACGAATGCGCATTTTCTGTGCAGTCAAGACTGCGTGGCGGAGAGGGAGGGATTCGAACCTTCGATACAGGTGTTAGCCTGTAATACACACTTGGCCGACCCTTCATTATGGATCCCATCCGCAGTGGTGGGAGCGGTGGCATTGTTCGCATAGCGTGATCAGGTTTGCTTCGCTGTCATCGCCGGATTGGCTCCGGAATTTCTTGTGATGTATTCCGAGATGCTGCATGCTGCCGCAGCTCTGGCATCGCCAGGAGTCGCGCTCGAGGATTTGCAAGCGCAGCTTTTCGTAGGCTTGCGAATCAAGTTTGGTGCGGGGCTGTTTCAGTCGAATTCGACTCACGATGCTTTCTCGTTGGCCCGCTCGAGAAACGCCTGGCGTTGCGGCTGAGGCAGGAACTTGAAGACCCGAGCCACCGATTGCAGCAGCACGTCCGGGCTTTGGTTTTCCAGATTCGCTCCCGCCAGAAAGTCGGCGCAGATCATCTCCAGGCAGTAGCCACGCGATTTGTCCGAACCGAGCATCAAGGCTGCGGTTTCCAGAGCCTGCTCGATCACCGGGATCTGACTCTTGTAGACCTTGAAGTAGAGGATTTCGTGGGGTTCGGTTTCCTTCCCCGTCAGCTCCTTCTCTACTTCCCATTTGAAGTCTTCCTTCGACATCTCCCGGGCCTTGTGCATCCAGGTTGCACAATCAAAGTCCTGCCGGTCCCGACGGGCCAGTTTCGTGAGCTCCAGGCCTTTGGTCCAGCCCACGGCCTTCAGGTCCTTTCGGGCCTCGGGCGGCAGGTGCTCGTGGATGGCCATGAGGTAGTAAGCCTTGCGGCGGGACTCGGGGAAGCGTCGTGCCAGGAAATCGTCAAACGACGTCAGCTTCTCGAGCCGCCAATACTGGCCGGCGCGCACTTCGCATAAGTAGCGCCCCAATTCCACGAACTTCGTGTCCCGTTCGTTCTCATTTCTTTGCTCCCAGCCCAGGATCTCGTCGATCTTGGTCAACACGAACTGAGCGCGCTTCTGGTTCAGCTTCGGGAGCATGGGCGTGTGTCTAGAAATTAAGCTCGTCAAGCCAATCAAGATCCCCTCCCGGCCGTCGCACGAGCGAGGTTTCGACCAGATCCGGTCTTCCCAGGCACAATCCAACGTAAGGGCAGCTAGTGCAGGGGTTCTGGGGAAAGCGGACGCCGCTGTGGGGCAGGAACTGGGCGGATTCGATTCGTTGAACCGTGTCTTCGACCAGCTGGCCGAACTCAGTCCTTTGTTCGTCGGTGATGGTGGTGTGGAGGTACTGGATCTCGACCAGGCGCTTCCGAACGAAGACGACTTGGGCGACGTCGGAGATGCCGGTGATCCAGGAGTAGCAGACGAGTTGGGGATCGAGCATGAGAAGCCCAGAGGGTTCTGCTGGGTAGCGGGCCGAGGTGGTCTTCCACTCGAGCAGACAGGGTGATCCATCGAAATGCCCGATGGCATCGACGTAAGCGATGAAGTCGTTGCCGTGCAAAAGAGGACGCGTGAACTTGATCTGCAGGTTCTTCTTTGGTTCCTTCATCCGCACCCGGTCGTCCTGGGCAAAGCGGTCCAGCAGGTGGATGCCCTGGTGGAGCATGCTGTCCCAGGTCGAGCCCTTCGAGTACTGGAGCGGGCTTGACTGATGAAGTGACCATTCGCGGAACAGCACAGCAGAGGCATCTTCACGCAGGAAGTAGGCGGACAGGGCCTGCTCGAAAGCCCGACCGAAGAGCATGGCTGCTCGTGTGTCTTTCTCTTTCCAGCCATCGAGATAGCGGTGCCGGTAGCGGCGAGGGCAGGCGAGGTACTGGCTGAGTTGGGTGTAGCTGTAGATCATCAGGCCACCTCGGAACCAGAGTTCTTCACCGAGGACGAAGATAGTTCCTCCCACTGGCTGGCCGGGGCGAAGCCGTCGAAGTTCAGCAGGGAAGTGCCGTTGATGGTGGTGTGACTGATCTTGACGACGCCACGGAGCCCGGACAGCGCCTTCTCGTCAACGTCCTCGGTTGAGAGCAGATCGGGGTCGTAGAGAAAATCGCGCAAGAACCAGCCCAGCTTCCAGAGGGCTTTGGCATTGCAATACAGACGGCCGGATACGACTCTCCCCGCCAACCCCCGCGGTTCGAGAACTATTAGTCGGAGCGAGTAGTAGGGTTTCTGCTGATGCCAGCGGTACTGGGCGCGATCGACCCGGACCAGGAACACGCCGTTGGGGACGTCGTTGCAATCATTTGAAACGGCTGCGCTGAGACCCTGGATACGTCGTTTCATGCGGCACCAGCTTTCTCTTCGTTTTTGTTCTCGACTCGCGAATAGCTGTTGAGCTGACAGAGCAGGGCATCGCGATCTTTGGCTACCCAGTCGGCGAGGTGGTCGACAAAGCTCTCAACCTGTCTACGGGTGGCCTCTTTCAGAGTTTTCGCGCCACAGAAATCGACCGCATAGGCCTTGACCAAGTCAGGATCAAGTTGGTGCTGACGAATGAGTTGGCAGAGGCGGTCACGGACGCGCGAGCTGCCGTTACTGCTGGTTGCGCCGTTGCCGTTTGCAGGTTGAGCCGGAATCTTCCTTGGTTCCTGATTACGGCCAGCGTCGCGGGGCAAGGAACCGAGCTCCTCAACCGAGCAGATGCCGATGCCGTAGGCCTTGCGGAGAGCTCGATTGACGGCCCGAGTTTCGGCCACCCGCATTTCCGCTCCACGAACGAGAGGAGAAACATTTGAAGGATCCGCATCGCCATAGGCAACGAAACCCTTGCAGGTCGGAGAAGTATAGACCACAGCTCGAAAGACATAACGTCCGGCACGGCTATCGCAGAACTCCGTGACGGCTCCGACACGGAGCCCGTGGCAATCGTTTCGAGCCGCGATCCTAAGGAGCCCAGAATGGGTGACGTACCATTTGCCATCAAGCAGCAGAACATCCCCCCTGGCTAGAGAGAGATGGTATTCCCGCAAGGTGCCAATCAGACTCTGCCGCATGAAGTCGTTCAGCTTCCCCCATCGGATGTTCGCCAGCCTTATATCTAGACGGACGCTCTTGCTCAATTTCATAGTCATCCCTGCCATGCTTAGCGCTAAGTATAATGCTTGCCGCTAAGCATAGTCAAATAGATTGTTGATTTTCTCCATGGTGGAGCGATAGCTTGTAACCAACAGATGCCGAAGAAGAAAAGCAAAGATCCTCACGCCGTCCACTTGGGCCAGCTAGGAGGGCGCGCGAGGGGGCTAAAGCTCACTGCAGAACAACGACGCGATATCGCACGAAAGGCGGCGCAAGCAAGGTGGACGAAAAAGAAGAAGCAGGGTGACTGACAATGAGGATGCCAATTCTGCCAAGCGCGTCGACGGTCGCCCCGCGCAGAAAGAAATATTGCGTAGCATTCGAAGTGCGATCGCTCATGCGTTACTTTGCGAGTATGCCACCCGCCATGGCACGTTGATCAAAGAGCTTCAGAATGAATTTCACTGGTCACTCCCCGTTCCTCTCGTGCAGCTTGACAGTGGCGGTAGAATGAAGCGAGGATGAGCGGTAGGGCATTGCGTGAGTTGTTTTAGCAAGCTGTAGCGGATCAAATCTCGCCTACTAGTCGGAATTGAACTACCTAGAAAATTCAGGGTGAAGTTGGGGCGAAGTCTCTTCGCTTTGTGGCTTTCTTCGTCCCCGACTGGGGGGGCGACTTTGCGAACTATTCCGCACGACGGTTCAGCGGCGATACCGACAGCCGGCATTATTTTCGAGGACGGCGGGATTATCGAACTCGTCGAAAATTCGGCACAACCTGATGGGCTCGGCCTCTTGATGCGCATGGGACGAAAATCTGTGGCCGCGCGACGGGTCGTACATGGCAGGCGATCTTATATCCCACCGCATCTGACGCCTAGTTTGCGTCGCGCCTTGCGGCTACCTCAGAATTCGTCGCCGATCATATCGACGGCGGATCTGTTTGCCAAGCTCCTGGCACTCGCGCGGACATTCACCGATCTTGCGGAGGATTCGTGCAGCTTGCTGATTGGCTTCGTCTTTGCCACCTGGGTTTCGGATTGCCTTCCAGCGCCCATTAACCTCGGCCTTTGGTCCCCGGTCGCGGTGGATGCAGCTAGGATTCTCCTTTTTCTCAGCTGCTTCTGCAGGCAGTCCCTCACTTTATCTGGAACTTCCGCGCAGGATCTTGGCCTTTTGCCACCGGAGCTTCATGCCACGCTCTTGATTTTTCGTCCATCGTTGGGTCGGCGCATGCGAGAGATGCTCTCGACTTGCGGCTGGCCCGGCTTTTACGCGGCTAGAGGGGGGAACTTTAGTCCATTTCTGGGCTGCGTGGCGCTCGCAACGGATAGCCCGTTAGGCGACCGAAAGGTTGAGCCGATGATTGAAGTGGCGGTCCCTCCGAGCAAGCGAGTTTTGCCGGTTCTCGACGAGAGAGCGCAGCGGGAGCTTGCGAGTGAGTTCCTCCCTCAAATGCTCGAATATCGTTTCCGCCATGTTGGGGCAGCCGTTCGGGTGGGGTCTGTGGACGCAGATGTCTCAGCTGGATCAACCGCACTTATCGCGGGTCTAGGCGCGTGCTTCTCTGACGAACCCGAACTCCGAGATCGGCAGGTCGCGCTATGGAGAGATCAAAGCGAGCAGGATGCGCGCTGTGCCGACCCGCGCGTACCGGTGATCGAGGCTCTTTGGGCGCGCTGTCATGAACGCGATCGGGAAAGGCTACACGTCGCTGAGTTGGCCACCGACGTGAACGCCATTCTTTCGCTGAGCGGCCGCCTCCTTCTGAGCGATCGGATGGTGGGCTCACTGCTGAATGCGCTGGGATTTCGCACCTCGAAACTCGATCGTCACGGGCGAGGAATCAAGCTGGACTCGCCTATTCGTAGGCTGATCCATCAGCTGGCAAAACTGCATGGCGTGCCGTCCGCAGAGACACTGTTTCATGGCTGCGCCGAATGTGCGCGGCAGCAAATTATTGAAACGTGAGACAGTTGCGCACGAATGCACGTCTCGCACTTTTTGGAAGCAGAGGGTGGTTATGGGTGTTACCCAGAAAACGCGATTCCTTGCCGATCGACTTCGCGAGTTGACGCGCTTAGGATTCCAGATGCCGCCAGAATATCGCTCGGTGCAAACCCTCGTCCCAACGATCACCGTCGAGCAAGCGGAGTCCGATATCTTTTGCGCGATCGTGGATCTGTCCGATGGGCGGGCCTTATACCTCATCTGGTTATCACTCGTTGCAACCGTTCCAGGAACTCGGCTGGACTTCTATCGGATCGAACCTCCATGGCCGGATTCCAATTTTGAGCCTTTGCCTAGCTTCGAGGAAAGCCACGTTGGCGAATACTACAAGCTGCCCGGCGGGTTGGAATTTCACCGCGAAGAGATCCTGAACTTCAACTTTTCGAAGCCAGGCTGGCGACTGCCAGGGAACCGTGTCGAAGGTTTGCTGTGTGCCGTCAGCACTACGCCCATCCCGGACGAATTCATGCACGGAGCCACGATCCCGGTGGCGGTACGTTTTTTTGATCGAACTGGTCAGCAGCTCGCGGTCGCGACAGTGGATCTCTGGGCCGATCGACTAACTCACCGTCAGCAACCAGCGAAACGCCTCGCTGCGAAAGCACGAGGCGCCGAATCAAAGACCGGATCAGCCCCGCCCTCAAGCTCAGCCGTGGCAGCGCCGGGTCGTTCGAGTCCCTCCAGCCCCCGCCGGGGGAGTGGCTTGTGGGAACCGAGGGTACCTGAAAACGGCACGGCGGCGACCACCGTCCGCGCGTACGCTTACAGAGCCCTGTCCCCGAGGAACGAGATGAAGCCAAACGAACACGCCCATGATGGAAAACCGATCGAAGGCCCGTCAGAGAACCTCAGAGTTCGAGGCCGCAGGTTGATTGAGGAAGGAAAGTCCCACTAATGACAAGTATATCGTACCACGATGTTAAGTGTGTATCCCATCATGCAACATCGTCAGCCTCAGCCGACAGTTTATGTTTCGACGAAAAAACTTTCTGCACCAGCGTAAGGACCGCTGGCTTCTTCAAGGGGGGAATGGGCAGCCGCGCGAAGACGGGGATGGCAGCTATGCAAATGGCGTTCCCGGCCATGAGGAGCTTCGCCCATACCGGATAACCCCAGGAAAGAAACTTCATGAAGTCGTCAATCGTTTCCGTAGGCCTTCCTCCTTACCCGAGTGCCGGCGACCCATTTCAAGTCGCCGGGGATGAAAGCTGTGGTCGAATGTGCTCTCCAGCCGGAACGAGCAGCACTATAAGGATGAAAGGGAACGCCGTCTACTGCCCTTTGGGGAAGGGTGAACTGATCCGGAAAGATTCCTGCCACTTGAGTGAACTGGGTAAGTTCGGCCGGGCGGATGGACTCCACTCAGAATCCGATTCGGCCCGCCCGAATCAATGTAGAGTAATCAGGAGAGAGGCCCGCCGCTTTGCCCGCGGCGTTGATGTGCTCACGTTGCTTCAATTCTGGAAATGTTAGCCCGCCAGTGACTAGCCTTCCCCGATCGTAGTGCAACTCATCCAGCGTGCCGTGCAACAAGTATCGATAGTCCCATGGCTGCTTGCTGTGGACATCCGCACCGAGTTGACGGTTGATCGTGGTTGTACAGTTTCTGGTCACCTCGTTGTACCACTCGGGATTGTCCTTCAAGAGATCCGGTTGTACCTGCTCCCCATCCGGAACGAGCGACGCCGCAACAGAATCTGACTCGAAAAAAATGGCCGCACCCATTGGTTCAGGGATGCGGCCCGTCAAGATTCGATAAAAACTAGGGAGGTGGAGACTGGGAAGGTGCCCCTCTCCCGCAGTATTCAACTCCCAAAAGATTCATTTCTTAGAACCGGCGGGAACTTTCACGTTCTTCAAAGCCTTCCTCAGAGCGTTCACTTGGTCCTCGTTGAGGTTCGTCTGGATAACCTTTCCACCGAACGGCTCGACCGCAGTGGTGAAGTCGGCGAGAGTGACTGCCTCGGCCACCAGGATCAACGCCGAAGTGTCCTTGGCGAGCGAAGCGGCAAAGTCGTCCAACTTCGGGTCGTCGAAGGCGATCTCGTCGGTGAGTCCGAACAGGGCGCCCATCGAGCCGCCCATCGCGGCTCCTGCCAATGCTCCGCCCGGTCCCAGCAACACGCCGAGAAGGGCACCCGTCAAGGCGCCGAAACCGGTTCCGACGCCCACCGCGGTATCGTCCTGCGCCCAGGTGCTGTGAATCCTGATGAAGCCAAACTTGTTCCGTGACACCACGGCGGCATCATCAATCCATGGATAAATCGGCGTATGCTCCTCTAGAGTCTCGAAAGCCTTGCCAGCTGTCTTACGGCCATTGAAAACGAACGCTTTGAATGCGTACATGTTGGTCTCTCCTTTTTAATTTGAATTAGTCTGAATGTTCTTCGTGTGCGAAAGGACACTCGATCAAGCTAACAACACCAGACAAATACGCGAACGCACTCGGCCGGCATTGTCGGTGCGAACGGGCGCCCTGTCTACTGCCCTTTGGGGAAGGTGTGGTCGGTCGGCGGGAAGATGCCGGCCTCCTGGGTGAGTCGAGTAAGTTCTGCCACGGACTGTACTTTCAATTTTGTAGTGATCGCGGTGCGATGCAGTTTAACGGTCCGCTCATGGATGCCAAGGTTCCATCCGATCTGCTTGTTGGGTTGTCCCTGTACGACGTGGGCAAGCACCTCGAGTTCGCGCTCGGTGAGCATAGCGAAGCGCGCGCGCAACTCGCGCTGCCGCTCCCGCGCCTCGCGCTCACGGGAGTCGCGGGCCAGCGCACGCGTCACTGCGTCCAGCACCTTCTCTTTAGGGGCGCGCTTTTGCAGGAAGTCCTCGGCTCCCCCGCGCATCGCCTGTACGCTTGACGGGATATCGCCATGCCCGGTCAGAAACAGGATCGGAATTGGATTGGGATTGTCAGCGAGGGCAGATTGCAGATGGAGCCCATCCATTTCAGGCATCTGCAAATCGGCCAGTACACATCCTGGGGCCTCTGGATCTCGTTGCGTGAGAAATGCACGTGCCGAGGAATAGGTTTTCACTGTGTATCCGTGGGCCCGAAGCAGGCGCGAGATCGCGGTCAGAAACGACACATCATCGTCAACGACATGAACGACGGGTGACGTCTCGGTCATTTCGTCGCCCCTTCCTTGGCAATCGGCAGCGTAAGTCGAAACGATGCGCCACCCTCGCTTCTGTTTTCTGCCCAGAGCATACCTTTGTGCGCCTCAACGATCGTGCGACAGATGGCCAAACCCATGCCCATGCCATTCGGCTTGGTGGTGAAGAAGGGATCAAAAATGTGCGCGAGGGCATTTGCAGGGATGCCCGGCCCTGAATCGCTGACAGCGATCTCGATTGTCTGTGGTCTGTGGAACGCGACGGTTACGCTGACGACTTTATGCTCCGGATTCCCTCCGTCGATTGCATCCATCGCATTGACGATCAAGTTCAGCAATACCTGTTGAAGATGCACGGGGTCGCCAAAGACGGGCGGCAGATTAGCTGGAACGATTGACTCGAACTTTACATGCCGAACCGAGGCGTCGGTACGCACAAGCGCACTGACCCCGCCCACCAGGTTGCCTACATCCACCGTTTGCTTCGCCAGATCGTGACGCTTGAGCATGGCTCGCATCCGATCGATCACACTCCCAGCACGCTGGTCATCTTTGCGGATGTCGGCAAGGATTGCGCGAACCTCGTCCAACTCGGGAGAGGGATCCTGCATGAAGAGTTCGGCAGCCTCGGCGTTGCGCAGGATCGCGCCGAGCGGCTGATTGATCTCATGCGCCAGCGCCGACGCGAGCTGGCCCATCATCGACACGCGGCCCACATGTGCAATCTCTTGCCGCAAGATCTGGGTTTCCCGCTCCGCCTCCTTTCGCGCCGTGATGTTTAGTGAGACACCACGGAGGATGACGGGTTTGCCGGAACCGTCGAACTCGAAACGGCCATGAGAATCGATCCAGCACTCCTCGCCATCTGGGAGCACGATTCGATATTCTGCTTCGTAACGGCCATTGCTCTCCGCCGCTTTCTTCAGGGCTAAGCGGAATCCGTCGCGATCATCCGGGTGTATGCGCCGCAAGATGTCGTCAAATTCCAGTCGCTCCTTGGCTGGAAAGCCAAACAGCGCACGCCATTGGTCGGTTGCCCAGATTTCGTCGCGCGCCAGATCCCGAACCCAAATCCCGAAGTTGGCAGCTTCGACGGCCACCGTCATTCTTTCCTCAATCTCGCGTAGTCCGGCCTCACTCTCCAGCAACTGGCGGTCCAGTTGGACCGCGCGGATCGCTCCCCCGCTCAACTCGTAGCCCATCGCTGCGATCATCCCCATGAAGGACAGAGTCGCTACAATGGGCATTCGGGCAATTCCCCAGAACACCAATAGCGACTGCCCGGCGGAAACAAGTGTGAAGAAGACCGTGCTCGCGCCCACAGTAAGTGCACGATGTCGATCCCCCCGCCGCCAGGCCGTGATGCTCGCGTCTGCAGCAAAAATCACGAGAAATACCAAGCTCAGTTGGCCGACGATCATCCACGGATTGGGCACAGCTTCAGGGATCTTGACAGAGTCTCCGAGAAACGAGATGTGCCGGAGACCGGTGACCTCGCGGTAGTTGAGATTCTGGCCTGTCAGGAAATTAAGAAAGAGAGCCAGCGTGCGCAGGCAGCACACCGTCCAAGCGAGCCAAGGTCGCCCAGCCTTCAGGTAGACGCGCACAAACCCGACGAGGGTGATAACCAAGACCCACACGAAGGCGTGTCCCCACTTCAGCACAGTCGCGAACTCTAATGGGGTTTGCGCCCGCATCATCCAGAGTTCACAAAAGGCGAAGGCGGCGGTCGATGTCGCCAGCAGAGAAAAGAGCAAATAAGCGTGGGCCTTACGATTCTTCCACCAAGTTAGAAAATCAATCGCCGCAAGGGTAAGGCACGCCGAGGGAATCATCGACCAGATGATCGTAACCAGGCCCATTTGTTTCGCAGTGGAGGATACTCCAGGATTGATCCTCCGGCAATCACCTCGTGAGATGACGGCAGAGGAGTGCGTCCTCTCGTCCGGTGCAATCGGGCGCGACGGGTAGTCCCGCCATTTCTTGGCGGTGGTTTCTACGGTGTCACACTGTACGAGGTCGGAAAAATGTTCAATGCCCCGGTGTGAGCAAACTTCCCACGGATGGCGCTGTCGGTGTGATCGCGCAAACCGCGCTTGGGCCCGTCCTGATCGGGGGAATCGTCGGAGACACGGGCCATGCTACGTGATTCTTCGCGTTAGGCCGAGTGTTCTAGCCCTCCCTAGGTCGCTACCACATTTCGCCCGACGCGATGAACGGGCATTCCTTCTTTGGCCCACCGATGACGGTTGACTGTGGCATACCGAGGAAGACGGCGATGCCTTCCCGGCCACGCAGTTCTGGTGCCGCCGGTCCGGAGGGTGCTCGCGCCATGCAGGGGCACTCCGTGGGGTACGAGTCGATCTCAGACTTTGATGCCTTGGCGGCTGAAACGTCACCAGATTGTCGTCCATAAGGTGGATGCGGGGTGTAGCAGGTTGGGCTTCCTTCTGTCGTTTATACGTCGTTTTACGAGATTCGGGCTGTCCCGACGCTGCCCACGGGCTGGGCCGGAGTCGATCCCTCAGATCCACCAACTTTGCCTCGCGTGCCGGATTCGATTACGCTCCGGCGGTCCAGCGAAGGGAATCGCCATGCAGATTGGGTTCACTGTCAACCTCGTCGAGTTCAAACGGTCTTGCCACCGCCTGATCGTCAGATTGGCCGACTGAGCAGAGGGACGAAACAGGATTTGTCATTTTTAAGGTGATTGGAAACACGCTTGAACTCACTACCAAGAATTCCTCCGAGAGTCTGGCAACGACTGTGAGCCACCCGGGCCGAGGCCAAGTTCCAGTTCTCGTTTTTTGCGGTCTCGTAAAAGCTCTGCGCCACTGCCCAGAGAAAAGTATCGACTTCGAATTCTCTGCCGGAACCATCAAGCTTTCTGGTCGGACCCAGATTCGACATCATGAAATCTACGTCAATGATGGAGTTGGGATACCGCCCACGGCTGGTGACCGAAGTAGGCCTGCGGCTGAGGCCCAGCCGCCGGAGTCGTTTGGACCGAATGGTCTTGCCTAAGTTCGGGATTTATAGGGCGACTTGCATTTAGCTCTTCGTCTTCTTCTTGCTGGCTCTGACTTTTGCCCATCGCGCCTCCTAAGCCGCCACCATTCTTTTTCCGCCCCGTTGCCGAAAGCGTTCGCCTCTTTCGGCCTGGTGGCGAGTGGGCATCCTTTTGGTAGACGCCGCACTGTCATTTGGATCGACGGCTTCCCCCACATTGTGTCTGCCGTTCCGTGGTGTCCATCTAGTGTCCAGTCTGTGGAGGTCGAGCGAGACTGACGTGAGTTTCGGAGACTGTAAAGACTCAGCTTATCCTAAGAATCCATGGGCTTTGCCTCTTAAGTCCCCATCCGTCTGCAATTTGCAGAAAGAAGGTCGGAAGAATTCGGCTTACAGGTCCGGCTGCCACAAACCTTCCTTGAGCTCGGCGTCCCGCATCGGTTTCACCAGATAAGCTGACACGCACTTTCGAACGCCAGCCCGGGTCGGCGGGCTCCAGATTTTTCGGCACGATTTATAAAGATTTCTAGAATATCGATTTTCTGTGCCACTCTATTGTAGTTTCATCTCATTGTGAACTTCGAGGCAATCTGATGGCCCCTCGTCTTTCTTCGATCTTGCATCGGTCGCCGGACTGGATTTTGTTGGTTTTTGCATTCCTGGCTTCGTGCTATGTGGCAGTGCCAGCGAGGGCACAAATCGCAGTGACCAATGACCCTCCTTTTTATGGGCCCTTCAACGTGCTGGTTTTGCCGGACGGCGACGGACTTAAGAGACACTTGGTAAAAGACGACAGTCTTCTTCGTGCAGATTCTCCGTGGACCCTCAGCGCCTGGGTTCGGCTGGACGAGCGGCCGCGAGCCGTTGTGCTCGTTGCCGGTTTGGGAGATCCGCTGGAAGAGTATCCACGCTATCTGGCAGTCGATGCGAGTCACGTCATCTTGTGGGTTGGAAAAGAGAATGAGCTTGCTGCGGATGTGCTTCTCGAACCCGGGATCTGGCATTTGATCGCAGCAACCTTCGATGGATCCCAATTTTCCCTCTACAAGGACGGCGCACAAGTTGCCGGCGGCAAGCTGGATTTCGGGAGTGTGGGAGGTGTCTTGCAGGTCGGGCCGCCGCCCCTTCCAGCGGCAAATTTGCAACACTTCGGAGGAAAGGTCGCTTCGTTCACCGTGCGGCGCGACGCCTTGAGTTCAGAGCAGATCAAGGAACTGGCTGAACATGTCCCGAATTTCTCACTGCTCGAGTTTGATGCGGCGTCGGAACCCTGGTACATCCAGACGCGCCAGCAGGCGGGATATCGGTCGCCTCAAGATCCTTCGACGTTGCCGCATTCGAAGGCACCTTACTCACAGCCCGTCGCCCAAGGTTTGCCGCGGACTCAAGAGTCTCTTAAAGAAGTGAGCACGTCGGAGTGGGAATTAGCCAACAACTGGTACCTGACCCCCGCACCCAAAGTTCCGTCGGATGGAGCAGAGGTTTCGCAAACTGGATTCAAGGCGACAGGCTGGTGGCCGGCGACGATTCCCGGCACCGTGCTCACGACGATGATTGACCGTGGCATCTATCCCGATCCGGACTATGGGCTCAATAATCTCGCGATCCCTGAGAGTTTGAATAAACAGGATTATTGGTACCGACTGGAGTTCAAAACTCCGAACGCAGCATCTGGCCGGCAATTGACATTGACCTTTGAAGGAATCAACTACCAGGCAGACGTTTGGCTGAATGGTCAATCCCTTGGAACGATTCGTGGAGCTTTTATCCGCGGGGTGTTCGATGTCACCAAGCTCCTGAAAGCCGGACAGACGAATACGCTCGCAGTGCGCATCTCTCCTCCGCCGCACCCCGGGATCCCTCATGAACAGTCAATCAGGGGTGGTCCTGGTGAAAATGGCGGGATGATGTGCCTGGATGGCCCGACGTTTGTGGCCACCGAAGGGTGGGATTGGATTCCCGCGATCCGCGACCGCAACACGGGCATCTGGCAACCGGTCGTCCTAACCGCGACGGGCGGCCTGAAATTTGGGGACGCGCAGGTTGTGACCACTTTGCCCCTGCCGGATACGAGTCGAGCCGATGTCTTGATCACCGTGCCAGTCGAGAACGTGTCTGCGAGTCCGATACGCGGGATGCTGAAGGCATCCTTTGACAACGTTTCTGTAAGCAAAGATGTCACGCTGGCGCCAGGCAAGAGCGAAATTCAGCTCACACCTTCTGAGTTCGCGCAGCTTACCGTCCAGCATCCACGCTTGTGGTGGCCCAATGGCTACGGCAAGCAAGAACTCTACAAGCTCCAACTCAGCCTGAGCGTGGATGGACGCGAGTCGGATTTACGGCAGGTTCGCTTCGGCATTCGCGAGATCAGTTATGAATTGAGTCTGCTCGACGGTTCCGGGCATTTGCGGCGGGTCGAGTACTCACCTTCCAAGGCTAAGGATCGGGAGGAAGCCTTGGTTGACATCACGCATGACGGGATGCGGTCGATCCCTGCTTCGGACCCGCCTCCCGCAGACTTTCCAGCAGAGTGGAAGGAGCATTGGAAATCGTGGGTGGCTTCTCTCGCTCCTGCAGGCGAACACTCCCCGGCTATTCGGTTCGTTGATGACACGCGAGCGGCACCCTATCTTGTAATCAAGGTCAACGGGGTCCGTATCGCTTGCCGTGGCGGCAATTGGGGGATGGATGATTCGCGCAAGCGGGTTTCGCGGGCGCGCCTCGAACCGTATTTCCGGCTGCATCACGAGGCGCATCTGAACATCATTCGAAATTGGGTCGGGCAGGACACGGAGGAGACGTTCTACGACCTGGCAGACGAATACGGATTGCTGATCTGGAACGACTTCTGGGAATCTACACAGAACTACAACGCCGAGGCGGAAAATCCACAACTATTACTCGCCAACGCAAGGGACACAATCCTGCGCTTCCGAAACCATCCGTCCATTGTTATGTGGTGTGGCCGGAACGAAGGGGTTCCGCAGCCGGTGGTGAACGAAGGCCTCGCCGCTCTCATTCGATCTCTGGACGGTACCCGCTACTACTCTCCGAGCTCGAACCAGGTAAATCTGCAGAATAGCGGGCCGTATAAGTACATGGACCCCGTCCTGTACTACACAACCCTGAATCATGGATTTTCGGTTGAGACTGGAACCCCATCGTTCTCGACGCTCGAGGCATTCAAAGCATCCATCCCGCCGAAAGATCAGTGGCCGATCAGTGATGCATGGGCTTACCACGACTGGCATCAGAGCGGTAACGGCGACATGGCTCCGTTCATGGCGGAGATGCAGTCCGAGTTCGGAGCGCCGTCGGACCTCAACGACTTCGAGCGCAAGGCGCAGATGCTCGACTATGTGAATCATCGGGCGATCTTTGAAGGAATGAATGCGCATCTTTGGGCGCCTAACAGTGGCCGAATGCTGTGGATGACCCAGCCCGCGTGGCCAAGCAACACATGGCAGATCCTGAGTTCCGATTACGACACGCAAGCGTCATTCTATGCAGTAAAGAAAGCCTGTGAACCTGTACACGTACAGCTGGACCTTTCCAACGATCAAGTCGAAGTCGTAAATACGACGACACGTGCACAGACGGGAATGATCATCCTTGCGGATGTCTTCAGTCTTGATAATAAGCCGCTGTTGCACCAGGAAGAAAAGAAAGATCTTCCAGCTAATGACCTGGTGAATAGTGTACGTTTGGATTTGACATCGCTGCTCGGGGACAACGTGGTGCTGGTGAAACTGCAACTTCGAAACTCCGCCGGGGATCTGGTTTCCGAAAATCTTTACTGGCTCGCAGCGAAGAGTGCTTCCTACCGCAGGCTCGGCAAAATGCCAGCGGCCATCTTGAGTGCGAGCGCAGCCGCAACTCGCGACGCTGCGTTCACACATGTCCACGTAGAGATTAAAAACAACGGCAAAGTTGCTGCACTTGGTACGAAGCTCACGCTGTTGGGGGCTTCGAATCACGCTCGCATCTTGCCCGCTTATTGGAGCGACAATTACATTTCTTTGCTGCCCGGCGAGTCTCGATCTGTGGAAGTCGACTACCCTTCGACGTCAGGGGCGGGGTCCGAAATTGCTGTTCGCGGTTTCAACGCAATACCACAGACCGTGACCGTTTCCGCCAAATGAGTATCAATAGACCTTTTTGGACTTCGAGAGACTTGCATTGGAAGGTGCCGCTATTTCGCTTAGAATGGGTTGTTAGTGTGGGCTTCCTACTGAAATCGGCCAATATTTTTTATCGTGAAGGAGTCCTGGAAAATGTCCGGACACAGCCGTCTCCCTGAGATTCGCCGCCGTCGTTCGCGCAAAGAGAAGATCACCAAGCTGCGTAAAAGATTGGCCGCCGCTAGCAACGATTCCGACAAGAAGCGGATCACGGAAAAATTGCATCGGCTGTCGCTCGTCTCTCCTGGCAACCCGCTGGTTTAACCAGGCTGATGGTTTACCGCAAGTACGAGGTCTTCACCTGCGTTCGCGGACTGGGAGAGATGCGGTTTGCTCCTCGATTTGCGGAGGGTCGGAAGGTGGCGCGGGGTGCGCGCCGCTGATGTCTTCGTATACCGCGAGGATCTTTCGAGCAGCGGTATCCCACGAAAACCGCTGTACCTGTTCGTAGCCTTTGTCTCGCAGGCTTTTGCGCAAAACCTGATCGACAAGCACGCGGTGAATTGCCCGCATAATTTCAAAAACATTTTCCGGGTTTACGAGCACAGCCGCTTTTCCAACCACCTCGGGAAGTGAAGATGCATTGGAAGTCACAACCGGAGTGCCGTGAGCCATGGCCTCAAGCGGCGGCAAGCCAAAGCCTTCGTACAGGGACGGGAAGACGAACACCTTCGCTTCGTCATAAAAGATTCTTAAGACTTCGATGGGAACAAAGCCGAGGAACCGAACCTCATTCTGGACTCCGCCACGAACCACCGCCCGCCGCAAATCCGGGTGCCCGGAGAGATCATCCCCAATAATGATGAGCTTTAAATCCGGGTATTTCTCGTCCTTTTCCAACTCGGCACGCAAAGCCGAGAAGGCTTCGATAATCCGGATAAGGTTTTTGTGGGGGCTGATGCGGCCCGCATAAAGCAAGAACGGGTAGTTCACCTGGTAGCGTTCTGCGATCATCTGGCGCTCCGCGTCCGTGGCATGGCCACGTAAGAAGCGTTCATCGATCGCGTTGTGCACCACCTCGACCCGCCTCGCTTGCACACGAAATAGCTTCTCGATCTCCGATTTGGAAAAGGCGGATACAGCCACAATTTTCGCGGCCTTGCGCAGCACGCGATTGGTCAATTGGAAATGCATGGACCGGCGAAGCTCGGAAAAACCGCGCGCACGCGACATAAACTCGAGCACATCGTGGACGGTCACGACGTATGGGCAGGAGAGTGTTCGAGGCAACCAGAATAAATGGGGAATATGAACCAGATCGCAGCGCAAGCGGCGCACGATCGTGCGAAACTCGAAATAGCCCTTTGTGGATGTTTCGGACTCAGATAACGGAACGGTGTGAAAGTTTGGTGGGAGGGGCCCGATCTCACGAACTTTCTCGGGTGAGCCGATGAGGAAATACCTGTTTTGACGATCCAGCCTGCCGAGCGCGCGAACGATGTTGCGGGTATAGGTCCCAACGCCAAAATCGGACATTCGCCGGATATCAATGCCGACTTTCACGATTGTGATTTAACCACAAGTACTACACATCCGGAATGCGGTTTCAGAGAACCCCAAGTAAGTTTCGAGCAGGCTTAGGCTCGTACTTCCGCATGCACCCGGGACCGGCGCTGGGCATACAGCGGGAAGGCCTCGGCCAACTCCAGTACCTGCCGCTTGATCTTCGCCAGGGCCGCGGTGTCTTGACGCTGCGCCAGCGCGTCGGCGATGAAGCGGCCAACCTGGCGCATCTCGGCTTCGCCCATTCCACGGGTTGTCAGGGCGGGAGAGCCAATCCGAATGCCACTCGGCTTCATCGGGGGATTGGTATCGAACGGAATCGCGTTCTTGTTGACGGTGATGCCGGCCTCACCCAGAGCCTTCTCGGCTTCGCTGCCGAGCATCCCCTTGGCAAAAACGTCGACCAGCATCAAATGCGTGTCCGTTCCACCGGAGATGACGCGATACCCAGCATCAGCGAGCACGCTTGCCAGGACTCTCGCGTTCGCCACCACCTGGCGAGCATATTCCTTGAAATCCGGTTGCGATGCTTCGAGGAAGCAAACCGCCTTGGCAGCGATGATGTGAACAAGCGGTCCACCCTGCAAGCCCGGGAATACATTTTTGTCGATAGCCGGACCGAATTCGGCTTTCGAGAGAATCATTCCCGATCGAGGGCCGCGCAGCGTCTTATGCGTGGTCGAAGTCACGATCTGCGCGTGCGGCACGGGCGACGGATGCACATGGCCGGCGACCAAGCCGGAGAAATGCGCCATGTCGACCAGGAATAGAGCGCCGACCTTATCCGCGATTTGGCGCATTCTTGGAAAGTCGATAATTCTCGAGTAGGCGCTGCCGCCACCCACGATCAATTTAGGCCGCTCTTTCTCGGCCAGACGCTCCATCTCGTCGTAGTCGATGGTCTCGGTCTCCCGGGTGACCCCGTAGGGAACGATTTTGTAAGTCTTGCCGGAGAAATTCAGATGGTGGCCGTGCGTCAAATGGCCTCCATGGGCGAGATTCAGGCCAAGAATCGTATCCCCCGGTTGCAAGACGGCCGCATAAGCCGCCATGTTCGCTTGCGAACCGGCATGCGGCTGCACATTAGCGTACTCAGCGCTGAACAGGGCCTTCGCCCGGTTGCGAGCTAATTCCTCCACCACATCGGTGAATTCACAGCCCCCGTAGTACCGCTTGCCAGGATAGCCTTCCGCATACTTATTGGTGAAAACGGAGCCTGCGGCTTCCAGCACAGCCTCGCTTACAAAGTTTTCCGAGGCGATCAACTCGAGGCCTTCGTGCTGCCTGCGAGTTTCGTTCTCAATCGCCGCTGCGATTTGTGGATCTACTTCCTCGAGGGAGCGGTACATGTCCTTATTCATGGGGTTCCTCGCCTATGGCTGCCGACGCTTCTTATTGTCTCAAATGCCCGGCCGCTTTGGCGTACACGGCTGGATCATACCTCTCCATGAAGCGATCCGGGGCTTCTAACGCGGTAAAGCCGAACTTTGCGTACAGGCCGTGAGCGTCGCGCGTTGCCAGCGTCCAGCGCCGAAGACCTTGCAGTTGGGGATGGGCGACAACGCACTCCATCAGCCAGCGTGACAGACCTTCACCCCGGCAGGCTTCGACGATGAATACATCAGCTAGGTACGCATAGGTGGCGAAATCGGAAACCACCCGCGCAAACCCCACTTGGCGATCGCCATCATAGACGCCAAAACAAAGGGAGTTCGCGATGGACCGCTCAAATATTTCCTTGGGAATTCCCTTTGCCCAATATGAATGGAACAGAAATTCGTGGACCAGTTCCAGATTCAGTAAGGAGCGATCGGTGCTGATGACCCGCTCACCGCGACGTTGCGTCAGAATTGGGAAGTCAGGGCTGCTCATCTTGAGCCGTCAAGTTTCGTTGTCCCGAGCGTGCTTTAACGGGAATCGAAGTTTTACCTTTCGAAAGCAGTTCTGAAAAACGACGCCAGATGCCAGCCATCCATGTACTTGTAAGGCGTCTCGCCCGTCGTGTAATGCCCGCAAGGCAAAACGATAACCTTATGATCGAGGCTGTGACGGGCAAACTCTGTCACCACTTCCCGCGAGAACTCCGGCAAGAATGTTAGATCGTAGTCCGCATAGATGACGAGCGACTTCTGGGAGTGGCGGGCAAACTTGTCGAAGTACGACATGGGGCTTATCGCCAGCCAAAGCCTCCTCAAGCGCTCGATATCGATTTCATTCTCCAGGCCCTCCCGAATGTGCCTGGTCGATTGCCCGTGCCACACCACATCCGCGAAATAAGTGGAGGCATGATTAAACGCAGCGGCGCGGATTCGCGGATCATGGGCACTGGCAATAAACGCGTAGCAAGAGCCCAGGCTCGTCCCCAGAACGCCCAATTGGCGATAGCCTTGCATTTCCAGCCAGTCCAGGCAGCACCGGATATCAACCACTCCTTGACGCACGGCGTCGAGCGTACGTCCGATGTTTGCCGAAACCGCATAGTCCGCCCGCCGAATCTCAGCGGGCATGCGAATGTCGTGATACGGCATGCTCAACCGCAAGACCGCAATCCCGAGCCAGTTCAACACGCGGCAAAGCCCCACATACGAAATGGCATCCGAATTCCAATGTGGAAGCAGTATCACGGCACGCCGCCCGCTCGCGGGAAACCAGCGTGCGTTTACCAGGTTGTTTTCCGAGTACGGCGTTTTGACGGGCGAAGTGAATCGCAGAAATTCCGCGAACGTGCCGCGCACCTTCGCTTCGAGGTTGGGGTCCGGAACCTCGCGTGTGCTGAAAACCTTTACCTCTCGGCGCTCAAGCCGGAAATCCGATGGCACCGCATAAGAAAAGAAATCGTCGCTATGCTCGATGATTCGACGGTTATACTCGCAAAAAAAGTGTTCTGGATCGCCTGGAGTTTGTCCGGGCGGGACGCCATTGCGGCATGGCCAATCGCGAGCCCATTCCACGCCCCACTCCATGGGGCGGACGACCCGATTATTGTCGACCGAGGTTAAGCGATTTTCCCAGTCGTACATCCATTGCGTATAGCGCTTCTTGAGCATCATTTCGACTATAACAAAGCGGAAAGTCGAAGCATGTGCAGACCGCAGTAAGAGGTTGTTTTTTCGGTCTGAAACGCGATTGAGCGGGCTGGTTATTCGATGTAGTTGCGGGGTACGCGCTTGGAAATGCCGCACAGTATCTCGTACGGAATCGTACGGCATAGATCCGCCAGTTGGGGTGCGCTGACTGTCGCCGCTCCCGAACTGCCGAGCAGAATTACTTCGTCCCCTACCTCTGAGCCGCCAACGCGCGTCACATCAATCAAAGTCAAATCCATGGAGATCTTGCCCACGATCGGCGCATACTGCCCTCGCACAATGACGAGGCCTTGGTTCGAAAGTTCGCGATTGTAACCGTCTGCGTACCCGACCGGTAAAACTGCGATGCGCGATGCAGTTTTCGTGACAAACGTTCCTCCGTACCCCAGAGCTTGCCCGGCCGGGGTTTCTTTGATCGAAACGATACGCGTTCGCCAAGAGAGGACCGGTTCTAAATGGATCGTTTCTGGCATATCAATCGGACGCCCTGCGCGGACCAAAGGCAGGGAGTACCCGTACAGGGCGATTCCAGGACGGACCATATTCTTCCGCGAGGCAGGTTGAGCCAGCATTCCCCCGGTGTTGTCCATGTGGCAAATGATTGGCGACAGGCCCTGGTCCCTGACCGTTGCGAGCGCCTGCTCGAAACGCTGCAACTGCCGTTGCACATCGACCGCGTCCAATACTTCAGACGACGCAAAGTGGGTAAATAAGCCCTCGAGAGCCACACGGGGAGAACGGCGAATTACGTTGCAAATGGTGGGCAGATTATCGAGCGTCACTCCCAGCCGGCCCATGCCGGTATCGACCTTGAGATGGATGGGTTGGGGGGCGGCGCCCAGCCGTTCGGCAGCGCGGCTAAGAGCTTCTACATGCCATGGTTCCCAAACAGCAGCCGTCAGATTCTGTCGAACGACTTCTTCCTCCTCTCCGCGCCAGAAGCCTGTCATCAGCAGGATCCGTCCCCGGAGGCCGACTCCGCGCAACGGCACGCCTTCGTCAGTCGTCGTGACACCAAACCACTTCGCTCCTTCCGCCTCAAGCGCGAGAGAGCAGCGCTCGGCGCCATGGCCATAAGCATCGGCTTTGACGACGGCACAAACCTCAACACCCTTTCCGACGAATTGGCTCACGCTGCGAAAGTTGTGTCGCAACGCGGGCAGAGAGACCTCAGCCCAAGTCGGACGGGTGAATTGCCTCAGGGTTGGATCGGCGATGAGAACTCCCACGATGCCTCGATTATATCGGCGTCACTTCCCTCACGAAGGTTACGCAGGTGCCTTCACGGATGCGTGTCCGAGATCGATGAACCATCTGCATTCGCATCGTCGGCGATGGCTAACCACCCGCCAGGATGAAGTTCACCGTGACTTCGGTCTCGACCTCCACCGGTTCGCCGTTGAGGATGTACGGCCGATAGCGCCACTGCCGAACCGCGTCCACAGCCGCGCCGGTCAGCAACGGATGACCGTTCAGGACCTGCAAATTCTCGATCGTTCCTCCACGGCTGATGACTGCGCGCAGGACCACGCTTCCCTGAACTCTGGCTGCACGCGCAAGGGCAGGATACTTTGGCTCCACGCGGTAGATGAGATGGCCCTCCATCATGTAGGAAACGATAGGCGGTTTCGCTACTGGTTTCGGGGCAATTGGCAGCGGTGCTGGCTCGTTACCCAATCCGCGGAATACGCCAAGGTCTGGAGTTGAGCTGGCGCTTCCCGGGATACAGCCGGTGCACGCGATTGGATCGGACGCCGATTCGGCGGGAGGAACCCCAATCGGATGAAAGTCGGGTCTGGCGACGATGAAGGGCATCGCGGTCGCGGGTCGACTTCCTGCGGATGGGTGCCCGGAAAGATGGGGAGCGTCAGGAGGTGCGGTGAGAGGCGCGCTTCCTGCAATCATCTTGAAGGCTGGCAAGCCTTCGGTGTAGAGCAAGGGTATGGCCAGCAGAATGCCGACTCCGAGCATTTGCGCGGCAAACGAGAGAAGCGTAGTCCAACCACGCCGGGAACGGTCAGCCCAAGGGGATTCGAGCAAGCTGTCAGCGAACATCGGTGCCTCCTGGATAGCGATCGGTTAGCTATATGGACACCGGACTTCGAATGAAAAGGCGTGCTCAGCGAAAAGAAAAAGGCCGCGTTCTCACGCGGCCTGACAGGAACTTTTTCCCGATACTGGTGTCGCTGACTACTGCTTTGGCGCAGCTTGCGTTGCGGGCTTGGTTGTCCCGGCAGGCTTAGTGCCCGTGCCGGCCGGCTTCGCGCCTGCACCAGGTGTAGCCGCTGGAGCCGGAACTCCAGATTGCGTGTTGTATGCATCAACGATCGCTTTGGTCACATCGAGCGACTCGCCCCACCAGACGATCGGACTCTGCGGCCAGGGCTGCGAAGTGTCAATGATGACACCGAAGCCGTTGTCGTTCGCGTACTTCACGAGCACAGGCGCCATCTTCTGGATGATGCGTTGCCCAATCTCCTGCTGCTGGTTGCGCGCGTCTTCTTGCGCGTCCTGCAGCGAACGATCGAGTTGCTTCTGCTTCGTTTCGATCTGCTTCACGAGATTCGCGCGGGCTTCCTCATTCAACTTGTCACCCTGCGTGTTCAATTGCTTCTTCAGGCTCTCGATCTCGTCGTTCTGGTTCTTGAGTTCGTTTTGCTTGGGCTCGAGCTTCTTGCTAAGCGCTTCAAAATCGCGACGGCCTTCGTTGGTCGCGATAATTGCCTGCTCAAGGTTAATGGTGCCAATCTTGTTGCCGGTTCCGGTTACAGCGGGAGCAGCGGATGCAGGGGCTCCGGGTGCCGCGGCAGCACTGCCGGTTTGAGCCAACGCGGCTACTGAGATAGCCAGTGCCACGGCTGGGAGAATACGCGCAAGCTTGCTTGTCATTGGATCGCTTTGGACTCCTTGAAGTTGTTCCGGGATTTCGCTAAGGTCTACCGCTCAGCTCGCGCCAAGCTCTTGCCACTTCCACGCCGGCGTTCTCAATGAGACGTTCGCAATTCAACCGGTTCGACAGGGATCAGGACACTTCTCGCCTGCCAGTATGTGGCAATCCCCTAACCTGATTTTCAGGGGTAAACGTTCTCATTATAGCACTATGGTCAAACTCACCCAGACCGGCTCAAGGCTCCATTAGAAGGTGGTAGCCACGGTAAAGCGGAACGTCTTTCTGGGCTCGCGCAGCATGAACTCCGACCCGTAGGTGTTGACGGCCCTTTGGTAGGTGTAATCACCGGCAGCCCCCACCGGGAACATGTCACGGCTAATGGAGGTCGGCACCGTGGCTGTGGTATCCAGACGCAAAGGATTGTAGGCCCAGTAGATTCGGAATGGAGCGTTGATGACTGGCAGCATAACCTGCAATTCGAGACCCGTCGACATGCGCGGCTGCCAATTGGTTCCCGGGGCGGGCTTCAGGTAAGGCGAGAACGACAGGTATTTTCCACCAACGCAGTTGTAGCCCGCATCCAGCGAGGGACAGCCAAACAACGTCTGGTTAATGGTATCGAGCTGCCCATCATTAATTCTCAGTTGCGAGTCGCGCAAGATCGGATCGATGCCCATATCCATAAAGGGCGCAATCGTAACCGGCCCAACGACGGTAATCCGATACTCGACGTTACCAAAAGTACTGAAATCTCCACCGGGCTGGACGATCGTATCGATCGGAACTGGCACCGTCCAGGCACCTTGCCGCGGGTTAGTCGGATTCTTCAATACCGGCGATCCATCCGGGTTGGTTAGCGCAATCGCTGCCGTGTTCGGAAGGAATGCGATGGGCGAGACGGAGCGAATATCGAATCCGCGGAGGTCGTTTTCGCCGCCCATGTAGAAGCGCTGGAACGGGGGTGCAACCAGCCCGCCGTAGCCCGTCAGGAAAGAGGTCTGGAAGTTGACGCCAATTGCATTTCTGCGGTGGTGCATGGGGAAGAATTGCTTGTATTGCAAGATCGGACGAACGGATTTGACCGTCCCGCCAAGACCTGCAATTTCACCACCGATGAAAATACTCTTCCCGCTCCGTGGCTGGTAAGCCGCGTCGAGATTGTTGAAGGAGAAACTTGGAAGAATCTTGCTGGTGATAATGCCATTCAGAGCATTCGGCCCATTGATGCCGCTGAATGCGAGATTCGTGAAAAGCGCCTTCGAGGCCGTGCTCAAAGCGATCAATGAAGTGTTGTCGAACGAGTACGTGATTCCGACTCGCTTGAAGGAGCGATGCAGTGGATAACTGAGCGAGGTCGTGAAACCCGTGCTCGACTGCGTGTAGTTTTGCAGGTTCTGCAGGTAATACGCCGGCAGGTTCAGGTTCTGCCCGGTGAGCGCCGCATATTGCTTTGCCTGGTTGTAGCTCGTCCGGTTGGTAAACACGGTAAAGCCGGCTTGCAGCGGGCGATCCCACAGGTATGGCTCGGTAAACCCGAACAGCACGGATCGCATGAGGTTCCCGATATTCGCCTGCACCTGCAAGGTTTCACCCAAGCCGAGGAAGTTGTTGGTCGTATAGCTGACCCCGATGAACGCGCCCTCGAGCCCGCTCACACCACCGTTGAGGCCGATGCTGTTTTTGCCTTTTTCCTTGACCTTCAGGGTCAGATCGACCGTTCCGTTTTTTTCATCCAGCTTGCGGTCGGTCGTATTCGGATCGTCCGGCTTCAACTGCTCGAAGTATCCCAGTTGGTTCAGGCGAAGCAGGCTGAGCTCCCACAACCGCGAGTTGTACGCCTGCCCTTCCTCGAGCGCGATCTCGCGCCGAATCACCTTGTCACGCGTGGTCGTGTTGCCCTGGAATTCGATACGTCGAACGTAGAACTGCTTTCCTTCGTCAACGTCGATCACCAGGTTCACCAGCTTCTTGTCTTCATCCACTTGCGTATCCGGCACGGAAGTGAAGTTGATGAAGCCAAGCGTACCGTACTGTTTTCGCAGCTCTTCGAGGCCCTTAGCGATCTTGTCGCGGTTGAACACGTCGCCGTCTTTGATCGGAAACACGGAGCGCAGGGCTTTCGAGTTAGGAATGGCCTTGTTGTTCTTGAATGTAATGGAGCCCAGGCGATACTTGTCGCCTTCGTCGATCGGCATCGTGATATCGACCGCTTTGCCGGGTCCTTTCTGAAGGAGCGGGATGTGAAACCCGGCATGGCCCGTATCGTGAATCTCGGTCTTGGGGTCCTGGACGAGAGCCTTGAAGTATCCCCGATTTTGGTACTCATAGCGGACGCGTTCGGTGTCCTCTTCCAGTTTGGTGGCGTCGTAGGTCTTCGCGAACAGATTTTCCAGGAAGATGGAATGGGGAATGCCGATGGGTTTCAGGTTCTTCATCGCATTCCGCAGGACGCGACGACTGACGTTGCGGTTACCGTCAAAGTTGATCCGGCCGACCTTTACCTTGGGACCCTCTTTAACGACGAACGTGATTCCTACCGCTGCTGGAGGGATCGGCCGGACTTCCGATCGAATGGTAGCAAACTGCCGACCGTGCTCCGCCAGCAGTTCCTTGATCGCCACTTCCGCCTTCTTGATTCGCGTGGGGTCGTATTGGCTTTCGACGGAGAGACCGACTTTTCGTTCTTTGAAACGGTCGAGCACGTCGCTGGTTGAAACCGAACTCAGCCCCGTGTAGTTGATTTCTCGGATGGTGGGCTTTTCTTTGACGTAAACGTGGATCCGCCAGCCTTTGGGCGTCTGTTCCCGCTCGAAACGGATGTCCTCGAAATAGCCGGTATTCCAAAGGGAGTTGAAATCGCGTTCCAAGCCCGCCGGGTCGTAAACATCGCCCGGGTGGGTAAAGATACGAGCCTTGATCGTATCGGCCGGGATGCGCCGATTCCCGTGAATCTGGATGTCGGTGACGAGTTCCTGCTGCGCCCACCCAAGCGTTCCCGCGAGACCCAGAACAAAGGCGGCCACCGCGAAAACAAAGGTCCTCCTCACGCCGCACCTCGCCATCCAAACCATTGGAAACGCACAGAATTGGTGAGCTCTAGGTTTCGGTTTGTAAAGGCCATGTTCGGGCGTGACAGGGATATCCGAATGAACGCGAAGAGGAATCGCCACTACCTCAGTTCTTGGAAGTCAGGAAAACGGTAATTATACGGTACGGCACTCAAGACCGTCCAAAGGTCCTGCCGTTTTCGGTCTGATTTCTATTGTTTTTGGGTCTCGTGGGGCGGCGTCACCCGCTCCACCTCAACCAAGACGGAATAAAACGTAGCGGAGTTGCCCATGTCGGTAAGTTTTTCTGACGTCAACACATTGATATTGCGCCCATCACCGGAAAACTTCGCCCAGTTGAGGGTCGCCCCGACCACCCCTGGCTGCACCGATCCATTAACCCGTGCCTGCAGGGACAACTCTCCCCGCCGGTTGAACACCCGGACCTCGTCTCCATTCTTGATTCCCCTTTTGTCCGCATCCTGGGCGTGCATTTCAAGCAAACCAACCTCTTCCATGGCTTGCACGACCGATATGTTCGAAAAGGTCGTGTTGAGAAAATTGTCAGCTTTTCGCGCCAGCAATTCCAAGGGAAACTCCTTGGCGCCGCGGCTGTGCCGTGACTCCTCCGGAGCGACGAATTCAGCCACCGGATCCAGGCCCTCCAAGCGTAGCGATTCAGCGTACAGCTCGGCCTTGCCGCTGGGAGTTGCAAAACCGCCGTTGGCGAACGGAAGGAAGGGCGTCGAATTGGGCTCGGTACGGTCCTCTTTTCGATCGGCATGGTCGAAGTTCAAGCGAACGAATGCATCTTCCTCGAGTCGCTTGCGATCGATCCCCTTCAACCAGGGGTTAGAGGAAGTCAACGCAATGTCGATCATCTCGTCAACCGTTTCGTTGAAGATTCCCTCTTCAAAACCCATGCGGTGAGCGAGAGAGCGAAATAGCTCAACATTGGACCTGCATTCACCCAGCGGTTCAATCGCTTGCTGTGAGAGCTGCAAATAGTAATGACCGTAGGAGGGCACTAGGTCTCGGTGTTCAAAAAAAGTCGTGGCCGGCAAGACGATGTCTGCATAGTCGGTTGTGTCGGTCAGAAACTGCTCGTGGACAACTGTGAACAAATCCGGGCGAAGGAGCCCTCGAATCACGTCATTGTGGTTCGGGCAGACGGCAGCGGGATTCGAGTTGTACACGAAAAGCGCTTTCACTGGCGGGTGATCGAGCTGCGTCAAGGCCTGGCCCAGCTCCACCATATTAATGGTTCGAGCCGGACGGCCTAACGAGACGTTCATCAGGTCAAGGTTTTCAAGCTTGTCCTTCTTGAGCTGAAACGAGCCGCTGACTGATAGCTGCAACCCTCCGCCAACCTCATTCCAGGATCCGGTGATACATGGAAGCATAGCGATGGTGCGAGTTGCCATCCCACCGCCTTCGGACCGCTGGACCCCGTAATTCATGCGTATCACCGCTGGTCGCACCGTCGCGTACTCGCGCGCCAGCCGTACGATGTCAGCCGCCGGGATTCCCGTCCATTCAGCGACCCTCGTCGGCGAATAACTTTTCACTTTTTCCCGCAACTGCTCGAACCCGATCGTGTGCTGCGCGGTGTAGTCGGAGTCGTATTTCCCTTCCCCGATGATGACGTGCATCATCCCCAACGCCAGAGCCGCATCGGTCCCAGGATTGATCGGCAGATACCAGTCCGCACACTTAGCCGTCCTCGTTTTGTACGGATCGATTACCACAAGCTTCGCGCCTTTTCTGCGCGCCTCTTCGATGAACGGCCAGAGGTGAACGTTATTGCCGTGAACATTGGCGCCCCAGGCAATGATGTAACGGGATTCCCGAAACTGCTCAGGTTCGGTCCCCAGCTTCGCTCCAAGAACTGACTTGAGTCCGGCTTCTCCAGCGGCCGAGCAGATGTTCCTGGCAAGTTGAGACGCGCCGAGCCGATGAAAGAATCGCCGGTCCATCGAGCCGCCGTTCAAGACACCCAGAGTGCCGCCGTAGGAATACGGAAGAATCGCTTCCGGACCAGCCTGTTTCGCGATGGCGCGAAATCGCTGAGCTATTTCATCCAGCGCTTCGTCCCAGGAGATGCGAACGAAGGCTGAAGTAGCAAAAGAAGCATTTCCCTTTGGATGAACGCGCCGCATCGGGTAGAGCACGCGGTCCGGGGAATAAACACGATCCAGGTATTTGGCCACTTTGGCGCACAGGAACCCCCGTGTAACTGGATGTTCGGGATTCCCTCTGATCTTTATGGCCCGGCCGTCTTCAATGGTGATCAGCACCCCGCAGGCATCGGGACAGTCATGCGGGCAAGCAGCCTGAACCACTTTCTTCATCGTTTTATTATAAGGTGGCCTGAGGTTTCCAATTCGCGCCAACAAAAATCGGGCGGCTTGCGCCGCCCGAACGCCTTACCTGAAACCGATTCTACTGTTGTGCCAGCAACACCCGGACGTGGCCGGCAACGACGACTGGCTTGCTGCTCACGGGATCTTTGAATACCAACCCTCGCGAGATAAGGTGCGGGGTGCCTGCGCTCGCCAGACCTGACAATCCGTCGATGTTTTCGAAGGTAGTCAAGTTCGTCGTATAGACGGTGAAGGGACCACCCGCCGAGTAGCTCATCAGCGCATCGTTCTGCATCTGGTAGTACCCCAGATTGCTTCCCGCGCCACCCGTTACGGTCACACTTCCCGACACCAACTGGCCCACTACGCCCTGTCGTCGTAACGAAACCATGTCCGGGGTAAATGTCCCGTTGGTAACCGTGCCTCCGACAAAGATCCGCTGTCCCACGACCAGCGAGGATTCGTTGAATACCTGCTGGGTCAAAAAGTTGTCGAAGAAGCAGACATCGTAGTTCGAGACGCCATTGAGATTGAGGGTGGTGACCATATCGACCGGAATTATGCTCGAGGTGCCCAGTTCTTCGCCAACCCACATCGTGACAGATTGCACTGGACCCGAAGTCGGGTTCACTGCCAACACCCGGCCAGAAATGAAGGCCTTATCGGTCGTAATCTGCTCAACGCAATTTGCCAGGAGTGATCCATCCGCCTGCACTGTTCCAATCACGGACACGATTGAGTCCGTTACGAGCGAGTTCAGGGTATTGGTGCCGTTGTAAAGCGTCTTGGCATTCACATTGATCGTGGTCTGGAAGCCGTACGGCCCTTGCATCACGAAGGAATTTCCCGACGTGTTGACTGAGACGATGTTGCCTGTGTATTCGGTGATCTGACCGACTGCGTCCGTGGCTGAAACTGCCATCACCGTCAGCACGGGATTGATAACGCCCGTAATCTGCCCGCTGTTATCGGTGACCAGAGAATCTCTTAGGTCAAAGTCGATGTGCAAGCCCGCCAAACCGCTCGTTCCCACCACCAGGGGCTTGGCGTTCGGGAAAGGTACGGTCACTGTCGTTTGCGAGAACGAGCCGGTGAGTGTGTTGGCCGAAGGTGGGACTGTGTTCAGATTGATATAGCTGATCGAGGGTGCCGGGTTGCTGTTTTCGAAGGTGAACGTCACGCTGTTGTACGTACCTTGAGGAATCGTGTTGAAACCGAGCAGCGTGCGCAGTCCCATGAGTCTGCCGAAATCGACAGCCGTCGGAGTCGAAAGAGCATTCACCGTGGTGGTGCCGTTGTTTAAAGTAATGCTGTCGATGGTGACGTCGAATCCGACCACCGAGGAGACCGGAGCATCTTCTCCGGTAATGAATAGAGCCTCGTTCTGCGTTCCACTACCATTGTTGCTGCCCGACGAACTGGAATTGCCTCCACACCCTACCGCCAGCGCACACAGGCCAGCCAAAACAATGAATGCCCACATTCGTTTCATAGCAAACTCCGAACCTCGAAATTTTGATCAGGGAGGGGATGCGAAACTTCTGTCGCACGCTGGACTGAAACCCATGCAGATTAAGCAAGTTGCGTAACCAGTAGTACGTTACCGAGCATCATCCGGCCCGCCGCGGCTCCTGACGTGGTGTCCGCAAGCTATTGAAATATATTGACTTACCCAGATAGCGAAGATTTCAGAGGCATCCGCGCCTGCCGCCATGAACTTCGGCTGCAAAAGAAAAACCGCGCCTGAGCGCGGTTCGAAGGGATGGAAGTGATCTGGCGGACTAGATCTCCATTACCTCTTTTTCTTTCGCCTTGCTCATTTCTTCCATTTTCTTGATCTCGTCGTCCGTCAACTTCTGGATCTCTTCGAGCGATTTCTTCTCGTCATCCTCGGTAATCTTCTTGTCCTTCATCGCCTTCTTGATCGCGTCGTTCCCGTCGCGGCGAATGTTTCTGACCGCTGTCCGGTGCTCCTCAAGAACCTTATGCAGGTGCTTCACCATGTCGCGGCGGCGTTCTTCTGTGAGCGGGGGCACGGGGACGCGAATCAATTTCCCGTCATTCATCGGATTCAACCCCAGTTCGGCGGTGCGAATGGCTTTTTCGATGGCTGGGAGTGAAGAGGGATCGAAGGGCTGGACAGTGATCAACTGCGGTTCTGGGGCATGCACCTGCGCGATCTGATTCAACGGCATGTAGGTGTCGTAATACTCGACGTTCACCGAATCCAACATGTGTACCGAAGCCCGGCCCGTACGTGTGGAGGCCATCGCCTTGCGAAAGTCCTCCACCGCCTTCTCCATCCGTGTCTTTAATTGGACGTACGTTTCCCGCAAACTGGGGATCGCAGACATGGTTGCCTGAGCCATCGTGTAGCTCCAAGAATTCAGATGCGAATCAAAACCCCGAATTATAAACCGTTCACAGCAAAATCCAATCGCACAATGCAATGGAGCAAGAACTAACTGACCCGTGATCCAATCATCTCGCCCATGACAACTCTCTTGATGTTTCCCTGGTGATTGAGGTTGAACACCACGATAGGAAGATTGTTATCCTTGCAGAGCGAAATGGCTGTCGAGTCCATCACCTTCAGACCTTGTTGCAAAACTTCCATGTAGGAAATGTCGGAAAACTTTTTGGCGTTCTTCACGAGCATCGGATCGGCATCGTAGATGCCATCGACCTTCGTGGCCTTGAGGATCGCATCGGCCTTGATCTCCATTGCACGCAGGGAAGCTGCCGTATCCGTCGAGAAGTACGGGTTCCCGGTGCCACCCGCAAAGATGACAATCCTTTGCTTCTCGAGATGGCGAATGGCCCGGCGCCGAATAAATGGCTCGGCAACCTGATTCATCTCGATGGCAGACTGCACGCGGGTGTGTACGCCTTGCTTTTCGAGCGCATCCTGAAGAGCCAGCGCGTTGATCACCGTCGCTAGCATGCCCATGTGATCGGCAGACACTCGATCCATCTCTTTCGCTTGTTGTGCGACACCACGAAAGAAATTACCGCCGCCCACTACGATGGCGATCTGGATCCCCAGCGCTTGGACTTCCGCGAGTTCAGCGGCGATCTCACCGATCCTCGCTGAATCCACCCCGAAACCCTGGCCGGCAGCCAGAGCCTCACCAGACAACTTGAGAAGAATGCGCTTAAAGATAGGATTCGCCATGCGAGGTTGAATTCTTGTGCAGCTACTTTACGCATTTGAAGGCCCTCCTTAACGGAGGGCCTTCACCCAGGTCGTGCTTTTCTCAGTTTCTTACTTCGCTGGAGCTACTGCTTCCTCACCATCATCTTCCGGCTTCAGGGTCGTAGACGCCACAGTCATTCCGGCATCGCCTACCTTGAAACGGGCGAAGCGGCGCACCGTGATGTTTTCCCCCAGCTTTCCGATCTTCGCGGCGATCAACTGCGAGATCGAGATGGTCTGGTCCTTAATGAAGGGCTGCTCAACCAGGCAGACCTCTTCATAAAATTTCTCCATCTTGCCCGCGACCATCTTCTCCGCGATTGCCGGCGGCTTACCCGCGGCGACCGCCCGCGCCAGAGCAATGTCCTTCTCGCGCGCGTAGTCTTCCGGCGTCACATCTTCCTTCCGGACGTAGCGGGGATCGCTGGCGGCAATGTGCATTGCGATGTCGTGCACCAGTTCCTTGAAGTCCTCAGTGCGCGCAACGAAATCGCTTTCGCAGTTCACTTCCACCAGAACGCCGATTTTTCCCCCAGCGTGGATGTAGCTTGCGACGGATCCTTCGCTGGTCACGCGGCTCGCTTTCTTCGCGGCAACCGAAACACCCTTTTTACGCAGCAATACCACGGCCTGTTCGAGATCGCCCTTCGCCTCGGCCAGCGCTTGTTTGCAATCCATCATTGGAGCGCCTGTTTTGTCGCGCAATTCTTTTACTTGGTTTGCAGAAATATTCACAGTCGTTGTGCCCATTTTCTAAGATTCCCTTCTTGGATGCCCTTGGTCCGGCGAAGATGCGACACCGGAATGGACCTTCCTCGGCCTGACAAAAAACAACCCGCGGCGCGGAAGACGCTCGCGGGTCCGAACTCCGTAAACCAGTCTCGTTTATAACGTCTGGCTTTCGACCTGCGGAACCTCTTCGGCGGCTTCGTCCTTAGCGGTGGCGGGCGCCTTGCGCGTGCCGGCACCCAGAACGTCTTCCATGCTAATGTCCTCGCCCGTTCCTTCGTCGGAAGCTCCGAGCTCCGCTTCTTGCCCGTGCGCAGCCTCAGCTGCGCTGCTCGCGCTGACCGCCGACGCCAGTTCGGCGTCGCGCTTGTCAGTCGCCATCTGTGACCCTTCCACGATCGAATCCGAAATCTTCGAGGCGAACAGACGAATCGCGCGCAACGCGTCGTCGTTCCCAGGGATCACGTAGTCCACTTCGCTCGGATCGCAGTTGGTATCGACCACTGCCACCACGGGGATGCCCAGCTTACGTGCCTCCCGAACCGCAATCTGCTCTTTGTTCGAGTCGATTACGAAGATCGCATCCGGCAACCGCGACATGTTCTTGATGCCCGCAAGGTTTGCCTGCAGATGCTTGCGCTCGCGCTCCAGCTTGATCACTTCCTTCTTCGGAAGCAGCTCATAGCGGCCATCGGTCGCCATATCGTCAAGCTCTTTCAGGCGCTTCACTGATTTCTGAACTGTGACCCAGTTTGTCAGCAGGCCGCCCAGCCAGCGCTGGTTGACATAAAACATGCTGGCGCGGTTGGCCTCCTCGGCGATCGCGTCCTGCGCCTGGCGCTTGGTGCCGACAAACAGAACGATCTTTCCCTCGGCTGCCAGATCCTGTACAAACTTCGACGCTTCTTTGAACATCTTCAGCGTCTTCTGCAGATCGATGATGTAGATCCCGTTGCGCTCGCCGAAGATGTATTCCTTCATCTTGGGATTCCAGCGCTTCGTCTGATGCCCGAAGTGAACGCCCGCTTCGAGCAACTCTTTCATGGTGATAGTAGCCAAACAACCTCCTCAGTTGGTCTACATCCAGCTCGTTCACTCGCTTTGCCGATCACTTGAGCGCCTGAGAAACCTTAGCGCAGACCAACAAACCGAACCTTCATAACGGGCTGGATTGCCATTCCCGTCCCCGCGCTGCGAAGCACGGGAAGAATTGAACTCCACAAACAACCGGCCGCGTGATGCTGCCGGCATACCGCAGAAACTATCGTTTCGAGAACTGGAAGCGCTTGCGGGCGCCTTTCTGCCCGTACTTCTTGCGCTCCTTGCCGCGTGAATCGCGAGTAACCATGCCCTCGCTCTTTAACTTTTTGCGGAGCTCGGCGTTGAACTGCATGAGCGCCCGAGCCAAACCCAACTTCATCGCGTCAGCCTGGCCATTCACTCCGCCGCCCGAAACATTCGCCACGATGTTGAAGGTCGCGCCAGTCTCGGTTGAGGCTAAGGGCGCGCGCGCGCTTGCACGCTGAGCTTCCGTAACGAAATACTGGTCGAACGGCTTGCCGTTCACCTTGACTTCGCCGCTACCCGGACGCAGATAGACGCGTGCGATCGCCGTCTTCCGCCGGCCCGTTCCGTAATACTGAACTAATTCAGCCATGTAGAGCTTCGAGCCTCCAGTCGTGAGCTTCGAGCTCGTTCATGAGCCCTGCTCCAACCTTTGCTCTTAACCTTTCAAAGAATCTTGACTGCTCGGCCTCAAAAAATGAAGCCTTGAAATCTTCGGTCAGCTTTCGCAGCTAGCTCAGCACCAGAGCTTCCGGCTTTTGCGCCTCGTGCGGATGCTTTTCGCCGCGATAAACCTTTAACTTGCTAAACATCTGCTTGCCCAGCTTGCTTTTGGGAAGCATGCGCGAAACCGCTTCCTCAATGATCAACTCGGGCTTGCGATCCAAACGCTTGCGATAGTCCTCAGTTCGCAGACCACCCGGGTACCCGGTGTAGCGATGATAGGCCTTCTGCTCCGACTTCACGCCCGTCGTGCGAATCTTGTCGGCGTTGATCACAATGACGTGATCACCGGTATCTAAAAACGTCGTGTACTTGGGGTTCTCTTTCCCCATCAGGATGCGAGCGACCTTGGAGGCCAATCGACCGAGCGTCTGCCCCGAGGCATCCACGACAAACCACTTGCGCGCAATTTCCCCCTCTTTGGGGAAATAGGTAGACATGAAACTCTCCAGAATTTGAAAACTTACGATGAAGACCGCTGAGTTCCACCCAACGCCGGACGCGCTAGGGTATCAGGCGGGCAACCGCACTACTTCCGAAGCTTTAAAGATAACGTAACAAAGCCTGAATTGTCAACGAAATCGCCCACAACCGCCGTTGCCGGGCAGTTCGCAACGCCGTCCAAGACCGCAAAAACAGGGCTTAAATCCAAACATGACCTAACCAGGGATAGGCGGTAAAGGAGAAGGGCCTCGCGCCGCGCCTATTCATACGCCAACGCTTCGATCGGATCCTTTTGTGCCGCCCTGAATGCGGGGTACAGCGCTCCCAGAATCGCCCCTGCAATCGCAATGAGCGTCGCCCAGAGGATCCATCCGCCCGTGACCACCACTCGTAAGGTGGGAACGCGACTCAAAATCCCGGCTCGCGCAATCAGACTCAGAATAATCCCGATTATCACCCCGCCCAATGCCAGCGCCACCGTCTCGCGAAGCACCACGTCGACGATGTAGAACTTCGACGCACCCATCGATTTCAAAATGCCAATCTCCCGCGTTCTTTCCATCACCGCCGTGTACATCGACTGGAAGATGGCCACAAACCCGATCACCACCGCGATTCCAATCACGACCTTCAAGAATGTAGACAGCCCCGGATAATTGCTTGGCGTCATCATCGATAGGTAATACGCCATCGACGTCGCGAAATAGTTCTCCATGCCGGGTGTTTTCTTGACTGCTGCAGCAACTTGATCGGAGTAAGCGGGATTGTCCAGTTTGAGATAAAAAACCGAAGCCTTGTCTTTTGCTCCGATCAGGTCCTGGAGCACCGATAACTCCAGAAACTTCCTTGCTCCCTTGCCCGACTCGACAATTCCTGCAACCCGGAATGGGTTTCTCAGGATTTCGATCTGGTCTCCAACCTTGATGTGCTTCGTTCGTGCCAGCACGTCGTCGATCAGCGCATCCCCTGGCCCCCGAAAGGGGCCGCCAGAGACATAATGAAATGGTCCCGACATGCTTTCGTAACTCTTCAAGTCGATGCCGGCGATGATCTCCAGTGAACCTTGAGTCGAGATCTGCGTGATCACCGGCGCCACCGACACGACGTGAGGAATTCTTGCCAGCACATCTCCTATCTTTACCGGCATCGGCGCGCCTGTAACACCGACGATCGCCGAAGACCCCGGCGGAAGCACAATCACATCGGCTCCGATTCCCGCGGTTCGCGTGCGCGAGTCGTTCAACATCCCCATCGCGAGCCCGACAATCAGCAGGATCAGCATCACTTCCAGAGCAACCGCGATCATGCTGATCAGCGACCGAATCGGCCGATGGACCAGATTGCCCAAAATCATTTGATTCATCATGGGATTTGATTGTAGCCCACACCGCGGGCGATCTTAGCGGTGATTGCCTCTCAACGGTGAAGAGAACCGTTCGAGCCGGCACTCGAATTGCCTGAACCTTCCCCCAGGTGCACCACCTCCGCACCTGCTGGTTGCTCAAGTTCGAATTGCTCGTTGGTCAGAGGCTTGTTGATCTCAAGCTTCACCATGCTCAGCGTGATGTCGTAGCCTTCTACCGGACGAATAATGACCACCTGCGCGGGAAACTCGACGCCATCGTAGTCGGTGTACTTCTCGTAATGCGCCTCGGTACGCACCTGCCCGTCCTCGCTGTAAATCAGCTGCCGATGCGGTTTCAGATCCGTTCGACTGAAGATGATCCTCCGCGCGAGAAACCAGTTGTTATCTCCGCGCCGCACAACCACGAGTTCATAATCCGGCTGCTCCACGCGATGCCGGCGCGAATCCAGCACCGTTTCGTAGCCATTTTCTACAACCGCAATCTCATTCTGCGCATCGATTGCGGGAATGAGCAACGCGTTATAAATATCCTGTGGACGCATGTTCTCAATCGGCAACTTGCTGGCCGACAAGGGAGCGTCATTCTTGCCCACGACGAACCGGTTCTTGCCGGGAATCCAGACTTTGAACTGGCGCCCATCGCTCACCATGTCGAAGGCCTTGTTGCGGACGATAGGCAGCAATCCGATCATTCGCAGCATCGCCGGTTTCCGTAACAGGACATAGCCGCGGATCTCCTTGTAATCGGTGACCGTGCCTTGCTCCGGATGCGAGATCGATGTGTCGATATCGACCGTCGCCTGCAGCGATTTGATCTTTGCCGCTTCCTCGTTTAGCTTCCCGATCAATTGTTCCTGGGTGGCGGACTGCAACGCGGCCGTACTGACTTGCCGCTCAATCTTACGCGAGTGAAACAAGCAGCCGCTCGCTGGAATCAGGAGCAACGCAATCAAGCCCAATCGGATTAGAGACACACGTACCATGCGGTGTAGCAAAACGCTTAGATGCTGGTGAACTAGAGAAGTATACAAGGCAGGGGAAGGAAATCCGCCGGGCGACGACCATCTTGCCCCGGCGAGCTGCGGATCACTCTCGAGCTCGCAGGGCCCGGCGATACGCATTGATATTTTGATTGTGCTCTTCCAGGGTACGGGCGAAGCGGTGGTGGCTATCGCCGTCACTCACAAAATACAAGAAATCGGTTTGCGCCGGATGCAGCGCAGCCTCCAGCGCATCCTTGCCCGGGTTCGCTATCGGCCCCGGTGGCATCCCTACGTTCCTGTAGGTGTTATACGGCGACAGGATCAGCAGGTCGGCGTGGGTCAATCCACCCTGGTACGTTCCCGCTAACAACTCGGCGTAGATGACGCTGGGATCCGCATCCAGAGCCATCTTCCGGGCGAGACGGTTGTAATAGACGCTGGCCACTTTGGTCCGCTCTTCGGGTGCGGCTGTCTCCTTTTCCACGATCGACGCCATGGTGACAATGCGCTGCACATCGCCGGTCAGGCCGATGGATACAGCCACCTGGCGAAAGTGCCGAACCATGACAGCTGCAATATCACGGGGGGTTTGCAAACGCGTGAATTCGTAGGTGTCTGGAAAGAGATAGCCCTCAAGCGAGGTTGCCTCGGGTGCAAAATCGCTGATGAGCGAGGTGTCGGACTGAGCAACCTTGAGAAACTCGTCGCGCGAACAGAGTCGCGCTTGCTCCAGCGCTTGCGCGATATCGAACATCGTATAGCCTTCCGGAATCACGACAGTGTGGGTAAATACGTCGCCCCGCGCCAATCGCCTGTGGACGTCAACAATCGACTCGGGCCCGGAAAATCGATACTCACCCGCCTTCAGCGATTTCCCGCGATTCACGTAGTGCCAGGCCAGGAAGGCATCTTCGTTCTGAATCACGCCGGCGTTTTTCAGCTCGACGGCAATGCGCCGCGTCGAAAAACCTGGGCGCAGGAGAACGAATTGTTCCCCAGCAGGCGTCGTGGTACGCAGGACGCTCCGCCCAAGCCATGCTCCCCCGGCGCACAGCACCAGCAAAAGAAAAATGATCAGTTTTCGCAAGCTTCTTAGAGTTTAGATGATGTCCTCGAGCCCCCCGCAGCCATCGGGTGTTGCCCCTTGGTAAGTAATATCCCGCACGTGCCTATTTTTGAAGAGGGAGGCTTACCGTCCTGCCAGACCGGGCGGATTGTGCCGCGGCGTCCAGGATTTCCGTCACGGTCACGTTCGTCTTTAAGGACGACAGGCTGTTGCCCTCAGAAACCTCGCCACTCAAGACTGCTTCCAGGTAGTGCAGGGGATCGTCGTAGGGCGCGGAAATTGCAGTCGCCCTTGAGAGTTGAGGCCCCGAATCATTGGCACGGCGAACTTCGATCTGGTTCGCGTCAAGGGCCTTTGCATAGCCCGTCCGTCCGTAGACATCGGTCTGCTTGAGCGAGAACGGCCAGTTCCAGGAGGCCTGAATGATCGCCACAGCTTTGGGGTAGTCCAGGACGATTTCCGCTTCGTCGTCAACGCCAGGATAAAGCTCGGGCTGTAGGCGCTTGGTAACGGCCGTAACCGCCCTCGGAGCTTCACCGTCGAGCAAAGCTGTGAGGAGATCGGGGCCGTAGCAGCCAAAGTCCGTGAGCGCCCCATCCCCGTTGAGCTTTGGATCGAGCAACCACGCTAGGAATTCGGGCGGCACATGGATGAGCTTCGGCCCCTGGTGGCCGTCGCGAATGACTGCCTTGACGATCGGACCCAGAGCGCCTTGCTGCAGAAGCCGGAAGGCTTCGGCGTTGCTGGGGTACCAGGAGGTTTCAAAATTCACCAGCACGTGGATGTGAGCTTGCTCCGCGGTGGCCTGAATGACTAGCGCATCCGCATAAGTAAATGCGAGGGGCTTTTCCATCATTACGTGGAGTCCCAGAGCAGCCGCCTCTTCCACCACGCGACGATGGTCGTTCGTGGCGGTGAAAACAAGAACAGCCTCTGGGTGAGCCTTAGCCGCCATGTCCTGAATCGAGCGGAAGTGCAGTGACTGGTTTAAGTGGAAGCGCGCTGCATAGGAGTTGAAAAGTTTCTCGTCGGGCTCGACGATCCCAACTAATCGGACGTCGGAACGGCTGAGAATCCCGCCGGCGGGTGTGAGCGCTCCTCCTTGAAGGAAGCCCTCGACGTGGCCGTGAACAAGGCCGACGATGCCGACCCTAAGTGGCTCCGCAGCGGAAAATCGCGAAACCAGCAGAAACGTGAGGGCAAAAATCTTGAGAGCGCGAAGAGTTCGCATGCCAACTCCGTGGGCAGGAGTATAGCGGCTGAAGGAACGAACCGCTGAGGAGCCTGAAACCAGGTTCTATGCTTTCGCCGTCTTCCGGCGGGGACGCTGCTTGGCAGACACTGCGCGAATCATCAGCTTGCCTTTGCCCTGCGTGGGCAGAGGCTCCTTGGCATGATCGATCGCAGCCTGGATCATTTCCTCGGCATGAGGGTGGGCGAGATCGGCGGCCGATTTGATCTTGAGAAAACGTACCTGATTGCCGCCGCCAGTGAGTATTTTGTGCGGATCCGGGAGCGTCGCCCCATACGTAAAGCAAATGGCGACCCCTTTGTGGTCAGCCGCCATGGAGAGGAGCGCGTCCGAAGGCCGCTCGGTCGTGCAGTATCCAATCACGAAGAAGTTGTAATTGTCATAGACCAGTTCGTTCGCGGTGGGGAGCCGCCTGCGCAACGCACTGCGCACCGACCGGATAAACTTCTGGTTCGCGGGGTCGAACTTCGCGATGAATTCTGCGAGTTGTGTCTGCGGCGAGGCCGCGCGTTTGGCAAGGGTTGGCACGTGAACTCCGTGGCGACGCAAGGAGATGCTAGCGCGACCTTCAATACCGAACAAGCTCCTCGATCAGGCCAATCGGTCCGGGGGCGGCACCGGCTCCGCCTAAGAGCCGTACCGGAAGAGGCTTGCAATCCTCCCCATAGGCCCGAAAAAGCCTTCGCCCTCTCGGACCTATGGTTTTGTTATGATTGCGGCCTGTCATGGATCACGAGGAGTCAATTCCTTATATAGCTGGGACTGGGGAGGGCATCATGGAGGTACCAGGTACACCGGCGGCCTCTGGAGCACGCCGCGATGAAGATATCGCTTTGGATTTGATGAAATTTGTTGCCGTGACAAGCGGTTACGGAAAGGTTATGTCTACCTCCGGCGGAGTTGGTTTTGAAAAGAGCGGAGCCGCTTCAAAACCCGAGGAATACGCCGCGAACCTCTTGTCGTTGTACGGAAAGTGTCTTGAAGCGGTGAGCCGGAAGAAATAGATCTGCTTTATTGCCGTGGTCTCGGCACAGTCGAACCATCGTCGCTTTTTGGAAGCTTGTTGTCATGGGCCCGCACTGGATTCCGTCTTGGGTAAGGAGAGATGACCATGGGTACAGCTTCGTTAGCAGGTAGAGACCCGTTCAGCCTGGTTAAGCTGGGCTCGACGTGGTCGATTGTGCTGGGTGTCCTATTCGTAATTCTGGGCGTCTTTGCGATCGCAGAGCCGTTCCTGGCAGCGGTTGTATTGAACACCTTTATTGGATGGATGCTGATCTTCTTCGGCATCATCCACGTGATGGCAGCCTTCCAGGGCCACAAGGGAACAAGCATGGCATGGAAGGTGCTGATCGGTGCCGCTTACATCTTCTTTGGTGGATATCTGCTCTTCCATCCTGTCATTGGTGTGACCTCCCTCACCCTTCTCCTGGCGATCCTTTTCCTGGTGGAAGGTGTGTTCAGCATCATCCTGTGGTGGAAGATGCGCTCTGCCCAGGGCGCCACTTGGGTGTTGATCGATGCGCTGGTCACCTTGGCTCTAGGGGCGATGATTTATTATCACTGGCCGTCGAGTTCCGTCTGGGCGATCGGAACGCTGCTCGGCGTCAGCATGATCATGAGCGGCATGTCACGAATCATGCTGTCAATGGCCGCTCGGCGGGTTGCGGGCACGCTCAGCGAAATGCGGAAGGCAGCTTAGCCGGAACCGGTTTCAGAGAAGGTTTCGCGAGATCATTGGTCAGGCTGAGCAACGCAGTCAAGCCCCGAGGCGCCGACTCGGCTCATGCCCAGGCCTTGGATCTATAGCTTTCGTTGAACTTGCAGAGGCTTTCGAAAAGGGAGTGCCGCGAAAGCCGACGCGGAGCGCCTGACCCTGGGATTTAGGGCGGATACTCCCGTATCCGCCCTCGGTCTTTAACGACGTGATTTCTTCTTTGCCGGTTTCTTTTTCGCGGCCTTTTTCTTCGCGGCTTTCTTAGGCGCTTTCTTTTTGGCGGGCGTCTTCTTTTTGGGAGCCGGTTTCTTCTTCTTGGCGGCCGGTTTCTTTTTCTTAGCCGGCGCTTTCTTTTTGACCGAGACTTTGTTCTTGGCGGGCGCCTTCTTGGCGGCAGGCTTGGGGGCCGGAGTGGGTGGCTTGCGTGGCGGAGCCGCAGGCTCTTCTTCCTCGGGTTCCTCAACCTCGACTACGGCCACGCTCTCCGACTCTGTGGGTTCCGGAAGTCCGGTTTCTTCTTCCTCTTCTTCGTCTTCAAAATCCTCTTCTAGCGACTCGCCATAGGCGCCGCTGTCGCCATACTCGTCCATTTCGTCGTCACGACCGTAGAGGGTCTCGTCATAGAAATTCATCGGTTCCTCCTGAGGCTGAGCCTCGGGTTGCACGGGCACGCCGGGAGAAGATTAGCGCGCGCGAGAGAAATAGGAAAGACAACTGCGACTCTGCTATCGCGGAACGGCGCGCGATTATAGCATAGGGAAGATGGGTGGCTAGCGGTCGCGGATCACACGCTTTCGGTCAGCTTTTCTCAACCAGCTCAAGATAGGTGGTCCTAAGAGTCCCCAGCGAGACGTCGGCTCTTGGTAAAGACGGCCTCGATGGCATACCAGAACCATGCTTTGTTCGGTCTGGGAAGTTCGTTGGCCGGGACTGATTATGGGCGGATCACGAGAACCATTCCGGGGCGGAGTACGGCGATGTTACGGTTATCGCGCTTCAGGGCGTCGACCGTCGTGTTGTAAGAGCTCGCGATGGAGTACAGAGTTTCGCCTTGTTTGACTTTGTGATGTACGACGGATGCCGATCCTGCGGCAGAAGCGGCATGACGGGCTGAACCGCTTGTCTTGGAATGCGATCGGGAAGACGCTACCTCGGAGTCGCGCGCCGCAGCGGGAGAGACGGGAAGATGGACGTAGATAGCCGTACGCCCCTTTAAGCTGTCGCCCTTCAAACGATTCCATTTGCGGACCATGGCGGGCGGAACACCAAAATTGTCTGCCACGGACTGCACAGTGTCTCCCTTACGGACCTTATACCGAGTCGCCCGGTGCGAATAGGTCGCAGCGTCTTCTGTCGAGCTGTGCTTGCCGGCGGCGATCGGAATAATCAGTTTGCTGTCGGGGGCGAGTTCGGCGCTGTCGTCCAGGTTATTCGCCTCTACGATCGCCTTCGGCGTGGTGCGGTAGGTGCGAGCCACCGAGAGCAGCGAATCGCCAGGTTGAACTTTGTGATACCGCCACCAGACCCGCATATCGGGCGGGATCGCCGCAATCGCTGTATCAAATTTCTCGCTGGTGCCCGAAGGCAGGTGGAGCTCGAAGGTTTGATCCTTCGGGGTGGTCATGCGCAGGAGGCTGGGATTCAGGTCCTGGAGGTCAGATGCCGAAGCATCAACACACTCCGCCACGAGCCGCAAGTCCACCGGGTAGTTGATCTTGACCGAGTCGTACGGCACCGGTTGATCTTTTTCCAGGTGATCCAGTCCGTACTGCTCCGGGTTCTTGGCCATGATGGTCACAGCGAGAATGATCGGAACATAGTTGCGGGTTTCCTTCGGCAGGACGTTTCGCCGGTACAGCTCCCAGAAGTCGGCATACCCGGTACGCTTGACCGCGCTCTGCACCGTGCCGGGACCTGAGTTGTAGGCCGCCATGGCGAGATACCAGTCGCCAAACTGTGAGTAAAGGTCCTTCAGGTGGCGCGCGGCTGCCCGGGTCGACTTCTCGGGGTCCTGACGCTCGTCAATCCACCAATCCCGTTCCAGACCGTAGCCCTTGGCGCGGCTCGCCATAAACTGCCAAATTCCGCGAGCCCCCGCGCGCGATAACGCAAGCGGGTGAAAACCGGACTCTGCCTGGGCCAGGAAGATCAGATCTTGCGGCACCCCTTCTTCTTTGAGGGTGGTCCGAATCATCTCGTCATAGCGTCCCGAGCGGGTTAAAGCGCGCTCGATCGTTCCTCGTCCACGAGTCGAGAAGTAGTTGATATAACCGGCCACCTGATCCGTCATCATCAGAGGCAGGTCGGAATGCGTGGATTTGATCTCCGCCTCCGCCTTGGCTTTGATGTTTGGGTCAGCCGGGAACGTTACTTCGTTGGCTTCATCGATCGGCGCCGGTTCCGACTTTTGCTCGGTGAATCCATCGCCTTCCTGCAATGCCTGCAGTTCGAACCCATTCACGCCTTCGAGAATATGATCGAATTCCCGTTCCAGGCGCTCATCGGAGTGCAGATCCAGATTGCTGCCTAAAAGAAGGTTGAAGGCACGGTCGAAGTTCTGCTTGGACGCCTCAAGATGCCCGGCACGGTAATTGTCCTGACCTATTTGGTATTCCTTTTCGACCTGGGCGATCAGATCAGCCACCGGGTCGGGTGACAAGGCTTGTTGCGCTGCGACGGGAGGTTGGGCTGAGGCCTGTGGGGCTGGAACTGGAGCAACTGGCGCTGGCTTAGGCGTTGAAGCCTCCGTCAGTCCAGGCGGCGTGGCCGCAGACGCTGGCAGCAAGGCTACCGGACGCTGGGCCGATCCACAAGCAAGGCTCCCCAGCCAGGCGGCAGAGCACGCGATGCAGGCATAGAGTCTTCGAAGTCTCATATGTCTCTATGGGTTACCGCGACTTCCCTTCCACCTGGGAGTTTCAGATGCGAGATCTTCGGAAAATGGTACTATCCGCCGTTCGCCAGGGTCAATTCACGAAGGACCGAACCGGATTACCTTCGGAACAAGCCAGGGATAGTACTGCCGGGCTGGCCTTTTAGACAAGCTGCCCGCCCATTACGAAGTTTGACAATCCTGATGTGGCACCCAGCAACTGGAGGGAGTAAGATCCGAAAAATCCCGGGGTCGTCGCTCTAGTTCGTTTCAAGGAAAGCCAACCGTAGGAAATCACCAAAATTGAGAAAGTAAGGAGAGCGTCATGCAAGTAAGTAAAGCGATTTGGGCCGTCGTATTGGGTGCCGGAATGGCGTGTAGCGGCAGCATCGTGGTTGCGCAGGATTGCGGCGCCAAGGGCCAGATGGCCGACAAGGCGCCGTCCGTCGATGATCACCTTCAGGAACTCAAGAAGCAACTGAACTTGACCGACGACCAGACCACAAAGCTGAAGCCGATCTTAACCAGCCAAATGCAGGATATGCAGGCCCTCCGCTCCGATACCAGCCTCACCCCGCAGCAGAAGCGCGCCAAAATGATGGAGATCCATCAAAAGTACAGCCCGCAGGTCAATGCCATCCTGACCCCGGAACAGCAGGCAAAGTGGAAATCGATGCGCCGGGAGATGATGGAGAAGCATAAAGGCGGTGGCGACATGGGCAACGGCGGAGGAATGGACCACCAGTAGAAAAATCCGCCCTTTTGATCGACAGGGGCGGCCCAGAGGCCGCCCTTTTCGTTGTGCAGCCATCGATCTTCAGCGCCACATACGCCCAAGCTCTCCGAAAACGAGGGCCGTCGTTTGTCCCCGCATTGCCTTAAGCGCCGCTGCCCCGAGCCATCGCCTTGCTGCCTGAATCTTTTTGTCCTCCCGTTTGCTCGGAAGATTCGGCAGAAGTGCCCGAGGGAGTGCCAAAGGTCCCCAGTATCTGGGCGAATTCGCTGCCCGTCAGGGCATTTCTTACTTGGAAGAATTCCCAAAGGATGTCCAGGACCCGCGCCGGATCGTTGACCTTCGGCATCTTACCGGGTCTGCCTTCTTTTGACGTCTCCTGCGGCTGCGATCCGCTTCCCGTTGCAACGATCCGGATGATCTCCGCCAACTCCTCCCGGTCCTCTGAAGTCAACTCTCGGAACGCAATGCCCATTCCGAGCGACGGCGATGAGACCCGCACTTCTCCTTTCAGGATTAACCGAAAACTCACAAGCTCAATCTGCAGAAACACCGGCGTACCCGTGGCAAATACCGAGGGCATTTCGAGATGGCAGCCCTGAAGACTGATATCGGTGATTGCGCCCCAGGTGTAGAAGTTTCCATCCTCACGCCGCAGCTGTGCGCTTCCTAGGCATTTGAAACGGGGTGTCGCACGACGTTCGATCCAAGGCATGGCCGAAACTGGCATCACTGGTTTCCGGACGTCCGCCTGGCCGGGCTGCCGATCCTCATGTCCGTCTTTTTCCGAATTCATCGCTGCCCTCTTTCTGGTTGCGCTATCGGTAAATTCCACAGCAGCGCTCAGGTTCCACGAAGCACGCGCTGAACCAAGTTTCGCGTTCGACTTTCCAAGCGGGACCAGTTCGCTTTCGGGAACACCGCGCCCGCCTAACCCATTTCGATCAAGAAGTGCCTGAAGGTTTTGCAGTGGAAGAGCTCAATCCCGGACGGGATCCCGGGACACTCCCCTTCGTGCAGGCTGGGCGAACTCTCTGAGCGATCGGGCCTAAAGGACGATCTCACGTCTCCGATGAAGTGATTTGGCGGCAGCCTTGCACCAGATTGCCGTGGAGCGGGAGCTCACTTATGGACGAATTAATCCAGGAATTCCTGGTAGAAAGCAGCGAGAACCTCGACCGCTTCGATGGCGATCTGGTGAAGCTCGAGAATGCACCTGAAAATCAGGACTTGCTCTCGAGCATCTTCCGCAGCATTCACTCAATTAAGGGGGCCTGCGGTTTTCTCGGTTTTCAGAAACTGGAGAAGCTGGCCCACGCGGGCGAGAATCTGCTGAGCAAGCTCCGCGACGGCGAACTCCAGATGACTGCCGAGATTGGCAGCACGCTGTTGGAGACCGGCGATCGAATTCGCCAGATGCTGGGCAACATCGGAAACACGGGCAACGACGGCGACGAAGAATTCCTCGATCTGATCCATCGGCTGCACCGGCTGCAGGAACGGCGGTCCGCTTCCAAGAGCGAGCCTTCCCTCGGGGCGGATCCGGAACCACAGCCCAGTCCCGAGATGGCGAAGTTCGAAGCAGAGACTTCTCCGGATAACAAAAATAAGCTTCAGACCATCGTCGATGCCGTGCCGGAACAGTCGAGTAAAGGCCCGTCCGCAACCGCCAACCCTGAAGCGCAGAGCGCGAGCGATCCCGAGCCGGCCCGGGTTGCGGAAGTCCATGAAGCGGCGGCACAGGAGGATATCTCCCGCGCCGCTGAAGACCGCGGCAAGGGGAACGCTGCTGATTCCACCATTCGCGTCAATGTGACGGTTCTCGACCGGCTCATGACATTGGTAGGTGAACTGGTTTTGGCGCGCAATCAGCTCCTGCAGTTTGCCAATACCCAAACCGATGCTGCCTTCCACGCCGTTTCCCAGCACATGAATCTGATAGCCACCGAACTGCAGGAAGAAGTAATGAAGACGCGCATGCAGCCGATCGGCAATATCTGGAGCAAGTTCCCGCGGACCGTGCGCGATCTGGTCGTCGCCTGCGGCAAAGAAGTGCACATCGAGATGGAGGGCAAAGACACCGAGCTCGACAAGACGATCATCGAGGCCATCAAGGATCCGATGACACATCTGGTGCGGAATGCGGTCGATCACGGAATCGAGTTTCCCGCCGCTCGCCGGGAAGCCGGCAAGGATCCGGCCGGATTGCTGCGCCTGCGCGCGTTCCATGAAGGGGGCCAGGTCAATATCGAGATCAGTGACGACGGCGCCGGCCTCAACGGCGAAAAAATTCGCAAAAAGGCCGTAGAGCGTGGCCTGGTGAACGCCGAGCAAGCGGCACGCATGAGTGAGGGCGACGCTTTCAACCTGATTTTCCTGCCCGGCTTTTCGACGGCCGAGAAAGTTACGAATGTTTCCGGCCGCGGCGTGGGGATGGACGTGGTCCGCACCAATATCGAGCGCATCGGCGGCACGGTCGACGTGCAATCGACTCCCGGACGAGGCACGACCATCCGGATCAAGATTCCCCTGACTCTGGCGATTATTCCGGCGCTGGTGGTTACCTGTGCCGGCGACCGCTTCGCGATCCCACAGGTTGCGCTCACGGAACTCGTCAACCTGGAGGCGGGCGATGCCAAGGGCGGGATTGAAATGGTGCACGGCGCTCCCGTTTACCGCCTGCGCGGCCAACTCCTGCCCCTGGTTTACCTGAGCGAGGCTCTGGGATTGCAAGCCAGCCTCGAGCAGAACACGGATCTGAATTCTGTGAACATCGTGGTGCTGCGCGTGGATAGCCGCCAATTCGGCCTGGTGGTCGACGAGATCAATGACACCGAAGAGATCGTGGTCAAACCCTTGCGCAAGCAACTGAAGAACGTAAAAACCTTTGCCGGAGCCAGCATCATGGGTGACGGCCGGGTTGCACTGATATTGGACGTTCCCGGATTGGCGCAGCGCGCCAACCTAGCCGCGCGCGGCAGAGAAAACTTCGCTGCCCAGGAAAACTCCAAGAATGCGGTCAGCGGCGGTGAGTTCCGGCAGACTCTGCTGCTGTTTGAAGGACAAGGCAAGACCCGAATGGCTATTCCGCTCTCTTCGGTGGCACGGCTCGAAGAGTTTGCGCAGAACCGGATCGAGCGCTGCGGCGCGCGGGAGGTCGTGCAGTACCGCGGCCAGATTCTGCCCTTGATCCGGGTAAGCGAGGTGGTGGACGGCGGCATGGCCGTGAGCGACCCCGATGAGCCGCAGTCCCCCCTCGAAGTCGTCGTGTACACCGAAAAGGGCCGCAGCGTCGGTCTGGTGGTAGATCACATCCTCGACATCGTCGAAGAGAACGTCTTGGTTCGCCATCGCTCCGAGAGCACCGGTGTCCTGGGGGCCGCGATTGTGCAGCAGAAGGTGACGGAGTTGCTCGACGTCGCCAGCCTGGTGCGCTCCGTGCACCCTAAGTTCTTCGAAGCCGCGGGCGGAGCTTAAAGGAGAAAACCGCATGTCACGTACCCAGCAATTCTGCACGTTTTTTCTGGATGGTCACTTCTTCGGCGTGCCCGTCCAGCAGGTGCAGGAAGTGATCCGCTACCAGGAGATGACCCGGGTGCCGCTGGTGCCGGAGGTGATTCGTGGGTTGATCAACCTGCGCGGGCAGATCGTGACCGCGGTCGACCTGCGAAGGCGCCTGAAAATGCAGGATCGCCCGGCCAGCGCTCTGCCGATGAATGTCGTGGCCCGCACCGATGACGGTCCGGTGAGCCTGTTAGTCGATGAGATCGGCGACGTGCTCGAGGTCTCTGAGGAAGCTTACGAGCGGACCCCGGAAAACATGTCCATCGAACAAAAAGAAATGGTCGAGGGTGTTTACAAGCTCGAAAACCGCCTGTTGCTGGTTCTGAACGTCAATCGCGCCCTGCAAGTCGACGGAGAGCCACAGCTGGCATGAGCGGAACATCAGCATTTCAAAGCAATTCCTGGGATCGATTCAAGTTTTATTCCACGAGGAGAAGGCAATGAAAAAGGGGAACGGAAAGAGCGGATCGAAGGCGACAGCAACGACCATTTACGAACGCATCGGGGGAGAGTCCGCGATCCGTTCCGCGATCGACAGCTTGTATGCACGCATTCTGGGCGATGTGATTCTCAGTCCTTTTTTTGCTAGTGCCGACGTACATCGCATTAAGCAGCAACAGGTGCAATTTTTCTCCCAGGCCCTGGGCGGCCCCGGCCGCTATACCGGTCCGGCCATGCGCCCGTTGCACGCCTCGATGAAGATCGAGCAGCGGCACTTTGACCGCATGCTGCAGCATCTGATCACGAGCCTGAAGTCGCTGAACATCGACGACGCGACGGCCGCTGAGATTCTGGAGACCGTCCGTCCCCTGGGCAAAGACATCGTCACCATCGACACAGGCGAAGACTCGCTGGCCGCCGACAACCGTGAAGCTTTGGTGTTTAAACAGTTGATCGAAAACTCGCCGATCAACGTGATGCGGGCGGACACCAACATGGTCATCCGCTATATCAACGATGCCTCCCGGAAGACTTTGGAAAAACTGGCGCACCTGCTCCCCTGCCCGGTGGACAAGGTAGTAGGGAGTTCCATCGATATTTTCCACAAGAATCCAGCACACCAGCGAGCCATTCTGAGCGATCCCAGGAACCTACCCCGTCAGGCCAACATCCAGTTGGGGCCGGAGACGCTCAGTCTGCTGGTAAGCCCGGTCTATGACGCGCAGCAGAAATACCTGGGCGCGATGGTGACCTGGGAGGTAATCAGCGAGAAAATCCGGCTGCAGAAAGAAGTGAACGAATGGGCGGCGCAGGTCGAGGCGCTGCAGAAATTCCAGGCAGTCGTCCACTTCTCGATGGAAGGCACGGTGCTTTACGCCAACGAGAACCTGCTCAAGCTTTATGGCTACTCCTTCGACGAGATCAAAGGCAAGCATCACAGCATGTGCATCGACGTGGCCGATCCAAGCACTCCTCGTATTAAGGAGATGTGGGACAAACTGAATCGCGGCGAATCCTCCGAGGGCGAATTCAAGCGGATCGGAAAGGACCACAAGGAGGTCTGGATTCGCGGCTGGTACAACGTGATCAAGGATAAAGACGGCAAGCCTTACAAGGTCATCGGATACATCTCGGATGTGACCGCGGAGCGCTTGGCGGCAGCCTCCTCCGAGGGCAAACTGGCGGCGATCGACAAATCCCAAATCGTCCTCGAATTTGCCATGGACGGAACCGTTGAGAGGGCGAATGAGAACTTCCTCAGAACGATGGGCTACAGCGCGCAGGAAGTGATCGGCAAACACCAGAGCATGTTCATGTCCGATGGGAAAGATGCATTGGAGCATTTAGAGGCGCTCTGGGCGAAGTTGAAGCAAGGCCAGTTTGTCGTCGGCGAAAACAAGCGCATCGGAAAAGGCGGGAAGGAGGTCTGGCTGTCGGCCATCTACAACCCGATCCTCGACATGAACGGGCGGCCCTTCAAGGTCATCGAGTACGCGACAGACATGACCGAACAAAAGATGACGAATGCCAACTTCCAGGGCCAGATCGCGGCCATTGGCAAGGCCCAGGCTGTGATCGAGTTCAACTTGGATGGCACCATTCTCGACGCGAACGAGAATTTTCTGACTACCCTGGGCTATCGCCTGGAAGAAATCAAAGGACGTCACCACAGCATGTTCGTCGAGCAGTCCTACCGCGAGAGCTCTGCGTATCGGGAGTTCTGGGCGAAGTTGAATCGTGGGGAGTACGAAGCGGGCGAATTCAAACGTGTCGGCAAGGGCGGCAAAGAAGTCTGGATTCAGGCCTCTTACAATCCGATTTTCGATCTGAACGGCAAGCCCTACAAGGTAGTGAAGTACGCCACCGATGTGACCGAACGCAAAATGGTCATAGACAAAGTGGCGGGATACCTGGACAAGATCAGCAAAGGCGATATCCCGCCCAAGATCACTGACACCTATAGCGGCGACTTCAACCTCATTCGAAGCAATTTGAACACCTGTATCGATAACATTAACGCGCTGGTGGCAGACGCTAACCTGCTGTCAAAGGCTGCTGTGGAAGGTAAGCTGTCCACGCGCGCGGACGCGGGCAAGCACCAGGGAGACTTCCGCAAGATCGTGCAGGGCGTCGATGATTGCCTCGACGCCGTCATCGGCCCCCTGAACGTGGCCGCCGACTATGTCGACAAGATCAGCAAGG
>Ga0335069_10000550_pt1 | contig 63694 bp, 56 predicted proteins | sample Lox_Sample_11_FD_206714 | JGI IMG/M metagenome (GOLD analysis project Ga0335069, IMG submission 206714) | Soil microbial communities from Loxahatchee National Wildlife Refuge, Florida, United States - Lox_Sample_1.1 | ecosystem: Environmental > Terrestrial > Soil > Wetlands | place: USA... | reverse complement strand
TGGTTCGGCTGGTACAGCCCGGGCCCGTCGCCGAGCGAGGCCGAAGGCAGCACTCCGGTGGAGCCGGCGAGGGCCGCCGCCTCGTCGCTGAGGATGTCGCCGAACAGGTTGTCGGTCAGGATGACGTCGAACTGGTGCGGCGCGCGCAGCAGCTCGAAGCTGGCCGCGTCCACGTGGCGGTTGTCCAGCGCGACGTCGCCGTACTCGGCCGCCACCTCGGCCACCACCCGGCGCCACAGGCGGGAGGAGGCGAGCACGTTCTCCTTGTCGACCGAGGTGACGTGCCGGCGGCGGCGCCGGGCCAGCCGGAAGGCGAGATGGGCCACCCGGCGCACCTCCTCCGCGGTCTGCTGCCAGGTGTCGAGCGCCGCCTCCTCCTTCAGCCAGCGCGGCTCGCCGAAGTAGATGCCGGCGGAGAGCTCCCGCACCACCAGCAGGTCGGCGTGGCGGGCCAGGCCTTCCTTGAGCGGTGTGGGCAGGCCGAGGTAGCGCGCCGGCCGCAGGCTGGCGTAGACGCCCAGCTCACGACGCAGACGCAGCAGGCCGTCCTCGGGCCGGCCCGCCTCCCACTTCGGCCCGCCGGCCTCCCACTTCGGCCCGCCCACCGCGCCCAGGAAGACGGCGTCGCAGCGCCGGCACAGATCGACGGTGTCGGCGGGCAGGGGGTCGCCCGTCCAGTCGATGGCCGCGCCCCCGACCCTGGCCTCGAACGCCTCGAACGGAAGACAGACCTCGAGCACGCGCAGCGCGGAGCTCGTCACCTCCGGGCCGATGCCGTCGCCCGGCAGCACCGCGATCTTCGGCTTCATCGATAGACCTCCCGAGGCGGTCCTCAGGCGCCGGCGCGCGCCTCGCGGGCCGCCGCCACGGCGGAGAGGTACGCCTTCAGCGTCGCCTCGATGGTGTCGCGGCTGGCCGCCTGGCCCAGCGACTCGATGCCGTCGTGCACCACGCGCACGCTCACCTCGGCGAGAGCGTCCTTGCCGGCGGTGACCGCGCGCGTGTGCATCTCCAGCAGCTGCAGCTCGAAGCCGAGCGCCGCGTCGGCCGCCTTCATGGCGGCGTCGAGCGGCCCGTTGCCCACGGCCGAGGCGGAGCGGCGGTGCCCCTCCACCTCCACCTCCACAGTGGCGGTGGGCAGGATGTGGTTGCCCGAGAGCACCTGGTAGCGCATGAGCCGAGCGCGGGGCTCGATGGTGTGCGAGACGATCGCCAGCAGGTCGTCGTCGTAGACGAACTTGGTGCGGTCGGCCAGGGCCTTCACCTCGGACGTCACCGACTCGATCTCCTCGGGCTTCACCTTCACGCCGAGCTGCTTCAGCCGCGCCTCCACCGCGTGGCGCCCCGAGTGCTTGCCCAGGATCAGCATCGACTGCGAAACGCCGACGCTGGCCGGGGTCATGATCTCGTAGCAGAGGGGGTTGGCCAGCATCCCGTGCTGGTGGATGCCCGCCTCGTGGGCGAAGGCGTTGCGGCCGACGATCGCCTTGTTCGGCTGCGGCCAGACGCCGGTGAGCGTCGAAAGCTGGGTGCTGGTGGGCGCCAGCAGCTCGGCGCGGATGCCGGTCTCGAACCCCAGCACCTCCCGCCGCACCTTGAGCGCCATCACCACCTCCTCCAGGGAGGCGTTGCCGGCGCGCTCGCCGATGCCGTTGATGGTGCACTCGACCTGACGCGCGCCCGCCTGCACCGCCGCGATCGAGTTGGCGACCGCCAGCCCCAGGTCGTTGTGGCAGTGGACGGAGATGATCGCAGCCGGGATGTCCTGCACCAGCCGCCGCACCATCTCCGCGTACTCGTGCGGCAGCGCGTAGCCCACGGTGTCGGGGACGTTCAACGTCTTCGCCCCGGCCGCGTGCACGGCCTGCAGGACCTCGCGCAGGTAGCCGTAGTCCGAGCGCGAGGCGTCCTCGGCCGAGAACTCCACCTCGTCGGTGTAGGTGCGGGCGAGCTTCACCGCCTCCACCGCCTGCTTGAGCGCCTCCTCCGGCGTGATCTTGAGCTTCCACTTCAGGTGGATGCCGGAAGTGGCGAGGAAGGTGTGGATCACCGGGTGCCGCGCCTGCGCCACCGCCTTGCCGGCGGCCTCGATGTCGAGCGGCTTGGCCCGGCACAGGGCGGCGACCCGCGCCCCGTTCACGGCCTCGGCGATGGCCTGCACCGCCTCGAAGTCGCCGGGCGAGGCGATGGGGAAGCCGGCTTCGATGATGTCGACGCCCAGGCACTCGAGCTGCGTCGCCATGCGCACCTTCTCGGCGGTGTGCAGGCTGCAGCCGGGGGACTGCTCGCCGTCGCGCAGCGTGGTGTCGAAGATGGTGATGCGCTGGGCGGCGCTCATCGTACCGCCCCCACCGGCTTCGCCGCAGGCGTGGCGGAGGCCCGCCGCACCTCGCCATCCGCCGTCACCTCGACCGCGTCGAGGAAGGGCATCATCGCCCGCAGGCGCGCCCCCACCTGCTCCAGGAGCTGGTTGCGCTCCGCGCTCCGGGTGGCGTTGAACTTCGGCCGGCCGGCCTCGTTCTCCGCCACCCAGCGCCGGGCGTACGCCCCGCTCTTGATGTCGTCGAGCAGGCGCTGCATCTCCCGGCGCGTCTCCTCGGTGACGATGCGGGGGCCGGCCGTGTAGTCGCCGTCCTCCGCGGTGTCGGAGACGGAGTAGCGCATGTAGTTGAGCCCGCCTCGGTACATGAGGTCCACGATCAGCTTCAGCTCGTGCAGGCACTCGAAGTAGGCGATCTCGGGCTGGTAGCCGTTCTTGACCAGCGTCTCGAAGCCGGCCTTGACCAGGGCCGAGGCCCCTCCGCAGAGCACCGCCTGCTCGCCGAAGAGGTCGGTCTCGGTCTCCTCGGCGAAGGTGGTCTCGATCACGCCGGCGCGGGTGCCGCCGATGCCCTTGGCGTAGGCCAGCGCGCTCTGCTTCGCCTTGCCGCTGGCGTCCTGGTGCACGGCGAGGAGGCACGGCGTGCCCTGCCCCTCCTTGAAGACCTCGCGCACCCGGTGGCCCGGGGCCTTGGGCGCGATCATGGAGACGTCGACGCCCGGCGGCGGGGTGATGGTGCCGAAACGGATGTTGAAGCCGTGGGCGAACATCAGCGTCTTGCCGGGCTTGAGGCCGGGTGCGATGTCGTCACGATAGAGCTGCGGCTGGCCGGTGTCCGGGGTGAGGATCATGACGACGTTGGCCTCGGCGGCCGCCTCGCGCGGGGTCTTCACGGTGACCCCGTCCGCCTGCGCGCGGGCCCGCGAGCGGCTGCCCGCCGGCAGCCCCACCACCACGTCCACCCCGCTGTCCTTCAGGTTGAGGGCGTGCGCGTGGCCCTGGCTGCCGTAACCGATCACCGCCACCCGCCGGCCCGAGAGCAGCGAGAGGTCGGCGTCCGAGTCGTAGTAGATGCGTGCCATCGTCTTCCTGTCTCCCTTCAGTGGGTCGCCGCGGGCGCCGCCGCGTGCGCGTGACTCGCTCCGGCCGCCGGCCTCTGCTCGGCGACCCTTCCCCGGACCATGGCCACCTTGCCGGTCCGGACCATCTCCATGATCCCGCGCGGCCGCAGCAGGTCGACCAGGCCGTTCACCTTCTGCTCGTCCCCGGTGACCTCGACGATCACCGACTCGGCGGCCACGTCGGCGATGCGGGCCCGGAAGATCTCCACCAGGCTCGCCGTTTCGGCGCGCTCCTCGGGCGCGCAGCGCACGCGGATGAGGGCCAGGTCGCGGTCCACGGTGGGCAGGTGGGTGACGTCCACCACCTCCGCCACCGGCATCAGCTTGCGCAGGTTGGCGGCCACGATGGGCGCCGGCACCTTGGCCGTGTCCACCACGATGGTCATCCGTGAGACGTCCTCGGTCTCGGTGTGGCCGACGGTCAGCGACTCGATGTTGAAGGCGCGCCTGCGGAACAGGCTCGCCACCCGGTTGAGGACGCCGGGCTGGTCCATGACTCTCGCCACCAGCGTGTGCTTCACGAGCGCACCTCCGTGCCGGCCTCGGCGGGCCGGCGGATCATCGCGTGGAGGTCGCTCCCCGAGGGGACCATGGGGTAGACCGCGTCCTCCTTCTGCACCTTGAACTCGACCAGCGCCGCGCGGCCGGAGCCGCGGACCTTCTCCACCGTCGGCACCACCTCCTGGCGGCTGCCGACGCAGTGGCCCTCGATGCCGTAGGCCTGGGCCAGCTTCACGAAGTCGGGCGAGAGCATGGGGGTGGCCGCGTAGCGCTTGTCGTGGAAGAACTCCTGCCACTGCCGGACCATGCCCAGGTAGCCGTTGTTGATGACCGCGATCTTGATGTCGAGCTGCTCCTGCTGCAGCGTCGCCAGCTCGCACTGGGTCATCTGGAAGCCGCCGTCGCCGGCGATCACCCAGACCTCCGCGTCGGGCCGCGCCATCTTGGCCCCGATGGCGGCCGGCAGCGCGAAGCCCATGGTCCCCAGGCCGCCGGAGGTGATGAGCGTCCGCGGGTCGTCGTGCTTGTAGTACTGGGCCTCCCACATCTGGTGCTGGCCGACGTCGCTCACCACCACCGCGTTGCCGCCGGTCGTGCGCCAGATGTCGTGCATCACGTGGGCCGCCAGCAGCGTGCCGTTGCCGTCGCGGTGCAGGATGTCCCGCGAGCGGGTGTCCTTCTTCCAGGCGGCGATACGCTCCAGCCATTCGTCGTGCTGCCGGGCCGCCACCAGCGGCGTGAGCGCCGAAAGCGCCGCCTGCAGGTCGGAGACCAGCGCCACGTCGACCTTCACGTTCTTGTTGACCTCCGAGGGGTCGATCTCCACGTGGATCTTCCTGGCGTGGGGGGCGTAGCTCTTGAGGTTCCCCGTCACCCGGTCGTCGAAGCGCATGCCGAGGGCGAGCAGCAGGTCGGCTTCCTGGATGGCGTGGTTGACGAAGGCCTCGCCGTGCATGCCCATCATGCCCAGGCACAGCGGGTGGCTCTGCGGGAAGCTGCCGATGCCGAGCAGCGTCAGCGCCACCGGGATGCCGGCCTTCTCCGCGAACTCGACCACCGCCCTCGAGGCGCCGGAGCGGATGATGCCGGCGCCCGCCAGGATGAGAGGCCGCTCTGCGCCCGCGATCAGCTCGAGGGCCTGCGCCAGGCTCTCCGGGTCCGGCGGGTCCGGCTCGTGCAGGCCCGGCAGGTGGACGACCTCGGGGTAGTGGAACTCGGTCTTCGCCTGCTGCGCGTCCTTGGTGATGTCCACCAGCACCGGCCCCGGCCGGCCCGAGCGCGCGATGACGAAGGCCTCGCGGATGGTGCGGGCCACCTGGCGGACGTCCGTCACCAGCGAGTTGTGCTTGGTGATCGGCAGGGTGATGCCGGTGACGTCCACCTCCTGGAAGGCGTCGGTCCCCAGCACCTTGGAGGACACCTGGCCGGTGATGAAGACGGTCGGCGAGGAGTCGAGCATGGCGGTGGCGATGCCGGTCGTCAGGTTGGTGGCCCCCGGGCCCGAGGTGGCGATGGCGACGCCCACCCGGCCGCTCGCCCGCGCGTAGCCGTCCGCCATGTGCGCCGCGCCCTGCTCGTGCCGTACCAGGACGTGCCGCACCGAGTAGTCGAGCATGGCGTCGTAGGTCGGGAGGATCGCGCCCCCCGGGTAGCCGAACACGACGTCGACGCCTTCCTTCGTCAGGCACTCCCAGACGATCTGTGCGCCCGTGCGCTGCACTCGTTCCTCCGCGAAAGTCCCTAAAAAGCAAAACCCCCGAGGTTCCTTTCCTCGGGGGCTTGCGGGTGGCCTGGGCTTGTCAGCCTAGATCACCGCACCCCCGAGTCGCAGGCCCAGGACCAGCAGGGCCAGCAGGAACAGTCGAATGGACAGTCGTACGGCGACGTCGGGGTGGGCGGCGAAGCGGGCTTCAGCCGAGGCAGGCATACGACAGGTTTGTGAGGATACGTGTCGGCGCACCCCCGTGTCAACAGCCTCGGTCCAGAAAATTCGCCAGGCGGGTCAATGGCGACCGTTCGGCGTGCCGCTCGCCGGACGGGCTCCGACCGCTTCCTCGCGCGCCAGCGTCTCCACTGCCTGCGGCGGCAGCAGGCTCCAGTTGCCGTCCGCCCGGGCGGGCAGGCGCTTCGTCCGGGTGAAGTACTCGACCATGAGGTCCCGGATGTCGCGGCCGCTGCGCCAGACGATCCTGGCGTCGCGGAACATGGTGTAGCCGTTGGAGCCGGCCGCCCGGTAGTTGTTGACGGCGATCCGCAGCGGCTGCTCGTCGCGCAGCGGTGCGCCGCGGAAGGTCAGGTCCACGATGCGCTGCCCGACCGGCCGGGTGAGGTCGATGTCGTAGTCGACACCCTCGGCCATGTCGAAGTTGTAGCCGAAGACGGAGCGGTCGAGCAGGGGCCCGGTCGCGCAGGACGGCTCGGGGCAGCTGCGGAAGAAGCGGGCCGCGTTCTCCAGTGCCTCGCGCACGATCCGCCCGTTCCCCTCCACCACGTACAGCTCGTTGTCGTAGACATACAGGCCCGCCAGCTCGCGAACGCTCACCCTTCCCCTGGGCACGCGCGCCTGCGGCCGGAAGAGCGCCGTGAAGCTGACGTCCGCCTGCGCGTAGTGGAGCTGCACCTCCTGGATGGCGTCGACCAGCGCGGTGTCCTCGAAACGCCCACGCTCGCCCGAGAGCTCGACGGCCGACTCGGCCACCGGCTGGTCCAGCCAGCGTTCGGCGGCCTCGTGGTAGGGCCGGGCGATCTCGAGGATCCTCGGGTCCGCCACCGTGTCGCGCTCGATCGGCATCAGGCTGCTGGCCGCCTTCTCCAGCCGCCAGCGAGAGGAGCCGTCGCGGACGAGGGTGAGGTCGATGCGGGCCACGTCGGCGCCGTTGTTCTTCGGCTGCACCAGCAGCACGTTGCCGACCCGGCGGCCGGGCTCGCGCTGGTGGGTGTGGCCGTAGACGATCGCCGCCAGCTGCGGGAACTGCTCGGCGATCTCCCAGACGCGGTTCTCGGTCGGCGGCTCGCCCGGCCGGCGGGCGCCGGTCTGCGGGTCGCGGTCGAGGCCGGCGTGGACGGCAGCGACGACGACGTCCGGGTGCTCCGGCTCGAGGGCGTCGAGTGCCCGCCGCACGCCCTCCTCCTGCGGCAGGAAGCGCAGGCCGCGGATGGTCTCCGGCCTCTCCCAGCTCGGGACGGCCGCGGTCGTCACCCCGATGACGGCCACCTTCACCCCGCCCACCGTCTTCACCAGGAACGGTGCGAAGGGCGGCAACGCGCCGTCCGACACCGTGTTCGCCGACAGCCACGGGAAGCGCGCCGACTCCCGCGCCGCCTGCAGGTTGGCGAGGCCGAAGTTGAACTCGTGGTTGCCGACCACCATCGCGTCGTAGCCCATGGCGTCCATGGCCAGCATCATGGGGTCCGCAGCGCGCGTCTTCCCCGCGCGCACCGCGTTCTGGTGGACGCTCTCCAGGGGCGACCCCTGGATGGTGTCGCCGCAGTCGACGAGCAGCGTGTTCTTCGTCTCGCGCCGAACGGCCTCGATCAGGGTGGCGTCCCTGGCGAGCCCGCGCGCGGAGGTCTCGCGCGTGTAGTAGTCGTACGGGTAGATCGAGCCGTGGACGTCGGTGGTGGCGAGCACGGTGACGGTGACGCGCTCGGGCGGGGGCGTCGCCGGCTGGGCGGAGGCGGCGGCGGCGAAGAGAAGGGCGCGGAGCAGGAGCGTCGACCCTCCCCTCACTCGACCGCCTTCCGGGGGAAGGCCGGCGGGGGCAGGTCCTTGACCGGCTCCGTGCGGATCCTTTCCTCCAAGTAGCGGATGGCCTCGTCGAGCTGCTCGTCCTTCCCGCCGAAGGTGGCCCGCGGGAGGTTGTCGACGACGAGGTCGGGGTCGACGCCGTGGCCCTCGATGAGCCACCGCCCCTCCGGCCCATAGACGCCGAACTCGGCTGCGGTGGCGATGCCGTGGTCCACGAGGGCGTTGCTCCCGGACAACCAGATCTCGCCGCCCCACGTGCGCATGCCGATGACCTTGCCGAGGCCCAGCCGCTTGAAGCCCTCGGCGAACGCCTCGCCGTCCGAGGCCGTCCACTGGTCCACGAGGACGACCAGGTGGCCGCGGAAGGCGAACTGCATGTTCCAGGTCGGGTCCCCCACCCGGTCCTGCCAGTAGAACCAGGCCTTGCGCAGGAGCTTGCCCAGGATCCAGCTGTCGATGTTCCCTCCCTGGTTGTGCCGCACGTCGATGATCAGGCCCTGGCGCCGGTAGACCGGGTAGTAGTCGCGCGCCCACTCGGCGTAGTTCCCGCCGCCCATCGCCCGCAGGTGCGCGTAGCCGATCGCGCCCTTGCCCGCCTCCTCCACCCGGCGACGCCTCTCGTACTCCCAGTCGTCGTAGCGGAGGCCCCGCGCTTCCTGCGCCGTCATCGGGAAGACGATCACCTCCCGGGCTGCTCCCGACTTCGGCTTCACGCGCAGCAGCACCTGGCGGCCGGCCTGGTTGCGGAGGAGGGCGGCGAGGTCGGGCACCGAGAGCGCGGCCACGCCGTTCACCGATTCGATCACGTCGCCCTCCTCGATCCCCGCCCCGTCCCGGCGGAGCGGGGAGAGGGCCTTGGGGAGGTCGGGGTCGGCGGTGTAGATCCGCGCCACCCGAAAGCCGCCCGCCCCGGCGTCCTTGGCGAGCTCCGCTCCCAGCGAGGCCACCTCGACCTCGTCCGGCCCCTTCCGCACGTCTCCCCCGCCCACGAAGATGTGGAGGGCGGAGAGCTCGCTCACCATCTGGGCCAGGAGGTCGTTGAGCTCGTCCCGGCTGCTCACGCGGTCCACCAGCGGCAGGTACTTGTCGCGGATCTTCGGCCAGTCGAGGCCGTGCATGGCCCGGTCGTAGAAGTAGTCCCTCTCCAGCCGCCAGGCCTCCACGAACATCTGCCGCCACTGCTCGCGGGGGTGGAAGCTGAACGTCCACCGCGAGAGGTCCACCTTCGACTCGTCGAGCTTCTCCGGCGCCTTGTCGCCGGCGTCGAAGACGTAGAGGTCGCCCTCCTTCTCCTTCCGAACGAGGAGCTTCTTGCCGTCGGCGGAGATCTGGTACTCCCGCACGCCCTCCATCACGGTCTTGACCTCGGGCTTCTCGCGGCCGATGGCGAGGGCCTGCAGCTTGCCCTTCGGCTCGAAGGAGTTGTCGACGGAGAGCCAGTAGAGCCGCAGGCCGTCGGTCCGGAGCGCATCGTAGCGGCCGGCTGGGACCGGCACCTTGTAGAGACGGGCAGAGAGCCCCTCGAGGTCGATCACCACCGGCTTCGGTGGTGCCCCCGCGGGCCCGGTCGGCGCCCCATCCTTCTGCCTCTCGCCGGCCTTTCCGGCGTCCTTCCCCGCCGAGGCTTCGTCCTTCTTCCCCTCCTTCTTCGGCTCCTCGGGGTGCAGCTCGTCAGGGGGCGCGAAGGGGAAGCGCCCGTCCTTCCTCAGCGCCACCCCGTAGATCTCGGTCGGGCTCGCGAGGAAGGGATCGGGCTGGCGCGGGCCCCAGGGCGATCGCACGAGTGTCTCGAGGTTGCGGTCGGAAAGGAAGTAGAGCCACTCGCCGTCCGGGCTCCAGGCCGCGCTGCCGCTGTCGAAGCGGTCGGTGGTGACCGGCGTCGTGGTGCCACCCTCGATGCGGTACAGGAACACCTGGCCGAGCTGGTTGGCGGCGGGGGCGGTGTAGGCGAGCCATCGGCTGTCGGGGGACCACGCGAGGTCCTGGAAGTCACCGGCGCGGGAGGTGGCGATCAGGGTGTTCGTCTTCTTCTCGATGCTCCACAGCCAGAGCCGACGGTCCTTGTCGTGATGGGCAATCCACTTGCCGTCCGGAGACGGTACCGCCTCCCAGCGCAGGATCGTGCCGTCGCTCGTCATCGGCTCCGGCTTTCCCACGCCGTTGGCGGGGAGCTTCCAGAGCTCGACCTCCCCCGATTCGTCGGAGAGGGCGACGAGGCCTTTCCCGTCGGGGAGGAAGGTCGCACGGCGGTAGCGCACGCCGGCCGAACGGGTCACCTCGACGAGGCGCCCCTGCTTCGCCGGGGCCACGAACACCTGCCCGCGCGCGGTGAGAGCCACACGGTCGCCTTTCGGGGAAAGGGCGACCGAGGTCAGGTAGTCCATGGGCTTCTTCACCCAGCTCTCCCGCTCCTGGTCGAAATCGGAAGAGAGCCGGATGTCGAGCGTCTGGTCCACGCCCGTCGCGAGGTCGAGGAGGCAGAGGTCCGCCCCCAGCTTGTAGACGATCCGGCCATCCGAGAGCGAGGGCGTGTCGGCGTCCCACCCCTGGTGGTGCGTGTGCTGGCGCAGGTCGTGGCCTTCCGCGTCCATCGACCACACGTTCATGGTGCCGTCCCGGTCGCTCAGGAAGTACACGCGCCCGGCCCACCACATCGGCGACTTGCTCGTCCCCGGGTAGTCCGCGGTCAGCGGTACCGCCTCCGCCGCTCCGTCCGCGTACTTCCAGAGGCTCGGGGCGGTCCCGCCCTGGTAACGCTTCGTGTGACTGCCCTGGAACGGGAGCCGGGTGAAGAAGAGCGTGCGCCCGTCGGGGGTCCAGGCGCCGTCTGCAGCCTGGGCGAGGGGCACCGTCGTGCGCTCGCCGGTGCGGAGGTCGAGGCGGACGAGCTGGGTGTCGGGGAGCGTGCTGTACCGCCGGGTCGAGTAGACGAGCGCGCCGTCGGGAGCGAAGCCCGCCACCAGCGCCCCGCCGCCGTCGAACGTCCGCCGCACCGGGGAGCCACCGGCCAGGGGCATGGTGTAGACCTCGGTCGGGCCCTCGTAGGCGGCGGAGAAGGCGAGGGTCGTCCCGTCGGGGGAGATCGCCGGGTACGATTCGTCCGCCGGGTGGCTGGTGAGCCGGGCGGCGGCGCCACCCGAGCGGTGGACCTGCCACAGGTCGCCTTCCGCTCCGAAGACGATCGTGTCCCCGTGGATGGCCGGAGAGCGATAGTAGCCGATGGAACCGGTGCTCGACGGCTCTGCGGCCACCGCCAGAAGCAGGGCGAGGCCGACCATCAGGGGCATCAGGACCTCCTTCGCAGGCCTGGGCGCCCGATCCGGCCCAGGACCTCCCATTATCAGCCGAGGGCCTCCTGGTCGGCGCCCGCGGGCCTCCCTTCGGGAGCGAGAGCGACGCCCCGGGCTGACGCCGACGACCTCCTCCGGCGTGGTCACTTCCCGTCGGGGGTGAACACGTCCTCGATCGTCAGCGAGAAGACACGGGCGATGGCGAAGGCCAGCGGCAGGCTCGGGTCGTAGCGGCTGTTCTCGATGGCGTTCACGGTCTGTCTCGACACCGAGAGCCGCGCCGCCAGCTCGGCCTGCGACCAGTCCCGTTCGGCGCGGAGCACCCGGAGACGGTTCCTCATCGGTACCGCCTCCAGGCGCGATTCCAGCCGACGAGCCAGGTCGCGATCATGCCGGCGGCCACCCACACGCCCTGCAGCTCCGGCAGCAGCTCCCGGAACAGCGAGTAGGCGATCGCCAGCACCAGGGAGCTGGCGAAGGCGACGGCCAGCGCCTCCTGGTTCACGCGGCGCTCGAGCTCGTCCGTGCGCGCGACCATCCGCACGAAGGCGAAGACGGCGACGGCGACGAGGACGAGACCGTACGCCGCACCGAACATGCGCCAGGGGAGGGTGTCGGGCTTGTGCTGCGGCTCGAACAGCGGCAGCGCGACCGCGACCACGACCATGAGCCAGGGGTAGTCGCCACGGCGCGCGAGGCGCACCGTCATCCAGATCGCGAGCACGAGACCGACATGCCCCGACACGAGCGCGACCTTCTGACTCCAGCTCGGGTCGAGGTAGTGCCGGAAGAAGACCAGCATGAGCGCCATCCCGCCGCAGAGCCCCGCCACCGCGAGCACCGCCGGGACGAGGCCCTCGCGCGACATCCCTCCGACTCCGAGCGTCCTGTCGGGCGCCACGACTGCCGGGGTACCGGGCATCGTGGGATCCTGCATCCGCGCCTCCTTGTTGCCAGCGCGGAATGTACGCTAGACTTTACATAATGTCAATCATGCTTTCCTTTGTCTGAACTGAGTCGTTCACGGCTCGGCCCGAGATCGGCGTGAACCCGGGGAGCGGGCCGAGCCGACGATGCCAGATCAGCCAGCGGATCGGCGGGGCGGTGGGCTGGTCCCGAACCGCCGCACCGAGCGGGCCCGCGCCTGCGCGGCCACCTGCTCGCGGTCACGCGGCGGCGACGTCGTCACCAGGCCGTCCACCAGGCGCCGGGCGGACGCGGCGATCTCGGCGACGGCGCGGTCGAACGCCGCCTGGTTCGCCCGCGAGGGCGCCTGGAAGCCGCTCAGCTTGCGGACGAACTGCAGCGAGGCCGCCCGGATCTCCTGGTCGCTGGCGGGCGGCTCGAAGTTGAACAGCGGCCGGATGCTGCGGCACATGGCGACGGCTCAGCCCAGCAGGTCGAGGTCGGTCACCGCCCCGAGCGCGCTGCTGGTGACGAGCTTGGTGTACTTGGCGAGGACGCCGCTGGTGTAGCGCGGAACGGGCGGCTTCCAGGCCGCCCGGCGGCGCGCGATCTCCTTCTCGTCCACCTCGAGCTGCAGCAGCCGGCGGTCGGCGTCGATGGTCACGCGCTCGCCCTCGTGCACGAGGGCGAGCGTCCCGCCGACGGCGGCCTCGGGCGCGACGTGGCCGACCACCAGACCGTACGTCCCGCCGGAGAAGCGGCCGTCGGTGACGAGGCCGACGGAGTCGCCGAGGCCGGCTCCGATCAGGGCCGAGGTGGGCGAGAGCATCTCCCGCATGCCGGGGCCGCCCTTGGGCCCCTCGTAGCGGATGATCACCACGTCGCCAGGCCGGATCTGCTTGCCGAAGATCGCCCTGATGCAGGCCTCCTCGGAGTCGAAGACCCGCGCCGGTCCCGTCAGGTGCGGCGACTTCACGCCGGTGATCTTGGCGACGGCGCCCTCGGTCGCCAGGTTGCCGCGCAGGATCGCCAGGTGGCCTTGCGGGTAGAGGGGACTCGCCCAGGAGCGGATGACGTCCTGCCCCGAGGGCGGCTCCTCGGGCACGGCGGCGAGGTTCTCGGCCACCGTCTTCCCCGTGATGGTGAGGGCGTCGCCATGGAGGAGCCGGTGTGCCAGCAGCATCTTCATCACCTGCGGGATCCCGCCGGCGCGGTGGAGGTCGGTCGCCACGTAGCGGCCCGAGGGCTTGAGGTCGCACAGCACCGGCACGCGCGCCCGGATCTTCTCGAAGTCGTCCAGGGCGAGCGGCACCCGGGCGGCGTGGGCGATCGCCATCAGGTGCAGGACCGCGTTGGTGGAGCCTCCGATCGCCATCACCACCGCGATCGCGTTCTCGAAGGCCTCCCGGGTGAGGATCCGCCGCGCGGTGAGGCCCGCCGCGACCGCGCGCGCCAGCACGCGCGCCGACTCCGCGGCGCTCTCGGCCTTCTCCGCGTCCACGGCCGCCATGGTCGAGGAGCGCGGCAGGCTCATGCCCATGGCCTCGATGGCCGAGGACATGGTGTTGGCGGTGTACATGCCGCCGCAGGCGCCCGCCCCGGGGATCGCCTTCCTCTCGATGGCGTCGAGCTCCTCCTTCGGCACCCGGCCCGCCTCGTAGCCGCCGAGCGCCTCGAAGACGCTGACGATGGTGAGGTCCTTCCCCTCGTGGCAGCCCGGCTTGATGGTCCCCCCGTAGACGAAGATCGCCGGGATGTCGAGCCTGCCGAAGGCCATCATCGCCCCCGGCATGTTCTTGTCGCAGCCGCCGATCGCCAGCACCCCGTCCATGAACTGGGCGGCGCAGACGGTCTCGATGGAGTCGGCGATCACCTCGCGCGAGACCAGCGAGTACTTCATGCCCTCGGTGCCCATGGAGATACCGTCGCTGACGGTGATGGTGCCGAACAGCTGCGGCATGGCGCCGGCCTCCGCCAGCGCCGCCATGGCGCGGTCGGCCAGCGGGCCGATGCCCACGTTGCAGGGGGTCAGGTTGCTGTGGGCGCTCGCCACGCCGACGATGGGCTTGGCGAAGTCGGCGTCGCCGAAGCCCACGGCGCGCAACATCGAGCGGTTGGGGGCGCGCTCGTCGCCCGCGGTGATGGCCCGGCTGCGCCGTTCGCTCATGGTCTCCTCCCGGAGCCCGTCATCTTAATCCGGCCGTGCTACCCTCGCGCGCGGGAGGGGCGAAGATCCGATGGCCCAGGTGAAGGGCACGGCCGTGCTGTCGTCCCTGCGCTACCTCCGCGCGCGCTTCGGCGAGCAGGCTCTGGCCGGGGTCCTCTCCGCCATGCCGGCCGAGGACGGAGCCCTGCTGCGGGGGCTGGTCCTCGCCTCCTCTTGGTACCCGATGGGGTGCCTGCTGCGCCTCATGCAGGAGGCGGAGCGGCAACTCGCCTCCCAGGAACCGAGGCTGCTGCAGAACATGGGCCGCGCCTCCTGCGACGAGGGGCTGAAGGGCATCTACAAGATCTTCCTGAGGGTGGGCTCGCCCGGCTTCACCATCGACCGCGCCGCCCGCGTGCTCGCGAACTACTACGACACCGGCGAGCTGGTGGTGGTCGAGAGGGGCGAGCGCCACGTGGCCGTGGAGCTGCGGGGGCTGGAGGGGTCAGGGCGGCAGTTCTGCGAGAGAATCTACGGCTGGATGCAGCGCACGCTCGAGCTGACCGGCGTCCGCAACCTGCGCTCGTCGCACAGCCGCTGCGTGCACCGCGGCGACCCTGTCTGCCGGTTCGAGGGAAGTTGGGACTGAGCCCATCGTGAGGACGCTGACCGTCGTCTGCCCGGTCTACAACGAGGAGGCGGTCGTCGAGGCGTTCTACTCGGAGCTGTCGCGCGTCCTCCGCGCGGAGGCCGAGCGCTGGCGCCCGACCATGCTCTTCGTGGTCGACCGCAGCAGCGACCGGACCCTCGACGAGCTGCGCCGGATCGCCGCCGCCGACCCCTGCGTGCGCGTGCTGGCCCTCTCCAACCGCTTCGGCCAGCAGGCGGCGCTCCTGGCCGGGCTGGACCACAGCGACTCGGACGCGGTGGTGATGATGGATGCCGACCTGCAGCACCCGCCGGCAGTGATCCCCGAGCTGCTGGCCGCCCACGAGCAGGGAGCGGACGTCGTCTACACGCTGCGCGAGGACACCCCCGACGTGCCCTGGTTCAAGCGGCGCAGCGCGCGGCTGTTCTACCGGCTGCTCGACCGCATCTCGGAGACGCCGGTGCACGAGGGGGCCGCCGACTTCCGCCTCGTCTCCCGGCGGGTGGCGCGGGTGTTCCAGGACGAGCTGCACGAGCGCTCGCTGTTCCTGCGGGGGCTGTTCAACTGGGTCGGCTTCCGCAGCGCCGCCGTGCGCTTCCGGCTGGCGCCCCGCGCCGCCGGCCGCACCAAGTACTCGCTCCGCCGCATGCTGAACCTCGCGGTCGACGGCGTCGTCTCCTTCAGCCGGGTCCCGCTGCGCCTGTCGCTGCTGGCCGGTGCGCTGGCGATGGCCTTCGACCTGCTGGTGGCCGCCGGCCTCGCCGGCCGCTGGCTGCTGCAGGGGGTGGACCCGGGCGCCCCCGCCCTGCTGGCGCTGCTGGTGGTGTTCCTGTGCGGGGTGCAGCTGGTCTTCCTGGGTGTCGTCGGGGAGTACCTGGGTCGGGTGCTCGACGAGGTGAAGCACCGGCCCCGCTACCTGGTCGACGAGAAGATCAACTTCCCGTCCTGAGCATGCGCCTCTCGGTGATCCTCCCCGCGCGCAACGAGGCCCACCACCTGCGGGAGAACCTGCAGCGGGTGTGCGAGGCTCTCGCGGGGCAGGAGCTCGAGGTCGTGGTGGTGGACGACGGGAGCGACGACGCGACCGCGGCCGAGGGCCTGCGCGCCGCCGAGGCCGGGCTGCCGGTGCGCACGGTGCGCCAGCCCGAGAACCTCGGCAAGGGCGCTGCCCTCTTCCGCGGCCTGGCCGAGTCCACCGGCGAGCTGGTGGCCTTCCTGGACGCCGACCTGGAGATCGCGCCGGAGAACGTGCTCAAGCTGCTGGAGCGGCTCTGCGCCTCGGGCGCCGACGTGGTGGTGGGGACGAGGCGCGGCGAGCCGACGGACTTCCCGCTGCCGCGGCGTCTGCTGAGCGCGGCTTTCCGCCGCGGCGTCGCCTTCCTGTTCGGGCTGCCGGTCGAGGACACGCAGACCGGCATCAAGCTCTTCCGGCGCTCCGTGCTGGAGCGCGTCGCCCCGCGCATGACCACCAGCCGCTTCGCCTTCGACATCGAGCTGCTGGTGGCGGTGACCCGCTTCGGCTACACCATCGCCGAGTGCCCGGTCGCCACCTCCTACGGCCGCGACGGCCGGCTGGGCCGGATCGCGCCGCGGCACCTGCTGGAGACGGGGGTGGACGCCCTGCGCATCTACTACCGCGCCAGCTTCTGGAGCTGGCTCAACCCCGGCCTGGCCGCGCGCTTCTGGATGGTGGTGTTCGTAGCCGGCGTCTTCCTGTTCGGCGTGGGCGTCGCCAAGCTGCTGACCCCGGTGGTGCTGCACCCTCCCGTCCGCCAGGTCTTCCGGGTGCTGGCCCTGCAGTTCCTGCCGCCGCTCGTGCGCGACTGGCTGGTCTTCGTGGGCGGCGCGCTGATGATGCTCGTCTCGCTGGTGCAGCTCAACAAGATCCTGCTCGCTGCCTTCGCCCGGCGCGACCGAGGCGGGCTCGCGGGCCTGCTCAAGCGATGAGCGCCGAGGGGCTGGCCGACCTCGAGCGGCCGGACTGTCCGCTGTGCGGCCCCGGCGCGCCGCAGCGCCGCCGGCACGAGTTCCCGCCTTACGGCGTGGTCCAGTGCGCCTGCTGCTCGCTCCTCTTCCTCTCGCCGCGGCCGACCGAGGAGCGCGCCCTCGAGCTCTACCAGGACGCCGCCTACTACGACTCGAGCGTCGCCGGGCGCGGCTACGACGAATACCTGGAGGTGCGCGATCACTGGATCCGCACCTTCGACCGCAGGCTGCGCGCGCTCGCCCGCCACCAGGCGCCCGGCCGCGCCCTCGACGTCGGCTGCGGGCCCGGCTTCTTCCTGGAGGCGGCCGCGGGGCGGGGCTACGAGCCGTGGGGCCTCGACCCGTCGGTCTTCGCGGTCGAGATCGCCCGCCGCCGCTTCGGCGACCACGTCCACGTCGGCGTGCTGGAGACGGCCACGCTTCCCGCCGGGTACTTCGACCTGGTGACTGCGTTCGACGCCTTCGAGCACGTCTACGACCCGCGCCGCTTCCTGGCGGCGGCGCGCCGCCTGCTGCGGCCCGGCGGCCTTCTCGCCATCACCACGCCGGACCCCACCAGCCTGCTGGCGCGCCTGTCGGGCCGGCGCTGGGTCTCCTTCAAGATCCCCGAGCACGTCTTCTACTGGTCGCCGGCCACCATCCGGCGTGCCCTCGACCCCTGCTTCGAGGTGCTGGAGCTGACGGGCGCGGGCCAGTACGCGACCGCGGGCTTCCTGCTGCGGCGGCTGCTGCGGCTGGGAACGCCGGCGCCGGCGCTGCTGCGCCCGCCGCTGGCCGCGCTCAACCGGGTGAGCCTGTACGCCAACAACGGCTCGCTCACCGTCGTCGCCCGCTGCCGGGAGCCGCGGGCGTGAAGGCCGGGGCCGCCCTCGCCTACTACGCCGTGGTGGCGCTGGTGGCCGCGCTGCTGCTCGCGGCGGTGGTGCCGTTCGGCCCCTTCCCGCTGCAGGTGCCCTTCCACTACGGCGGTGACGCCATCCTCTCCACCACGCTGGTGAAGGCGGCGGCGGAAGACGGGCCGCTCCACCTGACCCGGATCGGCGCGCCGTTCGGGTCGGACGCCGTCGACTGGTCGTTCGGGATGTGGCTGCCCCTGCTCCTGACCAGCGCGGTCGTGCGCGCCACCGGGGCGCCCGGCCTGGCGGTGAACCTGCTGTGGCTGGCCTCGACGGTGCTCGCCGCGCTCACGGCGGCCTGGACCTTCAGCCGCCTCGGGCACGGCCGGCTGGTCGCCTTCGTCTTCGCGCTCGCCTTCTCGCTCCTGCCCTGCGGCTTCTACCGCAACGTGGACCATCCCGAGCTGGTGTTCCCGCTGGTGCCCGTGCTCGGGCTCGTCTGCCTGCGCGCGGCCGGCCAGGCGCCGCCCGCGGTGCCGCCGCTCGAGCGGTGGACGACGTGGGCCGCCTGCCTGGCGCAGGGGCTGTGCTACGTGCCCTACTCGCTGTTCGCCGCCTTCCTGCTGCTGGTCGCCACGGCCATCGGCTGGGCGCGCACCCGGCGGGGCGACCTCCTCCGCCTCGCCGCACCCGCCCTGCTGCTGCTCGTGCTCGGCGCCGCAGTGCCGCTCCTGCCGAGCTTCGTCTACTGGAGCCACCACGGCCGCAACCCCAAGCTCGAGTTCAAGGCGGCGGCGGACGCGGACCGCTTCGGCCTCGAGCTGCGGCCGATGCTGGTGCCGATCGACGACCACCCGCTCGCCCCGCTGCGCTGGGCCGCCGCCCGCGTCCACCACGCCGCCTTCCCGGAGGACGAGGAGAACTCGACGGCGCGGCTGGGCACGCTCGGCGCCATCGGCCTCGCCTGGCTGCTCGGCTTCCTGGTGGCGCGCGCGGGCGGCGTGGCGGCGCCCGACGAGTCGCTCGGCCCTCCGGCCGTGCTCACCGCGGCGGCCCTGTTGCTCGCCCAGGTCGGCGGCCTGGGCTCGCTCGTCAGCGTGTTCGTCAGGCCTGAGCTCCGTCGACTCGACGCGATGGCCGTGTTCGTCGGCTTCTTCGCCCTCCACGCGGCGGCCGCGCTCGTCAGCCGGGCGCTCGCGCGCCTGCCGGCAGCGTGTCCGCCGTGGGTCCGGCCGGCGCTGCTGACGCTGTTGGCGACGGCGGTGGTCGGCGACCAGGTGCCGCGCGCCTACCTGGGCCGGCTCCGCTGGTCCACGGCACCCGCTTTTGCGGCCGACGCCGACTTCGTCGAGCGCCTCGAGTCGCTGCTGCCGGACAGGGCGATGGTCTTTCAGTTGCCGCACGCCAGCATCCCCGTCGACGCGGGCGCCCGCCCGCCCGAGGCCGACATCCCCGGCCGGGCGTTCCTGCACTCGCGCAGGCTGCGCTGGAGCTGGGGCTCGGTCCTGGGCCGGAACGGAGACTGGCAAGCCGAGACCAGCATGCTGGCACCGGTCGAGATGGCCCGCCGGCTCGCGCTCGCCGGCTTCGACGGCATCTGGGTGGACCGCCCAGCGTATCCGCGGGACGGCCCGCGACCCTGGCCGGCGCTCGAGTCGGCCCTCTCCGCTGCCGTCGGAGAGCCGCCGCTCGTCAGCTCCGACGGGCGCCGCTCGTTCCTCCGCCTGGGCGCGCTGCGCCAGCGCCTCGCCGGCGGAGTCGACCCGCTCGCCTACGCGGCAGACGAGGCCCGCAGGCTCGCCGGCTCCGTGCTCCTGCCGCGCTGGCAAGCCGGCTGCTCCGACGATCAGGGGACCCTGCTCCTCCCCTCCCGCGTCTGCGGTGCGAGCGCCTGTGCCGTATTCGACGACGTCGGCAGCACCGAGCGCAGGCTGGTGGTGTCGGCCGGCCTGCGCGCCGGCCGGCCCGGCCGGCTGCGCCTGCGGCTCGACGGTCACGAGGACACCCTGGTGCTGGCGGGCGAGGTGGTCCCGTATCGGCGCGAGCTGACGGTCGCGGCCGGCGGCCGGCTGCGCCTGGAGATGGCCTTCGCCGGGCCCTGCGAGGCGACGAGCCCACGCCCGCGCTGCGTCGAGGTGATCGACATGAAGGCGACGGACGGCGGCACGGGGTTGCCGTGAAGGCCGCCCGGGCCCTCGCCCACTACGGCGCCCAGCTGGCGGTGAGCGTCGCCTTGCTGGCCGCTCTGCCCCCGCTCAGGGCGACGCCGCTGCGGGTGCCGATCACCTACGAGCGCGACGGGCTCTTCCTGACGTTGCTGGCCAAGGCGATCCACGAGGACGGCTTCCGGCATGCCGCCCACTTCGGCGCGCCGTTCGGCACGGACCTCGTGGACTGGCCGCTGGGGATGTGGCTGCCCTTCTCCCAGCTGTCGCTGCTGACCGGCCTGCTGGGCGACGCCGGCACTGCGATCAACGTGTACTGGATGTCGACCATCGTTCTGGCGGCCCTGCTCGCGACCTGGGCGCTCCGCCGGCTGCGCCTGCGGCCGTGGCCGTCGCTGGTGCTGGGCGTCCTGTACGCCTTCCAGCCATACGCGTTCTACCGCAACGTCGAGCACGTCAACCTGGCCTTCCCCTTCGTGCCCCTGCTGGCGCTGCTGGCGCTGCGGGTGGCCGGGGTGGCGCCCGGCGAGCAGACCCCGGGCGAACGCGTGCTGACGTTTCTGGCGTGCGTGGGCCAGGCTCTGAGCTACGTGTACTACAGCGCCTTCGCCTGCGCGCTGCTGGCGTTCGCAGCGCCGATCGGATGGCTGCGCACGCGACAGCGCCGGCTGCTGCTGCAGGCGGGGCTGGCGATCGCCCTGCTCGGCGGCTCGACGGTGGTGATGCTGGCCCCCAGCCTCGGCTATTGGCGCCAGCACGGCTACAACCCCGACCTCGACTACAAGCCGCCGGCGGAGACGGACACCTACGGTCTGAAGCTGCGCCACCTGCTGCTGCCGATCGCCGAGCACCCGCTGCCGCCCTGGCGCACGCTCTCCGGGAAGGCGGAGGCCGTCGACTTCCCCGGCGACAACGAGAACGCGCTGTCGAAGCTCGGCACCCTGGGCAGCCTGGGGCTGCTGGCGCTCCTCTGCTGGTCGGCGCTCCGTGCCGCCGGCGCCACGGCCCGGCCGCCGGACGAGCGGCTCGCCGGCGCGGCCGCCCTCACGCTGGTCTCGCTGCTGCTGGCGAACGTCGGCGGGCTCGCGTCGCTGTTCAGCGTCTTCGTCAGCCCCGACGTGCGCTGCTGGGACCGCATCGTCGTCTTCGTGTCCTTCTACTGCCTGCTGGCGGCGGGGACGCTGTTCGACCGCGCTGCCGCCGCGCTGCCGCCCCCCTGGCGCCGTCCCGGGCCCGGGCTGGTGGCTGCCGCGGGGCTGCTGGTCGCCGGCGTCGCCGACCAGGTCCCGCTGGTCCGGCTGGCCGCCCTGCGAGAGGGGACGGCCGAGGCGTTCGCCGAGGAGCGCGACTTCGTGCACGCGATCGAGTCGCGGCTGCCGCCTGGGGCGATGGTGTTCCAGCTTCCGAGCATGACGGTCCCGGTCGACCGGGCGACCCACCCGCCGATGCTCTACTACGACCCCGGGCGCCTGTACCTCCACTCGAGGGCACTGCGCTGGAGCTGGGGCGCCATGATCGGGCGCCACCAGGACTGGACCCGGGCGGTGGCGGCACTGCCGGTGCCGGAGCAGGTGCGGGTCCTGGCGCTCGTGGGGTTCGGCGGGATCGCGGTCGACCGCTGGGGGTACACGGGGACGAAGCGGCCGCCCTTCGCCCCGCTGGAGGCCGAGCTGACCGCGGTGACCGGCGAGACCTTCCTGGCCAGCGGTCGCGGCCGCTACTCCTTCTTCAGCCTCGAGCCGTACCGGGCGCGGCTCCTGGCGGGGCTGGGGGAGGACGCGGTCGCCCACCTGCGCCAGCGGCTGCTCGCCGACATGCCGGTGTCGCGGTGGCGCGCGGGCTGCGGCGAGGAAGCGCCGGCGGCGGACGGGTGGTGGAGCCGATGCGAAGCCGAGGCCGTGCTGGAGCTGCGCAACTGGCGCAACGGCGCCGTCCGCGTGACGCTCACCGCCCGCCTGCGCACCGCTGTCGGCTCCGTCGTCCGCGTGCAGGGCCCGGGCTTCGAGGACCGGCTTCCGCTCGCTCCCGGCACGGCCCGCGACTACGCGCGCGTGTTCGACGTCGAGGGGACCGACACCGGCGCCGTCCGCCTGGACCACCCGCGCAGGGTCGAGGTGAGCTTCGCGGCCTCTGCCTCCGGCGCGGCCCCGCCGGGCTTCGAGGTCGGCGACCTCGCCGTCGCGACCCGGCGGCTGATCGGCGGCGTCCCGGTGAACGCGGACGGCGGCGTCGCCTCGCGCACGAAGTACTAGGACGTCTTCTTCTTCTTCGGCACCCCCGCCGGGTGGCAGTCGAGGCAGGCCACGCGGTGGATGTCGTGCCGGCTCTCCGACGACTTGAACGTGGTGTCCATCGTCTCCACGTCCAGCCCGCAGTTCGACAGCCGCGGGTGACAGCCGGCGCAGGAGGCCCGGGTGGTCATCCCGTGCTTGGCGTGGCAGGCCTGGCAGCTCAGGCCCTCGTGCACGCCGACCGGCGTGCGGTCGTCGCCGGAGAAGACCTGGTTGCCGGCGCGGGGCGCGTGGCACTGGTAGCACAGCGCCTGCCGCCGATCCGGGCTCGTCTTCACCAGGCGTTCGCCCTCGCGCATCGCCGGCAGCGGCAGGCGAAGGACGCCGACGTGCTCGAACGCGCGCCGGTCGTAGAAGGCCAGCGAGGGCCGCAGGATCTCCTGCTCGCGGCCCTCCTGCGCCACCCGCCGGCTGCGCGGCAGTAGCGGCTCGCCCGGCCGGTGGACCTGGTGGCAGGTCAGGCAGGGGACGGCCGGCAGGCCGGCGTCCTCCTCGCGCACGAAGGTCCAGGGGCCCTTGCGGTCCAGGGGAGTGACCAGGTCGCGGATCCCCCCCTCGAAGTGCATCGCGTGGCAGCGGAGGCAATCGTCCATCAGCTGCTGGTTGGCGTTCTGCTGCGGGTTGATGAAGATGCCCGCGTACGGCACCCCGTGCGGCCCGCTCTGCCAATCCGCCAGCTCCTGGCGGTGGCAGCTCCCGCAGCGCTCGACCAGAGGCGGCACGTCCTGGTGGCGGATGTGGATCTGCTCGGGGGTCTGGCCACGCGCGTGCAGCCAGACCCGCTGCAGGTTCTTGGCCTGCATCCGCAGCTGGTCGCGGAACGCGCCGCCGTGGCAGTCCTTGCACGCGACGTCGCGGTGGCTGGAGTGCGACCAGGACTCGACCAGCGGCCGGATCTCGTGGCAGCGCGCGCAGCCGCTGCCTTCCGCCCCGCCGTAGTACCAGCTGCTCCCGGCCAGGACCGCCACGCCGAGGACGCCGAGCGCGAGCGCGGTCTTCAGCAGGCGTCGGAGGGTCTCCATGGTGCCCCTCCTACCCGCGCAACCCGCCGGCCTTCCAGGCCCTGGCCAGCAGCTCGGCGGCGCGGAACGCGTTGGCGTAGATGGTGAGCACGGGGTTGAAGCCGCCGTTGGTGACGTGGACGGAGGCGTCGATCACGAACAGGTTCGGGACGTCGTGCACGCGGCAGGCGGCGTCGACCACGGAGGTCCGAGGATCGTGGCCCATGCGGCAGGTCCCGGACTGGTGCTGGTGGCCGGTGACCCCGCGACCCGCCCTGCGCTGGTAGGTGATGACGGCGCCGGCTTCCCTGAGCCAGGCCTCGGCGCGCTCGGCCTGCTTGTCGGCGGTACGCACCGTCTGCTCGTGGTTGTTGCCGGAGATGCGCAGCACCGGGATGCCCCAGCGGTCCTTGACCTTGGGGTCGAGCTGTACCCGGCCGTCCCAGGTGGGGAGGTCCTGGGTGGGACCGAAGACCAGGATGTTGCGGCGGTAGTAGCGCCGCATGAAGTCCTTGTGCGCCTTGCCCCAGGAGGGCGTGCCCGGAGGCTGCTGGTCGACGAACTGGATGGGCAGGCGGATGAAGTCGTTCGCCAGCATGCCACCACCGACCAGGCCGGGCGTGCCGTGGTTGTAGTCGCAGACGGAGATCGCCACGCCGGGGCCGACGTCGTCGTAGGTCTCCTGCTCGAAGAAGCCGACGGCGCCGGTGTAGGTGTGGCCGGTGAGGTTGCGGCCGACCCAGTCGTGGCGGTTGCCGATTCCGGTCGGGAACAGCCGGCTCTTCGAGAGGAGCAGCAGCCGCGCCGACTCGGTGGCGCCGCAGGAGACGACCACCACGTCGGCCGGCTGCTCCTGCAGCCGGTCGTTCTCGTCGTGGTAGACGACGCCCCGGGCGCGGCCGCGGGAGTCGAGCAGGATCTCCCTCGCCTTGCACTCGGTGCGCAGGACCGCGTTGCCGGTGGCGAGCGCGCGCGGGATCACCGTGTTGTGGGTCCCGTTCTTGGCGTTGGTCTCGCAGCCGAAGCCCACGCACCAGCGGATGCGCATGCAGGCGGAGCGGCCGTGGTAGGGCACGCTGTTGATGAGCAGCGGGGTGTCGAAGGGGTGCAGGCCCAGCCGCAGCGCCGCCGGCTTGAGGATCTCGTACTCGCGCGGCTTCGGCGTCATGGGCGGCATGGGCAGCGGCTTCCTGCGCGGCCCCTTGAAGACGTTCGGCTCCACGTCGCCGCTGACGCCGATCTCGTACTCGGCGCGCTCGTAGTAGGGCTCCAGGTCGTCGTAGGAGATGGGCCAGTCCTCGAGCGTCGAGCCCTCCACCTGGCCGTAGGTCGAGCGCATGCGGAAGTCCTGCGGCATGTAGCGCCAGGCCTGGGCGCCGTAGCTGAAGGTGCCGCCGCCGACGCACTGCGCGTTCGGCTGGTAGCGGCCGTCGTGCGGGAAGACGATCTGCTCCTTGCCGTCGAGGCCGACGAACACCCGGGGGTTCGGCTCCTCCTCCCCGTAGGCCACGCCGAGGCTGGAGTTGCGCTGGTTGACCAGGTCGTCCTTGCGCTCGTCGAAGGGCGAGTGCCAGCGGCCTTTCTCCAGCAGCACCACGCTGAGGCCGGCCTCGGCCAGCACGCAGGCCGCGACGCCGCCGCCGGCACCCGACCCGACCACGATCGCGTCGACGCGGGGCAGGGCCATGGCGCTATCCCTTCCTCTGCGGCGGGAGAGGCGGACCCACCCGCGGCGCCAGCGCCGGCGGCGGGGGCGTCTCGTGCAGCCGGCCGCGCACCGGCGGGTCAGGCACGCCGAGCATGCGCCAGGCCACGCGGTCCTGGTTCCCGCCGTGCCGCGGGTCGCCGTAGAAGCCCATCATCGTGTGCCGGTGCAGGAGGTGGAAGAACTCGGCAGGATCGACCTCCTGCCAGTCGCCGACGTACACCGAGCCCTCCTGCATGGCCTGCAGGATCTCGTCCTGCGCGGCGGGCGGCAGCTCGGTGAAGCGGCGGCCGTGGCGGCGCCGGGCGGTGGCGTCGAGCGCGCGGACCCCCGCCTGCCACACGGGGAGCGACTCCTTCTGCCTCGTCGCCAGCTGCCGGTCGATGAAGGTCACCACCCCGGCCTGCGCGGCGCCGGGGTCCTCGTCCGGCGGGACGATCCGGTCGCAGGCCGCGCCCAGCGTGGCCGCCTCCTCCTCGCTCAGCACCCGCCACCGGCTGGCCGGCCGGCCGCAGGCCGCGGCCGCGGCGGCCACGGCGCCCGTCTTCAGGAAACCGCGCCGATCGACGGCATAGGGATCGTCCATCGCTCCCTCCGAAGGTGGGCACGTTACGGCCGACGCCCGAAGGGCGCAATAGGCCCCTTACCCCATGGACCTCGCGGCTCAGCCCGCCTTCGGAAGCTGCTGGAAGAAGTCGTTGCCCTTGTCGTCGACCAGGATCACGGCCGGGAAGTCGACGACGTCGAGCCTGTAGACCGCCTCCATCCCCAGCTCCGGGAACTCGATCAGCTCGACCTTGCGGATGCACTCCTTCGCCAGCAGCGCGGCGGGGCCCCCGGCGGAGCCGAGGTAGAAGCCCCCGTGGCGCTGGCAGGCCTCGGCGACCTGGGCGCTGCGGTTGCCCTTGGCGATCATCACCAGCGAGCCGCCGTGCGACTGGAAGAGATCGACGTAGGAGTCCATGCGGCCGGCGGTGGTCGGCCCGAACGAGCCCGAGGGCAGCCCCGGCGGCGTCTTCGCCGGCCCGGCGTAGTAGACCGGGTGATCCTTGAAGTAGGCCGGCAGCCCCTCCCCGCGGTCGAGCCGCTCCTTGAGCTTCGCGTGGGCGATGTCGCGGGCGACCACGATGGGACCCGTCAATGTCAGCGCGGTCGCCACCGGGTGCTTCGAGAGCTGGGCCAGGATCTCGGGCATCGGCCGGTTGAGGTCTATGGAGACCCGGGGCCGGTCGCGGGTCGTCCGGTAGCGCTCCGGGATGAAGCGGCCGGGGTCGCGCTCGAGCTCCTCGACCCAGATTCCCTGGCGGTCGATCTTCGCGAGGACGTTGCGGTCCGCCGAGCAGGAGACACCCATGCCGATCGGGCAGGAGGCGCCGTGGCGCGGCAGGCGCACGACCCGGACGTCGAGCGCGAAGTACTTGCCCCCGAACTGGGCTCCGATCCCGGTCTTCTGCGCCGCCTCCAGCAGCGCCCGCTCCAGCTCGAGATCGCGGAACGCCTGTCCCTCGCGGTTTCCGGCGGTCGGCAGCCCGTCGAGCGCCTTCGCCGAGGCGAGCTTCACGGCCTTGAGGCAGGCCTCGGCCGAGGTGCCGCCGATCACGAAGGCGAGGTGGTACGGCGGGCAGGCGGCCGTGCCCAGCGTCCGCATCTTCTCGGAGAGGTACTTCACCAGGCTGGCCGGGTTGAGCAGCGCCTTCGTCTCCTGGAAGAGGTAGGTCTTGTTCGCGGAGCCGCCGCCCTTGGCGATCATCAGGAAGTGGTACTCCATGCCGTCGGTGGCGTAGAGGTCGACCTGCGCCGGCAGGTTGGTGCCCGAGTTCGCCTCCTCGTACATGGTGAGCGGCACGGTCTGCGAGTAGCGGAGGTTCTCCTTCGTGTACGTCTGGTGGACGCCGCGCGAGAGGTGCTCGGCGTCGCCGCCTCCGGTCCAGACCTGCTGCCCCTTCTTGCCGATGATGGTGGCGGTGCCGGTGTCCTGGCACATCGGCAGCACGAAGCCGGCCGCGACCTCCGCATTGCGCAGCAGCGCCAGGGCCACGGTGCGGTCGTTCTCGGAGGCCTCGGGATCCTCGAGGATCGCCGCCAGCTGCGCCAGGTGCTCAGGCCGGTAGAGGAACGAGACGTCGCGGAAGGCCTCGCGGGCCACGAGCGTGAGCGCCTCCGGGGCGACCTTCAGCACCTCCCGATCCTCGAAGCGGCCGACCGAGACCAGGTCGGCGCCCAGCCTGCGGTACGGGGTGTGGCTCTCGGCCGAGGGGAACGGATCGACGTAGCGGAACTCCGGCATGGCGCCTCCTGCAGGGTGCAAGCGTACTGCCGATCGCGGCGCGTCGGAGATCGCGACGGCAAGGTGTAGCATCGCGATGGCCTCGCACGAGCCTGCGCTCGAAGGAGATCGCTCATCCGGACGGCCCGCGCCGTCGACCACGTGATGATGGCGCTCGCCGTCGTCCTCGGCGGCGGGTCGATGGCGTATTTCGCCTGGGCCGGGCGCCCCCGGCTGCTCGACCTCGGCCTGTCCCCGCCTGCCGCCCTGGCCTGGAACGCGCTCCTCTCGGGCGTCTTCTTCGCGCAACACAGCGTGATGGTCCGGCGGCCGGTCCGGGCGCGCCTCGCCACCGTGATCCCCGCGCGCTACGACGGCGCCTTCTACGCGGTCACCTCGGGGCTGGCGCTCCTGCTCGTGGCCGGGGTGCTGCAGCCGGCCGGGCCGCCGCTGTTCGTCCTGCACGCCCTGCCACGGGCCCTGGTCATCGCCGCCGCGCTCCTGGCAGTGGCCACCTTCGCCTGGGCCATCGTCGTCCTGCGGACCTTCGACCCCTTCGGCCTGCGACCCATCCGGCGCCATCTTCGGGACGGTGACGCCTCGCCGTCCCGCTCGTCGGACGACGCCAGGGCGTTCGTGATCCGCGGCCCGTACCGCTGGGTCCGCCACCCGCTCTACTCCGCGATCATCGTCCTCCTGTGGGCCGACCCGTCGATGGCGCCCGCCCGCCTCGAGCTGGCCCTGCTGTGGACGGCGTGGATCGCCGTCGGCGCCCGGCTCGAGGAGCACGACCTCGTCGCCAACCTCGGCGACGCCTACCGCCGGTACCGCGAGCGCGTGCCCATGCTCATCCCGTGGAGACGATCCGCCGAGCGTTGACAGCCCCGGGACCGGGGCATAGCATCAGGGGCTCGTAGGTCCGCGCCCCGTGCGGCTCCGTGCCGGAGTGGTGGAATTGGCAGACACGCACGTTTGAGGGGCGTGTGGAGAAATCCGTGCGGGTTCGAATCCCGCCTCCGGCACCATCGTCGTGCGATCCGAACGCGCGACATCCCCGGGGCGAGTCCTCGTCCGGCCCCACGAGTTGGCGAACCGCGAATCATCGAAAGACTAATGCAAGGTCGTCCGTGCAGTCTCTGTCACCTGTCCGTGCCCGTTTTCTCTTGAAAGTGACGGATCGGGCGCGCATTCTGTGTGCCGCTCACCCCCAGCACAGCAAGCGCACAGGAGGAAACGATGCCTGAAAGGCCGTTCAAGCTCGGGTGGATCCCGGACCTTCCAGACCACCGGGACCTGATGTACTCGGCGTCCCGCGAGACCCTGCAGGCCCTGCCGCCCAGGGTCGACCTGCGCCCCCAGTTCCCGGGCCCGCCCTATGACCAGGGGCAGATCGGCAGCTGCACGGCGAACGCCATCGCCGGCGCCATCCAGTTCGAGCGCGCCAAGGCGAAGCAGCAGCCGCCGTTCACCCCGTCGCGGCTGTTCATCTACTACAACGAACGGGCCATGGAGCACACTCTCCCGCTCGACAACGGCGCGCAGATCCGTGACGGCATCAAGAGCGTCCACAAGACCGGGGTCTGCACCGAGGGCACCTGGCGCTACGACGACACCCCGGCCGATCCGGACACGCACCTCTTCCCGCAGGGATCGCCGCCGGTGACGAAGCCGTCTCCCCAGGCCTATGCCGAGGCCGCGAAGTACAAGGCGCTGTCCTACTTCCGCATCGCGAACAGCCTGCGGCAGATGAAGGGCTGCCTGGCCGACGGCTATCCCTTCGTGTTCGGCTTCAGCGTGTATTCGAGCCTGTGGGACAGCAGCGGCAATCCGGTGGTCGACCTGCCGATGCCCGCCCCCGCGGATGCTTCCGAGGGCGGCCACGCGGTGCTCGCCGTCGGATACGACGACGCGAAATCGCTGTTCATCATCCGCAACTCGTGGGGCCCGTCGGTGCAGGACGCAGGCTACTTCTACATGCCGTACGCCTACCTGACCGACGACGACCTCTCGAACGACTTCTGGACGATTCGCGCGATGACGGCTTGAGGCCTCGATCGACGCGACGGGGAGGGGGTGCTTCCTGCTGCATCGAGTCGACGACCGGGCGAACGGAGCGGCGCTGGAGATTCGGCTGAACGACGAGCTGGAGATCGAGCTCGGCGAGAACCCGACCACCGGCTACAGGTGGCAGCTCGAGGCCGGCGTCGACGATGTGGTCGCGCCCGCCGACTCACGCTACGTTCGCGAGGGCACGGGCGTGGGCGCCGGCGGCCGGCGGTTGCTGACGTTCCAGGCGGTGCGCCTCGGGAGCTCCACGCTGCGCTTGAAGAAGGTCCGCGGCCAGCAGGGTGCCGGCTCCGCGCCAGCCGACACCTTCCAGCTCGGCGTCCGCGTGTTGCCGCTGAGCTGACGCGGGTCGGCCCTGCCCCGCCGCGGTGCCGCGCGCGACCGGCGGCGCGCCGGCACGACGGCGGCCTCAGCCCTCCGTCGCGGTCAGCCCCAGCAGGACCAGGGGGACCGCCGTCCACTCGGCGGAGATGGCCGGCGCCAGCGCGAGAGCGCTGAGCGCGGCGAGGCTGGCCGCGGCGGCGGGCGTCAGCGCCGTGCGCAGGAGCCCCAGGGTGATCAGGGCGACGAGCACCGGCGCGAGCGCGCCCAGAGCGACCGCCGCAGCCGCGCCCTCGAGGCCACGGTAGGCGAGCAGGTCGAAGACCCCGAGGCCGACGCCAGGGGCTGCCGCCGGCCAGAGGTGGCGAAGGAACGCGGCTGGATCGAGGACGGCGACGGGCAGCACCAGGGCCGCGTAGACGGCGGCTGCTGTCACCAGCGCGCGGCCCGGCCCGTGACGCCGCGGGGTCTCGGGTTCGCCGGCGTACGACAGCCAGACGAGCGGCACGGCCGCGAAGACGGCACGGTGATCGAGGGCTGTCGCCAGGCCTGCGAGCGCGCCGGCGAGCAGCAGAGACCCGCGGCGCGCACAAGCCCAGGTGCCCGCGAGCGCCGCCACCGGCAGCACGGCCGGCGAGCCGAGGACGAGGCCGACGGCAACCGGAGGAGCCAGCGCCGCCGTCGCCACGACGACCTCGCGGGCTGGCGGCTGGAGTCGGAGGCCGATCGCCACCAGCACGGCGAGCGCCACCAGCGAGGCCGCGCGCAGGTCGCGGATGCCGAGCAGCCGGCCGAGAAGCGCCGCCTCCGCCGGCCCCGGCGGCAGCAGCGGGTGGTCCGGCTCCTGCTCGGCCGGCGGGTCGAGGCGGAAGCTGGAGGAGACCGCCTGGCGGCCGCGAGGCGTCGTCTCCGGTGGTGGGGTGTACGGGCTGCGGCCCGCAGCCAGGCGCCCCGCGTCGGCGGCCGCCTGCACCACGGCCGGGTCCTGGGCGCGGAAGAGCCCGGTGCGGTCCCCGAGGCCGACCAGCACCAGCGTGGGCACACCAACGACCGCGGCGACGGCCAGCACCAGCAGCCCGGCGCGGACGCGCCGCGGGACGTCGAGGACGGCACCGCAGAGGTAGGCGACGGCCAGGCCCGCAGCGACGGCGCTGAACAGCAGGCCGAGCGGGTCCCGCGTGAGCGGGGGGCCGGCCCGCGGGGACAGCGCGGCCACCAGCCCGCCGAGCCGGGACGGCAGGCCCGCGGCCACCGCCTGCTCCCATGCCGTGCGGAAGAGCGCGCCCTCGGCGACCTCGACGGCCACCGCCAGCAGCAGCAGCGGCGCGAGAGCCGTGTCGGCGGCGCGCCGGCAGGCGAGCACGCCCAGCGGCAGCAGGACCGCCGCCGCCATCAGGTAGTTCGGGTGCACCACCCGGGAGAAGTAGACCGAGGCGACGAGGGCGCCGCTGCCGGTGGCGAGCGCCCACTCGGCGCGTCCCGAGCGCAGCTGCGAGCGCAGGAGCAACAGCCCCAGCGGCACCAGCAGCACGTAGAAGACCGAGAACGGGAAGTAGTCGCGCAGGCTCGAGACGCGGCCGAAGTCGATCAGGAAGTTGGCGAAGCCGAAGCCGGGGGTGCCGCCGAGCGGGTAGTTGTCGCCGGGGAGCCCGACGTTGTAGGCGACGATGTCGCTCCAGAAAGCGCGAAGGTCGAGCGCGGCGACCGGCAGCACCACCACCAGGAACACGCCGGCCGCTGCCGCCAGCGGACCGACGAGGCGCCGCCAGGTCACCCTGGAAACGAGGTCCCGCCAGGAGCGTGCGCCGGAGAGGGCGAGGAGCAGGAACGGCGCGTACGGCCACGCCAGCTGCTTCGTGGCACAGGCCAGCCCCAGCAGGGCGGCGGCGGGCACCCGGCGGCCCCGCCGCGCCGTCAGGACGGCGCCCAGGATCATGGCCACGAACACCAGGTCGTTGGCGCCGAAGATCTGGTGCCAGTAGACGAGGGGGTTGAGGGCGGCGACACCGGCGGCGGTCAGCCGGGCCGGGGACCCGTGGGGCAGGCGGGAGGCGAGGAAGATCACGGCCCCGTAGAAGAGCAGCGTCACCAGGCGCGGATCGAAGAAGCCGAGGAGCCTCCGCGACAGCAGCTGGAAGGGCAGCATGACCGCGTGCGTGCCCGGGAGGTAGGCGTGGTGGTGCAGGATCGGGTTGCCGCCCCACTCGTCCCAGAAGCTGGACACGCGGGCCTGCTTCGCCAGGATGGTCCCCGAGTAGTCGGCGGCGTACGGGCTCCGGCCGGAGAGGATGCGGTCGATCGCCAGCGGGAGCTGAACGACGCCGCCGTCCTGCCCGTAGGGCCGGTCCGTGGCCGCGCCCATGGCCACGAGGGCGAGGCTGGGCAGCACCACCAGCGACAGCGCGGCCACCGCGACGATGGCGGACCGCCAGGCGGCGCGCGCTCCGAAGGCGGCGAGCGCGGCGTAGGCGAGCGCGAGCAGGACGGCGAGCCCGCCGAGCAGCAGGGCCAGCGGGTCGCGGTCGAGCGCTCCGGAGGCGGCCGGCAGCGCGGCGCCGAACGGGGCGAAGAGGCCGGCGAGGCGGGCGTCGTGCGCCAGGCGCCAGGCGAGGACGCGCGGGGGGTCGTGCAGCGCGAGGTCGCGCGCGACGAGGAGCAGCAGGCCGGGGACGATCGCTCCGTCAACGCCGAACCGGCGCCGCGGGCTCAGGTCTGCTTCCCCTCGTCCGGGTTCACCGGGATGCGCGCGCCACAGGAGCAGACGAGGCTGCGCACAGCCCACTCGATGCGGAGCAGGCGCCCGCAGGACATGCACCCCAGGTATCGCCCCGCCTCGAAGTGCGTGACCTTCTTCCCGCGGGGCGCGGGACGCTGGGGGGCGGCCGGTTTCATCCAGCGTCGGGTGAGCGCCATCGCGCGCAGCTTACGCTCCCCCTCCCCGCCCGGCAAGCGGCCCGCATCACGGGGCACGGGGTCCGGCCGCCCGGCTCACAGCTGCCGCAGTCGGGAGCCCCGGACGAGCAGGGCCGCGGCCGTCAGCAGGAGGAGGGCCGCGTACGCCGACATGACGGGGGGCGCCCCGGCCCTCCGGACGAGGGCACCCGCCACCAGGCTGCCGACCGGGCCACCGCCGCGGAAGGCGAGGCCGAAGATCGAGAGCACCCGGCCGCGCAGGGCGTCCGGCGCCATCTCCTGGACGAGGGAGTTGAGGGTGGAGAAAGCGGTGGTGAGGAAGAACCCCGAGCCCGCCAGCAGCAGCATCGACAGCCACTGCCAGCGGGACAGGGCCGCCGCCGTGGTGACCGCTCCGAACAGCACGAAGGCCTGCAGCATCAGCCGGCCCCGGCCCTCCACCTTGCCGCGCTGGGCGGTGCCGACTGCGCCCACGATGGCGCCGATGCCGAGGCTGGTGAGCAGCAGGCTGTAGCCGGAGGCCCCCGTCCTCAGCACGTCGCCCGCGATCACCGGCAGGAAGGTGATCATGGGGAAGGCGAGGAAGCTGGCGCTGAACGAGAACACGGTGGCCGCCCGGAGCACGGGGTCCCCGAAGGTGTGCCGCAGGCCGGCGTGCAGGCTGCGGCCCAGGCTCTCCGGCGCCGGCAGGGGCGGCGGCAGCTCGATCGTCCAGAGGGCGGCGATCACCCCGAGGAACGACAGCGCGTTCGCCGCGAAGCAGGCGCCCGCACCCATCTGGGCCAGCAGCACGCCCGCGATCACGGGACCGATGGCGCGGGAGAGGTTGAACTGCAGCGAGTTCAGGGCGACGGCGTTGGCGATGCGCTCCCGCGGCACCAGGGTGGTGATCACCGCCTGATAGGTGGGTGCCGACTGCGACTGCACCACGCCGGTGAAGAAGGCGATCGCCACGATCGCCACGATGCCGAGCCGGTCGACCGCGAAGAGCGTCCCCAGCAGCAGCGCCATGGCCATCTGGAAGAGCTGCGACGAGAGCAGGATCCACCGGCGGTCCACACGGTCGGCCGCCGCCCCGCCCACCAGCATCAGCGCCAGCAGCGGTGCCTCCTGCGAGAAGCTGCGCAGCCCCAGGTAGAAGGGGTCGCGCATGCGGACGTGGATCAGCCAGGACAGCGCCACGTCCTGGGTCCAGGTGCCGATGCTCGACAGGAAGGCCCCCGCCCACAGCAGGCGGAAGCTGCGGAAGGAGAACCCGGCCAGGAAGCCGGGCAGCACGGTCGGCGGCGGCTCTGGGGCGCTCATCGGCGGCTCTGGCGCTGGCTATACTCGGCCCGTGACCTTCGCCTGCCCCGGCTGCGACGCCCCCCTCGAGGGTCGGCCGGAGCGGCCGGCACGGCGCTGTCCCTCGTGCGGCGCGCTCCTCCGCAGCCGCCCCCTCGACGTCAGCGGGCCGCTGCCGGTGTACGAGCTCGAGGTGGTGGGCCGGCCGGAGACCCGGCGCCGGGTCGAGGTGGCGTGGGACGAGGACCAGCGGCGGAGGCTCTCGGCCTGGCTGGCCTGGTCGTCGCTGCTGACGGTCCTGCTGGTGGTCGTCCTCTACGCCCTCGCCCGGCTGGTCCGCTAGGCCTTCTTGGCGGCCTTCTTGGCCGCGGCGATCGCCTCCCGCTTGCGCCCCTTCCTGGCCTTCTCCTTGCGGTGGCGGCGGCGGCGGATCTCCTTGTGCCTCTCGATCATCAGCCCTTCCTCTCCTCGACGGCCTCGGCCTGCTGGCCGGCGGCCTCTCTTTCCCTCTTCGACTCGGCGACGCGCGCGCGGATGATGCGCAGGTAGGCGCGCGGGATCTTCTGCATGTGCGCGAGCAGCTGGCCCAGGTCGCGCCGCGCTGCGCCGGCGGCGCCGCTGTCGCCCCACAGCAGGTTCACCACCCGGCCCCGGACCGCGATCGGGAAGAGGGCCGCGGTGGTGCCCGGCTTCTTGCCGATGGAGGCGAGGAACTCCAGGTTCGCCTCCTCGGGACCCGGCCGGCCCACGAACATCGAGCGGTTGCGGGTGACCGTCTGAAAAACCGACGGCTGGTCGAGCGCGATGCGCAGGGCGGCGGCCCGCTCGCGGTTCATGGACTCGCCAGCGCCGTCCCAGCCCATCACCCAGGGCTCGCGGACGATGAAGAAGATCACCCGGCGGAAGTAGCAGCGGCCCAGCGTCAGGGCGGCCTCCACCACCTGGTCGCGGGTGCAGGCCGCGTCCAGGGCGGCGACCGCGCTCTCGGGGTCGCGCGGCTCCGGCGGAGGCGGCGGCTCGGCCGGGCCGCGCAGGTCGGTGTAGCGCCAGCGCTCGTCGATGTCGTAGTGGTCGTGCAGCAGCTGGACCATGCGGAACTCGGCCACCACCAGCGGGCGCACGATGAAGCCGAGCGAGTAGCCGATGTGGGCGACCGCCGCGTGGTCGCCGGGGTTGACCATGGCCAGCCACAGGGTCTTGCCCCGGGCCCGGCAGGGGAACACCTTGAAGCGGTGCACCAGCTTCCTCGGTACCAGCGCCAGCGCCTCGGGCTGCAGGTTGCCGAGGTCGGCCGCCGGCACGCCGTGCGCGCGGGCCAGCGCGTCCACCAGGCGCTCCTCGGTGATGAACCCGAGCTCGTGCAGGCTGGTGCCCAGCCGGCCGCCGTAGAGCACCTGGTGCTGGATCGCCTCCTGCAGCTGTCTCTCGGTGATCACCCCGCGGTCGCGCAGGATGCGTCCCAGTATCGGCAGCGGGCCCTCCCGTGGGCCGCTATTCTAGCAGGGCGCGCCGCCGGGCACCGGCAGCCGGCCCGGCAACGGCGAGCCGGTGTGTCAGGCCGGCCGGCTGCGGAACAGGCACCGTGCCCGGGCGAACAGCAGCTCGTCGCCGTCGCTGAGCTCCTGCTCGCGCCTGATCCGCTGCCCGTTCACCCGGGTGAAGTTGGTGGAGTCGAGGTCCCGCACGGTCCACACGCCGTCCCGGCGCTCGAGCCGGGCATGCCGGCGCGAGACGAGGGGCTCGTCGATGCGGATGGCCACGCCCTCGTCGCGGCCCACCTCGAGCACGTCCTCGTCGAGCGGGAACTCGACCTCGTCGCCTTCGCCGCGCCTCCACACGAGCTGTGCGGTCACGGGCCCGCCCGCCGCGAGGCGAGCGGCGCGATCATCGGGCCGTCGTTGTCGGTGAGCGTCGCGTCCTTCGCCTCCGCCGCCGCTTTGTACGCCTCGACCGCCTGCGGTTTGTAGCCCAGCTTCTCCAGCGCCAGCCCCAGGTAGTAGAGGGCGGTGCCGCGCGAGAGGCCGGGGCGCGCGGGCAGCTCGGCCTTGGCCTTCTGCAGGTAGTCGTGGGCGCCGGCGTAGTCCGAGAAGTGCATCGCGCACAGCGCCAGGTTGAGCCAGGCGTAGGCGGAGCGCTCGCTTCCCGGGTAGCCCTCGACCACCGAGCGCTCGTCCATCATCACCTTGTTGTAGACGAGCTGGGGGTCGTACAGCGGGATCTCGCGCGCGGTCTCGCCGAGCGTCAGCTCGACGGCGTGCGGTGCCGCCCCCGGCGCGCCGCCGCGCACCTGCAGCGCCAGCTTGTCGCCCGGCTTCTTGGCGGCCACCGCCGCCAGCAGGTCCGCGGTCTGCTTCGACGGGTGCCCGTCCACGGCCGTCACCAGGTCCCCCGGCTGCAGCCCGCCCTGCGCCGCCGGGCTGCCGGGCACCACCCGCAGGACCGGGACGCCGTCGAACAGCATGGTGTCCACGGTGACCAGGCCGCTCCAGGGCCGGCGGTTGGCGAAGCGGCCGTCGAGCCGCGAGACCACCCCCCCGTACGATGCGCTCTCGGCGAAGGCCACGTCGACGGCCTCGGCGGTGGTGTTCCCGGCGGCCAGCAGGTACAGACGCGCGGTACGCTGTAGTCGCTCCTCCGGCAGCACCGCCAGCAGGAAGCCCTGCACCTCGAGGGCCGTCGCCAGGCGCTCGGTGACCTTGCGCACCAGGTCGGGGTCGCTGCCGCTGCCCGGCAGGAGTGCCGCTCGCGTCGCCTTCTCCTGCTCCAGGATGCGGTCGACGGCCTCGCGGGGCGCGGCGATCAGGTTGAGCGAGGCCAGCCTCGACAGGTTCTCCAGGATCTTCTCGGTGGCGTCGGCCAGGTGACGCTGGCCGGCGGCGCTCGCCGCCTCCACCCCGAGGAAGGCCAGGGTGGGACGGATCGGGCAGTCGATGCTCACCGACTCGTCCTTGGCCAGCACCAGGTCCTTGATGAACTTGCCCGCAGCGTTCTTCACCTCGACGTGGACGCGGCCGGCGCAGATGCCGTCGATCTGCGCCGGGGTTATGCCCCGGGCCTCGCCGTTCAGGAAGATGCGCGCTCCCGGCGGGTCCGAGGCCAGCCGCAGCGACGCCAGCGAGGGCTCCATCTTCACGGGATCGGCGTCGTAGTCCTGCGGCTGCGAGGCGTCCAGCGTCCGCTTCACCGTCTCGTAGCACTTGCGGCGGAACTCGATGGCGTGGTTGCCCACCGAGACGTTCGCCACCTCGGTGCGGGCCGAGGCCTTCGCCGGGTCGAGGCCGCGGGCCCGCGCGGCCTCCTGCAAGTCGGTCGCCAGGTTGCCGGCGGTGGTCGTCCGCAGCTCGCCGTCCACCCACACTTCCACCCCTGCCGGGTCGGTGACGAAGAAGAGGCTGGCCAGCACGCGCGTGAGGTCTACCTGCAGCGTCTCGGTCGAGCGGGCGGGGATGCTCACCGACCGCGTCTCGTTCTGGTAGCCGGGGCGGGTGATCTCCACCGAGTAGTCCCCCGCCAGCACCTCCAGCGGGAAGAAATCGGTGAGCCCGAGGTCGGTGCGAGCGCCACCCGGGCCCACCAGCGTCACCCGGGCCCCGGCCGGCTTCGAGGACACGGCCAGGTAGCCGACCAGCGCCCGCTTCACGCTGTTGAACAGCTCCACCACCTTCGGCGAGACGCGCTCCTTCGACAGCACGTAGTCGGGCTTGAGCTGCACCAGCTGGCGGAAGTTCTCGGAGGCCTTCTCGGAGAGGCCGATGCCGTAGTAGGCGCGTCCGCGGTACTCGAGGGCCTGGGCCAGGATGTCCCGCCCCCGCGGCGGCAGCGCCTTCGCGCCGATCGCGTCGAGCTTGCCCACCACCTCGTCGAAGTCGACGATCGAGCGGCTCTGCTGGGGCCCGTCGAACTCCACGACCGCGCGCGCCAGCGCCTCCTGCGCAGCCTGCACCTCACGCTGGACGGCCTCCGGCACCTCGGGCGCCTGGGCGTCCTGGGCGCGGACCCCCGCAGCGGGAAGCAAGAGGGCGAGCGCGAGCGCCGGCCGCAGCGGCAGCCGGCGGGCCAGTGACCGGGTGGATTCGCGGGACAAGGGGCCTCCGTTAGCGGAACCGCAACACGCGCTCGGCGCGGTCGTCGTAGACGAGCACCGCGCCGGCGGGATCGAGGGTGACGGCGCGCGCACGGCGCAGATCGGGAGAGGCGATGGTGGCGAGCAGCCGACCCTGAGGGTCGAACACCACGACCCCGAGCTCTTCGTCCGCCACGTAGACGTTGCGGAAGGGGTCCACCGCCAGGTCGACGGGTTTCTTCAGGCCGGCCGGCCCCAGCGCGCGCAGCGCCCTGCCGCCCTCGTCCCAGACGCGGACGGTCCTGTCCTCGCGGTCCAGGGTCAGGATGCCGCCCTCGGCGTCGACCACGATGCGCGTCACCTTGCGCCGCGCGGTGTCGTTCGCCGGGAAGGTGCCCAGGTGCTCGCCCTTGGCGTTGAAGCGCAGGATCTTCTCGCGCTCCTCGTCGGAGACGAGCGCCGTGCCATCGCGCAGCACCGCCGCCGCCAGGATGTGGTTGACAGGCCTGGGCTGGGCCCCCGGCTTCTCGGGGGGCAGGTTGAAGCCGCGCACGTCCTTGAGGCCGACGCGCACGGCGGTGGCCGCGGCCAGCACCAGCTCGCCCCGGGGCCCGATCGACAGGGCCCGCGGCTCCTCGGCCGGCACGCTGGCGACGATGCGCGCGCCGTCGACGTTGACCACGCTCCTCGTCTTGGCGGAGGCGATCCACAGGCCGCTGCCGGGGGCGCTCGCCAGCGCCCTCACGTCCTTCAGCACGTCGCCGACACCGGCGGCGAAGCCCGCGTCGGCGGCGAAGACGGGCCGGGCGCCGCCGTACAGCCGGTAGAGCGCGGTGATCCGCTCGAGAGCCGGCTGCGCCCACTCGCTCTGGGGGTAGTGGTTGCGGACCTGCTGGAACTCCTCCATCGCCTGCCGCGGCTGGCCGGAGAGGGCGAGCGCGCGGCCGAGCTCGAACTGCGCCGCCGGGGCCGCGTCGCTGGCGGGGTACTCGAGGGAGACCCGGCGGTTGAGGTCCGCGGCCTCGGCGTAGCGCCCGGCGCGGCGCAGCCCGCTGGCCGAGGCCTGCAACGCGCGCGGCACCCAGGGGCTGCGCGGGTAGAGGGTCTCCACGCGGGCGAACTGCGCCAGCGCATCGTCGATCTCGGCCGGCGTGGCGGCGCGACCCAGGGTCAGCAGCCCGAGGTAGTAGTAGGCGCCGGGGGCGGCATCGCTGCGGGCGTGCTCCTTGGCGACGGCCTCGAAGGAGGCTCGCGCCTTCTCCAGGTCGCCGTCCACCTCCATGCGGTAGCGGCCGATCTCCAGCAGGGCCTGGCCGACCGCCTCGGTGCCGGGGAAGCTGCTGACCACGATGCCGAAGTTGTCGAGCGCCTGCTTCAGCTTGCCCTGGGCGCGATAGGTGCGGCCGTCCTCGAGCAGCCTGCGGGCCTGCTGCTCCGAGGTCTCCTGGGAGCGGGCGAGGGTGGGGACGAGCAGCAACGGGACGAGCACGAACGCGATGCGTCGCACGGCTACTCCTTTTCCTTGCGGCCGAAGACGAACGTGGGGGCGCCCGCCTGGACGTCGCCCGGCTGCTCGCTGCGCCGGCCGTCCGGCCAGCGGAAGCCGATGGTGTGGTGGCCGACCGCCGCCGGCCGGTCGAGGATCGGCGGGTAGTCGACGAAGGCCCCGTCGACGAAGACCTCGCAGTTGTCCGGGCTGGCGCGGACGTTCAAGCGGCCGAGCGCAGGCGCCTCGACGGTCACCTCGCCGCCCGAAGGCACGTCCACGGTGGCCTCGGTGTGCAGGAACACGGCGGGTGCGGCCATCGTCAGCACCTGCCGGCCGCCCGGCACGCTGACGCGCGGCGAGAGCGTGCCCCGCGCCAGCGGCTTGCCGTGCCAGAGCACGTCGAGCGGGTAGCTCGAGCTGACCGAGACCGTGCCCGGCGGCGCCAGCTTCTGCAGGGGCAGGTCGAGCTGGGCGCGGGTGTCGCCGGCGTCGATCCGGACCTCCTGCGCCAGGTAGCCGTCGAGCGAGGCCACCAGCCGGTGCTCGCGGCCGGCGTCGAGCGCGAGCTCGAGCGGCGTGGTGCCGGCGACTCGCTCGCCGTCCACGGTCACGCTGGCCCCCGGTGGATCGGTCCGCAGCCTCAGCATCGGCTGGCTCGCCTCCAGCGTCACCGAGACGCCCTCGCCCGGCGGGAGCGGCAGCGCGACGGCTCGGGTCTCGTCGCGGTGGCCGGCCTTGCGGAACGTGAGCACCACCTGCCGGGGGATCGGCGGGGCCAGCAGCAGCTCGCCGTTGGTGACGACTCCGGAGTCGCGCCCGTCCACCAGCACCGACGCGCCGACGGGCTGCGAGCGGACGGACAGCCGCACCGGCGCCGCCGGCCGCGGGGAGCGCAGGAGCACCAGCGCCGAGCCCGCCACCAGCGCTGCTGCCGCCGCCACCGCCCACAGCCAGGCACGCCGAGAGACGCCCCGCTGCGCCCGTGCGCCGGCTGGTCGGGACCCGCCGAGCATCACCGTCGGCTGCAGCTCGGTCTCGGGATCGAGGCGGGTGGCCGTCGGCTGGAAGGTCGCCTCCAGCTCTGGATAGCCCTGGGGCTCCGCGGCCTTCGGCTGCAGGCGGTTCGTCTGCTCGCGGATGGCGGCGCGCAGCGCGCGCCGGGCCTCCAGGAACTCCGGGTGGGCCTCGCAGATCTCCCGCAGCCGCGCGATGGCGGCCTCAACGCTGCCCTGGCGCAGCCGGGCGCGCGCCTCCGCCAGCGCTTCCAGGGCCGGGGCGGGCGGGGTGCCGGCCTGGCGCTGGATCTCGTCCACCAGCGCCTGCAGCTCGTCGCCCAGCGCCGCTGCGGTGGGATGGCGCGCCTCGCGGTCCTTGGCCAGCGCCCGCCCCACCGCCGCGCACACCCGGGACCCCACCTCGCCGAGCGCCTCGGGCTGCAGTGGCGGGGGCGGCTCGTTGACGATCTTGTAGAGGACCTGGGTGGCACCCTCGCCCCGGAAGGGGCGCTCGCCGGTGAGCAGCTCGTAGAGGATGACGCCGACCGAGAAGACGTCGCTGCGCCCGTCGAGCGGCCGGCCGCGGACCTGCTCGGGGCTCATGTAGTGGACGGTGCCCACCATCATGCCGGTCTTGGTCAGGTGGGTGCCGCCGAGCTTGGCGATGCCGAAGTCCATGATCTTGACGGTGCCGTCGTCGAGCAGGCGGATGTTGCTGGGCTTGATGTCGCGGTGGACGATGCCGTGCTCGTGGGCGAAAGCCAGCCCGCGGCAGACCTGGGCCATCACCTCCAGCTTCTCGCTCAGCGACAGAGGCTCGCCGCCGCGCAGCACCGCCTCGAGGTCGGAGCCGGGCAGCATCTCCATGGCTATGTAGTGGACGCCGCGGTCCTCGCCCAGCTCGTAGACGATCACGATGTTCGGGTGCTGCAGCTTCGCCGCCGCCTTCGCCTCGATCTCGAACCGCTGCAGGCTGTCGGCGTCCGAGCTGCACTCCGGGTTCAGGGTCTTGACCGCCACCTCGCGCTCGAGCGCTTCGTCCAGGCCGCGATAGACCATGCCCATGCCGCCCTTGCCGATGCGGCCGGTCACCCGGTACCTGCCGATGCGCAGGCTGCGCGTCTCCGCCGCCGGCTCCGGCACCGGTCTCACTCCTCGAACCCCAGCAGGATCACGGTGATGTTGTCCTCGCCGCCGCGCGCGTTCGCGGCATCCACCAGCGCCCGGGCCGCCCCCGGCAGGTCGCCCTCCGCCGCCCCCAGGATGTGCGCGATCTCGCCGTCGTCGACCATGGTGGTGAGACCGTCCGAGCACAGCAGCAGAAGCTCGCCCGGCCTGACCCGCCGCGACTGCAGATCGACCAGCAGGTCGGCGCGGCCGCCCAGGGCGCGGGTGACCACGTTGCGCAGGGGGTGGCTGCGCGCCTGCTCGGCGGAGATGACCCCGTGCTGCAGCTGCTCGTTGACCCAGGAGTGGTCGCTGGTCAGCTGCTGGAGCTGGCCGCCGCTCCAGAGGTAGATGCGGCTGTCGCCGACATGCGCGAGGTTGGCGGTGTCCTCGTCGAACAGCACCGCGGCGACGGTGGTCGCCATCCCCTCGTAGTCCGCCCGCTGGCGGGTCGCCTCCAGCACCCGGTGGTTGGCGTGGCGGATGGCAGTCTTCAGCCGGTTGCCGTCGTAGGAGAGCGAGTCGTCGAGGCCGAAGGGCCAGGTGATCTCCTCGCCGCCACCGGTCAGGGTGACGAACTCCTCGATCGCCTCCACCGCCACCCGGGAGGCCACCTCCCCCGCGGCGTGGCCGCCCATGCCGTCCGCCACCACGAACAGCTTCTGCTGGAAGTTGGCGACCAGGGCGTCCTCGTTGCCCTTCCGCTTGCGGCCGACGTCGCTGCGCGTCTCGCACCGGATCTTCATGCTGGCCCTGGTCAGGAGAGACCGAGCTCGGCGACGAGTCGCTGCACGCGCGGGTCGTGCGGGGCCAGCCGCTGCGCCGTCTCCAGCGCCTTCTGGGCGCGCAGGCGCAGGCCCTGGCCGGCGAGCACCGCCGCCAGCTCGGCGAAGACTCGCGCGCTGCCGGGATCGAGCTGGGCTGCCTTCTCCAGCGCCTGCACCGCCTCCCGCGCGGAGTGCGGCAGCCGCGCCAGCGCCCCCCCCAGGGCCGCGTGGTGCACCGCCACCTCCGGCGCGTGGTGGACCGCCGCGCGCAACAGCGTCACCGCCTCCTCGATCCGCCCCTGCTCCAGCAGCGGAAGGGCGCGCGAGTAGGCGTCCCTGGCCAGCGCGGCCGGCCCCTGGGGCTGCGGGCGCGCCAGCGCCTCGTCGTACTCCTGCCGGCTGCGGGGATTCACCAGCGTATTGAACGCGGTGGTGATCTCCTGGAACTCGGTCTCCGCCCGTCGCTTCTCGGCCGGGTCGGTGAAGCGGTCGGGGTGCCGGTCGCGCGCCAGCCGCAGGTAGGCCTGGCGGATCTCCGCGGCGGAGGCCGCCGGACCGACGCCGAGCCGCCCGTAGAAGTCGGCCATCGCGCTACTTCGATCCCCTCACGAACTTCTGGGCCTGCTTGCGCACCGGCTCGGCGACGTTGCGATCGATCGCCACGCCCTTGATGTCCCGCGGGTTGAGGTGCGGCACCAGGTTGAGGGCGATGCCGATCGGGGTGCGCGGGTTGCGCACCAGGTTGTTGACCACCGCGTAGCGCCTGGTCCACTCGCGGTGCTGGCCGATCTTGCGCAGGATCTCGTCCGAGACATTCCTCATCGCGGCGAAGGACTCGATCTCCGGCTCGGTGAGGCTGGGGCTGCCGATCACCGCCGCGGCCACCAGTCGGTTGGGGTCGCGGATCAGGATCGCCCGGTCCATGCGCGAGCCCTTGATCGCCCGCTGCAGCTTCTGGAAGGTGTTCAGGGTGTAGATCTCCTGGACCGTGCTGACCTTCTCCGGCTCCAGCTGCTCCTCGGCGCTGAGATAGCGGGCCACCGCCTCGCTCTCGCTCAGCGGCGACTCCTCCTCGGCGGGCGCGGGCTCGGCCGGCGCCTCCTCCGGCGCCGGCGCAGGAGCGACCGCAACCGGCGCGGCCGGGCCGGCCGCAGCCGGGGCGGGCTGGGGGGCGCCGATGTGGAACGACTCGCGCAGCTCGCGCAGCCTCCGGCGCTGGTCGTTGCTCAGCGAGGTGTTGCTCTCCAGCGCCACCAGCAGCGAGTGGCGCCGCAGCAGGCGGGTCTGGTTGATGACCACCAGCTCGGCCAGGTTCTCGGACAGCGAGGGCGCCACCGCCTCGACGGTCTCGTCGGGCAGCGAGGTGTTCTGCAGAACGCTCTCTCGCAGCTCGCGCTCGGGACGTTGGGTGAGCGCCCAGGAGAGCACGGCCGGCGGCGTGTCGCGACTCTTCAGCACCGGCAGGAGCTCCGCCGCCGCGAACCCCGCGAGCGAGCTGTCGGCCGCCTGGCGGACCTCGGCGTCGGCGTCGCCGAGCAGGTCCGTCCACAGCTCCAGCAGGTCCTCAGGCTTGAGCGGCAGCAGCCCCTGGGCAGCGAAGAGGCGCAGGTCGCGGGCGACGCCGCCGCGCCGAAACTGCTCGACCAGGGGGTTGGTGACGCGGGCCTCGGCCATCTGCGGCTAGCCGCTGCGACCGTCGGCGGCGACGCGCTCCTGGTCCACCAGTGACGGCAGGCTCTCCGGCGTGATCACGATGTTCCTCTTCACCTCGCCGCTGTGTCCCAGCGGCAGGGCGGGCCGGCCGTTCAGGCGCACCTGCAGCGCGCCCGCGTTGCCCACCGAGAGCACGATGCGCCCGCGCGCCTCGAGTGTCTGCGACTCGCCCCCCGCCAGCACCCGGTTGAGCACGGTGGTGCCGTCCGCACGCACCTCCACCCAGCACTCCTCCTCGGCGGTGATCGAGAGCACCAGCCGGTCCTGCGCCGGCGCGGCCGCGCTCGCAGGCAGGGACGTCGCCGCGGGGAGCACGCGGTCGGTCGGCAGCACCGCGGGAGCCGCCGGCACCGGCGTGGGGGAGGGCATCGCCCGGGTCGCGCGGCGCCCGTCGGTCGAGGAACGGTGGAGCAGGAACGCGACCGCCACCACCGCCACCACCCCGAGGAACACCTGCCCGGCGGTCACGCTCACGCGCGGCAGCGCGAGGGCCGGCGCCGGCCTGCGCTCCACCGCGGGCGCGGTGTGCTCGGCGAGGAACTCGGCGGCCAGCCGGTCCGCGTCGAGGCCGAGGAACGAGGCATATTGCCGTACGAACGCGCGCGGGAACAGTCCTCCCGGCAGGACGTCGACGCGGTCCTCCTCGAGGGCCTGCAGGAAGCGGACGCTGATCTTCGTGCCCTCGGCGATCTCGCGCAGGCTGACGCCGCGCATCTCGCGCTGTTGCCGCAGTTTCTCGCCGAAGGACGCCATCGCTTCCGCCTCGCGCACGCGGCCACGAGCCGCAGCGGGCCGGGATTTTAGTCCCGACGACTCACCATGTCAACATGCATCTCGTTGAGCCACCGTGGATTGCACCATACGCTGCTCGCGCGGAGCCTCCGCTGTACCACATCAACCGACGGCCACTGGCGAACAGAGTATGGTGTGCGGAGACGTCACTGGCGGTCGCCACGGAGCACGCGCAGCGCCGCCAGCCGCACCACCGGCAGCAGCGAGCGGTCGCCCGAGACGCGGCCGAGGTCGCGAGGGACGAGGCCGCTGATGCGATGCAGCGCGAGCGACAGCGGCGTCCGCGGCTGCAGCACCAGGGCCAGCCGCACGGCGTAGCTCTCGCGCCAGCGCGGCGAGGCGGCGGCGCACTCGACGAGCGCGCGGGAGACGCTGGCGGAGCGCAGCGCCAGCACGAGGTCCTCCTCGCGCAGGCGGGGATTCTCCAGAGCCGCCGCCACCACCCGTGGCTCGGCCGACTCCAGCAGCAGCGGCAGCACGGCCGGGGTGGCGAGGCGGGCGAGCGTCATCCGGTCGCCGAGCCTCATCTCGGTGAGCCCGTCGCGGAGCAGCGACTCTGCGCGGGCGCGCACGGAAGCGGTCACCCGCATGGTGGCGGCCACCTCGGCCAGGTCGCGCCAGTGCAGCGTCGACACCAGCCGCAGCGCCAGCGCGGCACCGGCCCGGGGGTGCAGCACCACCCGAGCCAGCACCCGCGGCCGCTCGCACCAGGGCGGGACGGCCGCCACCTCCTCCAGCAGCGCCAGCGGCACCGCCCGGCGCAGCAGCGCCACCAGCGGCCGCTCGTCGTGCACCGTGGCCAGCACCGCGCGGGCCTGGGCGCGGTTCTCGCCGGCGCGCAGGGCCGCCTGGAACAGCGCGTCGACGGCCGCGGCCTCCCTCTCCTCCGTGCGCTTCGCCGCCGCCGGCTCAGCCACGGGGAGAGAACAGGCGGCGGTGCAGGTCCGAGGCGGCGACCGCCAGGTTCACCAGCCCGAGGCCGCTGACGGCACCGCGGGCGAAGCCGGTCAGCAGCACGCCGCGCAGGGCCGGCCAGGACTGCAGCAGCCAGTTGCCGTCCCACAGCGCGGTCCAGGGTGCAACCACCAGCACCACGCCCACCAGCAGCGAGCTCATGATCGACAGCACCGCGCCCAATGCAGTCGAGGTCAGCCTCGTCGGCCGAGACGGCGCACCTTGTCGGCGACGTCGCGGAACTTGGCGTTCTGCCCGTACAGCTCGGTGTACAGCGCCAGCGCGTGCTCGGTGTCGCCGTCCTGCTCGAGCGCGTTCGCGAGGTCGTAGCGCAGGCCCTGGTACTCCTCCTCGCTGCGGCCCGGAGCCTGCAGCCCCTTCTCGAACCACTTGACGGCCAGCTTCGGCATGCCCTTCTCGAGGAAGCAGATGCCCAGCATGCTCGAGCACTCGAGCAGGCGCGACTCGTCCTTGGCGGCGAGCTGGAACTCGGCGATCGCCTCGTCCACCAGCCCCATCTCCTTGTAGGCGATACCGAGGTTGTAGCGCGTCTCGTAGTCTTCCTTGCCCAGCTGCTTCTCGACGCCCTTCTGGAACTCGCGGAAGATGTCGGCCAGCGAGGTGTCCTCGAACGCGGTGCCGCCCGCCGCCTCGTCGGGCGCGAGCGCGGGCTTCGCCCCGAACAGGTCGCCGAGCTCGGCCGAGAGGTCGAAGCCGCCCGCCTCTGCGGTCGAGGGCGGGCTCTCCTGGCTGGGCGGCTGCGGCTTCGCCGCTGCGGGGCGGGCGGCCTTCGCCGCCGGCCTGGAGGCGGGCGGCAGCTTGGCGACAGGCACCGGCTGGGTGACCGGTGCCGGCCTGGCCGGCTCCTCGCCGAAGAGGAACCCGGGCTCGAGCTGCAGCGGCTCCTCCGGCGCGCCGCTCTCGACGAGCGCGAACCCGCTGTCGGCTCGTCCCCCGGCGCCCAGCTCCAGGCCCATCTCCACGGCGCGACGCTGCAGCGCGGGGTGCGCCGGGAAGCGGAGCGCCACCTCCGCCAGCACGCGCCGCGCGTCCTCGACGAAGCCCATCGAGACGTAGGAATCGGCCTCGTCGAGGGCACGGCGCAGCTCGCCAGGCACCTCGCCTACCGGGCTGCCCGTCACGTTGGGCTGGGCGACCAGCGGCGCCGGCAACGGCAGGGCGGCGTCCGAAGCCGGCCGGGGCGCGCCTGCCCTGGCCGCCCGCGCCGGCTCCTGCCGTTGCGGGGCCACCGGGGGGGCGCCCGCATCGTCGTCGTCGATGAACTGGCCGCCGATCTCGCCCACGGGAGAGATCTCGCCCTCGTCGAAGGCGCCGACCTTCGCCTCGGGCTCGATCGTCAGCGAGCCCAGGTCGAAGTCGAGCTCCGGCTCCGGCGGAGGCGCCCCCGTCCCACCGCCGACCGCCGGCCCCTCCGCCGCCTCCTCGACGTCGATCTGCACGCCGAGGTCCGGGGCGGCGGGCGCCAGATGGGCGGCGGTGGCCGGCGACGGCGCCACGGGAGCCGGGGCCGCCGCGGAAGCTCGGGCGGGCGCGGCAGCCGACCGGGAGGGCGCCTCGACGGCAGGCGCAGCCTTTGGCAGTCGTGCCGCCTCCACGTTCGCCGGCTCAGGGCCGCCGCCCCCCGCCTCCGCCTCGGCGCGGGCCGCGGCGTCGCGGTCTCCCTTGAGCCGGTAGACCTGGGCGAGGGTGCGCAGGCGCTGGGCGGCGGCTTCCACCTCTCCCTTGTCCCGGTGCAGCTCCACCAGCTCCTGCAGCGCCTCGGTGTCGTCGGGGAAGCGCGAGAGCACGGCCTCGAACTGGTCGCGAGCCTTCTCGGTGAGGCCGTACTTGCGGAAGACGCGTCCCTCGGCCAGGTGCTCGCTGACGAACTCCTGGTCGTCGCCCGACAGTGGCCCGCTCAGCTCGATGGCGGCCGGGGAGCGCGCCGGCGAAATGGCCATGGGCGGGGCGGGCGCGGCGCGCGGCGTCGCCGCCGACGCCGGAGCCTCGAGGTCCACCTCGAAGCCGGCGGGCGCGTTCTGCTGCTCGCGCAGCCACTTCAGCTTGCTCCGGTGCTGCTCGTTCGACGGCTCGAGCTGCACCAGCAGCTCCACCACCGAGGCCGCCTGCTCCATGTCGCCGGCGCTGATGTAGGCGTCGACCATCTGCTGGTAGGTCTGGGCCACCAGCGCGTCGTTCTTCGTCAGCCGGTACAGCTCGACCAGCTTGGCCAGCGTGGCCACATGGGTGGACTTGCGCTGCACGATCTGCTGCAGCAGCGAGGCTGCCCGCTCCACCTGCCGCTTCTGCACCAGGCGGTCGACGGCCGGCAGCGCCTCGGCGTGGGCCTCGTCGAAGCGCCCTTCGGCCAGGTAGACCTGGACGAGCTGCTGCCGGGCGTCGTCGTCGCCGGGGTCGCGCTCGAGCAGCGACTGCAGCACGGCCCGGGCCTCGTCGGCACGCCGCGCCCCCAGGCTGGCCTCGGCCAGCCGCAGCGCCAGCTCACGGTCGTCCGGCGCCACCTTGCGCGCCTCGCGCAGCAGGTCGGCGGCCCGGGTGTAGTCCTTCTGCGCCAGGTGGACGCGGGCGGCGGCGGCCAGCAGCCGCGGGCGCCGCTGCCCGCCGCGCAGCGCCTTGTCCAGCAGCTGCAGCGCCTCCGCCAGCAGGCCCTTCTTGACCAGCTCCTCGGCGATGGTGACGTACTCGCCGGCCGCACGGTCGGGGTCCCCCTCGCGCGCGTACAGCTCGGCCAGGCGGATGCGGACCTTCAGGTCGCCCGGGTCCACGTCCGCCATGCGGCGGAGCACCTCGCCGGCCTCCCGCAGCTTGTTGCGCTTGACGAACTCGTCGTAGACGTAGCCGAAAGTCTGGCGCGCCTCCGCCACCAGGCCCTGCTTCTGGTACAGCTCGCCGAGCGCCACGTGCCCGTCGAGCATGGCCGGCTCGTTGCGCAGCACCTTCTTCCAGACCGCGATCGCCTTGAGGTAGAAGCCGTCGTCGGCGAAGTAGCGGGCGACCTTGACGTACTGCTCGTTGGCGGCCTTGGGGTTGTTGAGCTTCGCGTACAGGTCGCCGATGCGGTTGACGGTGTTCCAGTCGCGGGGGTTGTCCGCCACCACCTGCTTCAGCGCGTCGATCGCCTTGTCCAGGCGGTTCGCGCGCTCGGCCGCGTCGGCTTCCTGTCTCAGCTTGACCGGGTTGACTTTCGCCACTGGCCGCGCGTCCTCAGCTGAACAACCAGGCCTGGGTGCCGTTGAACGACCGCCGGTGGATGGGGCTGGGACCCAGCCGGCGCAGAGCGTCGCGGTGGTCCTGGCAGGCGTAGCCCATGTTGCGGGCCAGCCCGTAGCCGGGGTGGCGGGCGTCCAGCTCGATCATCAGCGCGTCGCGGGTGACCTTGGCCACGATGGAGGCGGCGGCGATCGACACCGACAGCGCGTCGCCCTTGACGATGGCGCGCTGCTCGACGTCCAGGCCGGGGATGGTGAGGGCGTCCACCAGCACCAGGTCCGGGCGCACGCAGAGCGCCTCGACCGCCCGGCGCATGGCGACGAGGGTGGCCTGCAGGATGTTGATGGCGTCGATCTCGCGCGGCTCGGCCCTGCCCACGGCCCAGCCGCGGGCGGAGGCGCGCACCCGCTCCGCCAGCCTCTCCCGCTGGCGGGCAGTGAGCCGCTTGGAGTCGTCCAGGCCTGTGGTGTCGAAGCCCTCACCGAGGACGACTGCGGCCGCCACCACCGGGCCGCACAGGGCGCCGCGACCGACTTCGTCGACGCCCGCCACCACGCGATGGCCTCTCCTGCGCGCCTCGTTCTCGAACCGACAGCCGCAGCGGAGCACGACGCCGTTGTGGACCATCGGCCGCCGGCCCCGCCTCGACGTCCCTGTCATGCCGCCCGGTTCCTCCTGCCCCGGCATCGGCCCGCCGCGGCGCGCCGTGCCGGGGTCGAAGACGCCTGCCGCCGACTCAGGCTTGGGCCGCCGACGTCTCGGCTCTCTTCTCCTTCATGCGCCCGGCCTTGCCCCTGCGCTCGCGCAGGAAGTAGAGCTTGGCCCGGCGGACCCGCGCCTGCTTCACCACCTCGATCTTCTCGATGGTGCGAGCGTGCAGCGGGAAGATCCGCTCCACCCCGTGGCCGAAGGAGACCTTGCGCACGGTGACGGTCGCACGCGAGCCGCTGCCGCGCACGCCGATCACCAGGCCCTCGAAGACCTGCACGCGCTCGCGCTCGGTCTCCTTGGCCTTGCCCTTCTCCTCCTTGACGGCGGTTTCCTTGACACGCACGTGCACCCGCACCGTGTCGCCCGGGTTGAGCTGCGGCAGCTTCTTGAGGTCTGCCGATTCGACGGTCTCGATGGCCTTCATGGTCCTTTTCCGCCCCTATTTGTGTAGTACGGCGGCCCTTTTGTCCAGCGGTTCCCGGGCCGCGGCCGCGCCCGCCCTCTCCTCGTCCTCGATTTCGCGCAGCAGCTCGCGGTCCTCGGGCCGGAGCTCGGCGCCCGCCAGCAGCTCCGGGCGCCTCTCCCGCGTCGCCTGGAGCGCCTGCTTGCGCCTCCAGCGCCGGATCCGCCCGTGGTCGCCCGAGAGCAGGACGGCGGGGACCGGCTGGCCGCGCCACTCGGCGGGCCGCGTGTAGTGCGGCCAGTCCAGCAACCCTCCTTCGAAGGAATCGCTGCCGGCCGAGCCCTCGTCGCCGAGCGCCCCCGGCAGCAGACGCACGGTCGCCTCCACCACCGCGAGCGCTGCCGTCTCGCCGCCCGTGAGCACGAAGTCGCCCAGGCTCACCTCTTCCGACACCAGGGTCCCGGCCACGCGCTCGTCGATGCCCTCGTAGCGGCCGCACAGCAGCACCAGCCGGGAAAGGCGCGCGTAGCGGCGGGCGGTCTCCTGGTCGAAGCGGCGGCCGCGCGGCGAGAGCAGCACCACCGCCGCCGTGTCGCCACCGCCTGCCCCGATCGCCTCCAGCGCCCGGGCGAACGGCTCGGCCTTCATCACCATCCCCGGCCCGCCGCCGAAGGGCGCGTCGTCGACGGTGCGGTGGCGGTCGTCGGTGTAGTCGCGCAGGTCGTGGACGTGCAGGTCGACCAGGCCGGCCTCGCGCGCCCGCTGCACGATGCCGTCGGAGAGCGGAGAGAGGACCATGCGCGGGAAGATGGTGACCACGTCAATCCGCAACGACGTACTCCGGCCGCTCGACCACCAGCGTCCTGCGGGCGAGGTCCACCCGGCGCACGAACGACTCCGCGAAGGGCAGCAACGTCTCCCCGCCCTCGCCCCTCACCACCAGCACCCGGGCCTCGGCGCCCGTCTCGAGCACGTCCTCCACCACGCCCAGGGGCGCGCCGGCGGTGTCGACGACGGAGAGCCCGGCCAGCTGGTGGTGGTAGTACGAGCCCTCGGGCAGCGCCTGCAGCTCCTCTTCCGGGATCCGCAGCTCCAGCCCCCGCAGCCGCTCGGCCGCCTCGATGGAATCGACGCCCTCGAGCTTCAGCACGAAGCGGCCCTTGTGCGGCCAGGCGCGCAGCACCCGCACCTCGCGCCCGCGGCCGTCGCCGTCCGGCAGGAACACCCGCTGCAGCGCCGGGAAGCGATCCTCGCGGTCGGAGAAGCACTCGACCGCCAGCTCGCCGTTCCGCCCCTGCGGCTTCACCACCCGCCCGACCAGCACGAGCTCGCGGAAATCCGCCATCAGTCGAGGATCTCCAGGGTGCAGGCGACGCCCCGCCGCCTGGCCAGCGCCGCCACCAGCGTCCGCAGCGCAGAGGCGGCCCGTCCCTCGCGGCCGATCACCCGCCCCCGATCGCCGGGGGCGACCGACAGCTCGATCACGGTCCCTTCCGCAGAGGCGTGCTCGCGCACGCGCACGCGGTCGGGCTCGCGGACCAGCCCGCGGGCGATGAGCGCCACCAGCTCGCGCAAGGCTAGGCCTGGGCGGCGGGCTTCGGCTGCTCGCGCTCGAGCAGGCTGCGCACGGTGTCGCTGGCCTGGGCGCCCTTGTCCAGCCAGAACCGCGCGCGCTCGGTGTCGATCTTCACCACCGCGGGGTCGCGCCGCGGGTCGTAGTGGCCCAGCACCTCGACGAACCGGCCGTCGCGCCAGGAGCGCGAGTCCGCCACCACCACGCGGTAGTAGGGACGCTTGGTGGAGCCCGTACGCCTCAGTCTGATGGACAGCATCCAGTGATCCTTTCCTAGCGGAAGTTGGGGAGGCGGGCCGCCAGGCGCTTCATCGCCTTGCCGCCGGAGGCCATCTCCCTGACCAGCTTGCGTGTCTGCGCGAACTGCTTGAGCAGACGGTTGACGTCCTCCACCGAGCTGCCGCTGCCTCTGGCGATGCGCTTGCGGCGGCTGCCGTTGATGACGGCGGGGTCGCGCCGCTCCTGCGGCGTCATCGAGTCGACGATGGCGATCGAGCGCCTCATCTCCTGCTCGCCCCGGCCCACGTCGACGCCCTTCAGGGCAGAGCCGACGCCGGGGATCATCGAGATCACCTGCTCCAGCGGCCCCATCTTCTTCACCTGCTTGAGCTGGTCGCGGAAGTCCTCCAGCGTGAACTCCTGCCGGCGCAGCTTCCTGACCAGCGCCTCGGCCTGCTCTCGCTCGACGTTCTCCTCGGCCAGCTGGATGAGGCCGAGCACGTCGCCCAGCCCGAGGATGCGGCCCACCATGCGGGCGGGCTCGAAGGGCTCGAAGGCGTCCACCTTCTCGCCGGTCCCCGCGAACTTCACCGGCTGGCCGGTGACCGCGGCCGCCGAGAGCGCCGCGCCGCCCCGGGAGTCGCCGTCGAGCTTGGTGAGCACGATGCCGGTGATGCCCACCCGCTTGTGGAACTCGTCGGCGCTGCGCACCGCGTCCTGGCCGGTGAGGGCGTCGGCCACGTAGAGGACCTCGGACGGGTTCGCCGCCGCCTTCAGCTCTGCCAGCTCCGCCATCAGCACGTCGTCGATGTGCAGCCGGCCGGCGGTGTCGACGATGACGGTGTCGTGACCGACGGCCCGCGCCTCGTGCAGCGCCGACTCGAGGATCGGCCGGGCCCGGTCGAGCTCCGCCGGGTGGTGGACCTTGACGCCGGCCTGCTGGCCGACGGTGCGCAGCTGCTCCCGGGCGGCGGGCCGCTGCACGTCGGTCGAGACCAGGAGCGGGTGCCGGTCGCGGCCCTTCAACCAGCGGCCGAGCTTCGCCGAGGTGGTGGTCTTGCCCGAGCCCTGCAGCCCCGCCATGAGGATGACCGTCGGCGGGGTCGAGGCCGTGGCCAGCGGCTTCGCCTGGGGGCCGCCCAGGATCTCGACCATCTCGTCCCGGACGATCCGCAGCACCGCCTGGTCGGGCGTGAGGCTCTTCAGCACCTCCTGGCCCATGGCGGCCGCCCGGACGCGCTCGAGCAGCTGCTTCGCCACCTTGAAGTGGACGTCGGCCTCCAGCAGGGCGAGACGGACCTCACGCAGCGCCTCGTCGACCTGGGCCTCGGTGAGGACACCCTGGCCGCGCAGGGACTTGAAGATGCCCTGTAGCCTCTCGCTCAGCGTCTCGAACACGGCGCACCGCCCCGCAGCCTGGGCCTACCCAAGCCAAAGCAAATGATGATCTTAAGGGCGGCTTGGGCGGGCTGTCAACGCCTACACCGAGCGCAGCAGGTGCCCGAGCTTCTCGCGCTTGGTCTTGAGGTAGCGGCGGCTCGCCTCCGAAGGCGGGATCTCGATAGGGACGCGCTCGACGATGGTCAGGCCGTAGCCCTCCAGTCCCACGAACTTGCGGGGGTTGTTGGTCATCAGCCGCAGCTTCTCCACCCCCAGCTCCACCAGGATCTGGGCGCCGATGCCGTAGTCGCGCTGGTCGGCCTTGAAGCCGAGCGCCTCGTTGGCCTCCACGGTGTCCTTGCCCTGGTCCTGCAGCTGGTAGGCCATGATCTTGTGGACGAGACCGATGCCGCGGCCCTCCTGGCGCAGGTAGAGCAGGACGCCGCGGCCCTCGGCGGCGATCTGCTCGAGCGCGGTGTGCAGCTGCGCCCCGCAGTCGCAGCGCGTCGAGGAGAAGATGTCGCCGGTCAGGCACTGCGAGTGCACCCGCACCAGCACCGGGTCGGCCGTGCGCACCTCCCCCATCACCATCGCCACGTGGTGCTGGCCGTCGATGCGGCTCTCGAAGGCGTGGATGCGGAAGCCGCCGTAGCCGGTGGGCAGGCTGGCCTCGGCGATCTTGCGCACCAGCCGCTCCTGCCGCATGCGGTACTGGATGAGGTCGCGCACGGTGATCATGCGGATCCCGTGCTCGAGGCAGAAGGCCTCGAGCTGCGGGACGCGGGCCATGCTCCCGTCCTCGTTCATGACCTCGCAGATCACGCCGGCCGGGAAGAGACCGGCCAGGCGCGCGAGGTCGACGGCCGCCTCGGTCTGCCCCGCCCGCTCCAGCACGCCGCCGGGCCGCGCCCGCAGCGGGAACATGTGGCCCGGCCGCGCCAGGTCCTCCGGCCGGGTCTTGGGGTCGACGGCAGCGAGCACGGTGCGCGCGCGGTCGGCGGCCGAGATGCCGGTGGTCGTGCCCTTCTTCGCCTCGATGGGGACGCAGAAGGCGGTGCCGAACTTGGCGCTGTTCTGCTCGGCGCCCACCATCAGCGGGATGCGCAGCTCGTCCAGCCGCTCCGGGGTCATCGGCAGGCAGATCAGCCCCCGCCCGTAGCGGGCCATGAAGTTGATGGCCTCGGCGGTGACGCACTGGGCGGCGATGGTGAGGTCGCCTTCGTTCTCGCGGTCCTCGTCGTCGACGACCACGAGCATCTTCCCCCGGCGGATCTCCTCGATCGCCTCGGGGACCGGGCTGAACGGCATCGGCCTCCTTCCCGGCGGGTGCGCTCTAGAGCCCGCGCGCGGCCAGCAGCCGCTCGACGTACTTGGCGATGACGTCGGCCTCGAGGTTGACGAGGCCACCCGCCTTCGCCTCCCGCAGGTTGGTTACCTGCAGAGTATACGGGATGAGCGCGACCGAGAACGCGCCGTCGCGGATGCCGAACACCGTCAGCGAGATGCCGTCGACGCAGACCGAGCCCTTCTCCACCAGGTAGCGCTCGAGCTCGCGCGGCGGCTCGACCTGGAGCTCGGCCGACTCGCCGAGCCAGCGCATCCCGCGGACGCGGCCGATGCCGTCCACGTGGCCCTGCACCACGTGGCCGTCGAAGCGGCCGTCGGCCCTCATCGGGCGCTCCAGGTTGACGAGCGCCCCGGGTACCAGGCGCTCGTCGAAGCGCGTCCGTGCCAGCGTCTCGCCGGTGAGGTCCACCTCGAAGCCGCCGGCGTCCGAGCGCACGGCGGTCAGGCAGCAGCCGTTCACCGCCACGCTGCCGCCGAGCGGCAGCCCCTCGAACAGCCCGCCCACCTCGATGCGGACGCTCATCACGTCGCCGCGGCGCGCCGCGGTGCTGACCGTCCCTGTGCCTTCCACGATGCCGGTGAACATGCCTATCTCCTGGGCCGCCACAACTCGAACTGCGGGGGCCACGGCCACGGGAAGAGCGGCTGGGTGGGCAGCGGCTCCAGCCGCAGCGCGTCGCCGACGTCCGCCGGGTTCTCGCCCCCGAACGCCGGCAGGCTGCCGCGGCCGCCGAGCAGCAGCGGCGCCCGGAACAGGGCCACCTGGTCGAGCAGCCGGGAGGCGAGGAACGAGCCGAGGACCTCGGAGCCGCCCTCCACCATCAGGCTGGTGACGCCGCGCGCCTGCAGCGCGTCGAGCACCGTCCGCAGCCGCACCCGGCCGCGCCCTTCCCTGACCACGACGACGCTCACCCCCGCCTCCTCCAGCAGGCGGAGGCCGGAGGCCTCGCCGTTGCAGGTGAACACCACCACCGGCGCACGCGGGGAGGCGCTGCGCACCAGGCGGGAGGCGAGAGGCAAGCGCAGCCGCGAGTCGAGGACCACGCGGGTGAACGGCCGGCCGGTGCGCGGGGCCGGCAGCAGCAGGGGGTCGTCCGCCAGGACCGTGCCGATGCCGACGAGCACGGCGTCGTGCAGGCGGCGCAGCCAGCGGGCCTGGCGCCGCTGGGCGGGGCTGGTGATCCACTTCGAGCGGCCGGCGGCGGTGGCGATGCGCCCGTCCAGGGTGAGAGCGGCCTTCAGCAGCACGAACGGACGCTCGAGCCGCGCCGCGGTCAGGAAGGGGCCGTTCAGCCGCGCGGCCTCCGCCGCCAGGAGACCCGTCTCCACCTGCAGCCCGGCGCGCCTGAGCAGCGCCAGGCCCCGGCCGCTCACGAGCGGGTGCGGGTCGCGCAGCGCGGTCACCACCCGCGTCGCCCCGCTGTCGCGGACGAGCGGCGCGCACGGAGGAGTGCGGCCGACGTGGGCGCAGGGCTCGAGGGTGACGTACACGGTGGCGCCCCGGGCGAAGGGGCCCGCCTGGCGCAAGGCCAGCACCTCGGCGTGCGGCCCGCCCGCCCGGTGGTGCCAGCCCTCGCCCACCACCCGCTCTCCGCGCGCCACCACGCAGCCGACCACCGGGTTGGGGTTCGTCTCCCCCAGTCCGCGCGCGGCCAGTGCCAGCGCGCGCCGCATCATCGCCAGGTCGCGGGCCCGACTGCCAGAGGCACGCCCGCGGGAGCGCACGCTAGTCGCCCACCAGCGAGGCCGCGAAGGCGGTGGCGTCGAAGGGCAGCAGGTCGTCGAGCCTCTCGCCCACGCCGACATAGCGGATGGGCACCCCCAGCTCGCGCACCACCGCCACCGCGATCCCGCCCTTGGCGGTGCCGTCGAGCTTGGTCAGGACCAGCCCGGTGACGCCTCCGGAGCGCGCGAACTCGCGCCCCTGGGCCAATCCGTTCGCGCCCACGGTGGCGTCGAGCACCAGCAGCGTCTCGTGCGGCGCCCCCGGCACCTCGCGTCCAGCCACCCGCGTCATCTTCGCAAGCTCCGCCATCAGGTTCGACTTGGTGTGCAGCCGCCCGGCCGTGTCCACCAGCACCGCGTCGGCGCCGCGGGCGCGAGCCGCGCGCAGGGCGTCGGTCAGCACCGCCGAGGGGTCGGAGCCCTCGGCGCCCCGGTGGAACTCCGCTCGCGAACGCTCGGCCCACACCGCGAGCTGCTCGGCGGCGGCGGCGCGGAAGGTGTCGGCCGCGCAGAGCAGGACCGAGCGGCCCTCGGCGACCCAGGCCGAGGCGAGCTTGCCGATGGTGGTGGTCTTGCCCGCCCCGTTCACCCCGACCATGAAGACGACCCACGGCTTGGCGGACAACGGCACCACCCGGGACGGGCGCTCGAGGGCGCGGGCCAGCTCCTCTCGCAGCGCCTCACGCATGGCGCCCAGCCCGCCCGCGGCGATCCGGCCGGACTTCTCGCGCAGCACATCCATGGCGTCGTCGACCGCCCCCAGCCCCATGTCGGCGGCCAGCAGCCCCTCCTCGATCGCCGCGAGGGCGTCCTCGTCCAGCGGGCGGCGGCCGCGGACGAGGTCGTCGAGCGGCGTGTTGAGCACCGCCCGGGTGCGGGTGAGGCCACTGCGCAGCCGGTCGAGGAGGCCCACGGCTTCGATTCTATGCGGTGCCGGGCGCCCGGATCAGATCTCGGCGTTCAGGCGGGCCCTCGCCTCCTCGCAGCGGCGCAGGGCCAGCGCCACCAGCGCCTGCGGCTCGAGCGAGAGCATGAGATAGTAGCCGTCGTGCAGTGGGGCGAGCAGGACGGTCCCGCCCTCGTGCCGCCAGGCCAGCGAGCGCACCGCTCCCGCGCCCGTGCGGCGGGCGGCCCGCGCGGCGATGGTCAGGGCTATGCCCTCGTAGGCCCCGATCAGCCGCTGGCGGTCGTCCATGCCGCCGGCTCCCACCACCAGCTCGCCCTGCGCGTCCACGAGCAGCGCGGCGACGGAGCCGGGAACCTGCGCGAGCAGCGACTCCAGGATCCCCGCGTAGGGCACGCTACTTGGCGATCGTCTGCAGCTGCTCGGCGGCGGCACGCCCGACGGGGCCGGACGGGTCGGCCTTGACCGCGTCGTCGAGCCGCATCCGGGCCTGGGCCAGCTTGCCCACCTTCAGGTACGCGCGGCCGAGGGCCAGCAGCAGATCGGGGTCCTTCGGAGCCTCGCGGACCCCGGCCTCCAGCTGCACGATCGCGTCGTCGGCACGGCCGGTCGCCAGCAGGGTCTCCGCCAGCAGCAGGTAGGGCAGGGAGTAGGCCTTGTTGCGGTTGACGCTGGTGCGCAGCCAGTTGGTCGCCTCCGCGTAGTTCTTCTCCTCGAGATAGGCGCGGCCGAGGTTGTAGGCGGAGATCTCCGGCGCCGGGTTCATGGGGTCGCTGAAGGCGGTCAGGAACTCCTTCTTGCCGCCCTCTCTGTCGCCCGACATCACCAGCGCGTAGCCCAGGTCGTTGCGGGTGTCCACGTAGTAGGGATTGAGCTCGAGCGCCTTGCGCAGGGCGGCGATCGCGAGGGCCCACTCCCCTTTCGCCGCATAGGCCTGGCCCAGCCCCTTCTGGAAGTAGGGGTTCTTGGGATCGGCCTTGGCCGCCCGCTTGAACTCGTCGAGCGCGAGGTCCACGCGGCCCTCACGCAGGTGGCTGACGCCGGTGGTGAAGTGCATCTCGGCGTCGGGCGGGCTCTGGGCCAGGGCGGGCGACGCGAGCACGGCGAGCAGCAGGACGGGTGCTGCGCGGCGGACGAGCGAGTGGTGCAGGTTCATAGCGCGCTCTGGGCTGTGCCGGCAGCCGCCGCGGACGCGGTCTCGCCGACCAGCTCCTTGATGTCGAAGTGGCGCGAGGCGACGGAGGCCCGGCGCGCCCTGGCCGGGCTCACGTCCCCCGAGAGGAAGGCCCGCTCGAAGGCGGCGACGCAGGCCGGGTCGAACTTCCTGCCGGCGAGCGCCTTCAGCCGGGCCACCGCGTCCTCGAAGGTCATCGCCTTCGAGTAGGGGCGGTCGGTGGTCATGGCGTCGAAGGCATCGGCCACGCTGACGATGCGGCCGAGGAGCGGGATCGTCTCGCCGCGCAGCCCGAGCGGGTAGCCGCTGCCGTCGACGTTCTCGTGGTGCATCAGCCCGTCGCCGGCCTTCTCCTTGAGCAGCGGCACCGCGTCCAGGATGTGCTCCCCCTTGGTGGGGTGCTGCTTCATGATCGCGTACTCCTCGTCCGTCAGCGCCGACGCCTTGCGCAGGATCTTGTCCTCGATGCCGATCTTGCCCACGTCGTGGATGATGCCCGACAGGTGCACGCGCTCGACCTCCTCGGCCGTCATGCCCAGGTGCTTGGCCGTGCAGGCCGAATAGTAGGCGACCCGCTCCGAGTGGCCGCGCGTGTAGGGATCCTTCTCGTCGATGGCGTTCGCCAGCATGCGGATGGAGCCCATGAACAGCTCCTTGTTCTCCTCCGCGCGGCGCTCGATCTCCTGGATCGCCTTCTGGATCTCCTCGCCCATCTGGTTGAAGGCGTCGGCCAGCACTCCGACCTCGTTGCCGCTCTCGATGGAGACGCGGGTGCCGTAGTCGCCGCCGGCCAGCTGCCGCGCGCCCTGGGCCAGCTTCTGCACGGGGCGGCTGATCTGGCCGGCGAACAGGAAGCCGAGCGCCACCGCCAGCGCGGCCACGGCGGCGGCCACCTTCAGCGACTGCCGGCGCAGGTCGATGGCGGTGAAGTACGCCGTCTCCACGTCGCTCTGCACGATGACGCCCCAGCCGGAGTCGTCGGGCACCCGCATGAAGGTGCCGATCATCTGCCGCGGCCGCGCCCCCGGCTGGCTGAGCCGGAAGGCGGTGGTGCCGAAGGCGCCGCTGCGCCGGCCGCCGCCGGCCGCGCCCCCGGAGGCGTCCGACACGCTCATGAAGATGCGCACGATCTCGACGCCGGACATGTCCGCCGCCAGGGGCATCTTCGGGTCGGAGTGGGCGACCAGCCGGCCGCGGTTGTCCACCACGTACACCTCGAACAGCCGCCCGCCGGTGGCGCTGGTGATGGCGCGGATCGGCTGCAGGCTGGCCACCGCCAGCACCACCCCCGCCACGGTCTGGCCGGCGAACACCGGCTCGCCCAGCACCACCACCGGCTCCTGCAGCGACTCGGAGACGATCGGGACCGAGATCATCGCCGTCCCGTGCTGCCCCCGCTGGAACGCCTCTTCCCGCTGCTCGGTCAGCCGGGCGTCGCGCAGGTCCAGCCCCGACCAGGTCCCGTTGCCGGTGGTGTCGGCCACGCTGAGGTAGACCAGGCTGTCGGAGCTCTGCAGGTAGCGCGCCAGCGCCTTCTCGGCGCGGATCTGGTCGACACGCCGGGCGAAGTTGCCGCCGGCGGCGTCGATCTCCAGCGTGCGGGCGATGGACGACACCTGCGAGCGCAGGCCCGCCACGTAGATCGCGACCTGCGCCGAGATCAGCTTCGCCTTGTCGAGCTGCCACTCCTGCTGCGTGCTCTCGATGCTCTCGCGGCTGCGGCTCACCAGATCCCAGGACAGGTACACGAGCGGAACCAGCCCTACGGTGAAGAGCAGCAGCAGGATGGAGAAGAGGATGCGGCCGCGGCGGCGGGGGGAGCGGACGTCCGACATGCCTCAGGCGACGCCCCGCGGCGGCAGCGAGGCCTCACCCTCCGCCGCCGGCTGGCCGGCGGCCGCGGGCAGCGCCACCTCGTACGCCAGCACCTCGCGCTGCTTCCCCTTCAGGCTGAAGGCTCCGAGCGAGCGGCACTCGAAGCGTCCCTCGACCAGCTTGTAGGTGTTCTCGCCGATCACCACCGAGCCCGGCCTGGCCACCGCGCTCTCCAGGCGGCTGGCCGTGTTCACGGTGTCGCCGAGCACCGTGTACTCCTTCTTGTTGACGCAGCCGATCTCGCCGGCGACCGCGTTGCCCGAGTTGATGCCGATGCGGATCTGCAGCGCCGGGCCCTGGCTGCGTTCGGCGTTCCACTCCACCAGGCGCTCCTGCATCTCCAGGGCGGTACGGATCGCCCGCTCCGCGTGGTCCTTCATGTCCAGCGGCGCTCCGAAGACGGCCATGATGGCGTCGCCGATGTACTTGTCGAGGGTGCCCTCGTACTTGAAGATGACGTCGGTCATCCGCGACAGGTAGTCGTTCAGCAGCAGCGCCACCGCGGCCGGGCTCATGGTCTCCGACATCCCGGTGAAGCCGACGATGTCGGCGAAGAGGATGCTGACCTCGCGCACCTCGGGGGTGCCGAGCTCGCCGGCCAGCGTGTCGGTCGCGGCCAGGATCCGGTTGGTGACCTGGGGGGAGAAGAAGCGGCCCAGCCGCTCGCGCTTCTTCTCCTCGGCGAGGACCTTCTGGTTCAGCCGGGCGCGCTCGACGGCCACCGCCGCGTAGTTGGCGAGCGCGGTCAGCAGGTCGAGGTCGTTGACGGTGAAGCAGTTGGTCAGCATCGGCGAGTCCACGTGGATGATGCCGATCACCTCGTCCTTGTTCCACAGCGGGGCGCACATCGCGCTGCGGATGCCGTGGAAGCGAATGGAGTCGCCGTCGCCGAAGCGCGGGTCCACCATGGCGTCCGAGGTCAGGATGGAGACGCGATCCTTCATGACCCTGTCGGCGATGTTGCGGGAGATGGTGATCCGCCCCTCCCCGGCGCCGGGCGAGCGGTGCTTCACCACCATGGGCACCAGCTTGGTGCGGGCGTCGTCCTCCAGCATCAGGAAGCCGCGGTCTGCGGGCATGTGCTCGAAGACGATGTCCATCACCTGCTGCAGCACCTCCTCCACCGGCCGCACCGCGATCAGGGTCTCCGCCACCTTGGTGAGCACCTTGAGGATGCGGTTGGACTTCTCGATCTCCTGCAGGTCGACCGCGGCCGGCTTCTTCTCGTCCGGCGCCACCGGCGCGGCCGCCCCGGTCAGCAGCTTCGACAGCTCGTTGACCGGGCGAACGATGGTGCCGGCCTCCTCCGAGAGCGGCTTGGCCTCGTCCAGCACCACCTTGGCCTCGAGCGCCCTGGTCAGAGTCAGCTCGGACTTCCCGAGCAGGATGCGGTCGCCGTCGCGCAGCGGGGCCTCCACCACCGGGACGCCGTTGACCTGGGTGCCGTTCTTCGACTTGAGGTCCAGGATGCGGCAGGTGCCGTCCTCGCCCACCACCACCTTGGCGTGGGTGCGCGAGATGCCGAAGTCCCGCAGCACGATCTGGCACTCGGGGGAGCGGCCGATCACCACCTCGCCGGAGGCGAAGGAATACGTCTGCGGCGTCTCCCCGTCCTGATAGATGAGCCGGTACATCGCTCCTGCCGGCGGGCGCGCCCTGCCCCCGCGCTCGACCGCAGGAAGTCTACTCCCTTTTCAGGGTCCGGAGCATCAGCTCGTCGACCGCGGCGCGCGCCGGCTTGCCCTCGTACAGCACCGCCCTCATCTGCTGTGCGATCGGCATCTCGATGCCGTGCCGACCGGCCAGCGCGCAGGCGGCGACCGTCGTGCGAACGCCCTCCGGGTGCAGCCCGGCGCTCGCTTCCGGGAGCGACTGCCCGCGACCCAGGCGGGCGCCCACGGTGCGGTTGCGCGAGAGGCCGCCGGTGCAGGTGAGCACCAGGTCGCCCAGCCCCGCCAGCCCCGCCAGGGTGTCCGGCTGCGCTCCCTCCGCCCTCGCCAGCCGGGTGATCTCGGCCAGGCCGCGGGTGATGAGGGCCGCCACCGTGTTGTGGCCGTAGCCGAGACCGTCGATGATCCCGGCGGCGATGGCGATGACGTTCTTGAGGGCGCCGGCGAGCTCGACGCCCACGAGGTCGGCGCTGGAGTAGACCCGGAAGGCGCGAGTGGAGAGCGGCCGCTGCACCGCCTCGGCGACTGCGTGGTCGGCGGAGGCGACCACCACCGCCGTGGGCAGCTCCCGAGCCACCTCGAGCGCGAACGAGGGGCCCGAGAGCGCCGCCAGGGGGTGCCCCGGGGCCTCGGCCGCGGCCACCTCGCTCATGCGCCGCAGGGTGTCGATCTCCAGGCCCTTGGTGGCCGACACCAGGATGGCGCCCGCGGGCGCCAGCGAGCCGAGCTGCGCGTACACCGCCCGGCAGAACTCGGAGGGGACCACGACGATGACCACCTCCGCGTCCGCCACCGCCTCGTCCAGCCGGCCGGTGGCGCGCAGCCCCGGCGGCAGCTGCGCCTCCGGGAGGAAGAGGGGGTTGCGGTGGTCCTCGTTCACCGCCTGCACCACCTCCGGCTCGCGCGCCCACAGGCGCACCGGCAGGGCGGCCCGCGCGCAGTGCGCGGCCAGCGCCGTCCCCCACGCCCCCCCGCCCACGACCGTGGTTCTCATCGCCTCACTCCTTGGGCTGCGCCGCCCGTCGCTCGGTGCCGGCGAGCAGCCGGTGGAGGTTCGAGCGGTGGCGGAAGACGACCAGCGCGCCGGCGAGGACGGCGGCCACGGCCACCGGACGCGGGCAGGTGCCCAGCGCCGAGGCGAGCGCCGCCAGCACCACGGCGCCGGCGATGGACCCGAGCGAGACGTAGCGGGTGAGGGCGGCGACGACGACGAAGGCCGAGACCGCCCACAGCGCCGGCCAGGGGGCGAGCGGCCCCAGGGCACCGAAGCCGGTGGCGACGCCCTTTCCGCCCTGGAAGCGCAACCACACCGGGTACATGTGACCGACGACCACCAGCAGCGCCGCCAGGGCGGGCAGGCGGTCGTCGCCGGGCAGGACTTGCTGCGCGAGGAGCGTGGCCATGGCACCTTTCGCCGCATCCAGCAGGAAGGCGAGCAGGCCGGCGGCCTTGCCGGCGCTGCGCAGCACGTTGGTGGCGCCGACGTTGCCGCTGCCCACGCGCCGCACGTCGCGCACGCCGAACGCGCGGGCGATCAGGAAGCTGAAGGGGATGGAGCCGAGCAGGTACGAGGCCGCGACCACCGCGATCGCCGGCCACATGGTCCTAGTCTAGCCCCGCAGCGGGAAACGCAGGAGGGGCGTGTAGACGGCGCCGTCGGGGCGCAGCTCGCTGCGAAACAGCACCAAGGTGGTGAGGCGGGTGGTGCCGAGGTCCGTCGGCAGGAGCTCGGGCCGCGGCGCCCGCTCCCGCCAGCGGCCGAGGGTCAGGTGCGCACGAAAGCCCCGCGTCTCCGGCTCGAAGCCGGCGGCGCGGGCGGCACGCTCGCAGGCCTCCTGGAGCGCCAGCACCTCCGGCGGCACTTCGATCCGCAGCCAGAGCACGCGCGGGCTTCCGCGATCGGGGAAGGTGCCGAGAGTGGCGACTCGCGCGTCGACCGGCGGGCAGGCGGCCGCCGCCCGCTCCAGCGCCTCTCGCATGCGTTCGACCTGCACGGGTTCGGAGTGGCCGAGGAAGCGCAGCGTGA
>Ga0335069_10000549_pt1 | contig 63718 bp, 51 predicted proteins | sample Lox_Sample_11_FD_206714 | JGI IMG/M metagenome (GOLD analysis project Ga0335069, IMG submission 206714) | Soil microbial communities from Loxahatchee National Wildlife Refuge, Florida, United States - Lox_Sample_1.1 | ecosystem: Environmental > Terrestrial > Soil > Wetlands | place: USA... | reverse complement strand
CAAGCTGCACGCCGCGACCGCCTGAAGACAGGCCGTCGCAGGGGACCGGCGCCAACAAGGCCCCCGGTACCGCTGCTCGCCCCCGCCCCTTACCGAAAGGCCGATTACGGCGACGCGCTCCTAGGCGACGCGGAGCACGGCCGAGAGCGCGGGCGCGCCGCCCGAGCGGAACGCCTCGAGCGCCGCGTCCGCGGGGGAGCGGCGCGCCGCCGCGAGCTCCTTCAGCGGGGAGAGCCAGACGCGCTCGTCCTCCCCGCGCTCGCCGCAGGCGCCCTGGCGGCAGAGCCCCAGGCTCGCGGCCTCGACGAGCTCGCCCGCGAGCTCGGCGAGCGGCTTCCCGCCGGGCAGGCGGGCCGCGAGGCCCAGGCGCCCCGCCGCCTCGCGGAGCGCGAGGCGCTCCTCGAGGCCGAGGCGCTTCACGAGGTCCCAGGCCCAGTCGCGCGACTCCCTGTTGTAGAGGAGGCCCTTCCAGAAGGCGGCGAGCGCCTTCACGAGCGCCGGCGCGACCGAGTCGGCGCCGCGGACCTCGACGACCCCCTTCAGCCGGACGTCGGGGAAGAGCGCCGAGAGGTGGTCCTCCCAGTCCTGCAGCGTGGGGCGGTGGCCGGAGAGCCCCTCTTCGAGGAACGACCGGAAGGTGGCGCCGCGGGTGTCGAGGTAGCGCCCATCCCGGCGGAGGAAGACCATCGGGACGTCGAGCGCCCATGCCGCGTAGCGCTCGTAGGTGGCCTCCTCGAAGCCCGGCTCGAAGGCGAAGGGGAGCATCCCGCAGCGCGCCGGATCGGTGTGCGTCCAGACCTCGGTGCGGTAGCTCTTCCAGCCCACGTCCCGGCCGGCGACGACGGGGGAGTTCGCGACGAGCGCCGCGAGCGCCGGCTGCGCGGCGAGCGCGACCCGGAGCTTCTCCCCCGCGTCCCGCTCCGACCCGAAGTCGAAGGAGGCCTGGGCGGAGGCCGTCATGGACATCATGTCCTCGGCGAGTCGCCCGCGGGCGGCGAGGAAGGGCCGCATGACCGCGTAGCGCGCCTTCGGGACCCACCGCGCCGTCGCCGGCGTCCCAAAGGGCCGGTAGCCGGCGGCGAGGAGGTCGACCCCGAGATCCTCCCCGATGGCGCGACCCATCTCCAGGTGGCGGTCGATCTCGGCCGCCACCTCGTGGACGTCCCGGAACGGCCGGCCGGAGAGCTCGACCTGCCCGCCGGGCTCGATGGAGATGGTGAGGCCGCCCTTCTCCGCCGCGATGGCGTGCCCGTCCTCCTCGAACGGGGTGTAGCCGAAGCGGGAGAAGGCGCGCAGCAGGGCCTCGATCCCGGCCCGGCCGCCGTAGGGAGCGGGGTCGGTCGTCCCGCGCACCTGGGCGAGCGTCTCGTACTCGATGCCCACCTTCCACTGGGCGCTCGGCCGCTCGCGGGCTCGGAACCAGTCGACGAGGTCGCCGACGCCCGTCACGGGAGGGCTCGCGCCCTGGCGCTTGTCGAGCGACATCGCCCGCGCACTGTATCCCCCGGCATCCACCCGCGCCAGCGCCGTTCGGGCACCTTCCGCGCGGGGGAATTCGCCGCTCGCGGCCGCCGTTTCAGACGGGCAGCCGATCGCACCTCGCCGCTGCGCTCCCGGTCCGGAGGATCACTTGCGCCGTCTCGCCGCTACCCCTATCCTCCTCGGAACAGCCGTATTTCCCGCAGCCGGTGGGACTCTTCCCCGCATGAACCGCATCTTTCGCCTCCTCGCCGCCGCGGCGGTCGCGCTCGCGGTCGCCGCCGGCGTGTCCCTCGCCGTCACCCGGAGCCCGGAGCCCCCCCGCCCCGGGCCCACCGCCGCGACCGCGGTCGCCTCGAACGGCGCGCACGGCGTCGCCGAGTCCTCGGACGACACCTCCGACGACAGCGACCCGAGCTACCGGCTCGACAAGCTGCCCGTCCTCTCGCGGGTCGTCATCTACGTGAAGGAGAACTACGTCGACCCGCACCGCATCGACCCGAAGGCGATGCTCGCGTCCTCGCTCGACCAGGTCGTGAAGACCGTCGCCGAGGTCATGGTCGAGGGCGACGTGAACTCCGGCCGGATCAAGGTCACGGTGGGGTCGGCGACGCGCGAGTTCGACGTCTCGCACGTCGACTCGATCTGGCAGTTCCGCGCCTCGCTCGGCGAGATCATGGGCTTCGTCCAGGACAACCTCGTCGCCCACAAGAACCTCCGCGACATCGAGTACGCGGCGGTGAACGGGATGCTCCAGACCCTCGACCCGCACTCGGTGCTGCTCGAACCCAAGTTCTTCAAGGAGATGAAGCTGCAGACCCGCGGCGAGTTCGGCGGCCTGGGATTCGTCATCGGCATGCGGGACGGGAACCTCACCGTGATGAAGGTCCTGAAGGGCACCCCGGCGCAGAAGGCGGGCGTGAAGCCCAAGGACGTCATCGCCAAGATCGAGGAGCAGTCCACCATCAACATGGACCTGCAGGAGGCGGTGGACCAGCTGCGCGGCAAGCCCGGGACCCGGGTGAACATCACCGTCGTCCGCGCGGGCGCCGAGCCGAAGCGGCTCGCGCTCGTCCGCGAGATCATCAACGTCGAGACCGTGCCCTTCGCGAGGCTCCTCGAGCAGAACGTGGGCTACGTGAAGGTCCAGCAGTTCTCCGCGAACACGACCCGCGACCTCTCCGCCGCCATCGCCCAGCAGAAGGCCCAGGCCGGCGGCCGCCTGCAGGGGCTCATCCTCGACCTGCGCGGGAACCCCGGCGGCCTCCTCGAGCAGGCCATCCAGGTCTCCGACCTGTTCCTCTCGCAGGGCGTCATCGTGAAGACCGTCGGCGAGGGGGACCGCCACCAGATCCACGAGGTGAAGGAGGCGCACGCGGACCGCAGCGACATGGTCGACCTGCCCATCGTCGTGCTCGTGAACAACGCCAGCGCCTCGGCGAGCGAGATCGTGGCGGGCGCGCTCAAGAACAACAACCGGGCGCTCGTCATCGGCCGCCAGACCTTCGGCAAGGGCTCGGTCCAGGTGCTCTACGACTTTGCCGATCCCTCCCACCCCGGCGAGGACTCGGCGCTGAAGCTCACCATCGCCCAGTACCTCACCCCCGGCGACATCTCCATCCAGGAGGTGGGCATCGTCCCCGACGTGACGCTCCAGCCCGGGCGCGCGCTGAAGGACGCCGTGAACTACTTCGCCCCGCCGCGCAGCATGGGCGAGGTGGACCTCGACAAGCACTTCCAGAACCCGCTGCTCGGCAGCGGCACGGACGCGGCCAAGCGCGCCGAGGAGCGCAAGAAGCGGGCCGAGAAGTCCCCGCTCGAGCTCCGCTACCTCCTCGACGAGAAGGAGGACGTCGTCGCGAAGGCCATGAAGAAGGAGGCCCGCGAGGAGGCGCGCCTCGCCCACGACGAGGCGGACCTCACGCCGGAGCAGCTCGAGGACGACGAGGCGGATGCGAACCCCGACGAGCTCGTCGAGGACTACCAGATCCGCTTCGCGAAGGACCTGCTCGCCCGCGCCCCCTACCCCGACCGCGCCCGCCAGCTCGAGGCGGCGAAGACGCTCGTCGCCGAGCGGCGCGTCGAGGAGCAGGCGCGCCTGCAGCAGCGCCTGCAGCAGCTCGGCGTCGACTGGTCGACCGGCCCTGCCACCGGCACGCCGCGCGCGGTCGTGACGCTCTCGCCGCCGGAGGGGAAGCCCATCCGCGCCGGGGAGACGGCCCAGTGGACGATGACGGTGGAGAACCGCGGCGACGGCCCCATCTTCCGGCTCCGGGCGTGGTCGTCCGACGAGAAGAACCCCTTCCTCGACCGGCGCGAGTTCGTCTTCGGCGCGGTCCGCCCGGGCCAGAAGCGGACCTGGACCGTGCCGCTCAAGGTGCCGCGCGGCATGGACAGCCGCGTCGACCTCGTCACCTTCCGCCTCGAGGACGAGGACGGCCACGCGCTCCCCGACGCCTCCGCCCGCATCGAGGTGCTCGAGCGGCCGAAGCCGCGCTTCGCCTTCAACGTGCAGGTGGACGACGAGGCGTCCGGGAACGGCGACGGCCTCATCGAGCGCGGCGAGGAGTTCCTGCTGCGGGTCGACGTGAAGAACACCGGCGACGGCGCGTCGAGCGACAAGACCTTCGTGTCGCTCAAGAACCTGGGCGACGACAAGGTGTTCATCAAGAAGGGGCGGGCCGTGATCGGCGCCCTCGCCCCGGGCGAGTCGCACCCCGCCGCCATGCAACTCGAGGTGAAGAAGGGCATCAAGGCCGACAAGGTCCCGCTCCGGGTCATGGTCGTCGACGAGAAGGGCGACGAGTTCGTGACCGAGAAGATCGAGATCGCCGTGCTCTCGGATCCCCCGACGCGGAGCGCGATGGACGGCTCGGTCCGGGTGACCGCCCCTTCGGCGGTCGTGCGCTCCGGCGCTTCCGCCGAGGCCGCCCCGCTCGCGCTCGCCCCGAAGGGCACCGTGCTCCCCGCCTCGGCGCGGGTGGGCGGCTTCTACAAGGTCGAGTGGGAGAAGGGCCGCTTCGGCTTCGTCGCCGCGGCCGAGGCGCAGCCCTCCCGGGCCAAGCGCGAGGGCACGGTCACGGCTGTCTGGCAGCGCGACCCGCCCCGCATCGCGCTCGTCCCCGACCCGGCCAGGGGCGCGCCGGTCGTCGACGACGACCACATGCACCTCGAGGGCAAGGCGAGCGTCCTCCCGGGCGTCGGCCCCGGCGCCGGGCGCCTCCGGGACGTCTTCGTCTTCGTGAACGACCAGAAGGTGTTCTTCCGGGTCGTGCCGGACGGCAAGAGCACCGATATCGACTTCGCGACCGACGTGCCGCTCAAGCCGGGCAACAACGTCGTCACCGTCGTCGCCCGGGAGGACGAGGAATTCCAGTCCCGCCGCTCGGTCGTCGTGCACCGCCGCGAGCCCGCCGAGGTGGCCCAGAAGAAGTAGGCCCCTTTCTCCCTTAGTCGCCGGACTCACGATAGAATTTCGAGTCCGTGGCGGAGCGCGAACAAGGCGGCCAGCCCGCGGGCCAGATGCCCCGCGCCGGCTTCGAGCTGCGGCTCGAGCAGGGCAAGGCGTTCGTCTGCCTCACGGACCGCCCCGTCGCTCCCGGCATCCGGCTCGCCGAGCTCGCGCTCGAGGTCCCCGAGGCGCGCTTCCCCTTCGACCCCTCCCGGGGAGCCGGACAGTTCCGGCTGCAGCTGTGCGACCTCGCCCGGCTCGAGCTCGTCGCCGAGGCGGGGCTCTTCGCTGCCGTGCTCGAGCGCGTCGACCTCGCGAAGGCCGGCGTCGCGTCGCTGAGGCTCGCGCTCCGGCCCGGCTTCGCCGAGGGGGCGGGCACGTTCGCGGGCGGCGCGCCCTTCGGCTTCCGCGCCTCCGTCGAGCCGGCGGGCGACCAGGAGATCGCCGTTGCCGTCTACGAGCCCCGCGCCTACGCCATGGCGCCGGTGCCGGCGGCCGCCCTCCCGTCGCTCCTCGCCCGGGCGGCGGCCGGCCTGGGCCGGCCGTCCGGCGGCGAGGTGCGCCTCGACGTCCTCTCCCCCGTCCTGTTGAGGCTCCTGCCGGCGCGCGGCTGGAAGGTGCCCCGCGTGGCCGGTGCGCGGCTCCGCCTCGCCCGCGTCGGGGCCTCCGAGGTCCGGCTCGCCTGGGACCGCGCCCACGCCGGCCCGGCCGAGGGCACGCTCGACCCGGACCGGCTCGCCGAGGTCGAGGGAGCGCGCGTCTTCCGGGACCCGGAGGCGCTCCTCGAGCGCGGCCAGTACGCCGAGGCCCGCAACGCCTGGCTCTCGCTCGGCGCGGCGGGGCACGCCCACCCCTTCGGCGCGGCCCGGGTGCTCTCCCTGCTCACCGCGGACGAGCGCTTCCACGACGAGGCGCTCGACCTCGCGACGCAGTGGCTCGCCCGGCGGCCCGACTTCGCCCCCGCGCTCTGCGCGGAGGGCGTGATCCGCGCCGCGCGCGGGGAGCGAACCCGCGCCGCACGTTCCTTCGCCGAGCTCGCGGCGGCCGCCGCCCGCCGCGGCGAGCTGCTCGGCACCCTCCTCGCGGCGGAGGCCTGCTTCGCCGCCGCCGGCGGCGAGGCCCCCGGGAGCGTCGCGCGGGCCGCCGAGGTCGCGCTCTCGGTCCGCGCCGACCACCTCCCCTCGCTCCGGGCGCTGCTCTCCCAGGCGGAGCGCTCCGGGGACCGGGAGGGGATCCTCCGCGCCTGCCGCCGGCTCGCGGCGGTGGCCGAGGACGACGCGGAGCGCGCGCGCGCCCACGGCCGGCTGGCGGCGCTGCTCCTCTCGGTCGATCCACCCTCCGCCCGGCTCCACCTCGACCAGGCCCTCCGGCTCGCGCCGGACGACGTGGACGCCCTCCGCGCGCTCGCCCGGGCCTGCGAGGAGGCAGGCGAGGATCTGCGGGCCGCCCGCGCCCACGACCGGCTGCGCGAGGTGCTCGCGGGACGCGGGGACGCGGCCGAGGCCGCCCGCGAGGCGCTCGCCGTCGGCGCGCTGTGGGAGGACCGGCTCGGCCACGCGGAGAACGCGCTGCTCCGGTACCGGGAGGTGGCGGAGCTCGTCCCCGGCACGGCGCCGGCGCGCGAGGCGCGGCTCCGCGCCGCCCGGCTCGCCGACGCGCTCGGCCACCCCGCCGAGGCCGCCGATCACTGGCACGCCCTGCTCGGCCAGCTCGACCCCGCCGACCCCGAGGCGCGGGCGCTCTCGGCGCGCGCCCACCGCGCGCTCGCGGACGTCGCCGAGGGCTACCTGAAGGACCGCAAGGGCGCGGCCGCCCACCTCGAGGCGGCGCTGTCCGACGACCCCGCGGACGTCGCCTCCCTCGAGCGCCTCGCCTCCATCTACCGCGAGGCCGGCCAGCCGGTGGAGCTCCTCGACGTCCTCGACCGGCTCGCCCCGGTGGCGGCGGAGGGCGCGGCGCGCGGCCGGCTCCTCGCCGAGGCAGGGCAGCTATGCCTCGGGCCCATCTCCCTCCCGGACGAGGCCCGCGACCGGTTCGCCGCCGCCCTCGAGGCCGACCCGTCCTCCCGCACCGCCATGGAGGGGCTCGCCCGCGCCGCCGCGCTTCTCGGCGACGCCGCCGCCGAGGCGGACGCCCTCGCGCGCCTCGCCGCCGCGGCCGACCCCGCCACCGCCGCCGCCCTGGAGGACCGGGCGGCCGCCGCCCTGGAGCGCGCCGGCGACCTGCAAGGCGCGCTCGCTGCCGGCGAGCGGGCGCGGCGCGCCCGCCCGGACCCGGCGCGCCTCGCCGAGAGCGTGCGCTTGGCGCGCCTCTCCGGAGACGCCCGCGCCCTCGCCGGGCTCCTCGCCGAGTCCGCCGACGCCGCCCGGGCCTCGGGCGATCCCTTCGGCGCGGCGGAGTCGCTTCTCGAGCGCGCCACGCTCCTCGGAGCCGGCAGCCCGGCCGAGGCCCTCGAGGCCCTTTCGAGCGCGAGGGAGCTCGTCCCGGGCGAGGCGAGGGTCCTCTCCGCCGAGGCCGACCTCGCCGAGCGAACCGGCGACCGCCGCCGCGCGATCTCCGCCCTCGAGGCCCTCGCCCGCGCGAGCGGCCCGGGGGCCGGAGCCCACCTCCTCCGGGCCGCGCGCCTCTCGCGGGAGGCCGGCGACGCCGAGGCCGCCCTTGCCCTGGCGGAGCGGGCGCGCGAGCTCGGCGAGTCCGGCGCCGACCTGCTCCGCGTCGAGCTCATCGAGACCTCGCCGGACCCGTCCCGGCGCGCGGCGCTCCGGGAGGAGCAGGGCCGCTTCGGCGAGGCCGCCGATCTCTGGCGGGAGTCGGGACGGCAGGACCGGGAGCTCGCCGCGCTGCGAAGGGCCGGGCTCGCGCCCCCCGAGCCGGCGCCTCCTCCCCCACCGGAGCCGGAGCTACCCCCCGCCCCCCGGGCCGCGCCGCGCAAGGAAGCCCCCCCGGCGGAGGCGGCACCCGCGCCGGCCGCCGAGGGGGAACCTTCCCCCCGGGCGGCGACCGCGCCCGAGCCGCCGCAGGCGGACGAGGCCGACCCATCCGCGCTCGACGCGCGCGCCGCGGCCGCCCACGCCGCCGGCGACCCCGGCTCCGAGGCTCGCGCGCTCCTCGAGCGGGCGGCCCTCGCCGTGCAGCGCCACGAGGCGGACGCCGCCCTCCGGCTCGCGCTCGCGGGCGAGACGGCGCTCGCGGCCGGGCTCCCGGTCGAGGGCGAGGCCGCCCTGCGCGAGGCCCTCGACCTCGGCCTCGAGCGGGACGAGGCGCGCGACGCGTGGAGCGCGCTCGTGCGCCTCGCCGCCGAGCACTGCGACGCGGCGGCGGAGCGCGCCGGCCTGACCTTCCTCGTCCCCCTCGCACCGACCGGGGAGCGCCCCGGGCTGCTCCTCCGCCTCGCCGCCCTCGCCCTCGCGGCGGGCGACGTCGAGGCCTCGAGGCGGGCCGCCGAGGAGGCGCGCACGCTCTCGCCGCGCGACCTCTCCGCCGCCGAGGCCTGCCTCGAGGGCGCCCGCCGCGCCGGGGACCAGGCGGCGGTGGCGGACCTGCTCGGCCAGGTCGCCGCCCTGGACCCGTCCCGGGCCGGCGACCGGCTGCTCGAGCGCGCCCGCCTCCTCGCCGGGCCCCTCGGCCGACCCGGCGAGGCGGACCGCGCCTACCGGGAGGCGCTCGCGCGGCTGCCCGCCGACCGCGGGCTCGCCGACGAGCACGTCCGCCTGCGGCGCTCGAGCCCCCCGCCGGTCGGCTCGCAACCCTGGGCCGAGCCCCTCGAGAACTTCGCCGCCCGGACGCCGGACGCCGCCGAGGCGAGCGCCGCGCTGCGCGAGGCCGCCCATGTCGCCCGCTCCCAGGGGGAGCGCGGGGCGGCGCTGCGGGCGGCTCGCGCCGCCCAGGCCCGCTCGGCGGACAGCGCCTTCGCCGCCGAGACGCTCGCATCGCTGCTCCACTCCGGCGGGTCCGTCGAGGAGGCGCTCGCGGTGCACCGCCCCCTGCTCGAGGAGGGGCTCCCCTCCCTCGATGCGACGGAGGCCGCCGACCGCCTCGCCGCCCTCGCCGAGCTCGCCGAGGAGTCCCGGGACGCCTCGCTCGCGGTGACCGCGCTCGACCGCCTGCTCGAGCTCCGCCCCCACGACGCCGACGCGGCCGAGTGGCGCTTCCGGGTGGACCCGGACCGGCCGCGCGCGAGGCGCCGCCTCGCCGAGGACGCCCGCCAGCTCCGCAGCCCCCGGCGCCGGGCGCGCGCGCTGGCGCTCGTCTCGAAGGCGGCCCGCGTCGAGGCCGGCGACGTGGCGCTCGCCCGCGCGCTCCTCGGCGAGGCACGCCAGGCGCTCGACGGCCTCCCGCTGCTGCGGGCGGAGATCGAGGAGCTGCGACTCGCCGCCGCCCGCTCCATCGACCCGTCCGTCCCCTCCGCGGGCGACGAGCTCGTCGAGGCGCTCCGCGACGCCTCGGGTGCGCGCGCCGCCGCGGGCGACGAGGCGGGGGCGCGCGCCGCGCTGGAGGAGGCGGTCGAGCTGGCCTTCCGCAGCGGGCGGACCGAGGACGCCATCGCCGGCCTGCGCGCCCTCGAGGAGCAGGCGGCCGCGCGCGGGGACGCCGGCGACGCCGCGGCCCTCGCCCGCCGGGCCGCCCGGGCGCTCCTGGACGCCGGCGACCCGGTGCGCGGCGAGCGGGCGCTCCGCCGGGCGCTCTCCCGCGACCCCGGCGACGTGGCCGCCTGGGAGGACATCGAGCGGCTCGCCCTGGCCCGCGGGGAATCGGCGGCGCCACTGCTCGCCGAGGCGCTCGGCGCCCGCGCGGAGCGCTCGGAGGGCGCCGAGCGGACCGCCGCGCTCGTCGCGCTCGCGCGGGTCTTCGCGGGTCCGCTCGGCGACCGGGAGCGCGCGCTCACCTCGCTCCGCGCCGCGCTCGCCGCGACCCCCGGCGACCCGTCCGCCGAGGCCGAGCTGGAGCGGCTCCTCTCGGCGGCCGGCCGCGGCGAGGATCTCGGGCGCTTCCTCCTCGAGCGGGCCGCGCGCGCCCCCGACGCCGAGGCTCGCGCCTTCCTGCGCCTGCGCGCCGCCGAGGTCCTCGGGGACGCGGGCGGCGAGGAGGCGCGTTCGCTCGCGGCCCAGGCGCTCCTGGCGGTGCTCGCCGAGCCCCCCTCCGCCCGCGCCACCCTGCTCGAGGCGTCGTCCCGGCTCTCGTCGCTCGGGCGCGGCGCCGAGGCGGCCCCCTACCTCCTCGCCCTCTGCCGCGCCGACCCGCTCGACGCGAGCTCGGCCCGGGCTCTCCTCCAGGCGCTCGGCGACCGGCACCGCGACCGGGCGGACGCCTTCCTGGAGATCGCCGCGGCGACGCAGGACCCGCGGATGCGCGCCGCCCACCTGGGCGAGGCGGCGCGCGCGCTGGAGGCGGCGGGCGATCCGGGTCGCTCCCGCGACGTGATGGTGTCCGCCTTCGAGAGCTGGCCCGCGGACGACCTCGGGTTCCGGAGCGCGCTCGCCTCCGCCTCCGGGGACGTCGTGCGCATGGACGCCGTTCTCGCCGCCCGCGCGAGGGCGCTGCCGGCGGAGGCGGCCGGCTGCCACCGCGCCCGCGCCGACCTGCTCCTCGCCGCCGGGGACGCCGGCGGCGCGGTGAAGGCCTACGAGGAGTGCCTCGAGGCGGCCCCGGGCGACGCGATGGCGCTCGCCGGCCTCGCCGAGGCCCTCGCCGCCCTGGGCGACGGCCCCGGGGCGCTCTCGGCGGCGCGGCGGCGCGCCGACCTCGCGGCCGCGGGCGGCTTCGCCGAGGAGCGGCGCCTCGCGCTCGACTCCGGGGCGCGGCTCGCGGCGCGGTTCGGGGACCGCGGCGAGGACGCGGCGGCGCTCCTCGAGAGCCTCGCCGCCATGCACCTGGGCGGCGGCCCGTCCGGCGACGCGGAGGCGAACCCGCTCCTCGACCGCGCCGTGGCGGCGCTCGTCCGGGCCGGCGAGGGCCTCCGCGCGAGCTCGCTGCTCGCCCTCGGCGCCCGGAACGCGACCGGGAGCCGCCGGGCCGAGCTCCTCTGGCAGCTCGCCGTCATGGCCGACGCCCGCGGCGACGCCCAGGCGGCGCGCGCCGCCCGTGCCGAGGCGCTCACCGCCGAGACCGACCCGAAGCTCCGCTCGGAGCGGCTGGCGGCGATCAAGGAACAGCGGGAACCCGTCTCCTACGCCCGCGCCCTCGAGCAGGTCCTCGCTGCCGGGGAGCAGGCCTCGGAGCTCTGGCTCGAGCTCGGCCGCGCCCGGCGCGCCATCGGCGACGCGGACGGCGCCGCCAACGCCTTCGAGCAGATCGTCGCCCGCGGGCCCGGATCGGCCGGTTACGACGAGGCGCTCTCCGAGGTGGAGGCGGCGCACCTGCGCCGCGGCGACGACCGGGCCGTGGCGGCGGACCACGCCCGCCGGGCGGAGGCGGCCGACGAGGGCGCCGTCCGCTCGCGGGAGTGGCTCGCCGCGGCACAGGCCCTCGAGCGCGCCGGCGCGGACGACGAGGCGCGGACGGCGCTCCGCCGCGCCTGCGAGGCCGACGCGGACGAGGCCCCGCCCTGGCTCGCGCTCGCGGCCTTCGAGCAGAGGCACGGGAAGCTCGTCCCCGCCGCCCAGGCCCATCTCGCCGCGGCGCTGCGGTCCGAGGGACCCGCCGCCGAGGCCTCCGCCATCACGGCCGCGCAGATCTTCGAGGACGCCGGGCACGAGCCGGACGCCCAGCGGGCCTGGGCCGCCGCCGCGCACGCCCGCCCCGGCGGCTGGCACGCCCAGCGCAAGCTCGCCGAGGCGGCCACGCGCCGGGGGGACCACGCGGGGGCGCTCGCGCACCTGCTCGCCGTGGGCGCCGAGGAGGTCCCGGAGGGCGAGGCGACCGAGTACCACCGGACCCTCGCCCACGCGCTCGAGGCCGCGGGGCGCGCCCCCGAGGCGCTGCCGCGCTGGCGCGAGGTGCTCGCCCGCGAGCCCGGCGACGTGGAGGCCTTCGAGAGGCTCGCGGCCGCGGCCCGCGCGGCCGGGCAGCTCGAGGAGTGGCTCGAGCTCTCCTTCCGGCACGAGGCCTCGCTCTCGGGCGACCAGGACCGGCGCCTCCGGCTCCGTTGCGAGCGCGCCCAGGTCTACTCCGCCCTGGGCCGGCCGGAGGCCGCCGCCGGCGCCTGGCGCGCGGCGCTGGAGATCGACCCGGCCTGCCAGGAGGCCCAGGCGGGCCTCGCGGCGCTGTCCGCCGGCGCGGCCGCCGAGGCCGCCGCGCCCGGGCCGGTCCCGGCCACGCCGACCGGCGCCGCCGCGGCGGCGCCCCCGGACATGGGCTTCGCGCCGGCCGACGAGCCGACGCCGCTCGAGGCCGGCCTGGCCGCCCTCGCCACGCCCGCGCCGGCGCCGGAGGTGCCTCCGCTCGAGGCCGCCCGCTCGGCCGCGCAGGCCGCCCCGGCGGACGCCGCGCTCCAGGAGGCCTGGGCCGAGAAGGCCGGCGAGGCGGGAGACGCCGAGGAGGCGGCGCGCGCCTGGCTCTCCGCGGTCGAGGCCGGCGGTCCCGAGCCGGCGGCGACGGCGCGGCGCGCGCGCGCTCTCGCCCGCGCGCTCGAGGGGCTCGGCCGGATCGACGAGGCGGTCGCGGCGCTCGAGAGGGCGCGCGCGGCGGCGCCGTGGGACGAGGAGGTCGAGGCGGAGCTCTCCCGGCTGCTGCTCTCGTCCGCCCGCGCCCTCGCCGCCGCCGGCCAGACGGAGCCTGCCTACGCGCGGCTCAAGCTCGCCCGCCAGCTCGACCCCGGCCACGCGGAACTCACCCTGAGCCTCGCCCGCATCGCCGAGAAGCTCGGCCACCTCGAGGAGGCCGTGGCGCTCGGCGAGGTCCACGCCGAGTCCATCGCCGCCGCGGACCCGGCGGCCGCCAGCACGCGCTACCGGGAGCTCGCCGAGACCCTCCGCGACCAGCTCTCCGAGCCGGAGCGCGCGCTCGTCCTGCTCGAGAAGGCGGTCTCCCTCGCCCCGCACGATCAGGCGGCGGCGGCGGCGCTGGCCGAGCTCTCGGCGACCCGGCGCGAGCGGGGCGCCCGCGCCCTCGAGGACGCGCTCGCGGCTGCGCGGGAGCGGCCCGGCGACGCGAAGGCGCTCGGCAACGTGGCGGCGATCTGCCGCGAGCTCGCCGGGCGGGAGGCGGACGCCCGCACGCGGTCCTCGCTGCTCGAGCGGGCGGCGGTCGCCGAGTCGCTCGCCCGCTTCGTCGAGCCCGGGCTGCCGGCGCCGCCTCCGCCCTCGCTCGCCTCGCGGATCCCGCCGGAGGTCCGCTCGCGCGTCGCCGCCCCCGGCTCGGAGACGCCGACGGGTCGCCTCCTCTCCATGCTCGGGCCGTACCTCGAGCCGCTCTTCCCGGTGGACCTCTCCCGCTACGGCGTGGGGCCCGGCGACCGGATCGGCGCCGCCAACGCGCCGGCCCTCCAGGCCATGATCGAGTCGGCCACGCGGGCCCTCCAGGCCCGCGCCGTGGCGGCGTTCCAGTCGGCGGCGCCCGGCGTCTTCGCCGCCGTCGAGAACACCCAGCCCCTCTCGCTCGTCGTGGGCGCGGACGTCCCCTCGCTGCCGCCGGGCGGGATCACCTTCCTCGTCGCCCGCGCGCTCGCGCTCGCGAGCGCCGGCGGGACGCTCCTCGGGAAGTTCGCCCCGAAGGACGTCCTCATCCTCTGCGAGCTGGCGAGCCGCTTCGCGGGCGGCGAGCCCCCGTCGCTGGGCCTGCCCACCCAGCGCGCCGGGGCCTTCCTGGCGGCGCTCGAGCGGACCGTCCCGGCCTCGGTCCGCAGCTGGACGACCCCGCTCGGTCCCGCCAGCGCCGAGGAGCTCCGCCACGGGTTCGACCCGGTGGCCTTCGGGCTCGCCCTCGACCGGACCGCCTCCCGGCTCGCGCTGCTGCACGCCGGGGATCCGCACGGCGCGCTCACCGCGCTCGGGCGCGCCGCCCGCGCCTCCGCGGAGCCGGGCTCCGCCCTCGAGCGCCCCGAGCTCGCCGACCTCGCCCGCTTCGCGCTCTCCGACCTCTACCTCGAGCTTAGGGGTATCATCCTGGGCCGCTGATGCGGAAAGCCCTCCTCGTCGCCTGCGCCCTCGCCTCCGCCGGATGCGAGGTCTACGCCGTCCCCGCGGCACTGGTCTGCCCCGGGCAGCGGCAGGCGACCTTCAGCTTCCGCGGCGTGCAGCAGGCGAACGCCTGCAGCTTCGCCTCCCAGGCCTCTCCGTCGGTGAATTTCGTCGGGACGCTCGCCTACGCCACCGACGGGGGGTCGGACGCCTGCCTCTCCCAGAACCAGCCCCACGCGCGCCTGAACCTCGGCACGCACACGGGCGACTCCATCGCCGTCGGCAGCGTCGACGTGGGCGGCGCGGTCTCCGGCTGCTCGTGCCCCGTCACCATCGCGCAGCGCATCGAGGGCGACGTCCTGCGCGGCGACGGGGGCTCCTACGTCGCCTTCGACGGCGGGCTCTTCACCGACGTCTCGGCACTCAGCGTCGACGGGGGCTCGGCGTCCGGCACCTGCCCGTGCGGATCCATCGTGGACGGCGGCTGCAGCTGCGAGCTCCCCTGCACCATCCCCTACGAACTGTCGGCACAGGTCGTGGACTCGCCTTAAGCTCCCCCGATGGCGAGACGACAGAGGCAGGCGCGCCGCGCCGTCGTCCTCCTCTCCGGAGGGCTCGATTCCGCGACGACGCTCGCGGTGGCCCGCCGCGACGGCTTCGAGCCCCACTGCCTCTCGGTGGACTACGGCCAGCGCCACCGCGGCGAGCTCGCGAGCGCCCGCGCCGTGGCGCGCGCGCTCGGGGCCGCGAGCCACCGGGTGGTGCGCGTGGACCTCTCGGCCTTCGGGGGCTCGGCCCTCACCGACCGGGGGATCGCGGTCCCCAAGGACCGGCGGGGCCGGGCGCTCACCGCCTCCATCCCCGTCACCTACGTCCCGGCCCGGAACACCGTCATGCTCGGGCTCGCGCTCGCCTGGGCGGAGGTCCTCTCGGCCCGGGACATCTTCGTCGGCGTGAACGCCATCGACTACTCGGGCTACCCGGACTGCCGCCCGGCGTTCCTCCGCGCCTTCGAGCGGCTCGCGAGCGTCGCCACCAAGGCAGGCGTCGAGGGCGGCCGCTTCCGCGTGCACGCGCCGCTCGTCCGCCTCTCGAAGGCGGCCATCGTCCGGCTCGGGACCCGGCTCGGGGTCCCCTACGCGATCACCCTCTCCTGCTACGACCCGGTCCGCGGGCGCGCCTGCGGCCGCTGCGACGCCTGCACGCTCCGGCGCAGGGGCTTCGCGGAGGCCGGCCTCGCGGACCCGACCCGATACGCCCCGCGGCGGGCGAGGAGCTGAGGAGGCGCCCCATGCAGATCCGCAGGAAGTTCCCGGGACGCAGCGACGCCGAGATCTTCGACCGCGTCCACGACGTGATGTCGCACCTCGCCGAGCGGTTCTCGCTCGACTACCGGCGCGACGAGGCTCTGCGGACGGGAAGCGTCTCCAAGGCGGGCGTCACGGGAACCTACCAGGTCCGGGGCGAGGAGGTGGTGGTCGACCTCCGCTTCCCCATGCTGCTTCCCGGGTCGTGGCGGCGGAAGGTCGAGGAGGACATCGAGCGGAAGCTCGACACCCTCTTCTCGTAGGCTACTCGAGGCGCACCACCTCGACACCCGACCGCTCGTTCAGGCGCTCCACGGCCGAGTAGATGGCGGCGAGCGGGGAGTCGCCCTTGCCGGTCGCGGAGCGGAGCCCGGCGAGGCGCCGGCGCGCCGACGCGACCGCCACGATCCGGGCGCTCGCCCGGCCGCGCAGCGCGTCCGGCCAGACCTTCACCTGGAGCCCCGCCCGGTAGATGGCGAGCAGCGCGCGCCCCATCTCGGAGGCGACCCGGTCATCGGAATGCGTCATTCGAGGCTTTCTCCCTGCAGCCGATCGCATCCTACGCGGCGCCCCCGACAGCGCCACTTCGCGTGGCGATTGCGCGCGGAATCGCCTCGGCGCCGGCGCCCCCGTACAATGGACGCGTGAAGGCGCTGCTCCTCGCCTGCCTCATCGGCACCTCTCCCGCCCCGGAGCTGGTCGACGTCGCGGTCCTCGTCCCCGACGCCGTCCTGGATCTGCGCTACGCCTCCTCGCAGAACCTCGCCGGCCGGGCGATCTACCCGGTCGCCCGCTGCCTGCTCCTCCGCCCGGTGGCCGCCCGCCTCGCCGCGGCCGCCGCGCGCCTCCGCGACGAGGGCTACCGGCTCGTCTTGTGGGACTGCTACCGGCCCGCCTCGGCGCACGCCGCCCTGTGGCGGGCGCACCCGCACCCCGGATCCGTCGCCGACCCCGCCCGGGGCTCGCACCACAGCCGGGGCGCCGCCGTGGACGTGTCCCTCGCCGCTCCCGACGGGACGCCGGCGCTCATGCCGACCGACCACGACGCCTTCGGTCCGAAGAGCCGGGCGGACGCCACCGGGGGGGTCCCGCCGGTCGCGCAGAAGAACCGCGACCTCCTGCGAGCGGCTCTCGAGGCGGAGGGCTTCGCCGTGAACCCGAGGGAGTGGTGGCACTTCGCCTGGCGCGGCGCTGCGCGCCTCCCCGTCCTCGACGAGCCGCTGCGATGAGCGCGGGAAGGGCCACGCTCCCGGCGGAGGACGGTGCGCGCCTCGGGGTGCGCGCCGAGCGCGAGCTCGCGGGCCGGCTCGGGGCGGTGTTCACGGGAGCCGCGGAGGCGGAGATCCTCTCAGCCGTCGCGCTCGCCCACGCGGCGCACCGGCGCGGCGGGCCTGCCCCGGAGGTCGCCGCGGCGGCGCTCCTCGGCGAGGCGCCGGCCGCGCCCTCGCTCGCGAAGGCGCTCGACGGGCTCGCGGTCCTCGACCCCGCCTGCGGCGCGGGGGCGCTCCTCGTCGCCGCCGAGCACCTGGCACGGCGCGCGGGCGCCCGCCTGCGGCTCGCCGGCATCGAGGTGGCGGAGGTCGCCGCCCGGGCCGCGCGCACCCGCCTCGCCGAGCTCGGAGCCGACGCCGTGGTGCGCCGTGCGGACGCGCTCGCCGCGCCCTGGCCCGGCGCGGACCTGGTCCTCATGAACCCGCCCTTCGTCCGGCACGAGGCGCTCCCGCCTCCGTGGAAGGACCGGGCGGTCCGCCTCACCGGCCTCCCCCGGCAGGCGGACCTCTCCGCCCACTTCGCGCTGCTCGCGCTGCGGCACGCGCCGGTCGCGGGGATCGTGCTCCCCCGCGGGCTCGAAACCTCCCGCTCCGCGGCCCGGTTCCGGGACGAGGCCCGCGCGCGCGGCGGGACCGTCCTCCACCTCCGATCGCGCGCGGCCGGCAGCTTCCGGGCGTCCGTGCACACCGCGCTCGCGGTCTGGGTCGAGGGGGCGCGGGACCGGCCCCGGGCGGAGGCCTCGGTCCCGCTCGCGGACCTCGCGGCGGAGGAGGTCGCCTCACTCCTGCGCGGCGTCTCCTCGCGGCGGATCCGGCGGGTGCCGGAGCGCGGGCCCTCGCCCCGCGGCGTGGCGCGAGTGGGCACCGTCTGCGAAGTCCGGTTCGGCGTGAAGACGGGAGCGAACGGCTTCTTCCACCTCCGGCTGGCGGGCGGCGGCCGCTTCCGGAGCGTGCTCTGCGGCGAGGTGGAGCTCGCCGCGAGCGACGTGGCACCGCTCCTCGCGGGTCTGAAGGAGGCCGTCGCACCGGAGGTCGCCGACCCGCGCTCGGTCCTCTTCCGGCCGCGGGGCGCCACCGCCACGGCCCGCGCCTACGTCGCCCGCGGCGAGGCGCTCGGCCTCCACCGCCGGCCGACCTGCGCCGGTCGCTCCCCGTGGTGGGCGCTCGCGGCCGGCCGGTGCCCGGCCCCGGTCCTCTACCCCGCGAAGGTCGGCGCCCGGGCCTTCGCCTTCCTGAACCAGGAGGGGCTCCTCGAGGACAAGAAGTGGCACGCGCTGTTCCCCCGGCGCGTCGAGGGCTGGGTGCTCGCGCTCGTCCTCTCGTCCACGCCGGTCCGCCTCGCCGTCGAGGAGGCCGCCCGCCAGCTCACGGGCGCCCAGGCCATCGCCGACATCGATTGCGCCGTCCTCGCCGGGGCGCCGTTCCCGGAGCCGGCGGCGCTCGCGCCACTCGCCGGCGAACTCGCCGCGCTCCGAAGGGCGCTCGCGACGGACCCGGTCACGACGGACCTCGCCGCCATGCTCGACCGGCCCGGCCAGCGGGAGCTCGACGCGCTCGCGGGGCGAGCGCTCGCGCTCTCCCCTCGCGAGGTCGCGCGCGGACGCCGGGCGCTCCTCGCCCGGGTGGCGGAGCGGCTCGAGCACGCCGCCCGGGTGCGGGAGGGACTTCTGGAGCGCACGGGGGACGCCTCGTGAGCCCCGCGCGGACGCCCGGGCCGCGCCGGCCGCGATCGCCCTGTCCCCCGGTCACCCGGGTGGCGAGCGGCGGCGGTTGCCCTAGGATCTCGATGGGCGCGCGCGAGGCGCGCCGAGGGTTTCTCGTGCTCTTCGTCCTCTCCGTCGCCGCGCTCTGCCTCACCGCCCCGGCCGCGGCGGAGGCGCCGCCCGCCGCGGCGGCCGCGAGCGCGCGGGCCGAGGCCCGCCGGAAGCTCCAGGAGGAGCTCGGCGCCATCACCTCCCGCGGCGCGCTCGCCGGCGCGCGGGCCGGCATCCTGGTCGAGTCCCTCGACTCGGGCGAGGTGGTCTTCGCCCGCTCGCCCGACGAGCTCTTCAACCCCGCCTCCAACGTGAAGCTCTTCACCTCGGCCGCGGCGCTCGCCGGGCTCGGCCCCGAGTACCGGTTCGAGACCGAGTTCCTGCTCGCGCCGGGGTCGGGGAGCGCGAAGAACCTCTACGTCCGCGGCAAGGGCGACCCGACGCTCGTCACCGAGCGGCTGTGGGCCATCGCCGGCGAGCTCGCCCATATCGGGGTCGAGCGCGTGGGAGACCTCGTCCTCGACGACTCCTGGTTCGACGAGGAGCGCTTCGGCCCCGGCTACGACCAGGAGCGCGGGGACCGCGCCTACCTCGCCCCCGCCGGCGCCATCTCGCTCAACTTCAACGCCGTCGCGGTCTCCGTGGCGCCGGGGAACGCGGTCGGCGCTCCGGGACGGGTCTACCTGGAGCCGGCGAGCGACTTCCTCTCGCTCGAGAACCGCACCGTCACGGCCAGGACGCGGTCGCTGCGCCGCGTGGTCCTCTCGTCGCAGCCCGCGGGCGCGCGCCAGCGGGTCACGGTGGAGGGAAAGCTCCCCCTCGGCGGACGCCGCCAGGTCTTCTACCGGCGCGTCGACGACCCGGCCCTCTACTTCGGCCACACGCTCCGGCGGCTGCTCGAGCTTCGCGGGGTCAAGGTGCAGGGGCGCGTGCGGCGCGGCTACGTCCCGCAGGGCGCGACGCTCGCGTACGTCTCGGAGTCGGACGCGCTCGCCGCCGTGGTGCGCCAGCTCGACAAGCAGTCCAACAACTTCATGGCCGAGCAGATCCTGAAGGCGCTCGGAGCGGAGCTCCGCGGCCCGCCGGGCACCTGGCCGAAGGGCGTGGCCGCCGTCGAGGACTTCCTCGCGACGGCCGGGGTGCCCCGCGGCTCCTACCTCATGCGCAACGGCTCCGGCCTGAACGACGCGAACCGGTTCAGCGCGCGCCAGACGGTCGCGCTCCTCAAGGAGATGTGGCACCGCTTCCCGCTCATGGTCGAGTTCGTGGGCGCGCTCCCCGTCGCCGGACGCGACGGGACGATCCGCTGGCGCATGGAGGGCACCGCCGCCGCGGGCCACCTCCGGGCGAAGACGGGAACCCTCGAGGGGGTGACGAGCCTCTCCGGCTACGTGGAGACGCGCGACGGCGAGCACCTCGCCTTCGCGGTGCTCGTGAACGACGCCGGGCGCGGGACCGCCCGGGCGGTCGACGACCTCGGGACCGCGCTCGCCTCGGTGGGACCGCCCGCCCCGGCGGTGGCCGAGCGAGCCCCCGGCCCGGCGGGCGACGCCGCCCAGCGGGTGGCCTCCTACTACCGGATCGCCCTCGCGCACGATCCCCGCAACGTCCCCTTCCTCCGGACCGCGCTCCGCGGCGAGCAGGACCCGGCGGTGCGGATGGCCGCCGGGGAGGCGGTCTACCTCTCCGAGCCGGACGGCGACGGCTCCCGCCGCGCGTTCCTGGAAGCCTTCGCCCCCGACCCGGCGGCGCTGAAGAGGCTCCGGGAGCTCGCCGGCGAGGGAGAGGCGCCGGTGGTCCGGTCCCTCGCGGCGCTCGCCGCGGAGGGCGTGCCCGACGCGCTCGTCGCCCTCGCCGAGCTGTCGTCGGCGGGGATGGCGCAGGAGCTCGCCCCGACCTGGACGGAGGTCGCGGCCACCGCGCCCGGCGAGACCCTGGAGCTCCTCCTCTCGGCCCCGGAGGCGCTCGCGGACGCGGTCCTCGCGTCGCTCGCCGCTGGAGGGAAGGACGGGGGCGCGGACCCGGCGCTCGTCGCCGCCGCACGGCAGGCCGCCGAGGGGGACGGCGCGAGCGCCGCCCGCGCGAGGGACCTCTGCGCGCGCCTCGAGGGACGGCTCCCGTCGGCTCCCGCCGCGCAGGCGCCCGGCCCGGCCTCCGCGGGGACCGCCGCGCCCGCCCCGCCCGCCCCGCCCCCCGGCGGGTAGCGCATCGCCCGCCGCGGAACCTTTTTCCGCCGGCGCCGTTCGCGCCCATCGAGGGAGCGATGGCGATCGAACGGCGTCGAGTGCGGACGGGAGGGCGCTGGGCGGCGGCGCTCCTCCTCGCGCTCGCCGCCTGCCGGGCGACGCCCCCCTCCGCCTTCGAGACCGCGCTCGCCTCGGCGGTGAAGCGCCGCCTCACCGTCCGCGGCGCCTCCGACCGGAACCCCCTGCCGCCGACCGAGGAGAACGTCCGCGCCGGGCAGCGGGCCTTCGCCGGATACTGCCACGCCTGCCACGGGCTCGACGGCCAGAACACCGGGGTCCCGTTCGCCTCCGCGATGTCCCCGCCCGTGCCGAGCCTCTCCTCCCCGGCCGTCCAGGCGTACACCGACGGCCAGCTCAAGTGGGTCATCGAGAACGGCCTCTATCCCTCGGGCATGCCGGCGGCGCGCGGGATCCTCGCCGACGAGGAGATTTGGCGGATCGTCGTCTTCCTCCGCCACCTGCCGCCGGCCGGGAGCCTCGGCGAGCCCGCGGCCTACGGGGGCGGACCCCCGCCCTCGCCCTGAGGCGGCATCCGCCCAGGTGCGGCGGCTGTCAGATCGCCCTGCTAGGTGTACCTCGCATCGTCCCGCTCGAACCTTCCGCTCGAAGCCAGGCGACGAAGAAGAAGGGTTTCGCCATGGTGAACAAGGTCATCCTCGTCGGCAACCTCGGCAAGGACCCGGAGGTCCGCTACACCTCTGGTGGACAGGCCGTCGCCAACCTCCGCATCGCCACCTCCCGCAGCTGGACCGACAAGCAGTCGGGCCAGAAGAAGGAGGAGACCGAGTGGCACGACGTGGAGGTCTGGGGGAAGCAGGCCGAGCAGTGCGGCGAGTACCTCGCCAAGGGGCGCCAGGTCTACGTGGAGGGCCGGCTCAAGACCGACAAGTGGCAGGACAAGCAGTCGGGCCAGGACCGGTCCCGGGTGAAGGTCGTCGCCGAGACCGTCCGCTTCCTCGGCGGCGGTGGGCGCGGCGCCGCGCGCCCCGCGCAGGAGGAGGCCGGGGCGCCCCCGCCCGGCTTCGAGGAGGCGCCGGAGCCGCAGGCCGGCGGGAGCGCGGACGACATCCCGTTCTGACGCTCTCGGGGGCACTTCGGCGACGCCCGTCGGCTCACCTCGCCGTGGACGGGCGCGCCGGACGCGGCCCGGGCCTGATCGCGCTGGCCGGCGCCGACGACGCCCTGTTCGACCGGCCCGCGGCCGTCGACCCGAAGAGAACCTTCAACCCCATGCGGGCCGCGGCGAAGCGGCTGCGCGCCGGCGGGTCGTCTCCCGAGCAGCGTCGGGACCATGGCCCTGCCCGGCCACGGTGTCTGCGCGGCCACCGAGGCGGCGGTGGATGCGCTCACCGGCGTCTCCGCGAGGGAGCTCGCGGGCGGGCCATCCCGGCGGACGCCGCCCCGGGCCCCACGGCGATCGACCTCCTCTCGCAGGACGAGACGCCCGGCGAGGTCGAGGTGAAGCGGTCCGCGTCGCGGCGGGGCGCGCCGCCACCATGGGTGAACAAGCACCCGCGGACCGCGTTCGCGCACCGGCAAATCGCCGTCGACAGCCCGCGCCGCGCGCTGGCATAATCCCCCGACGGCATCCCGTGCCCCGCCCGCGGCGCGAAGTCGCGGCGGCACCGCCACCGCCCGTTGGGTATCCCGGATGAAGATCGCCGCCCGCCGCGCTCCCTCCCTCGTCGTGCTCGCCGCGGCGCTCGCCGCGGCCTGCGGCGGCAGCTCCGAGCCGGCCGGCCCCAAGGCGCCGCTGCCGGCGGAGTCCTGCACCGTGGGCACCGTGCAGTGCCCCGGCGCCGACGGCACTCCGACGGCCGACTCGTCGCGGTGGACGGCCGGCTGGGGGTTCGTCTGCGCCGACGCCGCGAGGACGCCGACCTACGGGGCCACCGACGGGACGTGGCAGTACGTCGTATGCCCCTCCCTGCCGAACCAGCCCTGCGACCTGACGTCGTCCTTCCTCTGCAACGGGTCCGGGTGGCAGTTCGAGTGCACGGTCATCCGCATCGGTGTCGTCGGCACCTGGAGCTACTACTCCCGCCCCTACTGCCTCAACCCGGGGGCCAACTGGGTCTGCGACAACACGCACCTCCTCGACGACGAGACCTGCGGCATGGGCTGGGGCTGCTGCGCGCAGGGCGCCGGGTCGACCTTCTAGGGGACGCTCGCCGCCGGGTCCCTCGCGGGTCCGGCGGGTGAGACCTTGGACGACATCCGCGTCCACGATCGCACCTGCCGCGAACCGGGACCGCCGCGAGGCGCGTGCTAGCATCGACGACGTCCCGCATGCCGGCATCGCTCGTCGGACAGTACGAACGGATCCTCGCCGCGGATCCCCGGTCGCGGGTGTTCGTGGAGCTCGCCCGCGAGCTCATCGCCGCGGGCGAGGGCGTCCGCGCCGCCGAGGTCTGCCGCCGCGGCCTCGAGCACCACCCCCGCTCCGTGCAGGGCCGCCTCGCTCTCGGCCGGGCGCTCCTCGCCTCGGGGGAGACCCGGGCCGCCGTCGCCGAGCTCCGCGCGGCCGCGGAGGTCGAGCCGGGAAATCCCTACGCCTTGAACCTCGCCTCGGAGGCGCTCGCCGAGCGCGGGCTCCTCGGCGACGCGCGCTTCTTCCTCGAGCGCGCTGTGCCGCTGCAGCCCGGCAACGAGCGCCTCAGGGCCTGGCTCGAGGAGGCCCGCCGCGCCGCCCCCGCCGCGCCGGAGGCGCCCGGCGCGGGGAGCCCGCCCGACGGGAGCGCCGGTGCACCGGCCGAGGCGGCCCCGTCCGGCGACGCGGCCGCGGGCCCGCCCGCCGCGGAGGGCCCAGGCCCCGCGCCGGAGACGCCGGAGCCTCCGGGGAGCCCGAGCGCGCCGCCCCCGCTGAAGCGCGCCCCTCCGCCCATCCCGCCGCCGCGGGCCGAACCCGCCCCGGCGGGGCTCCTCGCCGACGTCCCGCCGACCGCCCCCGCGGCGCCGCCGGCCCCGGCCGCTGCGGCCCCGGACCCCTCCGAGGCGCAGCGCATCGCCGAGACCTACGAGCACGAGCTCCGCAAGGAGCTCCTCGCCTCGGCCCCGCCCGCGCCGGTCCCGCGGCGGCGGTTCCTCGCCTACGCCGCGGCGATCGCCGCGGCCCTCGCCGCCGCGGGCGGCCTCGTCACCTACCTCGCCGTGCGCCACGCCCACCGCGTCGAGGACGCTCAGAGGCTCGTGGAGAGGGCGCGCCGGGGCATCCTCCGGGACACGGACGGGTCCTTGCGGGAAGCGTCCCGCGCGCTCGCGGAGGCGCGCTCGCTCGACCCCGCGAACGCGCTCGCCCGCTCGCTCGCGGCCCTCACGGCCGCGCTGCGCTTCGCCGACCACCGGGACGGGGAGGCGCGGGCTCTCGCCGAGGCGCTGCTGCTCGGCAACCAGGCCGGCGAGGCCGCGCCGGCGGTCCGCTACCTCCTCGCGGCGACGCCCGCCGAGAGGACGGCGGCGTCGGCCGCGCTCGCGGGCTCGCCGTCGACCCCGGCCGGCGCCGCCGAGGCGGTCGCCGCCGAGGCCCTCCTCGCGCTCAACGACTCCCCCGCGGCGCTCCGCCGGCTGGAGGCCGCCGCCCGCTCGACGCCGCCGTCGCTCCGGGCGCTCACGGCGCTCGGCGACCTCGCCCTCGCGCGCGGGGAGCCGGAGGAGGCGCTCCCGTGGCTCGCCGCCGCGCTCGCCGCCCATCCCACCCACCCCGGCGCCGCCGTCGGCGCCGCCGAGGCCCGGCTCCGGCTGCGGCGCGACCTCGGCGACGCGCTCGCCGCGCTCCGGGCCGTCGAGGCGGACCCGGAGAGCGCCCCGCGCGTCGCGGACCGGGGCCGCTTCGAGCTCGCGATGGCGCGCCTCCTCGCCGCGACCGGCGACAGGCCGGGCGCCCTCGAGCGCCTCTCGCGCCTCGCCGGGAAGCCGGGAAGCGGACCGGAGGTCGCGCTCGCCGAGGCGGAGATCGACCTCGCGGCCGGGGCCTGCAGGGATGCCGAGGCCGCCGCGCGCCACGCCGTCGCGACCGGCGGGGCGCTCCCGGCGCGCCTCGCCCTCGCGCGCGCGCAGGCGTGCGGGGGGCGCTACAAGGAGCTCCTCCACGCGTCGGCCGGCCAGGAGGCGCGCGAGCTCCGCCTGCTGCGGGCGGAGGCGTTCCTCGCCCTCGGCTCGCCGACCTCGGCGCTCGCCGAGGTCGAGGCCGTCGGGCGCGGCGGGCGGATGCCAGCCGACGCGGCGGCCCTCTACGCCGTCGTGCTCGACGCGCTCGGCCGCAAGGCGCAGGCGCAGGCGATCCTCGAGCGCCTGCTGTCGCTTCCGAAGCCCCCGGCGGCGGCGCTCCTCGCCGCCGCGCGCGTCGCCGCGGGCGACGGGCGCGCGGGGGAGGCCGAGGCCCTGTACCGGCGGGCGCTCGAGGCCGACCCCGATCTCGCCGAGGCCCACTGCGGGCTCGGGCGGGTCCTCCTCGCGGGCGGCCGCGCCGCCGAGGCCGCGAGCGAGCTCGGCCGCGCCGCGGCGCTCGAGCCGTCGCACGGCGAGGCGCTCGTCGCCCTCGGGCAGGCGCGGCTCCGTTCTGGGGACGCGCCCGGGGCGCGGGAGGCCTTCCGCGCCGCGCTGGCGCTCTCGGCGGACGCGGCCGCGTTGCGCGGACTCGCCGAGGCGGAGCTCGCCGACGGGAACCCGGCGGAGGCCCGTCGGGCGGCGGACCGGGCGATCGCCGCCGACCCCAGGTCCGCGCAGTCGCTCGTCACCGCGGCGCGCGTGGCGCTCGCCCAGGGCGACCGGCGGGGGGCGGTGCGGCTCGCCGAGCGCGCGAAGCGCCTCGCCGGAAAGGGGCCAGCCGCCGCCGATGCGGCGCGCGTCCTCGACGAGGCGCGACGCCGCGGGTAGGCGGACCGGCCGCCCTCAGCGGGCGTGCGGGCCGGGGTGCTTCGCCGCGTTCGGGTGCGTCCCCTTGCCGCCCTTCTGGCCGGCGGGCTTCCCGCCCGCCTTCCCGGAGGCGGCCTTCGCCTGCGCGGGCCTCGCCGCGGTCGCGGGTTGGCCGGCGTGGAGCGCCGTCGCGGCCGGGGCGGGCGGCCTCGCCGACGAGACCGGGGCGGACGCCACCGCCGGGGCGGGCCGCGGCGGGGCGGCCACGCCCGCGCTCCGCCAGGTGCCGTAGGCGCCGACCGCGGCCCCGGGGACGGGAGGCGCGGGCCGGTAGCCCCAGTAGCCGGGCACGGGAGCCGGGTAGTAGAAGGGCCGGTAGGGGTACATCGCCCCCCAGTAGGGCGCGACGCCGAATCCCCAGTGGTACCCCCAGGGCCTCCAGCCGTAGCTGACGGTGAGGCCCCATCCGCCCCAGGAGCTCCAGTAGACGCGCATGCCGCAGCCGTAGGTGACGGGGGGCCCCCACCACCAGGCGCCGACCCACGGGCGGTAGTAGTAGCCCGTGCCGTAGACCACGACGCCCGAGCTCACCACCGTCCCGTAGTAGCCCGGCGTGTAGCCCACGTAGACGACGTCCGGCGTCGCCCCGTAGACGCGGACGTAGGTGACGTAGTGGAGCGGCGAGGACGGCGGGATCGCGTAGATGGCGGGGTCGACGTGGGTCGCCACCGACCAGGGGCCGTTCGCGGTGGGCGCGACGAACCACACGCCGTCCCGCAGCCCGTACCACTCGCCCTCGCGGACCCGGATGACCGGAACGGAGCCGTTCGGCACGTAGGAGAGCGTCGTTCCCTCGATGGGCGCGAGGTCCGGCGGGCCGTCGTAGACGGGGTCGAGCGCCACCGCGTCGCGCCGCACCGTGGCAGTGTGCGGGACGCGGTTCGCGACGACCGCCTCGCGCGACTGGGGCGTCGCCGGGACCGAGGCGAGGACGCTCTCCTTCGCGTGGCCGGGCGGGATGCGGGCGAAGCCCGGCGGAAGGGACGCGGGGTCGACGTAGGTGAAGGGCCCGTCGGCCGTCGCCGCCCGGAACCAGCGACCCGCGGCGAGGACGTACAGCTGCCCGCTCGCGGTGTCGACGAGCACGTCGGAGGTCGTGTTCTTCCAGTAGAGGACGCCCGCCTCGGCGATGGGCTCGAGCTGCGGCGCGCCCTCGGTCACGACCAGCTCGGTCGGCACCGTCGCGACGACCACGTCGGGGGCGCCCTTCGCGAGCGTGGGCCTCTCGCCCGTCGCCGCGGTCGCCTCGGGCGCGTCCGCCTGCGCCCGGGCGGCGAGGAGGTCGACCTGGGGGTTCTTCTTCGCCCATTCGAGGACCGCGCCGAGGCCCGGGGGCGCCGACGCGGCGGCCGCGTACGGCCCGGCGAGCGCGGGCGCCTCCATCCACCCGTCGAGGAGCCGGAGGTAGTGGCGGCCGGTCGCCGGGTCGAGGACGAGGAGCGGGCGGGTGTTGACGACGCGGCGGTAGGGCGTCCCGGAGACGTCCCGGACCTGGGGCGCGCCGTCCACGAGGACGAGGAGCGCCGGCGCCTGCCGGAAGGCGAAGGCCGGCGGGTCGTTCCTCACCGGGCCGCGCCGCTGCGGGCGCGTCGCGGCGGCGATGGCGAGGTCCTCCTGCAGCTTCCCGAGCGGGAGGTCGAAGCGGGTGGGAACGTGGCGCTCGAGGAGCTGCCGCAGCGTCTTCTGCTCGCCCTTCGCACCCGGGAAGGCGGCCTTCGAGACCCGCACGTCGTCGACGTGGACCGTCTTGCCGTCGCTCTGGGTGCGGCCGACGAACTCGACCGTCCCGTACACCGTCGCGCCGGCCTGTCCGACCGCGACCGCGGCCTGCATCTCCAGCGTCGCGCCGTCCCAGCGGACCGGGTCCGGGGAGTAGAGGGAGAGCGTCCGCTCCCCCTCCGTGAACGTCTGCGGCCACGGGCCCGAGAGGTCGGGAGGGGCCGGGTCGGCGGCGGCGAGCCTCGACGCGGCCGCGAGGGAGAGGGCGAGGAGTGCACGTGGGAGCGGATTCAAGGGTCACCCCAGGGCGGGCTTCGGTCGGTCCTCAGGACAACACCCGAACGCCCGCGCGGTTGCGGGGCTCGGCATCTCTTGCGCAGCGTAGGGGCTCTCGCCGATCCCCGCAAAAAGAGCGGCTCCGTTCCTCGACCCGGCGCGGGCCGCCTCGCTCCACCCGATGGGGCCGCGCGCCGCCGGGCGGGGCCGGGGGCGGGTCGACGCCCGGTGCAGCGCCTCAGCGCCGCCAGCGGCCGGCGGCGACGAAGCTGTAGTGGCCGCCCGTCGCGACGATCACGTGGTCGCGGGCGAGGACGCCGACGAGCTCCGCCGCCGCGCGGAGCCGGTCCGTCAGGTCCACGTCCTCGGGGCTCGGCGCCGGGTCGCCCGAGGGGTGGTTGTGGACGAAGATGACGCCGTGGGCTCCCTCCCTCACCGCCGGCCGGAGCGCCTCGCGCGGGGAGACCGGGCACTGGCTGAGCGAGCCCTCCGCGACCCTCTCGGCGCGGAGGAGCCGGCCGCGCACGTCGAGGAGGACGACGTGGAAGCACTCCCGCTCGGCGTGGGCCGCGAAGCGCATGAGCTCGGCGACCCGGACCGGGTCGAGGACGCGGTCGCCGCGGCGCGGGGGCGCCCAGGCGGCCCGGCGGCCGAGCTCGAAGGCGGCCGCCAGGGCGGCGGCGCGCACGGGCCCGACCCCGGGGCGGCGCGCGAGCACGCCCGGAGAGGCCCAGGCGAGCTCGGCGAGCGGGAGGTCCGCGAGCAGCGCGGCGGCCGCCATCCGGGCGGAGCGCGACGAGCCTCGCCCGAGGACGAGGGCGAGGAGGTCCGCGTCGCCGAGGGCGGTCGCCCCCCCGCGGTCGAGGCGGTCCCGGATCTCGTGGGTCTCCGCGTCGCGGGCCACGTCCCTCGCGCGGGAGCACGGGGCGTGCCGGGGCGCCCCGATGGACGGCGGCGACGATGGTCCGGGCGCCTCGCGGACGCCCCGGCCGTGCCGCGGAGGGGCCAGGCGCGGGTGGACCCCGCCCCCTGCGGCGAGGCCGCTTCCGCTCGATTCTCGTCCGATCCGCGTTCGGCGGCCGGGAGCGCTCGGCGCCCCTAGCCTGGCCGCCCGCGGCCCTGGATCACTGCAGGTAGGTGCTCGTGCTGATGTCCTCGTACAGCCTCGGGCCGAACATCTTCATGCCGGTGAGCACCGGCACGGCCACGACTGCGACGAGGACGGCCGCCAAGGCGACGCCCACGACGAAATAGCTGAAACCGATCACCGATAGGCCCAGCATGCCCATGACGGGAAAGGCGAGAAGTTTCTTCATGCTTGTTCCTCCTCCCGGCCGTAGCTGCGCATGAAATGCGTCAGCGCGTCCGTCCGCAAAAAAAGTGTGTTGTTTTTGGCGCAGGATGTCAACGTCGCGCCGGAGGATCACCCTTCGGGGGGGAATCCGCTGGCAATCCTTGCGCGCACCCCGACGGGCGGGGCGTGCCATGACGATATTGGCCTCGATGGGTCCATGACTTCGGGTCAATGGCCGGGAGCGTCTCGGCCGGTTGCGTCGAGGAGCGTCTCGCCGCGGCGGCGCGCACGGAGCTCCAGGACGAGGAGGATCGCCCCCCAGGCGATCACCCCCCAGGACGTCATCGACGCGAGGAAGCCGCGCGTCCCCGCGGTCGCGGAAGACATCTGGTAGCAGGCGTGCCACAGCGCCGCGGCGGCAACGCCCGTGCGGGCGACGACGAAGGCGAGGACCAGCGAGCCCGCGGCGAGCGAGACGGCGAGGACGGCCGTTCCGGCGAGCCCCAGCCCGCGCCAGGCCTCGTTCACGGCGAGGAGCGGGACGAGCCAGAGCCCCCAGGGGACGGCGAGGGCGAGCGCGCCGCCGAGCGGCCCGAGCCGCCTCTGGAAGCGAGGGAGCGCGAAGCCACGCCAGCCGATCTCGTGGCCGAACCCCATCGTCAAAAGCACGAGGTCGAAGACCGGGGAGAGCGGCATCGCCGGCACGCCCGGGAAGCGGACGAGGCTCGCCGGCGACGGCAGGCTGCGCCCGGTCGCGGCGAGGAGCGCGAGCCCCGCCGCGAGGAAGCCGAGCGGCGAGAGCCCGAGCGCCCAGAACGACGCCCTGCGCCAGGGGCAGCGCACGACGCGAAGCACGAGCGACCAGACCCCGGCCCTCCCCTCCACCATGGCCGTCACCGCGAAGGCGGCGAAGGCGGGGCCGAGGAAGCCCGCGAAGTGGGTGGGCATCGATCCGGGCGTCACCCGGCCGCCGGTGACGGCGAGCGTCACCCAGTCGGACCAGGAGAAGGCGAAGACGGTCGCCAGGTAGGCGGCGATCGGGTGGCGGGCCGCGATCTCGCGGGCTTCTTCGAGCGCTTCGAGAAGCGGCCCCACGCAGCCCCGACACTAGAGCCTCGCCCCCCGCGGGCACAAGGCCGCCCCCTGCCCCATCGGGCGAGGTCCGGGGGCGCTCTCCGCGTGATACGAATGTCGGACACCGCCCCGGGGGTACCCGGTGACCGATGCGTTCGAAGGGGGACCGAACCGCCCCTCCCTCGTCCTCGTGGGGGGCTCGGGGTTCCTCGGCCGCCACCTCGTCTCGGCGCTCCGCGACCGCTACCGCATCTGGGTGCTCGCGCGCCGGACCGAGCGCGGGGTCGGGCTCGAGCAGGACCCGCTCGTCCGCTGGACGCAGGTGGACATCGCCGAGCGCCGGCCGCTCGAGGCCGCGTTCGCGGACCTCTCGGGGCTGCCCCGGCCGCTCCACCTCGTGCACCTCGCCGCCCACTACGACTTCACGGGCAAGGAGCACCCCGAGTACCGCCGCACGAACATCGACGGGCTCCGCAACGTCCTCGAGCTCGCGAAGGAGCTCCGGCCGGACCGCTTCTACTTCGCGAGCTCCGTCGCCGCCTGCGCCTTCCCGCCCCCGGGAGGCGCCCTCACCGAGGAGAGCCCCGCCGACGGGGACCACGTCTACGCCTGGACGAAGCGCATCGGCGAGTCGATGGTGAGGGACTCCTCGAGGTGGTTCCCGTCCGTGATCGTGCGGATGGCCGCGCTCTTCTCGGACTGGTGCGAGTACCCGCCCCTCTACTTCTTCCTGCGCACGTGGCTCTCGGGCGCCTGGAACCGCCGCTTCCTCGGCGGGCGTGGGGAGTCGGCGATCCCCTACCTCCACGTCGCCTGCGCCACGCGCTTCTACGCCCGCCTCTTCGAGGTCGGGGAGCGCTTCGCCCCCGGCGAGGTGGTCATCGCCTCGACCGACGGCTGCGTCTCGCACCGGGAGACCTTCGAGGTGGCGACCGCCGCCCGCTTCGGGGAGCCGCTGCGCCCCCTCCGCACGCCGCGCTGGGCGGCGCGGCTCGGCCTCTTCCTCTTCGAGAAGCTCGGGGAGTTCCGCGCCGAGCCGCCCTTCGAGAAGGCCTGGATGGGGCGCTACATCGACGAGCGCCTGAACATCGACGCGCACCGCACTCGCGAGCGGCTGGGCTGGCAGCCGAACCCCCGCCTGCACGTGCTCCGGCGCATCCCCTTCATGGTCGAGAACTTCCGCGCCGACCCGCTCGAGTGGCACCACCGGAACCTCATGGCCATCGAGTCCTTGCGCGTGGAGCCGAACCTGGCCCTCTACCACCTCCTCTCCGAGCACGCGGAGGGGATCCTCGCCGCCTCCATGGCCCACTTCCGCGACGCCGAGAAGGGCCTGGGGCTGAAGCGCTACCTCGACCTCGGCACCGACGAGCTCCTGTGGGCGAAGCGCCAGCTCTACCTGAACCTCCGCAACGCCGTGCGCACCGCGGACAAGACCGTCTTCCGCTCCTACTGCCGCGAGCTCGCCGAGCGCCGCTTCCGCCAGGGCTTCTCGGGCGCGGAGGTGGTGAAGGCCTTCCAGGCCGAGCGAGAGATCGCGCTCGGGGTGCTCCGCTCGGACCCGCGCACGGCGCCGCTCGCGCCCGCCATCGACCAGCACGTGGCGGCCACCTTCGCGGTCGGCATCGACGACCTCGAGGACGTCTTCGAGAGGCTCTCCGGGGACGGCGCGGCGGTCACGCCGTCCTGAGGCGCGCCGCCCGCCGCCACAGCCACAGGCCCACGAGCGCCATCGCACCGTCGGCGGCGCCCGACACCGGGACCGCCCAGGCGGAGACGCCCGCCAGCGCGGCGGCCGCGAGGAAGACGACGGCGATCGCCTTCGCGGTGACGAGGAAGGCGGCCGAGCCGCGCCGGGCGTCGAGGACGTAGCCCGCCGCGAGGACGAGGTGGAAGACGCCCGCCTGCCGCGCGAAGAACACGGGGCGAACCGGGCCGAAGCCGGCGAGCCCGGTCGCGAAGTCGGGGGCGGCGGCGAGCCCCCCCCCGATCGCCACGCTGTGCGCCGCGACGAGGTACGAGAAGAGGCGGAGCTCGTCCGCGGCTCGCATCGCCTTCTCCCCCCGGTGAAGAAGAGGCCGCGGCGGCGCGCCCGCCGCGGCCTCCCCCCCGTCAGAGGGCCTTCACCATCCCGAGCTCGCGCCCGTCCGCGTCGTGGGAATGGATGGCGCAGGCGAGGCACGGGTCGAAGGAGTGGACGGTCCGGAGCGCCTCGAGCGGCCTCTCCGGCACGGCCACCGGGTTCCCGACGAGGGACGCCTCGTACGGCCCTGCCTGGTCCTTCCCGTCGCGGGGTCCCGCGTTCCAGGTGGAGGGCACGACGGCCTGGTAGTTCTTGATCTTCCCGTCCTCGATGACCACCCAGTGGGAGAGCACGCCGCGCGGCGCCTCGTGGAACCCGAAGCCGCGGACGGTCCCGGACGGGAACTTGGGCTCGTTGTAGATGGCGGTGTCGCCCTTCCCGACGTTCTCGGCGAGCATCTGCCAGTGCTTGATGGCGAGCTCGGAGAGCACCGCGGCCCGGATGGCGCGCGCGGCGATCCGGCCGAGGGTCGAGTGCAGCGCCGCCGGCGTGAGCTTCGCGCCCGCCACCTTCCCGGCGACGTCCAGGCACTTCGTCCCCCAGCGCACGAAGCGCTCGTCGCCCTGGGCGATGCCGACGAGCACCTGGGCGAGCGGGCCCACCTGCATGGGCTTCCCGTCGAAGCGCGGCGCCTTCACCCAGGAGTACTTCTTGTCGGCCTCCCAGCTCGTGTACTTCGGATCGGTCGTCTCCTCGAACGGGTGCTTCTGCCAGTCGCCGTCGTACCAGGAGCGGGCGATGCTCTCGGTGACGTTCTTCTCGAAGTACGGGTCCTTGAAGGACTTGATGGGCTTCACCGTCGAGAGGTCGCCGTTCACGATGGTGCCGCCCGGCAGGTCGAACTTGGTCGCCGCGGCGTCGACGGGGAGGTCGGGGACGGCGAGGTAGTTCGTCACCCCGGCCCCGTACTTCAGCCAGTCCGCGTACATGCCGCCGACCGCGCAGACGTCGGGGAAGTAGACCTCCTGGACGAAGCGGATGGTCGGCTCGAGCTGCTTCTTGATGTCGAACAGCTTGTTCATGTTGAGCGGGCTCGCCGCGTCCAGGTTGATCGCGTTCGAGACCCCGCCCACGGCCATGTTCTGGATGTTCGGGGTCTTCGACCCCAGGATGGCGACCGCCTTCAGGGCGTTGCGCTGGAACTCCAGCGCCTGCAGGTAGTGGGCGACGGCGAGCAGGTTCACCTCCGGCGGGAGCTTCATCGCCGGGTGGCCCCAGTAGCCGTTCGTGAAGATGCCGAGCTGGCCGCGCGTGACGAAGGTGTCGAGCTTCGCCTTCACCTCCTTCATCGTCTGCACGCTGTTGTCGGGCCAGTCGGAGAGCGACTGGGCGATGGAGGCCGCCTTCGCCGGATCGGCCTTCAGCGCCGAGACCACGTCCACCCAGTCGAGCGCCGACAGCTGGTAGAAGTGCACGATGTGGTCGTGCAGCGCGTGGGCGATGACGATGAGGTTGCGGATGAGCTGCGCGTTGAGCGGGATGTCGAGGCCCAGCGCGTTCTCCACCGCGCGCACGGACGCGATGGAGTGCACCGTCGTGCACACCCCGCAGATGCGCTGGGTGAAGAGCCAGGCCTCTCGCGGGTCGCGGCCCTGCAGGATGTTCTCGATGCCGCGCCACATCGTGCCGCTCGACCAGGCCTTCTTGACCTTCCCGCCGTCGACCTCGCAGTCGATGCGCAGGTGCCCCTCGATTCGGGTGATGGGATCGATGGTGATGCGCTGGCTCATGTTCGACCTCTACCGGGCGGCGGCGCCGCCGAGGACGGGGAACTTCTTGATGACGACGAGGTAGGCCATCGTCTCCGTGGCGATGAGCCCGAAGGTGATGAGGATCTCCTGGACCGAGGGGAAGTAGGTCCAGCCGTAGCCCGGCTGGAAGGCGAAGAGGTACGTGTTGAACCGGTAGAGGACGCCGGCGCCGATGAGGAGGAACGCCGCCTGCAGCTGCAGGGCGGGGCTCGTGCGGGTGCGCTTCCGGAGGAGGAGCACCGCGGCCGCGAGCCAGAGCGCCGTCTCGGCGAGGAAGAGGAACGAGAAGCGCCCCGCCCCGAAGATCGCCGCCGCCTGGCCGCGCGCCAGCACGTCGATCCACCGGACGGCGAGGTACACGACCACGATCCCGCCCGCGACGAGCCCGAGCATGCCGAGCAGCTCGGTCTCCGGCTTCAGGCGGTAGGCGCGGGAGGTGAAGGTGTTCTCGACCACCACCGCCGCGTAGCCCATGGCGATCGCGGAGACGAGGAAGAAAAACGGCAGCCAGGGGGTGAGCCAGAGCTTGTGGAGCTTGGAGGCCGCGAGCAGGAAGATCGAGCCGAGGGACGACTGGTGCATCGTCGGGAGCAGGAGCCCGAACGCGATGACGAACGGGAGCGCCGCCTGGAGCTTCGGCGAGACGGCCGCGGCGAAGCGGCGCAGCCCCTCGTTCTTGCCCTCCTTCCAGGAGTCGAGGAAGGCCGGGGACACCTCGATCCACAGCACCACGATGTACGCCATGACGCAGAGGGCGACCTCGAGGAGCGCGGAGCGGAGGTTCCAGCTCCAGACGAAGAGGGGGATCTTCCACAGCCCCCAGTAGCGCCCCACGTCGAAGGCGATGGCGACCGCGGCGGTCGAGTAGCCGAGCGCGGCGGTGAGGAGCGCCGGACGGACGAGCGGGTGGTACTTCCCGCGGTTGAAGATGTAGACGAGCAGGGCCACGGCGTAGCCGCCCGAGGCGAGCGCGGTGCCGACGACCACGTCGAGGGCGATCCAGATGCCCCACGGGTAGCCGTCGTTCATGGCGGTGGCGGCGCCGAGGCCGCCCGCCCAGCGCTGGATCCCGGCGATGGTGCCGAGCACCCAGAGCGCGAAGAGGACGAGGAAGAAGGGCGTGACGATCTTGCCGCCGACGGGGCGCGCCGCGATCTCGCTCATGGCCGCTCCTCCTTCTTCCCCTCGGCCTCCTCGCCGCGGCGCCGGTTCTTCCAGGCGACGAAGGCGAAGGCGGCGTAGAGGGCGACGGGGGCGATCCCGGCCTTGTAGATCCCGCCGTGGATCGCGTGGCTCAACGTGGGGATGGCCTCGTCGCCGAGGTCGGGGAGCCCGAGCTTCTTCGGCGGCATCGCCGCCGGGGCGAGGTAGAGGACCTGCGTCCCACCCGCCTCGCGCTCGCCGTACACCTCGGGGTGGTAGGCGCCCTTCTCGGCGGCGATGCGGCGGTGCGCCTCCGCCTTGAGGTCCGCCACCTTGCCGGTGACGATGGCCTTGCGCGGGCAGACCTGCGCGCACGCCGGCCCCTCCTCGCGGTGCCGGCACAGCTCGCACTTCACGATCCTCGAGCCGAAGGCGCTGTGCCAGAGGAACTTCGGCACGTTGAACGGGCAGACGACCTCGCAGTAGCGGCAGCCGACGCACAGGTTCACGTCGTAGGCGACGACGCCCGTCGTCGGGTTCTTCTTGAGCGCCCCGATCATGCAGGCGTTCACGCACGCGGGCTCCGTGCAGTGCATGCAGCCGCCCTTCACGAAGGCGTTCCTGTCGCCGTCCTGGGCGAGCCGGATGATGTTCTTCGTGGTCGCCGAGAGGTCGACCGGCGCGTTGTAGGGCGCGCCGTTCAGCATCTGCTCGTCGACCGGCAGGTCGTTCGCCTTCTTGCACCAGGTGACGCAGGCGCGGCAGCCGATGCAGCGGGTCGAGTCGTAGAGGAGCCCGACCGCGTCCGGGTAGGCCCCGGCCTCCCTCGCCGCCGCCGGCCGGACCGCCGCGGCGGTCGCCGCGGATCCGGCCAGGATCTTGAGGACGGTCCTCCGCTGGATGCCGGCCATGGTCACTCCTTCTTCTCGCCGGACTCGCCGGCGGGCTCGCCGTCGCGGCCGATGTTCCGCGAGACCGCCACCCCGGCCCCGACCAGCGCGCCCACGGCCACGCCCGCGAGACCCGTGGCCCAGGGGCTCACCTCGCCGCGCGGCGTGGAGACCGCCGGGTACACGCCCGGGGGCCCCAGCGTCTCGGGCTCGACCGTCTGGAACAGCGGCACCCGGAAGGCGAGCTCCTTCTCGGTGCAGCCGAAGCACTGGGAGCCGATGCCGATGGGCCAGGCGCCGATGACGTCGCCGAAGTTGAGGAGCGAGCAGTTCGCGTGCGTGCGGGGCCCCTTGCACCCGAGCTTGTAGAGGCACCAGCCCTGGCGCGAGCCCTCGTCGCCGTAGCGGGTGCAGAAGCGCCCGGCGTCGAAGTGCGGCCGGCGCGGGCAGTCGTCGTGGATGACGCGCCCGTAGGCGAACTTCGGGCGCAGCTTCTCGTCGAGCGCGGGCAGCGTCCCGAAGGTCGCGTACTGGAGCACCGTCCCGAGCAAGTTGTAGGGGTTCGCCGGACACCCGGGGATGGTGACGAGCGGCTTGTCCTTGACGACGTCCTTCACGCCCACGGCGCCGGTGGGGTTCGGGTCTGCCGACGGGATCCCGCCCCAGGAGGCGCAGGAGCCGATGGCGATGACGGCGCCGGCCTTGCCGGCGACGTCCTTCACGATGTCGAGCGCGGTGCGGTCGCCGATCTTGCAGTAGACGCCGTTGTCCTTCGTGGGGATCGCGCCCTCGACGACGCACACGTACTTGCCCTGGTTGGCCTTCACGGCCTCCTGCAGCACCGCCTCCGCCTGGTGGCCGGCGGCCGCCATGAGGGTCTCGGAGTAGTCGAGGGAGACGAGGTCGAGGACGAGCTCGGCCACGGTGGGGTGGCCGGTGCGCAGCAGCGACTCCGTGCAACCCGTGCACTCCTGGAACTGGAGCCAGACGACCGAGGGCTTCTTGGGGAGCGCCACCCGCTGGGCCATCTTCTCCGCCGCCTCCGCGGGGAGGCCGACGGCCGCGGCTGCCATGGTGCACACCTTGAGGAAATCGCGCCGGTTTACATCGCCGAGACCGCTTGCGCTCGCCTGGGCCTTCGTTTCCATCGGGCCACCTCCAGTGGCGGAAGCTTGGCGAATCGCGGATCGTGAAAACGTTGACAGCGGTCAATCAGCGAAAACTTAGCGCGCAATGCGTGCACGGCGGGTGACAATGCCCCGTTTTCACGACTGAATCCCTATTCTCGACCGTTGCGAACCACTTTGCGCCGCGGCTTCGCCTCGAACCCGCCGTACAACCTTGGGGGGGCCCCCGGCGGAAGCCCCTCCTCTCGCCGGAGAAGCACGCCGGGACGCGGGCGCCGGTCGCGCCCTCATTCGCCATCCGTGAACGCGGGGGCGGCGCTTGCCCGGCACGGCGCCCGGGTGCGATGGTCGGGCGAGCGTGCCGCGGCCTCCGAGCGAGCGAGGGGCGCCCCTCCCGCACGCCGGCCGGCCGGCGCGCCGGGCGGCGCGCTTCCTCTTCCTCCTCGCGGCCGCCGCGGTTCCGCTCGCGGCGGCCTTCTTCCTGCCCGTCGCCGCCCTCGCCTGGTTCCTCGGGCGGGAGCGGCTCGCGGTCGCCGCGCTCTGCCTCGTGCCGGCGATCCCGCTCGCGGCGGCCGCCTCGGGCCTCCTCGTCCTCGCGCTCGGGGCCGCTTCCCGGCGCCGGTAGCCCGAACGCGAGAGGGCCTGCCCGGGGACGGGCAGGCCCTCTCGCGCCGCCCGCGCGGGCGGCCTCCTCTCCCGGCGGGACTACTTCGCGGCCGGCTGCTCCTTCACGAGCTCGGCCTGGATGTCGATCCTCACCTCGTTGCCCACGACCGGGCTCACGTCCGCCGCGTTCCCGAAGCTCACGTTGAAGTCGCGGCGGTTGATCTTGGTCGTCGCCGAGAAGCCGCGCCGGGTGTGGCCCCAGGGGTCCGCGACCTCCTTCGTGAGCTCGCCGTCGAGCGTCACGGGCTTCGTGACGCAGCGGATGGTGAGGTTCCCCTCGACCTTCAGGGCGCCCTCCGCGCCCGGCGTCACCTTCGTCGACTTGAAGGTGATGTTCGGGCACTTGTCGACCTCGAGGAAGTCACCGGACTTGAGGTGCCCGTCCCGCTTCGGCTCCCGGGTGTCGATGCTCGCCACCTCGATGGAGGCCTCGACGGTCGCCTTCGAGAGGTCCTTGTCGTCGATGGACGCCTTGCCCGTCGTCTTGCCGAACTCGCCCTTCACGTCGGTGATGACGAGGTGCTTCACGCTGAAGCCCACGCGCGTGTGGGCGGTGTCGATGTTCCAGGTGCTCGAGTCCGCGAGCGCGAGCCCCGGGGCGAAGGCGGCGAGCGCGGCGGCGATGCGGATGGTCTTCTGCATGTCTTCCCTTCCTCTCTGTGGTCTGGGTTTACGCTGCACCGCGGAGCTCGAAGCTCCGCATTCCGAGGCTCCCGTAGTGGAAGCCCTCGAAGACGGGCGCCGGGCGCTCGCCCTGCCGGGCGGCGCCGAGCACCACGAACATCGGGTCGATGTGCTCGGTCGTGGGCGCCGCGCGCACGGCGTGGGGGGCGCGGTCGCGGTAGTCGAGCACGCTCTCCACGTCGCCCTGCGCGAGGTGGGAGGCGATCCAGGCGTCGAACTCCGCCGCCCATGCCTGGGGCGCGGCGTCGTGGTCGCTCCACTGCAGGAGCATCAGGTTGTGGACGAGGCCGCCCGAGCCGAGCAGGAGCACGCCCTCGTCGCGGAGCGGCCCGAGCGCCTCGCCCACGCGGAAGAGCTCGTCCGGCGGGAGCTCCGGGAGGGAGACCTGCACGACCGGGACGTCGGCCCCGGGCCAGGCGATGCGGAGCGGAATCCAGGCCCCGTGGTCGAGGCCGCGGACCGGGTCGAGCGCCGCCGCGAAGCCGGCCGCGGCGAGGCGCCCCACGATCGACTGGGCGAGCACCGGCTCGCCCGGGGCCGAGTACTCGAGCCGGTAGAGCTCGGAGGGGAAGCCCCCGAAGTCGTAGATCAGCCGGTGGCGCGAGGCGGCGGTGACGGCGAGCCCACGCGGCGTCGTCCAGTGCGCCGAGACGACCGCGATCGCGCGCGGCCGCACCCGGCGGCCGAGCGCCACGAGCGCCTCGGTGAAACCGTCCCGCTCGAGCGCCTCGGTCGGCGACCCGTGGGAGACGAAGACCGCGGCGGCGGGCGCGCTCACGTCGCCCTCCCCTGCCGGCCTCGGCTGCCGGGGCGCGCGAACGACCGGGCGAGCGCGTCCGCGTGCCCCTCGAGCGCCCCCGGACGCACGCTGTAGTAGTGGAACTGCCCCTCGCGCCGCGCCCTGACGAGGCCCGCGTCGATGAGGATCTTCAGGTGGTGGGAGACGGTCGCCTGCGACACCGGGAACAAAGTGGTGAGGTCGCGGCAGTTGATCTCCCCCGCCTGGGCGATGCGCCGGAGCAGCTCGTACCGGGTCGGGTCCGAGAGCGCCTTCGCGACGCGCACCGCCTGCTTGCCTTGCCGATCCATCGACATATCGATATGCGTCTATTTAACGCCGGGCCGGGCGGCGTCAAGCGATTCGACGACGGACCGGCCCTACGGGCGCAGGAAGCGCTCGAGCGCGCGGTAGCAGGCGAGGATCGCACCCACCTCCACCCACTCGCCGCGCTGGTGCGCCTGCGCCGTCGCGCCGGGCCCGTAGTTCACGGCCGGGATCCCCGTCGCGGCGAGGCGCGCCACGTCCGTCCAGGCCTGCTTCGCCTCGACCGGCGCCCCGGACCGTTCCCGGAGCCTCTCGACGAGCGGGTGGTCGGCGAAGGCCGGGCAGGCGGGCGCCCGGTCCACCACCTCCGCCGCCGCGCCGTGGCGGGCGGCGAGCCCGGCGAGCTCCCGCTCGGCGTCGGCGAGCGATCGGTCGGGCGCGAAGCGGAAGTTCAGGTTCAGCGTGCAGCGGTCCGGGACGACGTTCCGCGCGCGCCCGCCCTCGATCCGGGTCGCGGACAGGACCTCGACGAAGGACAGCCCGCCGCTTCGGACCTCCCGGGGCGGGCGCGCGGCGAGCTCGGCGAGGAGCGCGCCCGCCTTGTGCACCGCGTTCTCCCCCTGCCAGGGGCGCGCCGAGTGGGCGGCGCGCCCGGAGAAGGTGACCGTCGCGTGCATCGAGCCCACGCAGCCGAGCGCGAGGCGGTTGTCGGTGGGCTCGAGGCACACGGCGAGCGCGGCGCCGCGCACCTCCGGGGTCTCTTCGAGGAGCGGCCCGAGCTCGTTCTCCACGTAGGGGCCCTCCTCGCGGGCGTAGAGGACGAGCGCGAGGTCCGCGAACCGCTCCTCGCGGGGGAGCCGCTCGGCGAGCTCCATCGCCACGGCCACCCCGGACTTCATGTCGGAGGCCCCCGGGGCCGTGAGGCGCCCCCCCTCGCGCCGCGGCGGGCCCCGGTCCTCGGCGTGGACCGGCACCGTGTCGATGTGGCCGCAGAGCGCGACGAGCGGCCGCGTGAAGCCGGGCGCGTCCGTCACCGGCACGTCGCCGTCCACGCGCACGACGAGCGAGTTCAGCACCCGGTGGACGTGGGGGAAGCGACCGCGCGCCCAGCGCTCGAGATCGTCGCAGAGCGCCTTCTCCTCGCCGATGGGCGACGGGACGGCACAGAGCGCCTCGGTGCGCCGCGCGAGCGCGTCCGCGAGGCCCGCCGTCACACCGGGACCTCGAATTGCCGGAGCGTCTCGTTCAGGGACACCTTCTTGTCGGTCGCGGCGCTGCGGCGGCCGACGATCAGGGCGCAGGGGATGTTGTAGGTGCCGGCCGGGTACCTCTTCGGGCGCGTCCCGGGGATGACCACCGACCCCGCCGGCACCCGCTTCTTGTGGACGACCTCCTCGGGACCGGTGACGTCGATGATGGGGGTCGAGCCGGTGATGACGACGTTCGCGCCGAGCACCGCCCCCGCCTCGACGAGCACGCCCTCGACGAGGATGCAGCGGCTCCCGATGAAGCAGTCGTCCTCGACGATGTTCGGGCGCGCCCCGGGTGGCTCGAGGACCCCGCCGATCCCCACGCCGCCGGCGAGGTGCACGTTCTCGCCCACCTGGGCGCAGGAGCCGACCGTCGCCCAGGTGTCGACCATCGTGCCGGCGCCGACGCGGGCCCCGATGTTCACGAAGCCGGGCATCACCACCGCGCCCGGCGCCACGTACGCCCCGTAGCGCACCACCCCGCCGGGGACGAGCCGCACCCCCGCCCGCTCCAGGTCCTTCTTGAGCGGGATCTTGTCGCGCACCTGGAACGGTCCGTAGTCGACGGCCTCCATGCCGGCGATGGCGAAGTAGAGGTTCACGGCCTGCATGAGCCAGGCGTTCACCTTCCACTCGCCGTCGACCTTCTCGGCGACCCGGAGCTCGCCCTTGTCGAGCCCGTGGACCGCCTGCAGGACCGCCGCCCGGACGAGCGGCTCCCCGAGCCGGGTGCGGTCCTCCCACGCCGCGGCGACGCGCTTCTCGAGCTCCGCCACTTCCTTCACGCTCTCACCGTCCGCCATCTCGCGATCGCCTCCTCGATGTCCCCCAGCGTGGGGACGAGCGAAACCCGCACGTAACCCTCGCCGGCCGGCCCGAAGGCGCCGCCCGGCGACACGACGATCCCCTCCTCGAGGAGCCGCCCCGCGTAGCTCGCCGACCCGTGGCCGGCGGGGACCTTCACCCACAGGTAGAGGGTGGCGGCGGATCCCCGGACCTCGAGCCCGGCCTCCCGGAAGAAGGCGAGCAGCCGGTCCCGCTTCGCCCGGAACACCTCGCGCCGGGCCGCGGCGTGGGCGTCGTCCCTCCAGGCCGCGATCGCGGCGGCGGTGACGAAGTCCGGGGAGGCGACGCCCGGGTGGGAGCGCATGCGCTTCACGAGCGCGACGAGGTCCGGGTCGCCGGCGACGAAGCCGCTGCGGTACCCGGTCATGCCGCTGCGCTTCGAGCAGGAGTGGATGGCGAGGACGTTCTCGACCTGGACCTCGAGCATCGAGAGCGGCGGCTCGTCGAAGTAGACGTCGGCGTAGCACTCGTCGGAGACGACGACGAAGCCGTGCGCCTTAGCGGCCCGCCCCACCCGCTCCAGGTAGCCGCGGGGCGCGACCGCCCCGGTGGGGTTGTGCGGGTAGGAGATCCAGAAGAGGAGCGTCTCGTCGAGGAGCGCCGCCGGGAGCGAGCCGGGCTCGAGGAGGAAGCCGCTCTCCGCCCGGAGCGGCGCCTTCACGGGCTCGAGGCCGGCGAAGCGCGCGCCCACCTCGTAGGTCGGGTAGCCCGGGTCTGGCAGCACGACCTTCCTCCTCTTCGGGGCGCCCGCGAAGGCGAGCGGGAGGTGGAAGATGGACTCCTTCGCGCCGGTCGCCGGGACGACCTGCCGGTCCGGATCCACGGACACGCCGAAGCGGCGCGAGAGGTAGCCCGCCACCGCCTCCCGGAGCGCCGGCGTCCCCGCCGGGCTCGGGTACTGCGACACCTCGGGCACGGCGGCGCGGAGCGCCTCGCGGAGGAACGGCGGCGTCGGCTCCCGGGGATCGCCGAGCCCGAAGTCGTAGAGCTTCCGTCCGGCGCGGTGGAGCTCGGCCTTGCGCACGTCGAGCTCGACCATGAGGTTCGGCGCGAGGGCGTCGAGGACTGGGTTCTGGGGCGGGCTCCGCAGGGGAAAAACTCCTCTCGGGACGGCGAAGGAGTGCATTATATGCGGGCATGCTCCACTACGACGTGGTCGTCGTCGGCAGCGGGCCGGCCGGCGAGAGGGGCGCGACGCGCGCCGCCTACCTCGGCAAGAAGGTCGCGGTGATCGAGAAGGAGGCGGTCCCGGGGGGCGCCTGCGCGAACACCGGAACCATCCCGTCCAAGGCGCTGCGCGAGACGGCGCTCGCGATGGCCCAGTCGAAGCGGCGCGACGTGCACGGCTTCATCCTTCAGGTCGCGGACACCATCTCGGTCTCGGCGCTCATGGGGCGCCGCGGCCTCGTCACCGCCCGCGAGCACTCCCGCATCCGCGGCCGGCTGTCGCAGTACGCGATCGAGATGTTCCGCGGCACGGCGAGCTTCATCGACCCCCACACGCTCCGGGTGAGCGTCCCCGACGGCGGCGCGCAGGAGATCCGGGGCGACGTGATCCTGCTCGCCCCAGGGACCCGCCCCTTCCACCCGCCCGGGATGCCCATCGACCACTCGAACGTCTACGACTCGGACTCGATCCTGATGCTCGAGAGGGTCCCGCAGTCGCTCGCCGTCCTCGGCGGCGGGGTCGCCGGCTCGGAGTACGCCTCCACCTTCGCGGCGCTCGGCGTCCACGTCACCTTGGTCGACTCGCGGGACCGGGTGATGCCCTTCCTCGACGCCGAGCTCTCGCAGGAGCTCGAGCGGCTCTGGACCGAGTTCGGGGTCATGATCAAGCACAAGACCCGCGCGCTGAGGCTCGAGCCGGGCGAGCGGGACGTGCTCGTGACGCTCAACGACGGCTCCCGGCTCGTCGCCGACAAGGTCCTCGTCGCCGCCGGCCGGGTCGGGAACGTGGAGGCCCTGAACCTCGAGGCTGCGGGGATCAAGGCCGACGACCGCGGGTACCTGAAGGTGAACCAGCACTTCCAGACGTCGGTCCCCCACGTGTACGCGGCGGGCGACGTCATCGGCTTCCCCGGCCTCGCCTCCACCTCCATGGAGCAGGGGCGCGTGGCGATGACCCACGCCTGCCGCGGGACCGACTTCCGCACCCAGCTCTCCGGAGAGGTCCCGACCGGCATCTACACCATCCCCGAGCTCGGCTCCGTCGGCGAGACCGAGGAGTCGCTCCAGCAGAAGGGGGTCCCCTACGTCGTCGGCAAGGCGACCTTCGTCGAGAACGCCCGCGCGAACCTGATCGGCGAGGCGGTCGGGTGGCTGAAGTTGCTCGTCGCCCAGGGCGACGAGCGGGTGGTGGGCGTGCACGTCATCGGGCCCCACGCCTCCGAGCTCGTCCACCTCGGGGCCGCGGTGATGTCGCTCAAGGGGACCTTCCGCTACTTCATCGAGGCGGTGTTCGACTACCCGACGCTCGGCGAGGCCTACAAGGTCGCCGCCTACGACGCCCGGAAGAAGCTCAAGGCGGCGGGCGGCGCCCAGGGCATCGAGTAGCCCCACGAGGGGCGCGCTCCCCCCCCCGCCGGCCTTGCTTGATCTGCGTCAATCGTCTGCCTATCCTCTGCCGGCCGTCGAAAGGCGTGTCCGGGGGAGGTCTTGACCGAGGCGTCGAACCAGGCCCGCTCCCCCGCCGCGGCGTCGCTTCGGCGCCCCGCCGCATTCGCCGCCCTCGCGCTCCTCGCGCTCGCCGGCTGTGCGAAGCCGCCCCCCGCCCCCGAGCACCTCTCCGAGACCGGGCTCTACGCCGACGCCTCGACGCGCACCGTCGACGCCCGGAACCTCGCCTACTCGCCGCAGTACCCGCTGTGGTCGGACGGCGCGAGGAAGGTCCGCTGGGTCCTCCTGCCCCCGGGAAAGGCCATCGACGCGAGGAATCCCGACGTCTGGGACTTCCCCGTCGGGACGAAGTTCTGGAAGGAGTTCAGCTTCGCCGGACGCCGGGTGGAGACCCGCTTCCTGTGGAAGGTCGCGAAGGACGACTGGACCATCGCCACCTACGCGTGGAACGAGGACGGGACGGACGCCGTCCGCGTCCCCGACGAGGGACTCCACGACCACGTCGAGATCGCACCGGGGAAGCGCCACGACATCCCCGGCGTCTCCGAGTGCAAGCAGTGCCACGAGGGGCGCGACCGGATCCAGATCCTGGGCTTCTCGGCGCTGCAGCTCTCCCCGGACCGCGATCCGCTCGCGCCGCACGCCGAGCCCCCCGCTCCCGGGATGGTCGACCTCGCCGTCCTCGTCGGGCGGAAGCTCGTCTCGCCGGCGCCGGCGGAGTGGCCCCGGATCGCCGCGAAGGACGCGACCGAGCGCGCCGCGCTCGGCTACCTCCACTCGAACTGCGGGAGCTGCCACGACCGCACGACGTCGCTGGCGTCCATCGGGATGGTGCTCCGCCAGCCGTGCACGCACGGCGCAACGAACCCGGTCGCCGAGACGGCGTTCCTCGCTCGGAGCCAGCTCCGGCAGCCCGGCGACCCGACGAGCGACGCCTTCCGGATCGAGCCGGGGATCCCTTTCCGGAGCGCCGTCGTCTTCCGCATGGCGACGCGCAACCCCACGAGGCAGATGCCGCCGCTCGGCACGAAGATCGTCGACCAGGAGGGGCTCGCGCTCGTGGAGCGGTGGATCGCGAGCCTCCGGGTGGAGAAGCCGCAGTCCGTCAACGACAAGGAGAAGCCATGAACGCCATCTGGAAGCGCGCGCCGGCCGTCCTCGCCGTCCTCTCCCTTTCCGGCGCCGCCGCGTCCGCGGCCGATGGCCCGAAGCTCAAGGGAAAGGCGAAGCGCGGCGAGTACCTCGTGAGGTCGATGGGCTGCAACGACTGCCACACGCCCTGGAAGATGGGCCAGAACGGCCCGGAGCCGGACATGACCCGGATGCTCTCGGGTCACCCGTCCGCGATGGTCATGCCGCCCCCGCCCAAGCTCCCCGAGGGCCCGTGGCTGACGATCGCCGCGGCCACGATGACCGCCTGGGCCGGGCCGTGGGGCGTCTCCTTCACCGCCAACATCACCCCCGACCCGGAGACGGGGATCGGCAAGTGGACCGAGAGGAACTTCATCGACACGATCCGGAACGGCAAGGTGATGGGGAAGGGGCGGGCGCTGCTCCCCCCGATGCCCTGGCCCATGTACCGGAACCTGACGGACGACGACCTGAAGGCGATCTTCGCCTACCTGAAGGCCGTCCCGCCCCTGAAGAACAAGGTCCCGGAGCCCATCGCCCCGGACGAGGCGCCGAAGCCCCACTAGCCGACGCGGGCTCCTAACCCAGGCGGGCGCGCGCCTGCGAGAGCGCCTCGTGCACCTTCTCGAGGGCGCGGCGCGCCTCGACGAGCTCGTCCCGCTCGCGCTTCACCTCGGCGAGCTCCCGGCCGAGCGCGTCCCGCTCCCGGGCGGTCTCGGCGAGCGCGGCGCGGAGCCGTGCCCCCTCGGAGGTCCGCTCGTCGAGCTCGGCGGTGAGGCGCTCCCCCTCCGAGCGGGAGGCGGCGAGCGCCGCCTCGAGCTCGTCGGCGCGGCGCGCGAGGTCGTCGGCGAGCTTCTGGCGCTCCTCGTCGAGCGCCACGAGAGCCTGGGCCCGCCTCACCGACTGGTCGCGCTCCTCCTCGAGCGCGTTCATCTCGCCGAGCATCTCGGCGAGGACGGCCCGCTTCTCCTCGATCTCGTGCTCGACGGCGCCGAGCCTCTCCCGGGCCGCCTTCGACTCGGCGGCGGCGCGCCCGAGCTCCGCCCGCGCCTCCTGCAGGTCGCCGCGGAGGGCCTCCTCGAGGTCCCGCGACCGGGAGAGCTCGCGCTCCATGTCGGAGACCAGGGAGAGCGCGCTCTCCGCCGCCCGGGCGGGCTCCCTCGGGCTCGCCGCGGCCGGGGGACCGCGGCGGGCGGCCTCCATGACCTTGCGCTTGATCTTCTCGAGCCGCTCCCGACGCGACGCGAAGTCCGGCGCCGGGGCGGGCGGGGGCGGCGCCGCGGCGCGCTCCGGCGCCCGCGCGGCGGGCGCCTCGGCCGGACGCCCGGTCGGCGCCTCCGCGGCCGGCGCCGGCGCGGGCGGCGCGGCCCCGGGCAGGGTCGCCTGCGCCGGCACCTTGGCCTCGACCGTCGCCTCGGCCGCGCCGGCGCTTCGGAGCCTGGGCTTCAGCTTCGGGACGTTGGCGTCGAAGGCCTTTCTCATCTCGCGCTCCTCGCCTGGCTCGCGCGCAATCCTGCCCGGATGCGCCCGAGGACCTCCTCCTGCATGGCCTCGATGTCGCTCGCGCCCTTCGAGTCCGGGTCGTAGCCGAAGATGGGGCAGCCCTCGCTGGAGGCCTGCGCGAACTTCGTGCACTGGCGGACGATGCTCTCGAGCAGGTACTCGGAGTAGTGCTCGCGGAGCGCGTCGACCGCCTCCCGCGCGATGCGGAAGGTCTGGTTGTAGGCGTTCACGCAGATGAAGATGTTCTCGAGCTCGTGGGCCAGGTCCTCCTCGAGCCCCTGGATGGTCTCGAAGAGGAGACGGAGCCCGTCGTAGGAGAGGAAGTCCGCGAGCACGGGCGTGATGAGGTCGTTCGCCGCCATGAGGGCGTTCAGGTTCAGGAGCCCGAACGACGGCGGCGCGTCCATCACCACGAAGTCGTAGCGGGTGTCCGCCTCCTTGAGGGCGTTGCGGAGCTTGAATTCGCGGCCGGCCATGGGCATGAGCGAGAGGTCGACCGTGCTCATCGCCAGGTTCGACGGGACGAGGTGGAGGCCGGGCATCTTCGTCTCGATGGTCACCTCGACGAGCGGGACCTTGCGGACGAGCACGTCGAAGAGCGTGCGCGGGAAGGAGGCCCCCTCCTCCCCGAGGCACCGGGTGGCGTGCCCCTGGCTGTCGAGGTCGATGACGAGCACCCGGTAGCCGCGCTCGGCGAGCCGGTACGCGTAGGACGTGGAGAGCGAGGTCTTGCCGGTGCCGCCCTTGAAGTTCAGGAAGAGCTGTCGCCGGTGCGGGAAGGGAGGGGGCGAGCGCTTGAGCTTCGCGCGGAGCTCGCCCAGGTCCTTCGCGCCGAGGCCCTCGCGCTTCCCGAGCGTGTCGACCACCTGCTTCGGGGAAGCGCCGAGGAGCTCGGCGAGTCGCTTGGGCGTGTAGCGGACGTTCTCCATCGGGACCTCGGGATCGCTTAAGCCGGGAAGTAGCGCTGGCCGCGGCGGACGACCGCGCCCTTCGCCGCGAGTGCCTCGAGCGCGGCGGCTCCGCCGGGCACGAGCCCGGCGATCTCGTTCAGGGTGCGGCCGCGAAGGGCGGAGCGGACCTCCAGGAGCACCGCATCCTCGGTGGGGCTCCCGCCCGCCGCCTCGGGCTCGAGGACGGCGACCGCGGCGCGGACGGCAGAGGCCGCCCGGCCGTCCCCGGCGTGGGGCGCGGCGGCGCGGACGGGGGCCGACGCCGGAGCGACGAACGGCGCGGCCGGGGCGGAGGCGACGACGGCGTCCCGCAGGACGGCGCAGTCGAGCGCGGCGAGCTTGCCGGCGATGCGCCGAGCGGCGCGGCGCCGCTCCTCGGCGGGGAGCTCCGCGCGGACCGGCTCCCCCGCCCAGCGGGCCACCGCCTCCGCCGCCGTCCGGCGCACGCCTTCCTGGGCGTGGTCGAGCGCGCGGGCGAGCGCGCCCTGCGCCTCGGCCGTCGGGCGCCCCGAGAGCGCGAGCGCCGCGGCGCGCGCGACGCCGGCGTCGTGGTCGGCGAGGGCGGAGGCGATCGCCTCGTCGGCGGTCGGGCCGCGGACGAAGCCCAGGAGGAGGACCGCGCGGCGCCGGACGGACGGGCTCCGGTCGCCGAGCGCGGCGACGAGGCGCGCCCCCGCCTCCGGACCGGCGAGCGCCGCCACCGCCTCGAGCGCGGCGATGCGCACCGCGGGGCGCGGGTCGGAGAGCTCGCGGGCCGCGATCTCGGCGGCGGCCGGCTCGGAGAGCTCGGCGAGCGCCGAGAGGAGCGCGGCCTTCACGTCGGGGTCGCGCTCCCGGCCGACGGAGGCGGCGACGAGCGGCGCCGAGGACTTGTGGCCCATCGCCCGCAGCGTGTCGGCGGCGCGCTTGCGGGTGCGGGCGTCGGCCGACGCGAGGTCGTCCATGGACGCCTCGTAGATCGAGCGCTCGGCCCGGCTCTCGAGCGCGCCCTCGAGCTCGGCGGCGTCCCGGCGCGTGAGGCCGATCCGCCCGGCCTCCTCGTAGCGCTCGGCGAGGTCGAGGAGGCCGGCCGGCGAGGGCTCGGGCGCGGCCGCCTTCGCGGAGACCGCCAGGCCGGCCCGCTCGGCCGCCTCCTTGAAGGGGCGCAGCTGCTCGATCTCCGCCCGGAGCTCGGCGATGAACCCGGCGAGGTCCGCAGGCTCGGAGACCTCTCCCCCGGTCCCGGCGATGCGGGCCTGGTCGATGAGGCCGGCGAGGAAGCGCTCCCGCTCTCCCTCGAGGAGCCGCACGCGCTCGGCGAGCTCCTCGCCGGCGCGCCGCTTGCCCTCGAGCGCCCCCCGGGCCTCCGAGAGCGCCGATGCCGCGAGGGCCTCGCGCTCGCGCGCGTGCGCGGCCGCCTCCTTCTCGCGGACCGCGAGGTCGCGCGCCGCCTTGAGCTCCGCCTCGAGCTGGGCGAGCCTGCACTCGAAGTAGACGATCTTCTCGAGCGCGCCGCGAAGGAGCTCTTCCGGATTCCCGCTCAACCCGCCTCCGACCCACCCACCGGATCCGCACGAAGCCGGCACCGCTTCGCGGCCGCCGGCGCCACCCGGGATCGCCGAGCGATCCCAGGATCTTGCGTCGATATCGGAGTCTAGAGAGTCGGGGTCGAAAAGGCAAACCTTCCGCACCACCCCGTGCGAGGCGGTCCGAAGGCGCGGGGCGCTGCCCTACGCGCGGTCCAGGTCTTCCTTCCCGATGACCGGGTTCCAGGGCCAGAGCTCCCACTGGGCGAGTCCGCGCTGCACGAACGGGTCGTCGTCGCGGAGCCGCAACAGATCGGCGTCCTTCGTCCCGTCGGGCAGCCGGAGCAGGACGCCGCCTCCGAAGCGGGGCTCGAACGGCCCGGACGCGAGCAGGAGCCCCTTCTCCTTGAGCGACCGGAGGTAGGCGCGGTGGGGCTCGATGGCCGTGAGCACCTCCTCGAGGGGCTTCCGGTAGCGGATGACGGCGATGACGTACACGGCTTCACCTCCGGGGTCTCCAAGAGCAACGCCTGCGGTCCTACCACGGCGCGCCCTCGCGGGTCACCGGGCGGGGCGCTCCCGCTCGGCGCCGGGGCGGCGCGGACGGGCGACCCGCACGCGGGTCACCCGCCGGCGGTCCGTCTCGCTCACGGTGAAGGTCCACCCGTGCCAGGAGAGCCGGTCGCCCGCGGACGGGATCGCGCCCGCAAGCGTGTTCAGGAACCCGGCCACCGTCTCGTAGGACGCGTTCTCCGGGATGCGCGCCCCCGTCGCCTGGTTGAACTCGCCGATGGGCGTCGCGCCGGGGACGGCGAAGCTCCCGTCGGCGAGGAGCTCCACCTTCCGGCCGGCGTCCACGTCCCACTCGTCCTGGATCTCGCCCACGATCTCCTCGAGGACGTCCTCGAGCGTCGCGGCGCCCATGACCCCGCCGTACTCGTCCACGACGACCACCATGTGGACGTGGCGGCGCTGCATGTCGCGGAGCAGCGCCTGCACCGGCTTCGACCAGGGGACGAACGCCGCCGGGCGCAGGAGGTCCCGGAGCACGATCAGGTCCGGGTGGGCGAGCAGTGGGACGAGGTCGCGCGTGTGCAGGATGCCGATGACCTGGTCCAGGCTCCCCTGGTAGACGGGCAGGCGCGAGTGCCCCTGCTCGGCGAGCAGCTGGATGATGTCGGGCACCGGCGTGTCGATGTCGACCGCGATGAGGTCGGTCCTCGGCACCATCACGTCCCGCGCCACCTTCTCGCGGAACTCGAAGACCTTGTGGATGAGCTCGCTCGTCCGGTCCGCGGGGTTTCCCCTCGCCCGGGCGTACTCGGCGAGCTTGCGCTCCATCTCCTCGAGGGGAGGCATGGGGAGCGAGAACTGCCCCGGCCCGCCCGCGAGCGGGGAGACCGCGAGTCCGAGGACCCCGCCGAGCCAGCCGAGCGGGACGGCGAGGCCGAGCACGGGGGGGGCGAGCGCGAGGGCGACCCCCTCGGCGTGGCGGGCGCCGAGCCGCCGCCCCGCGGCCGCGAGCCCGACCGTGAAGAGGGCTCCGAGGAGCACCGCGACGACCATCCCCGGCACCCGCCAGCCGGGCGCGAGGGCGACGCCGACGAGCGCGACGAGCGCGCCGGCGCCGAGCGACACGACGGCGACGAAGATCCGGAGCGCCGCCGCCGTGCGCTCCGGGTCGGCGACGAGACGCCCGAGCGCCCGGGCGCGAAGCCCCGCACCGGCAGCGGCCGCGAGCACCTCCGCCCGGGGGGACCCGAGCGCGGCGGTCGCGGCCTCGAAGGAGGCGGCGAGCGCGCGGAGCACCAGCAGTCCGACGGCGACAGCGGCGAGCGGCTGGGCGGTCCCGGCGGTCACCTCCATGGAGTCGAACGTGTAGCATCCTTCTCGCTTTCACGCGGCCCCCCCGCGTGGTAGGCATCCCCGGTGAACCCGCAGCAGCGGCGCCGGGCCGGGGTGGTCACGCTCCAGCTCGTCGCGGTCACCATCGCCACGTCCGTCGCGGTCCGCGTCCCGGGGCTCCCCGCCGGGCTCGCCGCCGGCCTGTGCTTCGTGGCCGTCATCTCCGCGGCCCTCCTCATCTCCTGGGGGGCCGAGGCCGCCCAGTTCTACGTGTCCCAGGGGCTCGCGGTCGCGGTCATCGCGCTCCTCCAGGTCGTCCCGGAGTTCATGGTCGAGGCGGTCATCGCCTGGCGCGCCGGGAAGGACGGGGCCGTCGACCTCATCTTCGCGAACGCCACCGGCTCGAATCGCCTCCTCACCGGGTTCGGCTGGCCGCTCGTCTTCCTCGTGACCGACATCTACCACCGGAAGAAGGGGCTCGGACCGCTCAAGGCCATCGAGCTCCGCTCCGAGCACGTGGTCGAGGTGGCGGCGCTCTTGCTCGCCTCGTGCTGGTACCTGGTGCTCCTCGCGAAGCGCTCGCTCGGCCTCGTCGACGCGGCGGTCCTCGGCGGCGGCTTCTTCCTCTACCTGTGGATCCTGCAGCGTCTCCCGGCGGAGGAGGAGGAGGAGATCGACGAGCTCATCGCCCCGGCGCGGGCTCTCGCGCTCGCCGAGCCGGCGCGCCGGCGGAACGCCGCCATCCTCGGCCTCTTCGTCCTGGGCGGCGTCGTCATGTGGGCCGTCGCGGAGCCCTTCCTCGTCGCCATGAAGGACGTGGCGGTCGCGATCGGGGTCTCCCAGTTCGCCTTCGTCCAGTGGGTGGCGCCGTTCCTGACGGAGTTCCCGGAGAAGGTCACCGCCGTCTACTGGTCGCGGACGGTCCGGCTCGCGCCGATGGCGCTCTTGAACCTCATCTCCTCCACCGTCAACCAGTACACGGCGCTCGTCGCCATGGTGCCCGTCGCCTTCGCGCTCTCCGCGGGGCACGCGATGGCCATCCCCATGGACGGCCTCCACCGGGTGGAGCTCTTCCTCTCGTTCGCGACGACCCTCTACGGCGTCGCCTGCCTCGCGAAGCTCCGCTTCACCCGCTGGAACGCGAATGTGATGGTCGCGCTCTTCCTCCTCCAGTTCTTCTACCAGGGGCCGATCGACATCCCGGACATCGCCGTCGGCGGGCTCCGGATCACCGCCGTGCGCTCGCACGTCCTCGTCGCCTGGGCCTACATCGCGGCCGCCGCCGTGGAGCTCTTCGTCCACCGCCGCGAGATCCGCCTCGCCGGGGCGCTGCGCCACACCCTCGCGCTCCTCCGCCGGTAGGAGGCTACCCTCGTGGGTTGCTCGCCGCGCCGCGGCCCGTCCGGGGTCTCCGGGTGTTATGAACCACGTGCGTGCGGCTCGACTTGGAGGGGCCAGCGGGCCGGATCGAGGCGCTCCACGAGGAGCCGCCCTCGCCCCGGTTCGCGGCCCTGGTGCTGCACCCCCACCCCCTCTACGGCGGGACGATGCACAACCACGCCACCTACCAGATCGCGAAGGCCGCGCGCCTGGAGGGCGGCGCGACGCTCCGGCTGAACTTCCGCGGCGTCGGACTCTCGGCCGGCCCGCACGCCGGCGGCGAAGGGGAGGTGGAGGACGCTTCCGCCGCGCTCTCCTGGCTGGGGACGCGCCACCCCGGCCTGCCGCTCGCCGTCGCCGGCATGTCCTTCGGGGCCTGGGTCGCGCTCCGTGCCGGCTGCGCCGAGCCTGCCGTCGAGGGGATCCTCGCGGCGGGGCTCGCGCTCCGCTCCTTCCGCCTCGACTTCCTGCGCACCTGCGAGAAGCCCATCGCCTCGGTGCAGGCGGAGAGGGACGAGTTCGGAGCGCCCGGCGAGGTGCGCGCGCTCCTCGACGCCCCGGCCCGGCGGCGCCGCTTCGTGACGGTCGGCGGCGCGACCCACCTCTTCCTCGAGGACCTGCCCGGCCTGCAGCGCGCCGCCCGGTCCGCGTGGTCCTGGCTCGTCGGGGAGGCGTGAGCGTTGGGAGCCGGGCCGGAGAGCGCGGGCAGGGTCCTCGAGCAATCCGCGGACGAGCTCCGCCGCATCTGGCGGCTCGCCCGGGCCGCGTCGCGCAACGGCGTCTTCCCGGGGCTGCTCGACGGCGTCGTCCGGAGCTTCTTCGCGAACGCCGGACGGATCATGGCGGGCGGCGGCCAGCCCGCGGAGGCCTGGAAGGCGGCCTCCGGCCCGCTGCGCGCCTCCGGCCGGCTCGGCGTGGCCGAGCTCACCGCCGAGTGGGCGGTGGCGATGGAGGTGCTCGCCGCCGTGTGCGAGTCCTTCGGGGCCGACCCCGGCGTCGCCGAGTGGCTCGCCCGCGCCGTCGCCGAAGCCGAGCGCGCCACGTCCGCGCTCGCGAGCGCCGGGGAGCTTCCCGCCGGCATGCTCGTCGTGCACGTGCTCGGGGACATGCCGCCGCCGCGGCGCGTGCTCCGCGCCCCGGTCGAGACGGACGGCGACGAGGGCTAGAGCCCTGCGAGCTGCACGCCCTCGAAGACGAGGGTCGGCGTCGCCATCGCGGAGTACGGGTAGGGGTCGTCGCCCACGGCAACGAGGCGGCGCCAGAGCTCGAGGTGGTTCCCGGAGGCGTTCATCTCGCCCACCGGCTCCGCGACCCGGCCGCCGCGGACCCGGAACCCCTGGACGCCGAACGAGAAGTCCCCCGTCGTGCCGTTCGAGTTTCCGCCGAGGAAGCCCGTCACGAGCACGCCGTCTCCCATCCGCGCGAGGAGCCGCTCCCGCGAGAGGTCGCCGAGCCGCCAGGCGAGGTTCGAGATGCGCGCGGTCGTGGGCGCGATCCCGAGCTTCCGGCCGTAGTAGCTGTCGACGTAGTAGTTCCGGAGCACGCCTTGCTCGAAGACCGGGAAGCGCCGGGCGGCGATCCCCTCCCCGTCCCAGAGGCGCGACCCGAGGCCCCGGACGATGAACGGGTCGTCCGAGACGTCGAGCCGCTCGCTCCCCACGGCGGCGCCGGCCTTGCCCTCGAGGAAGGAGCGCTTCTGCTGGAGCGAGGAGGCCGCGAGCGGCGCGAAGAGGGCGCCGACGAGCCGGGCGGCCGCGCGGTGGTCGACGGCCACGGTCGCGAGGCCCGACTCCCCCTTGCTCGATCCGATGCGGGAGAGCGCCCGGACCGCGGCGCCGCGGCCGATGGCCTCGGGGGACGGCAGGTCGGCGTGGAACCGCGCGCTCGCCGCGTCCCAGTCCTCTGGGCGGCGCCCGTCGGGGTCCTTCGCGCTCACCTCGGCGGAGACGCTGTAGTCGGTGCCGGCCCGCACCCCCTCGAAGCCGTTCGAGGCGACGAGCGCGCGCTCGGCGGAGGTGTCGGCGACGGACGCGGTGACGGAGACGATGCGGTCGGCGCCCGGCACGGACCGGGCCGCGGCCTCCACGTCCTCGGCGGCGCGCCGCCTCGCCCCGGCGTCGACCGAGGCGTAGTCCGGGTCGGCGAGCTCGAGGTCGAGCTCCGCCCTCCCCTGGTAGAGCTCGGGCTCCGGCAGCCTCCGGTGCGGGTCTTGGGCGAGCGTGCGGGTGAGCGCAACGCCGTCGGCGACGAACCGGTCGAGGGCCTCGGGCCGGAGATCGCTCGTGGACAGCGACGCGTAGCGGCCGTCCACGTACAGGTCGAGACCCAGGCCGCGGGTCGTCGCCTCCGTCACCCTCTCGAGCTTGCCGTCGCGGTGGGCGAGCTCGACGTGGCGGGCACGGGAGACGGCGGCGGCCGCCTCCCTCGCCCCGTGGCGGAGCGCGAGACGCACCGCCTCTCGCGCAGCCTCGAGGAGCGATCCGTTCACGCCTGGCCCCTTCCCCCGACGGTCATCGAAGAGACCCGGACCGTCGGGAGCCCCTGCGACACCGGCACGCTCTGGCCGTCCTTCCCGCACGTCCAGCCGCCCTCGTCGATGGCGAGGTCGTTCGAGACCATGTCGATCCTCTCGAGGACCCGCGGTCCGTTGCCGATGAGGTTCACGTCCTTGATCGGGCGGGTGAGCCTGCCGTCCTCGATGAGCCAGCCGTTCTTCACGAAGAAGGTGAAGTCGCCGGCGCCGATCTGCACCTGGCCGTTCGAGAAGGTCTCGCAGAAGATGCCCTTCTTCACCGAACGGATGATCTCGTCCCGCTCGTGCGGTCCGGGCAGCATGTAGGTCGAGCGCATGCGCGGGAGCGGCGCGTAGCGGTAGCTCTCGCGCCGGCCGTTCCCGGTCGGGGCGACGCCGTAGTGGCGCGCCGAGATGGCGTCGTGGAGGTAGGAGGCGAGGACGCCGTTCTCGACGAGCACGGTGCGGCCCGCCGGGTTCCCCTCGTCGTCCACGTGGATCGAGCCCCGGGCGCCCGGCGCGGTGCCGTCGTCGACGATGGAGACGAAGGGGGCGGCGATGGGCTTCCCCATCTTGTCGGCGTAGATGGAGACCCCCTTGCGCGCGAAGTCGGCCTCCATCCCGTGGCCGATGGCCTCGTGGAGGAGGATCCCCGACGAGCCGGCGGCGAGCACCACCGGCATCTCGCCCGCCGGCGGCTGGCCGGCCTCGAAGAGGACCGCGGTCCGCTCCCAGGCGCGCCGGACGAGCCGGTCCAAGAGCTCGGGCGTGAAGAGCTCGAGCCCCGCCCGGGCGGCGACGTTGTAACCGTTCTGCTCGCGGCGCCCTCCCCGCTCGGCGAGGACCGACGCGGCGAGGAGCGCCATCGGCTGCAGGTCCTCGACCACCCGCCCCGCCGAGTCCGCGACGAGCACCGCCCCGCTCTCGTCGTGGAGGTAGACGTTCACCTTGCGCACGCTCGGGTCGGCCTCGAGGAGCCGCGCGTTCACCCGCTCGAGGAGCGGCAGCTTCGCCCCGGCCCCCCCGTCGTCCCAGGGGGTCCGGGCCGCGTAGCGCCCGGTCGGGCGGGGCTCGACGTGCAGGCGGGCGGGCGCCTCCCGCGACGCGCCGTCGGCGATCGCGGCCGCGGTCCGGGCCGCGTCGAGGAGCGCCTCCCGCGAGAGGTCCTCGGTGTAGCCGTAGCCGGTCTGGTCGCCCCGGACGACCCGGACGCCGACGCCGAGCTCGACGGAGCCGAAGGCCCGGTTCACGGCGCCGTCCTCGAGGGCGAGGTCGCTCTCCACCCGGTGCTGGAAGAAGACGTCGGCGAAGTCGCCGCCCCGGGAGAGCGCGGCCCCGAGCGCCTCCCGGATCATCCGCTCCGTCACGCCGAAGCGGGCGAAGTACCCGATCCCGGCACCGGCCGCGCTCGCCTGTTCGCTCATCCCGTCGCACCTTCCTCGGTGTGGAGCGGAGAACATAAGCGGAAACCGGCCCCGCGTCGCGGACTTCGAGGCCCCATCCGGGCTCGCGCCGGGCGACCGGAGGTGACATAACAGATCCCGAAGCCATGCCAGGGAGCCGGGCCACCCAGGCGATCGCCCTCGCCCTCGCCGCGCTCTTCGCGACGGGCGCCGCCGCGGCCGGCGAGGCGGGACCGCCGCCCGTCATTCCCCGCGAGGTCCTCTTCGGGAACCCGGAGCGCACCCGCCCCACCATCTCGCCGGACGCCACCCGGATCGCCTGGCTCGCCCCGGACGAGAAGAACGTGATGCAGGTGTACGTCCTCGCCGTCGGGGACCCGAAGGCGAAGGCGAAGGTCGTCACCGCCGACCGGCGCCGCGGGATCCGCGACTACCTGTGGGCCGAGGACGACAAGACGCTCCTCTACTACCAGGACGTCGAGGGCGACGAGAACTACCACCTCTTCGGCGTCGACCTCGACACGGGCAACGTCCGCGACTACACGCCGTTCCAGGACGTGCGGGTCGCGCAGGTCTGGGTGAGCCCGAAGATCCCCGACTCGATCTTCGTCTCCTTGAACCTCCGCGACCGCCGCCTCTTCGACGTCCACGCCGTCGACCTCCGGACCGGCGCCGTGTCCCTCGACACGGAGAACCCCGGTGACGTCGTCGCCTGGACGGCCACCGACGACCTCGAGGTCCGAGCCGCCGAGGCCCGGCTGCCGGACGGGGGCACCGAGATCCGCCACCGCCGGAGCCCCAGCGCGGGCTTCACGGTCCTCTCCAAGGCGCCCTTCGGCGACGAGGTCCACGTCCTCGACTTTGCCGGGGACGGCCGCCGCGTCTACATCGAGACCTCGTTCGGCTCGAACGCCGTCCGCGTGGTATCGAGGGACCTCCTCTCCGGCACCGAGCGCGTCGTCGCCCAGAACCCCGAGGTCGACGCCGGCGCGGTGCAGATCCACCCGCGCCGGCACCTCGTCGAGGCCGTCGACTTCCCCGCCGGCCGCCAGTCCTGGACGGTCGTCGATGCCCAGGTGAAGGCCGACTTCGAAGGCCTGCGCCGCCTCTCCGGCGGCGACTTCACGGTCGTCTCGCGCGACCGCGCGGACAAGACCTGGGTCGTCGCCTTCAACGAGGACCGGGGGCCGCGCCGCTTCTACACCTGGGACCGCACCACCCGGAAGGGCACGCTCCTCTTCGTCCAGCAGCCGAAGCTCGAGGGGCTCTCGCTCGCACCCATGACGGCCGTGACCCTCGAGGCACGGGACGGCCTCCCGCTCCACGGCTACCTGACGCTGCCCGTCGGCGTCCCTCCGAAGGGGCTGCCGCTCGTCCTCTACGTCCACGGCGGCCCCTGGACCCGGGACACCTGGGGCTTCAACCCCACGGTCCAGTGGCTCGCGAACCGGGGTTACGCCGTCCTGCAGGTGAACTTCCGGGGCTCGACGGGCTACGGGAAGAAGTTCCTGAACGCCGGCAACAAGCAGTGGGGCAAGAAGATGCACGACGATCTCGTCGACGCCGTGCGCTGGGCGGTGAAGGAGGGCTACGCCGACCCGGCCAAGGTGGCCGTCTACGGAGGTTCGTACGGCGGGTACTCGGCGCTCGCGGGCATCGCCTTCACGCCCGACGTCTTCCGATGCGCGGTCGACATCGTCGGCCCCTCGAACCTGTTCACGCTGCTCTCGAGCGTGCCTCCTTACTGGGAGACCGAGCGCGCCGAGTTCCGCCGGCGCATCGGCGACGCGACGGCGGACGAGGCGCTGCTGCGCGAGGCCTCGCCCCTCTTCAAGGCCGACGCCATCAAGGCCCAGGTCCTCATCGGCCAGGGCGCGAACGACCCCCGGGTGAAGGTCGCGGAGTCCGAGCAGATCGTCGCCGCCATCGAGAAGAACGGGGGCGCCGTGACCTACGTCGTCTACCCGGACGAGGGGCACGGCTTCGCCCGCCCCGAGAACCGCGTCGACTTCATGTCGCGCGCCGAGGCCTTCCTGGCCGGGTGCCTCGGGGGGCGCTCCGAGCCCCTTCAGGGTGAGCGGATTCCCGGGTCGTCGGCCCAGGTGAAAGTGGTCAAGGCCAAGGCCGCCCAGCCATAATGGCGTGGTCCCCAGGGAGGCCTTCCATGCCCACGAGCGACGTCGGCGGCGGCAGGATTCACTACCAGGATACGGGCACCGGCCGGGAGGTCGTGCTCCTCCTGCACGCGTTCCCGCTCCACTCGGGCATGTGGGCGCGCCAGGTCGCGGCGCTCTCGCCGCGCTACCGCGTCATCGCCCCGGACTACCCCGGCCTCGGGAAGAGCCAGCCCCGCCCCGAGCCGTCGACGATGGAGGCGCTCGCCTCCGGGATCGTCGAGCTCTTGGGGCTCGTCCGCGTCGACCGCGCTGCGGTCGTCGGCCTCTCCATGGGCGGCTATCTCTCGTTCGAGCTCTACCGGAGGCAGCCGGGCCTCTTCCGGGCGCTCGCGCTCTGCGACACGCGGGCCGGCGCCGACACGCCCGAGGGGGCGGCCGGCCGGGAGACCTTCGCGAAGAACGCCATCGAGAAGGGCCTCCACTGGGTGGCGGACGAGATGACGCCGAAGCTGCTCAAGCCGCAGCCCGACGGGGCGGTGGTCCGCGAGGTCCGCGCGCTCATCGGGCAGGGGACGCCGGCGGGCGTCGCCGCCGCGCAGCGCGGGATGGCGAGGCGCCCCGACTCGTTCCCGACGCTCGGCGCGATCGCCTGCCCCACGCTCGTCGTCGTCGGAGCCGAGGACACGCTCACGCCTCCCGCCGAGGCGGAAAAGCTCGCAGCGGGCGTGAAGGGGGCCTCGCTCGCCCGCATCCCGAACGCGGGCCACCTCCCGAACCTCGAGAACCCCGAGGCCTTCAACCAGGCGCTCCTCGAGTTCCTGGGCAAGGTGCCGCAGTAGCCCGCGGGCCCTAGTCCTCGGCGACGTTCCGGGTGAACGCCGCCCCCGCGGTCGCGAGGACCCGCTCCACCTGCGCGCGCTCGGCCGCGCCGAAGCCGGGGTCCTCGTCCTCGAGGTTGTCGAGCTGCTCGGCGACGTAGTCCGCGAGCGCGGGCTGCACGCTCTCGAGAGGCGGCGGCTCGGCCTGGAGCTCCTCGAGCTCCTGCCAGTCGACGGCCGCGAGCCGCTCGTCGAAGGCCTGGTCGAACATCGCCCAGGTCTCGAAGACGAGGTCGTGGGCGGCGAGCCCGCCCGTCTCCGGCAGGTCCGCGTCCCCGAGCCAGGCGTCGACGTCCGGCTGCGTGTTCGAGAACCGGTCCCGCAGCCGGTTCGTCTCCCGCTCGGAGAGCGCCGCGAGCCAGCGCCAGGCCGCCTCCACGAAGGCCGGGGGGAGCTCCCGGCCGTCCACGCTCCCGCGCTCCGGCGGTGGCGCGGCCCTCGGGGCCTCGGCCGCTGCGGGGACGTCCTCCGCCCCCTGGCCCGACGCGATGCGCTCCCAGAGGCCGAAGAGGTTGGAGTAGAGCCTGCGGGCGTGGACGGGGGACGCGAAGCGCGGCTCGTCCGGGAAGAGCGACGGGATGACGTCGCTCCGGGGCTCGCCCGCCGCCTGGGCCTCGCGGAAGTGGTCCGCGACCTCCTCGGCGCCGTACGGCGAGCCGGCGTCGGCGAGCAGCGCCGACAGGACCTCGGGGCCCTCGTAGGTGCCCTCGAAGCCGTCGCTTCCGCCCCGGCCGCTTCTCCCCATGGACCGCGAGTCTATTCCCCGCGGCCGGTCGAGCCAAGGCGCCCCGGGGACTCTACCCGTCCCAGGGCTTGGGCGGCCCGCCCGGGGTGGGCGGCGCCATCCGGTGAGGACCGAAGCCCGGACCGGGTCCGTGCTCGGCCCGCTCCAGGATCTCCATCCCGAAGCGCTGCCGGAAGCGGGCGAAGAAGAGCGCCATGCGGGCGCGCTTCTCGGGGCCGAGCCCCTTCGCGAGCGCCTGGAACATGTCCTTGTCGAGGGCGAGGAGCTGGGCGCGAGCGTCGAAGATGGCCGCGACCGCCTGGTCCACCGCCTGCGCGCTCGGAGCGGGAGGGGCCTTCCCGTCCTTCGGCGGCTCGCGGGCCGCGTCGCGCAGCACCCGCACGCTCTTGCGGAGCTGCTCGACGAGCGCGGTCCGCTTGCCGTCGAACCCCACCATGATCTCGTTCATCTTCGCCGCCTGGGCGGCGTCGAGGTCGAGGGCCTCCGCGAGGCCGAGCGCCCTGGCGAGGCGCATCCGCTTCTCCATCCGCTCCCAGCGCTCCGGACCGCGGTCGAGGTGGCCGGTCGGCGCGCTCGCGCCCCCGGGCGGGGGTGGCGGGGGCGCCTCTTGCGCGAGAGCGAGCGCGGGAGCGAGGACGGCGGCGAGGAACAGGGCGGGCTTCATTGGCTCTCCTTCACTGGGAATCGAGCTCGACGTCCTCGAGCTCGGCGAAGAGGACGTCGTCCCCGGAGGACTCCGCCGTCCCGGCCGGAGCCTCGTCGGCCGCATCTCCCGAGGGACTCGCGATCTCGGCGACCGACCAGGCCTCCTCGAGGTCCGGGACCTCCCACGCGGCCGGAGGCGCGGTCATGTCGGGGGCGCGGCGCGCGAGCCCGGGGGCGAGGACGAAGGCCGCGGCGGCCGCTGCCACGGCGAGCGCGGCGGTGGCGGCGGCGAAGGAGCGGCGGCGGCGGACCGACTGCTTCCAGGTGGTGAGCGCGGACCGGTGGGCGCCCGCGAGCGCGGCCTTCTCGGCCTCCGACGGCGGCGGGAGCTCGGCCAGGGAGAGCGTCTCCGCGAGCGCCGCGGACTCCGCCCGGCAGGCGGCACAGGCGGCGAGGTGCTCGTCGAGCCGGCGCGAGGACTCGGCGTCGAGCTCGCCCGCCACGCGGTCGAGGAGCAGCGGCTCCCACTTCGGGCACGGGCCGGTCATGGCGTCTCCCCCTCCGGCGCGTCCGCGGCGGCCGATGCGCGGTCGCCGACGAGCTCGCGCAGGCGGCGCACCGCGTGGTGGAAGCAGACCTTGGCGTTGTTCCGGGTGATGCCGAGCACCTCCGCGACCTCCTCGAAGGAGAGATCGGCGTCGAGCCGGAGCGTCAGAACCTCGCGCTGGCGGCGGGGGAGCTCGAGGACGGCCTTTCGGACGAGCCGCTCCCGCTCGCGGCGGAGCAGCGCCTCGTCCGCCGAGGGGGAGCTCGCTTCCACCGCCGCCACCGCCTCGAGCGGCTCGCGGCGCCAGCGCGCCTCGTCCCGGGCGTGGTTCTTCGCGAGGTTCACGGCGATGCGGAGCACCCAGGCCTTGAAGGGAAAAGTCTTCGCGCCCCGGGCGGCGACGCCGCGGCGGGAGGCCGAGAGCGCCCGGAGGAAGGCGCGCTGCACGAGGTCGCGGGCGTCCTCGGGCACCCGGGCGTAGCGGCGCACGACCGAGAGGAGCGTGGGCTCGTGGCGGCGCCAGAGCTCCTCGAAGGCCTCCTCGTCGCCCACGAGGAAGGCACGGACGAGCTCGGAGTCCCGCTCCCGCTCGGCCGCGCCCCCGGTCAGGACGCGGAGCATCGACCTTGGCTCGTCGCTCCGCTCGCCCATGGCTGTGCCGGCCGGCATGCCCTCTGAGAACCCCTTGCTCGGCCGGAGGTTAAAGGCTACTCCGTTTCCGGGCCCGGGGCCTCTTCGGGCCACCTGCAAGGGGAACGCATGCTCGACCTCAAGGCCGTGATCCAGGACTTCGACGGGGTGGAGCGCCGGCTCGGCCGCCGGGGCGAGGGGGCGGTCGCGACGCTCCGGCCCGTGAAGCCGCTCGCCGCCCGCCGCCGGGAGCTGAACGTCGCGCTCGAGTCCCTCAAGAAGGAGCAGTCGGAGGCGAACACCCGGGTCGGGCAGCTCATGCGGACCGACAAGGCCGCAGGCGAGAAGGCGCGGGCCGATGCCAGGGCGAAGGGCGACGAGGTGAAGAAGGCCGAGGAGGAGCTCCGCACCATCGAGGCGGAGATCGAGAAGATCCTGCTCGTCGTCCCGAACATCCCCCACGAGTCCGTCCCGGACGGCCACGACGAGAAGGACAACGTCGTCGTCCGGACCTGGGGGGAGAAGCCGACCTACGCCTTCGCGCCCAAGGCCCACTGGGATCTTGGAGAGTCGCTCGGCATCCTCGAGTGGCCGCAGGCGGCGAAGATCTCGGGGGCGCGCTTCACGATCTCGAAGGGCGCGGGCGCCCGGCTCGAGCGGGCGATCGCGAGCTTCTTCATCGACGTGCACACGTCCCGCGGCTACCGGGAGGTGCTGCCCCCCTACCTCGTCACGCGCGAGACGATGACCGGGACCGGGCAGCTCCCGAAGTTCGAGGAGGACCTGTTCCGGACCGCGAACGAGACGCCCCTCTATCTCATCCCGACGGCCGAGGTGCCGGTCACGAACATGCACCGGGACGAGATCTTCGAGGGGAGCGAGCTCCCCATCCGCTACTGCGCCTGGACCCCGTGCTTCCGGGCCGAGGCCGGCGCCGCGGGGAAGGACACGCGCGGCCTCATCCGCCAGCACCAGTTCCACAAGGTCGAGCTCGTGAAGTTCGCGAAGGCGGAGGAGAGCTACGCGGAGCTCGACCGGATGGTGGAGGACGCGCAGGAGGTGCTGAAGCGCCTCGGGCTCCACCACCGGGTGGTCGCGCTCTGCACCGGAGACATGGGGTTCGCGTCCGCGAAGACCTACGACATCGAGGTGTGGCTCCCGGGCCAGGACGCCTACCGGGAGATCAGCTCCTGCTCGAACTGCGAGGACTTCCAGGCGCGCCGCATCCGGGTCCGCTACCGGGGCGAGGGGGGGAAGCCGAGGCTCGCCCATACGCTCAACGGGAGCGGCGTCGCCGTCGGGCGCACCGTCGTCGCCATCCTGGAGCAGTACCAGCAGGCGGACGGCACGGTCGTCATCCCGGAGGCCCTGCGTCCTTACATGGGGGGGCTCGAGCGGATCGCGCCCGAGCACTTCCCGCGGGGCGTCGAGCGCTGAAACGACCGGGGGAATGCGGGGTTCGCGGACGCCCCCGCCGGCGACCCGGCCGGGCCCGGAGGTGGTCGGAAGAACTTGATCCCGGTGGCCCCGGTGCCTTAAAAGGGCGGTCCCGAAGGCGGGTTGGCCTTCGGGGGCGAAGCGCGGAAGAGGCTCGGGAGGAGTGGCCGAGCGGCCTAAGGCGGCGGTCTTGAAAACCGCTGAGGGTTCACGCCCTCCGAAGGTTCGAATCCTTCCTCCTCCGCCAGGATTCAACGGTTCCGGAGGACCTGGAAAGGTGGCCGAGAGGCCGAAGGCGCTGGTTTGCTAAACCAGTATACGGGGACAACCTGTATCGTGGGTTCGAATCCCACCCTTTCCGCCATTTCGCAGCAACCCGTCTCGCACTCGTTGCCGGGCGGGCGACATCGAACAAGAGAGGTTCGCGCCCTTAGCTCAGTTGGATAGAGCGTCGGACTACGAATCCGAAGGCCAGAGGTTCAAATCCTCTAGGGCGCGCCAGACTCAGGGCCGGGTTTTCCTTGGACTTTCTCCGGGAGCCCGGCCCT
>Ga0335069_10000548_pt1 | contig 63757 bp, 55 predicted proteins | sample Lox_Sample_11_FD_206714 | JGI IMG/M metagenome (GOLD analysis project Ga0335069, IMG submission 206714) | Soil microbial communities from Loxahatchee National Wildlife Refuge, Florida, United States - Lox_Sample_1.1 | ecosystem: Environmental > Terrestrial > Soil > Wetlands | place: USA... | reverse complement strand
CGCGCTCGACGACGACCGCGGCCGCTCCGGCGGCGACGGCGTCCGCGGCGTGGTGATGGCCGTCGCTCTTCGTTCCACGCAACGCGACGAAGAGCTCGCCCGGCTTAACCGCGCGCGAGTCGATCGCGATGCCGGTAATCGGCAGATCCTGGTTGCCGCTAACGTCCGCCGCGGGCAGACGGCCGAGCAACGCCGTCAGCGGGACCCGTCTACCGTCCATTGCGCGCGACGACCGCGCTGGGCAGAACCCCTGCGTGCAGCATCGCGGCGCGCGCGATCTCCGAGAACGCGGGCGCTGCGACGACGCTGCCGTAATACGAACCGATAGGACGCTCGATCTTGACGTAGATGAGATATCTCGCGCGCGGATACGGAACCATGCCGATGAACGACGCGGCGTAATAGCCCGGCCGGTAGAGGCCGTCGACGACCATCTGCGCGGTACCGGTCTTTCCGGCGGTCGCATAACCGGGGATCTGCGCGGTCGGATCGCCGGTGCCGTGCAAGACGACGGCGCGCAGAAACTCGCGCAGCTGCGCGGCGGTTCGTTCGGAGAAGATGCGGCGACCGACGGCGGGCGCGTAGTGCTGGACGAGCTTGCCGTCCTGGTCGTAGACGGCGTTGACGATGCGCGGCTGCACGAGCAGCCCGCCGTTTGCAATCGCGCAGTAGTAACGCGCCATCGCGAGCGGCGTCACCGAGACGCCCTGTCCGAACGACATCGTCGCAAGCGACGAGCCGCTCCACTGCGAGGGCGGCGGAACGATTCCCGGGTTCTCGCCGGGCAGGCCCGCCCCCGTCGGCGACCCGAAGCCGGCCTTGCGTTCCATCGCGTAGAGCGTCTTCGCGCCGATCGCGAGCCCGACTTCCGCGGCGCCGACGTTGTGCGAGTACTCGACGATCTGCTCGAGAGTCTCGCTTCCTCCGGTTCCGGCCATGAAGCCGTCTTCCGCGTTGTGAATCGTCTGACCGCCTACCTCGAGCACGTCGTGAGCGGGGAAACGCGACGAGAGCGTCACCTTGTGCGATTCGAGCGCCGCCGCGGCGGTGACGAGCTTGTACGTCGATCCCGGCTCGTACGCGTCCATGACGGCGCGGTCGCGCCGCTGGGAATCGCCGAACTTCCAGAACCGATTCGGATCGAAATCGGGCAGATTCGCGAGCGCGAGGATCTCGCCGGTCCACGGATCCATCACGATGACGGAGCCGTCGAGCGCGTGGAAGCTCTGCACCTGCTTCGCGAGCGCGCGCTCGGCGACGAACTGCAGGTAGGGATCGATCGTTAGCTGCAGGTTCAGGCCCGGCTGCGACGGCGTGATGATGCGTTCTTGGCCGAATGGGATCGGACGCCCGAACTCGTCCGCCTCGAGCGTTACGCGGCCCGAGCGCCCGCGCAGCACGTCGTCGTAGGCGTACTCGACGCCGTCGAGGCCGTTCTCGTCGGTTCCAACGAAGCCGAGCACGGTCGAAGCGAGGCGCCCGCTCGTGTCGACGCGCAGTCCGGTATCTTCTTCCTTTAAGTCGACGCCGAGCAGGTTGAGGCCGCGCACGCGCGCCGCGGTCTCGTGCGGAACCTTGCGCGCGATCCAGACGAACCAGAGATGCCGGTCGTGCAGCGCCGCGACGGTTGAGGCATCGAGCTTGCCGAAGATCCCTTGGAGCTTCAGCGCGGTCGCGTCGGGATCCACGATCTCGCGCGGCACGGCGTAGACGCTCTCCGACGGCATCGAGCGAACGAGCACGTTGCCGTTGCGGTCGAGGATGCTGCCGCGGCGCGCGAAGATTTCAACCGTGTCCGAACGCTGCGCCAGCGCCTTGCGCGCGTAGAGCGCCCCTTTGAGCCCTTGCACGTCGACGAGCCGCCACGCGAGAAAGAGCGCGACGGCGAGGCATAGATAGAAGAAGATTCGGGCGCGCATCGGAGCGACCCGCGCAAAGGTTCGCTGATGCATCGCGCGGCGGCTCTAGCGGCCTACTGCTGGCGGCGCAACGCCGGCGCGAAGAATCCGGCGAGCGACGAGAACACCGGGAAGCGCAGTCCGGATTGCGCGACTCGCGGCTGCTCGAGGCGAACGACGGCGAGACGCTGCGGCTCGTGCATGCCGAGGCGCGCCGCGAGCTGCGCCAGCCGATCGTCGGAGCGCAACGCGGCGATGCGGTCGTCGAGCCGCATCGTCTGCTCCTGCAGGGCCTCGCGCTGCGCGCGCGCCTTCGCCACTGCGTAACTCAGTCCGGTCAGGCTCGACGTCAGCACGACGTAGCCCATGAGCAGCACGAGCACGCAGAAGAGCGCGGTGAAGACGCGAGCGACGCCCGTGTAGCGGGCGCGCGACTTCCGCACGATTCGCCGCTGCGTCGCGGCTCGAGCGGTGCGCGGGTTTGCGATGCGCGAGGGTCGGTCGAAGAAACGCGGCTGGACCACTCAACTCACCTTTCGTTCTGCCGCGCGAAGCTTCGCGCTGCGCGAGCGGCGATTCTCGGTTACTTCTCGGTCGTCGGGAAGAACGGGGCGCTTCGTGAGGACGTCGAGGCGCTCGTCGTCGCGGAAGGTCTCCTTGACGATGCGATCCTCGCCCGAATGAAAGCTGATCGCGACGATGCGTCCGGCCTTGCGCAGCCTGCCGATCGCGCCGTGCAGGCCGTCCCGCAGCGCGTCGAGCTCGTCGTTGACGACGATGCGCAGCGCTTGGAAGACGCGCGTCGCGGGATGAATCCGCTCGCGCCGGCCGCGCCGCTGCACGACGCCGGCGACGAGGCTCGCGAACTCCGACGTCGTGTTCGGAAGCGTTCCGCGCGAACGGCGCGTTACGATAACGCGCGCGATGCGCCGCGCTTGGCGTTCCTGGCCGTAGCGGAAGAAGATCTCCGCGAGCTCCGCCTCGCTCGCGGTCGCAAGAATATCGTAGGCGCTCGGCCCGACCGCGGGGTTCATGCGCATATCCAGCGGCCCCGTGCTTCCCAGCGAGAAGCCGCGGTCCGCATCCTCAATTTGCATCGAAGAGACTCCCAGATCGAAGAGAACGCCGTCGACCGTCTCGATCGAGAGCCGGTCGAGGACGTTGGGAAGATCCCGAAAGTTGGCTGACGCGAAGGTGAAGCGCGGATCGGAGATCGCCTCCGCCCGCCGCACCGCTTGCGGATCGGCGTCTATTCCGATCAGGCGTCCCGAGTCGAGGCGCTCCAAGATCGAACGCGTATGGCCGCCCGCACCGAAGGTCGCATCCACGTAGATGCCGCCCGGCCGGACCGCGAGATACTCGACGGCCGGTTTGAGCAGCACGGCAACGTGCATCACGCGCGCGCCACATCCTATAACCCAAACTCGGCCATGAAGCCGGGTGTCTCGTCGTCCGGAGGCGCGCCGAACGTGTAGCGTTCCTTGGCCCAGACTTCGATTCGAGTCAGGAGCCCGACGGAGACGACTTGGCGTTCGATGCCCGCGTAGGAGCGAAGGAGCGCCGGGACGAGCATGCGGCCTTGGCTGTCGGGCGCAACCTCCTCGGTGTGCGCGAAGAGGTATCTAAAGTAGCGCCGATACTTATCGTCCTTCTGGTGGACCGACTCGAATCGGCCGCAAAGCTCGATCCAGGTGGCCATCGGGTAGAGGGCGAGGCAGGGGTCCGGGTAGGCGATGGTTAGGACGAACTGGGGGCCGAGGCGCTCGCGGAACCGCGCAGGCACGATGAGGCGTCCCTTGTGGTCAAGGGCATGCTGCTCCGAGCCGGCAAAGCGCGGCAGTTCAGCGTGCAAAGAATCCTCCGCAAAGCACCACTAGGCACTACTTCACACCACTATACGCCCCAGGGTTGGCGAAGGCAAGGCTGTTAGCACTCCCCTAAGAGGAGTGCTATGGACCTCCGAGCCCCTATTGATAAAGAGGAGAGCTCGAGGGCGCGCTTGGGCTAGAGTGCGATCAGCAGCGGATCGCGCTGCCCTTTCTTGGCGCCGATCTTGTAGGTCTTCGTCGGTTTCGCCGACGGCTTCGTCGCGTCGAACAGGTCGATCTGGCCGTTGACGTCGGTCGCGTTCGGCGCGGCTGCGTAGAGGACGTTCGAGGAGTCTACGGCGACCCCGGCATAGCCGTAATCGCCGGCGCCAAAGGTCGCCGCGGGCTTCGCGTTTCCGTTCTGCGAGCCGCCGAACTCGAGCACCATACCGTCGTCCTCGTCGGCCACGTAGACGTTGCCATTGGCGTCGACGGCGATGCCCTCGGGTTCGTTGACGAGCGTCTTCGAACCGGCGATCGTTCGGATCGGCGCAACGTTCTGAGCCCCCGGCGCCAGCGGCGCGAATTCCAACACGTCGTTTGTGCAGTTCGTCCCGAAGCCTTGCTGCGTTACGAAGAGATCGCCTTTGCTATCTACTGCGATTCCGATGGCCGCGCAGAGCGTCGTCTTCTTGCCGGAGAGCGTCGCGATCGGCGTGCTGCCGAGCGGATCCGCCGCGTACTCCGAGATTTCGCCCGTGTACTGATCCGCGATGTAGACGTGCGCCCCATCGCCGGCGAGCCCGTCGGCGGTCAGGCCCTTGTCGAAAGCGATCGGCGCGGCGTTGCCGCTCGCGCCGGCGGCGTACTCGTAAACGCCGAGCGCCGTTCCGCTCCCTGAGACGTAGACGTTCCCTTCCGCGTCCGTCGTCGCGCCGAGCGGACCCGAGAGTCTCGTCTTCTTCCCGGAGATGAGCGTCAGGCGTTTGCCGGTGGTCGCGTCGAACGTGCCGAGCGACTTCGAGAGCGAAAACGGAACGACGATCTCCTGCGCCGATTTCGCCGGACGCGCGCCGGCTTGGGCGCCTGCGCCGGGCGCCGGCCCGGTGACGCCGGGCAACGAGCAGCCCGCCAGCACCGAAGCCGAGGCAAATGCAAAGAAAGCGGCCGATAAATAACGGTACATGGGAAATCTATTCCGCTTCCAATCCGAGCTACCCCTGCGCGACCCGTCCTACGGAGGGGCGAGCATCGCGGCGATATCCGACGACGCGGTCGGATAGCCGAAGAGCACGCTCCCGAGGGCGATCGCGGGAATCTTCGCGCGGATCGCGAGCGCGAAGACGTTGATGAGTTCCTCGGCATGCGGCGAGAGAACGTGGGCGCCGAGAATCAAGCCGCTTCCCTCTTCGATGAGGATCTTGTATGCGGCGGCGCGCGCGCGCACGCGGCGCGACGAGTACCACGTTACCGCGTCGCCTTCGCGCACGGCGAATCGCAGCCCGAGCGCTCGCGCCCGCTCCTCCGTCAATCCGGCCGACCCGAGCGCGGGATCGGTATAGACGAGGCTGGCAAGCCCCGCGAAATCCATCGGGTAACGATTGCCTTCGAGCAGGTTGCGCGCGACGAGGTCGCCCTCGGCGGCGGCCGTCGGCGTCAGCGGCAGCCCGCCGCCGTCGGCGCAGTCGCCGACCGCGTAAACCGCGGGATTGCTCGTGCTCTGCAGGTACTCGTTCACCTTGACGCCCCTCGGCGTGCGTTCGACGCCGGCCGCCTCGAGCGCGAGCGCGTCGAGATCGGGAACGCGCCCTGCGGCGTGAACGGCGAGATCGCAATCGTACGCGAACTCCGTTCCGTCGCGCGTTCCGTGCAGGCGCAGGCCCTCGGCCGTCTTCTCGACGGCGCCGAGATCGACGTTCACGCGCACGTCGATGCCGACGCTCGCGCTGACGCCGACGATGCGATCGACGAGCGAGGGCTCGAAGCCGGTCAGCACGCGCGGGCCGCGTTGAAAGACGACCGGCGCAGCTCCGGCGCGCGCGCCGAGGTGCGCGAACTCAAACGCGATGTAGCCGCCCCCGACGAACGCGATGCGCTCGGGCAGCCGATCGAGATCGAGAAAGCCGGTGCTCGTGATGAGATGCTCTTCGCCCGTCAGATGCAGCGTCTGCGGACGCGCGCCGGCGGCGAGCACGATGCGAGGCGAGTGCAGTGGCTCGCCTGCCACGACGAGCGTCGTCGCGTCGGTAAACTTCGCCTCGCCGTGATACGTTGCGATTCCGGCCGCGCGGAACTGCGCTTCGCGCGCGGCGGGCACCGGATCGGTGAACGTTCGCTTGAATGCCATCAACTGGGGCCAGTCGATGCGGGCGCCGCCCGCGATGCCGCTGCCGGTCATGCGCCGATCCCAATCGACGAGCTCGGCCGCGCCGACGAGAACTTTCTTCGGATCGCAACCCCGCAGTTCGCACGTGCCGCCGTACGGAAGCTCGTCGACGACCGCGATGCGCCATCCGGCCTTCGCACAGCCGAGAGCGGCGCTCGTTCCGGAGCTTCCGGTGCCGACGACGACGAGGTCGAACTCGCTCATGCGCGACTCTGCCGCGCGGCGCGGCGCCATTCCTAGCGGGCGGTAGGCGTCGCTCAGGCGCGCTCAAGGGAGTGCGGCTATCGTAGGCGGTGGCGCCCTGCCAGGCCTACCCGCCGGACGGGAAGAAAGGCGCGTGTGCTATGAGTCGTCGAGTGCTGGGTATTTTCGGCCTGACGGCCCTACTCTGCGGATGCGCAGGAGGGGGATATCTTCCATACGCCCCCGGGGCGCTCGACTCGATGACGCTCAACGCGCTTGTCTCCGGCGCTTCGCAGGCCAACGGCGTGCCCCCGGGTCTCGTACGCGCCGTCCTCATGGCGGAATCGGGCGGCAATCCGTCGGCGATCAGCGTTGCCGGCGCGCAAGGTTTGATGCAATTGATGCCGGGCACGGCGGCGAGCTGCGGGATCGCCAATCCGTTCGACCCGACCGAGAACGTGCAGTGCGGCGCGGGCTACCTGCATTCGCTGCTCCATCGCTACCATAACAACGTAACGCTTGCGGTGGCCGCATATAATGCCGGCCCCGGCGCGGTCGACCGCTATCATGGCGTGCCGCCCTATTCCGAGACGCGCGCGTACGTCGTGCGCGTGATGAGCGCGTACAAAAGCTACTGACTTCGGTTCCTAGATGGCGACGCTGATTCAACGCCAGCCGCTTCCTCACGTGCGTTCGACGCTCTTTCGCGTACCGATTCTCGACGGCTATCTCCTGCGCGAGATGGTCGGTCCGTTCGGCTTTGCTTTCGGCGCGTTCTTGCTCTTCTGGGCGCTCAACATCTTCGTTCTGGCGGCCGACTACATCATCAACCAGCACGCGCCTTTCTTCTTGGTGCTGCGGTTCGTCATCTTCCGCATCCCGCAAGCGATCCCGATGGCCTTTCCCTTCGCTTGTCTCTTCGCCGCTCTGCTGGCGATGGGACGCATCATGGGCGACAACGAGATGACCGCGATGCGGACGTCGGGGATCTCGGTGCTGCGCATCGCGCTCTCGCCGCTGCTCTTCGGCTTCACGATGTTCGTGCTCGCCTACGCGATGAACGAGTGGGTGGCGCCGGCTTCGGTGGATCTCTCGACGCGCACGTTCTATCAGATCATCTATCATACGGACGCGCTGCCGGTCGAACCGCAGTTCTTCCGCAAGGATCCCGACACCGGCAACACGTTCTACGTGACGCAGGTCGCGCCCGACAACAAGACGATGGTCGAGGTGCAGATCTTCAAACCGGCCAAGTACGGGCCGTGGAACGAGACGCTGCAGGCAAAGACCGCCACGGTCTCGGGCACCAACCTCGTGCTCCACGACGTCATCGACACCCGCTACAACAACGACGGCCTCCTCACGAACCAGCAGCACGTCAACAGCATCACGATCGGACTGCCGCTCGGAGAGACGGCCTCGCAGTTCGTGAGCTCGGTCAACAGCGATCCCTGGACGATGAGCAGCAAGTCGCTGCGCATGCAGGTGAACTCGCTCCAAGCGCAGGGCATCGGCGGCACGGCGATGGGCACGCTGCAGATCAGCCTCGCGAACAAGCTCGCGTGGCCGTTTGCGTGTTTCGTCGGCGTCGTCATAGCGCTGCCGCTGGCGCTGCGTTTCGGCAAGCGAGGCCGGACGCTCGGCATCGCGTTATCTCTCGTCGCGTTTTTCTGCTACTATCTCATGACCTCGGCGGCATCCGCGTTCGGACGCAACGGTGCGATCAATCCGTTCCTCGCCGCCTGGTTGCCGAACATCGTCATGGGAACCGCCGGTGCGATCCTCCTTTGGCTGGAAGAGCGCTGACGCGGTGCCCTTCGGGAAGCGGATACGTTGCGGCGTCGCCGCGATTGCGGCTCTCGCTGCCTTCATAACCGGCGCGTTTCCGCCGAAGACGCAGGCGTCGGCCGAAGACCAGGGACAGCTCGCGCTCGAGCTCTTCAACACGCAGACGTGCGCGCAGCACTATAGCGACGCGCCGATCGCCGTCGCGCAGGCGACGCCCGCGCCGACGAGCTCGCCGGCGCCGGTTTCGACGCCGGGCCTCCCGACCGTCCCGGCCGGAGTGAGCAACGGAACCTACACGCTCAATCGAACGCCGCCGCCGAATCCCGGCGAGACTCCCGGGGTCTCGCCGCCGCCGATCCCGCAGACGACGCCCCAGCCGCTATCGTCGCTCGAGCCGGTCTTCTTGCAACGGGGGGGCGAGACGCCGCCCCCGATCACGCCCGCCGGCGAGACGCCGCCGCGGCCGACTCCGCAACCGACCGGCGTGCCGACGCTCGCGCCGGGATACGTGGCCGTGATCTCCGACAAATGGACCGGCAATCGCGCGCGCGGACAGCCGAGCGACGCGATCGGCAACGTGCACATCTACTACGGCGACGAAGAGATCGTCGGCGAGAAGGCTCACTTCGACGGCCTGCGCACGATCACGATCACCGGCAATCCGTATCTCGTCAACCACGAGCACGACTCCGTGCTCACGGCCGACGTGATCGTCTTCGACACGGTCCTGCAGACGGCAAAGCTGAGCAACGGCAAGGGCGCGAGCGACGAAGGCGTCCAGCGCGGCCTCATTCACTTCTCCGCCGACGACTTGCACACCGATCCCGACGGAACGGCGCACGGATCGAATCCGTACGTGACGACGTGCGAGAATCCGCGCGGCGGCTATCACATCACCGGCAAGGACATGGAGGTCGTGCCCGGCGACAAGATCGTCATCCACAAAGCGGTGCTGTGGCTCGGCGCCGCCGCGGTCTTCTATCTACCGCTGCTCGTCATTCCGCTGCGCACGCTGGAGAACACCCGCGTCCGCACGCGCTGGTTCCCCGAGATCGGGTACAACTCGTACCAGGGCGCGTGGATAAAGATTCAGATTCCGTTCGGCAAGGATCAATACTACTACGGCTACTACACCGTCGACTACTACACGAAAGAGGGGCTCGGGCTCGGCTACGTCGGCTTCTTCGCGGCCCACAACGGGCGCCGGAGCATCAACGTCAATTTCTACACGATCAACGACCGCATCGCCGGCGGTCCGCAGACGAACGCCGCTCTCCAGTATCAAGAGAACATCACCCAGCATCTTCGGAGCAACTTTCAGTTCGCGTACCAGTCGAACTACGGCCCGCTGATCAGCATCCCGCCGAACGAGACGATCAGCGAGGCGATCGCGCATCAGACCGCGCAGACGCAGCAGACCTACACGGTCAGCCACAACTCCGTCGGCGGCCAGTCGAGCAGCAACAGCTTCACCTTCAGCGACACGCGCCAGTTCAACGAATTCCTCAATCAGACGGTCACCTACGATATCAGCGACAGCAGCGCGAGCTTCGGCGGCGTTAATACGTTCAGCAACCAGTCGGAGTTCGACTACTTGATGCAGTACACGACGGCGGGCGCGGACTATCAGGCGGAGTTCGACAAGACGTACTCGCAAGAGGCCGTCGGCATCAACAAGATTCCCGAATTCAACATGCGGCCCACGGACTTTTTCCAGCATTTCATCTTTCCGCTTTCGGCCGAACTGACGGCCGGCGAGTACAGCAATCCGTCCGGCGAGGGCGCGCCGCAGAGCCTTGCGACGTGGCGCGTGGATGCAAACCTCGTCGCCGGACCGATCGAAGCGAAAGTGCTCGGCAGCGACTTCCAGGGCACGGTCACCGTCGATCAGTACGCCTACGGCACCGGCGATCTCAAAGCGGCGGTCGAACAAGATCTCAGCCTCAACACGCCGATCAGCCGGCACGTCGTCAACACGCTGACGTACAACGAGGCGAACTACAACGGTCCGGCGCTCGTGCCGTTCCAGTATCTCGACCAGCAGCCGACGGAGAACACGAAGAACGCCCAGGACTTTCTGCGGCTCTTCAACGACGACGTCTACGCGTTCTCGCTGGGATGGTCGACGAACTTCGACGGCGTCGCGCTGCCGCTCAGCTATCAGTTATCGGCGCGTCCGTCGCCGCGCTCCGTCGTGATGCTCAGCGGCTCGTTCATCCCGGGTCCGGGCCAGGGGTTCGTCACGACGAACCTGCAACTCTCGACGCCGTTCGGTCGCGACGCATCGCTGCAGTTCGTTACGAACATCAACTGGAAGGGCCCCGGCGAGATGATCGCCGACAAGATCATCTACTACACGCGCACGATCGGCAATTGTTACCAGTTGCTCGTGCTCTACAACGAATCGCAACAGGCCGTCAACGTCGGCCTCAATCTGCTCGCATTCCCGACGCAAACCGCGGTATTCAACATCGGCCAACCGCAGTCGGTCGTCCCGAGCACCTTCAACTTCTAGGGTCTACTGCCCGTGTTCGATCCTCGGCGGGCACCGTGCCGGTTCGAAGACGCCCGTCGCTCACATCCTGTTCGCTCCTACTCGCACACTTTTTCGGGCCAGCAAGCTTTGAAGCAGCCATCCGTGGCTGGCCCGAAAAAGCTGTGACGCTTCTCACCGGCACGGTGCCGGCCGGGGATCGTGTTAACTTACGGGACGTCGCATTGCGGGTGACCGCACCCGCAGCTCTCCGATTCGAGGCTGGATTCGTCAGAGTTTTGGCAGAACGCGCTGCAGTAGACGTCGCCGCCGGAGACCGGCCCGGTGACGGTGCAGCTGCACGGTTCGTGCGAGCATTCGACGGGCGTTTCGTGCATTACGGACACGCCGCCGCCACCTTCGGATTGTTCGCGATCTCGACGCTGACGATCTGCGCCGACGGATCCGAGGGCGTGTAATATGCGTAGTACGTGTTGTCGAACGGTTCGGTCATGCAGAGTTTCGGCGAGACGAACTGCGGATCGATCGGACCGCCCGCACCCATCGAGTCGAGGAAGGTCCACTGCCCCTGACCGTTCGCCTGCGTAACGAACGCGTTGAAGGTCCAGACGTTCGAAGGGGTCGGCGTCGGCGAGGGATTCGGCGACGGAATCCCTTTGAAGATCGACTTCTGGACGAGCATGGAGAACTCGGTGTTCGTTCCGTTGTTGTCGAGGTTGTAGCTGAACTGCTGGGGCGTCGTTCCCAGGCGCAGCCAAGCCGGCGGGATGTGCGGGTTGTTGTTGCTTCGCACGAACTGTATCGGCTCTGCATACGTGGAGACGCCGTTGCCGAGCGCTACCAACGCGAAGGAGTACCCGGCCCAATTGGTCTGCAGGGTATCCGTCGACGGCGTCACGCCGCTCCCCGTCGTGTTCAGGACGATCAAATACTGATAGTTGCTGAAGTTGAAAGGAGCCGCGGTGTCAAAGAAGACCGACATGTATCCCGGAGGAGCGCCGCCGGGTCCGAGACCCGGAGGATTCGGCGTGACCTGACGACCGCACGCCGAAACGATGAACGCCGTTACTAGAACGATTACGAAACCGAAACTCAACTTACGAATCATGGTCTCCTCGATGCCGGTTCGCGACGCTGCCGTCGCAGCCGGTGCGGCCATCGCGTTAGCTGCGGCATTTCCGAAGCTCGGCGCGGCATGGCTCGTGCCGTTCGGCACTGCAGCGCTGTTCTGGCTCTGGCAAGGCGCCTCCTGGAAACGCGCGGCGTTACTCGGCTGGTTAGCGGGCTTTATTTTCTTCGCGCTCGCGTTCGCGTGGGTCGGGCACACGGTCGGCCGTTACATCGGCATCTTCGGCCCATTTCTCGCGTTCGGTCCCGCGCTCTTCGAGGCGCCGTTCTTCGCGCTCGCCGGAGCGCTCGCGGCGACCGCGTACGCGCGGATGCAGCCGAACGTCGCTCCGCTTGCCGCGGCGGCCGCATTTACGGCGTGCGAATGGCTGCGATCGATCGGCGTCTTTGCCGCGCCGTTCGATCAGCTCGGGTACACGCAGGCCGACACGCCGCTGCGCGTCGTCGCGGCCTACGCCGGGACCTACGGCATCACGTTCGTCCTCTGCACGATCGGCGCGTACGCAGCCGACGCGCTGCATCGGAGAAACCTGCGGCCGCTTGCGATCGCGGCGAGCGCGCTCGTCGTCGCGACGTTCGCGGCGTGGATCTTCTGGCCGGCCCGAAGGCTTGCGCCGCCGGCGATTCGAGTCGCCGCGATTCAAGGCAACATCGCGCAGTCGTTCAAGTGGAACTCGCTCGACCTTGCCGTCAAGCGCTACACGAACATGACGGAGAGGGCGAGCGCGAGCCGGCCGCGTCTGATCGTCTGGCCGGAGACGGTCATTCCCGCGGTGCTCGACTTGGACTCGGGGCTCTTCAATCGATTCTCGAATTTAGCGCGCAAGGTTCGCGCAACGATCGTCGCCGGCAGCCTCTCCGAAGGCGGCCCGCGCACGCTCTACAACGCGCTCTACATCTTCTCGCCCGACGGGAGTTACGCGATCTACCAGAAGCGGCAGCTCGTGCCGTTCGCGGAATGGTTCCCCGGGCACGAGTTCCTTTCGTGGCTGCCGTACGTCGGAACGCTCAACGGCGGCATCACGCCGGGCGTCGTCGACGGCGTCTATCCGACGAGCGCGCTGCCGATCGCACCGCTGATCTGCTGGGAGTCGGCCTTCTCCGACCTCGCGTACGAGCAGGTGCGGCGAGGCGCCGCACTGCTCGTCGTCAGCACCGACGACGCGTGGTTCGGCACGACGTCGGGACCGTACATGCACGCGCAGATCGCGCAGCTGCGCGCGATCGAGAGCGGCGCCTACGTCGTGCGCGCCGCCGCAACCGGAATCAGCGGCGTCGTTCGTCCCGACGGCACGTGGCAGTCTCGCGCCCGCCTCGAGACGCGGGCGATCGTCGCCGGCCGCGTGGGCCCGCGCGTTCCCACGGTCTTCTCGCATCTCGGTCCGAACGCGATCGGACTCTTTCTCGCGCTGCTCTACGCGGCGCTCGTCGTACCGCTCAAAACGGCGGCCGCGGATCCGGCCGAATGGCCCGAATGAAGATCAAACCGATCTGGTGGAAGCGCATCGCGCTCGTCGCGGGGCTGCTGCTGGGAGTCTACGTGGTCGTGGAGATCGTCTTGGCCGGCGGTGGAGCGCCGCCGCTGCCACCCGACGAAGCGCCGATCGATCTGCGCGGCGGGCACGTGCTCAACAACCACATCGCGACGAAGTCGTGGAGCTTCGATTACGATCACGCGCGCCTCTCGTCGGACGGTCTGAGCGGAATCGTCGACGGCGTGCGCAACGGCATCGTCTTCCGCAAAGGCAAGCCCTACCTGCGGATCTCCGCCAAGCACGTCCAGTTAAACGTACAAACTCTGGATTTTACGGCCGTCGGCAAGGTGCACATCGAGCGCATCGACGACCCCGAGCATCGCTCGTTCGACACCGACCTCGTCACCTGGACGAATGATGCGAAGCTCCTTCGCATGTCACATCCGAGTTATATTCACTCCGGGGGTCAAACGCTTCGCATCGACGGAATCACCGTCAACTTCGACGACAACACGATCCATCTCGGGAAAGTGAGCGGCGGCGTGGAGATCCACCACTAGGGAAAACCTCGCCTTAACGCTTCTCGTCGTTTAGCTTCTTCTTTGCTTCCGCGATTAGCTTCTTGACCTTCTGGCCGCCTTTGTGCCCGATCTCTTCGTAGAAATCTGAGCCATACTTTTCCTTGACGACCTTTCCGCCTTTTTGACCGATGTTTTCGTAGAACTCGACGCCGTGGCGGTCGCGCGTCGCCTTCCCGCCCTTACGGCCGATGTCTTCGTAGAACGTCGAGCCGTAGCGATCGCGGACGGTGTCGCCGCCCTTCTTGCCCGCCTCGCGTACCGACATCTCGCGCTTCGCAGCGCGGTCGGGTTTGTCAGCCATCGGCCGTCGCTAGACCCGCGCTACGACGCGGCCGTCTTGCGCTTCGGGCGCTGACCGCCTTTTTGACCGATCACTTCGTAGAACGAGGGGCCGTACTTGCTCTTCGTGGCTTCCCCGCCCTTGCGGCCGATCTCTTCGTAGAATTCCGAACCGTATTTCGCTTTCACGCGTTCGCCGCCGCGGCGGCCCGCCTCGCGAACGCTCATTCCGCCGGCTTGTCCGGAATCTTGTGCCATCTGGACTCTCCTCTCAAAGTACCGAGTAAACCTATTCCCATACAAGCGCTCGGTAAACTAAGGATTCCCTGAGAATTCCAACGACTCTGCTTAGAATTTAACGAAGCGCGTCGTAAACGGCACGCGCGCGTTCGCGAAGGTGATTGAGGTTACCATCGTTTTCGATGACGAAGTCGGCGGCGGAACGCGCTCGTTCGGGGTCGATCTGCGCCGCGATGCGCGCCCGGACGCGCGATTCGTCCACCTTGTCGCGCTCGACGACCCGGGCGACGCGCTGCTCGAGCGGCGCCACGACGAGCACGGTCTTGTCGACGAGCCGGTCGTATCCGGTCTCGAAGAGTAAGGGCACGACGTGCACGACGACCTGGCCGGGCGCCGCGCTCCCCTCGCGCTCGCGCGCTACGCGCCGGATATGCGGATGAAGCAGCGCGTTGAGCCGCCCGCGGGCCGCCGGGTCGGAGAAGACGATCTCCGCAAGCGCGGCCCGGTCGAGCACGCCGTTGCGTACGACCTGCGGCCAGACGCGGGCGATCTCCAAGAGGCCGTCGCTATTGGGGGCGACGACCTCGCGGGCGATCGCATCGGTATCGACGATGAAGGCACCGAGGCTCGCGAATATCTCCGCGACGGCGCTCTTTCCGGCTCCGATGCCGCCGGTCAAGCCAACGCGCACGGCGCGAATTACTCGGCCGGAGTCGGCTCCGTCGGCTGCTCGGGGGCCTCGGCAGAGGCGACGACCGGGCCGCCCCCCTCCTCCTCGGCCGCGAACTGCTCGATCTCCTCAGGCGCGACGTCGGCGACGTGCTGTATCGAAGCGGTGATGCGGCGAGTGGCGTGGTTGATCGTCAGGAGGGTGACCTCGACGTCTTGGCCGGCGACGAACGCGGCCGATGCGTCGAACTCGCCCTTCGGCACCATCGCGAGGATGCCGGGAATGACCTCGACCAAGAGGTAGTTCGGCGTGACCTTGACGATCTGCGCGCTCAGCTTGTTCGTCTCGTAGAGCCGATCCGCATATTGATCCCACGGGTCGGGGAGCGCATGCTTGAGCGATAGGCTCACCTTTTTCGCGTCGGGATCGAACTTCATGATCTCGACCTGGACGACGTCGCCGATCTTCACGACCTCGGACGGGTGCTTGATCCGCGCGTACGCAAGCTCGCTGTTGTGAATGAGACCGTCGATTCCGCCGAGATCGACGAACGCGCCGAAATCGGCCAACCGCACGACGACGCCTTCGCGAATCTGACCGACCTCGAGCGTGTCGAGCAGCTCTTGTTTCTTCGCCTGGAGCTCCTCTTCGAGAACGAGCCGCTGCGAAAGCACGACGCGATGGCGCTTGTGGTCGAGATCGATGACCTTCAGGCGCAGATGCTGGCCGACGAGCTCGTCGAGATTACCGACGGGCTGGCGCCGAATCTGCGACGCGGGAACGAAGCCGCGCATGCCGAGATCGACGAGGACGCCGCCTTTGACGACTTGCGTGACGGTCGCTTCGATCACTTCATCGCGATCGTGCGCCTCGATGACCTTCTCCCAGGTCTTGAGCGCGCGGGCCCGGCGCTCCGATAGAAAGAGCGTTCCGTCGAGTTCGTCGATGCGATGCACCATGACCTCGACGGTGTCGCCGACGCGCAAGAGTTTGGGATCGATTGCGAGCGAGAGCTCGCGAAACGGGAGAACGCCTTCGGACTTTCCGCCGACGTCGACGAGCACTTCGTCCTTGTCTTTCTGGACGATCGTGCCGGTGAGCACCTGGCCCTCGTCGAGAACCTTGAGCGACTCTTCGTACAGGCGTTGTTCTAGAGCGAGTTGATCTTCTTCCTCAGTGATCGGAGCGGCTTGCGTTGTAGAGATTTGACTTGTCCCACTTTCTTATTTTTTTATCGTTGGCAGCGCCGGCACCACCACGTCCCGCGCTGCGCGAGCACGGTGCGCACGATGCGGCCGGTGCCGCAGCGGGGACAGAGACTGCCCCCTTTTCCGTAGACCGAGAGGTTGTTCTGGAAACCACCTTGCAGTCCGTCGGCGTCTACGTAGTCGTCGACGCTCGTTCCGCGCATCTTCACTGCGCGTTGGAGAACGTCGACGATCGCGCGACGTAAGCGGTACGCCGCCGGTTTCGTCAATCTCCCGGCGGGCCGGCTCGGACGAATCCGAGCCTCCCAGAGCGCCTCGCACGCATAGATGTTACCGATGCCTGCGATGCGCCGCTGATCGAGGAGCAAGGCCTTGATCGGCGTCGTCCGCCCCGACAGCATACCGATAAAGGCTTTCGGTGTAAAGCCTGAACCGAGCGGCTCGACGCCCAGCTCGGCGTCCCACGCCTCCCCCTGGCGCACGAGGCGCATTCGGCCGAACGTCCGCACGTCGGAGAAGCGCAGCCGCGAGCCGTCCGTGAACCGCAAGACGACGTGCGTCGCCGGCCACTCGGGCGCGCCGTCCCGCGCGACGACGAGCCGGCCGGTCATGCGCAGACTCGTCACGAGCGCCTCGCCCGTGGCGAGCGCGATCACGGCATACTTCCCTCGACGGTCGACGCGGGCGACGCGCTTGCCTCGAACCGCGCGTTCGAAACGCACGTTCGGCGGCGCGACGACGATCCGCGCCAGCCGGACCTCAGCCCCTTCGATCGTCTTGCCGACGATCGAGCGGCGCAACCCGCGCACGATCGTCTCGACTTCGGGCAGCTCGGGCACGCGTTAGTTCGCCGAGGTGAGAGAGCGCGGAAGCGCGAGCTTGATGCCCGGCGCGATGCCGTCGGCGGCGGCCTCTCCCGCGTGCAGTTCGATCACGTACTCTCCCTGGGCCGATTCGAGCGGAATCCGATCGTCGGGAAGCGCGGGCGCCACGACCGGGACTCTCGCGAAGACCTTGCGCACCGTGCCGTCGGCCGCCACGAAGATCATGTCGAGCGAAACGAGGGTGTTCTTCATCCAGAAACTGATCTCGTCGTCGCTATCGAAGACGAAGATCATCCCGGTGTGCGGCGGCACCGACGTGCGATTCATCAGCCCGTGTTCGCGCTGCGCTTCGGTTCGCGCGACCTCGAGCGTCAGGTCGGCCTTCGGCGCGTGAACCACGACCGTTTGCAGTGCGGCGAGCAGCGCCGCCAACTCACGCATGCGTCAGGCGCTCTCCGGGGATCGGCTCGACGTCGTACCAGCTGCGTCCCGATTTCAGCGTCACCTCGAGCGGCACCGAGAGCGAATATGCGTGCTCCATGTGCTCGCGCACGAGCTTCGCCGCGTCGCCCACGTGCGCGGCGCGGACTTCGAAGATCAGCTCGTCGTGAATCTGCAGAAGCATCGCGGCGTCGAGTCCCGACTCCGCGAGCGCGCGGTCGATCTTCACCATCGCGAGCTTCATGAGGTCCGCCGCGCTCCCTTGCAGCGGAGCGTTGGTCGCCTCGCGTTCCGCGGCGGCGCGCAGCATGTAGTTCCCCGACGTCAATCCCGGCATATATCGCCGTCGCCCGAGGAGCGTCGAGACGTATCCCTTCGCGCGTCCCTCTTCGAGCGTGCGGTCGATGTAGGCGCGCACGTCGGGGAAACGCGCGAAGTACGCGGTGGTGATCTCCTTCGCTTCGGCGCGGCTGATCTCGAGCCGCGCGGCGAGACCGAAATCCGACATGCCGTAGAAGAGCCCGAAGTTCACGCTCTTGGCCATGCGACGCTGATTCGGGTCGACGCTCCCCTCGGGCGGAATGTTGAAGATTTGGCGAGCCGTGAAGTCGTGCACGTCCTGCCCTTCCTCGAACGCCGAGCGCATCGCGGCGTCGCCGGAGAGGTGCGCCATCAGCCGCAACTCGATCTGGCTGTAATCGGCCGCGAGCAGAACGTGCTCGTCGTCGCGCGCGACGAAGGCGCGGCGGATGCGGCGGCCCAGTTCGCCGCGCACGGGGATGTTCTGCAGATTCGGATTCGTCGACGAGAGCCGCCCGGTCGCCGTCGCGGTCTGATTGAACTCGGTGCGCAAGCGGCCGTCCCGCGGGTCGACGAGCTGCGGTATGACGTCGATGTAGGTATTCTTCAGCTTCGTCACCTCGCGCCATTCGAGCACGAGCGCGCAGATCGGATACTCGCGCGCCAGGCCTTGCAGCACTTCCACTCCCGTCGCCCAGCCGGTCTTCGTCTTCTTGCCGCCGGGAATGCCGAGCTTCCCGAAGAGCACCTTGCCGAGTTGCTGCGGCGAGCCGATGTTGAACTCTTCGCCCGCGAAATCGTGAATGCGCCGCTGCAGACGAGTCGCCGCCTTCTCCACCTCGTCGCCGACCGCGTGCAGCTCGCGCAGATCGATGCTGACGCCGGCCGATTCCATCTTCGCCAGCACCGGCGCGAGCGGAACTTCGACGTTCTCGTACAGGTCGAGCTGGTCGCGAGCCGCGAGCTCTTCGCGCGCGCGGCCGACGAGTTGAAAGGCCGCGTCGGCACGAGCGGCCGGGTCGTCGGGAAGCCCCAGATGCAGCAGCGCCTGCGCGGCGTCTTCGATATCCGCGTAGCCGCGCGCCGGATCGAGCAGGTGCGCTGCGATCATCGCGTCGTCGGAGAATCGCGCGTTGCGGACGCCGCCCTCGCGCAGGGCGTGAAGCATCGCCTTCGCGTCGTAGGCGCCGGCCGCCGTTCGCGAAGCGAAGATCTTCTCGATCGCGTCGCGGACGTTCTCGCGTGCGAGCGCGGCGCGCGCGAAGCTCATCGCCTCGCCCGCCTTCGCCGCGACCGCGACCGCGTCGCCGTTCAGCGCGAAGACGACGCGCTGCGCGCCGGCCATCTCCGTTACATCGCGCGCGAGCAGGGCGAACTCGGGCGGATCGACCGAGGAAACGTAACTGCGATACGCACCCGTTACTTTCGCGCTCTCGTCGAAGAGCGGCAGATCCGCGGGCGGCTGCAGGCGCGCGAGCAGCGTCTTGAACTCCAGTTCGCCGTAGAGCGGGTAGAGCGCGGCGTCCGAGGGCTGGCGATAGCGGCTGCCCTCCCAGTCGATCGAGAGCGGCAGGTCGCGGCGCACGAGCGAGACCGCCCGGCAGAGCGCCGCCTGCGCGCCGTACTCGCGCACGAGCCGTTCGAGTTTCTCGCTGCCGGCAAGACTCGGATCGGCGACGAGAGCGTCGAGCGAACCCGCGCTCTGCAAGAGGCGGCTCGCGGTCTTCTCGCCCACGCCGGGGATGCCGGGAAGATTATCCGATGGATCGCCTTTGAGCCCGCGATAGTCGGGCAGTTGCGCGGGATCGAGACCGAAACGCTCGCGCACGGCTTCCGGATCGTAACGCCCCAACTCGGTGATGCCGCGGCGCGTCGTGAGAACGGTCGTCCGATCGTCGACGATCTGTAGGAGATCGAGGTCGCCGGTGACGACGATCGTCTGCTCGCCGGCCTCTTCGGCTTGGCGCGCGAGCGTCGCGATGACGTCGTCCGCTTCTTGCCCCTCGATCTCGACGATCGGAATGCCGTACGTGTCGAGCACGCGCCGCACGAGCGCGAACTGGCTGCGCAGCTCGTCGGGCATCGCTTCGCGCTGCGCCTTGTACTCGGCGAAGAGCGCGACGCGTTCCGCCGGCATCCCTTTGTCGAACGCCGCGATGACGTGCGTCGGCTTCTCGTCGGCGATCAATTTATTCAGCATCATCGTGAAGCCGTAGACGGCGTTGATCGGCACGCCCTTGCTCGTCGTCAATCCGGGAAGCGCGAAGAATGCGCGATAGACGAGGCCGTAGGTGTCGAGGAGCATCAGCGCCATCGCCGTTACCTCACCACCACGGGGCACGAGCCCGCGCTGACGCTGCCGTCGTCGGAGATGCCGAGCACCGAAAGATCGTACCGTCCGCTGCGCGAGGGCATCTCGACCGCGAGCGCGTTGCCTGCCGCGCGCGCGACGCTCCACGAGACCGCTTCGCTCTCCGCCTGCGAGAGCGAGAGCTCCGGCGGCGGCTGCGTGCGGCGAACGAAGCCGAGCACCTGCGCGTGTTCGCCGGTCGAGTCCACCCACGGATGCCACGTCAGCGACGCCGGCGCGCTGTTCTGCGTCGTCGTCACGCCGACCGCGATCAGCGCGGGCGCCGAAGCGAAGAGCGCGCTGCCCGAAGGCACGCCGCGGCTGATCCGCACGACGTACGTTCCCGCACCCGAAGCGCCGCCATTCAACGCAAGCTTGGCCGATTCGCCCGGCGCAAACTCCGCGCTAGGGAGCGACAGCGCGACGGCGTGCGCGCGCCCCGGGCCCGAGAGCGAGAGCGGCATGGAGGTCCACTCGATCGCGCCGTCGCGCACGAAGGCCGCACCGACGCGCACCTCTCCCGTTGCGTCGGTGGCGCGAAGGCGCGCCGTCGCAGTTCCATCCGACGTTCGCACGACGCGTTCCCAAACGCCGAGCGCGCTCTCGAACGTGATCACCGCGGTGCCCTGCGAGCCGGCCAGGCTCGCGTTGACGGTCACGTCTTCGTCGGAACGGTAGCCGCCGCGGTCGACCGCAAGACGAACGTTCGTATCGGCGCCGTCGCTCGCCGGCGTCGCCCCGTGCGGATCTATGCGCACCTGCGCCGCGTCCATCGCGCGGCCGCCGCGTTCGACCGACGCGAAGAGAAAGTTCGTGCCGAGATCCGGCGACGCAAACGTCCCGCGCGCGTGACCAGCGGCGTCGAGCGCGAGCTGCTGCTGCTGGCTCGATGCGCCGTGGATGAGGTCCACGGTCACCGGTTCGTTCGCCAACGGCCGTCCGTCGAGCGTCACTGCGTAGACGTCGAAGCCGAGCGGCGTTCCGAGGCTCGCCTCGGTGCGATCCACCGTCAGGCGCACCACCGCCTGCGCCGTCGGAACGACGACCCGCGTGTGCGCGGTCGCACCGCCGGATTCGACCCGCACGCCGTACGTCGAGGCGAGCCCGTCGTTCGGCCGAGGAATCGCAACCGTTGCGTTTCCGGCGTCGTCCGTGCGCACGGAACCGTCGAACCATTGCTCCGTTCCCCACGGCGCGTTCGCGCCGGCGGCGCCGGCATCGATGTGCGGCGATCGAACGACGGTGACGTGGACGACCGCGCCGCCGCGTGACGAGTGCACCGAGAGCGGAACGTCCTGGCGCGCGTCGCAGCTCTCGTTACACGCCGCGTTCACCGAAAGCGATAGACCGCCGGCGTTCGCATCCACGTAAACGCTCGCACCGCCGACGCCGCCGGCCGCTTGCGCCAGCACGGCGTACTCGCCCCCGGCGGCGTTCTCGGGAACCGTGAACGAGGCCGCGAACGCGCCCGCCTCGTCGAGCGGAACGCGCTGCTCTCCGATCGAGGCCGGGCCGGTGCGAAGCGAAACGGTCGCGCTTCCGGCGCTCGCGCGGAAGACGCCGCGCACGCGCGTTCGCGCGAAGCCTACCACGCGCACGACGTCGCCGGCGTGGACGACCGCGGAGTCGGTTCGCACGCCGACGATCGTCGAGGGCACCGGCGCCTGCGGAAGCAGGCTCAAGAACGCATAGCTCGCTCCCCACTGCGCGAGCGCGAAGACCGGCCGGTCGGAACGCGTCCAGCGCACGAGGCCCTGCCCGTCGGTCGTCGCCGTCGCGAAACCGCGGTCCACGACGAACTGCACGCGCATCCGCGAGAGCGGGATGCCCGTCCCGAGGTCCGCTCCATAGAGCAGCAGTTCCTTCGGCGTCTCCTTTAATAGAAGGCCGACGCGCGAGCGATTGATCCACACCTGCTCGCCGACGTTGCCGCGCCGCGCTTCGACGACGAAGAAGCCCTCGCGCGAGCCGAGCGGCACGTCGACCTCGTTCGATTGAAACTGGTACCCGCCCGGCGGCGTGTAGTTAAAGGAGAGCACGGCGCGACGGTGCGCGGTGACGATCGCGCGCGGGCTGAAGTTCGACCCCGCCGTGAGAACGTCGGCCGGATCCACCTTATAGACGGAGAATGCGACGGGCGCGCTTGAGTAGGTGTCCAGGCGAACCGCGGTCGGCTTCCACGGCACGCTCGAGTCGGCAGCGAAGAGCTCGAAGTACGCGTCCAGCCTGTGAAGATCGACGATCGGCCGCTCGGCTCGAACGGGCGCGACGCAGACGGCGACGGCAAGAACGACTCCGAGAAGACGGGCGAGCAGCATGCGTCTCCGCTGCTTCGGCAGGTCGAAGTGCGAAGCCCGCGTAAGCGAACGGCGTGGACGAACCCGCGGCAGGAGAGCACCCGACCTCGACGCGATGCCGTTTCTGCGGCTTCGCAGAGGGCCCGAGCGATGCGCGCAGCGTGCGCGAGAAGGCGCACTTTCAAGTCGTCGTCGCCTGTGGATCGTGCGGCCATCCGTTTGCCGTTCTTTCGCGTAACTGATTTTGATTCGACGCAACGTTTTCGCCGCGGCCATCGCCGCCTCGCTCCTGACGAGCGGGGCGCCCGCGTTCGCCGCACCGACGCCGAAGCCGAGCCCGCATCCGACGCAGCTCGGCGTTCACATGCCCAACGTTCCGCTGCACACCGAAGTCGTCGTCGAGGTGAACAAGAAGGGTCAGGTCGTGCGCGTGAAGTCTACGAAGCCGTGCAAGGTGCAGTCGTTTAACCTGCAGACGTACGGTAACGCGCTGCAGATGTGGATCCGCCATCCCGACGGCAGCGCCCAAGTCGGCCTCTATCGCGTCACGTACGATTACGATCCGAAGTCGCAGCAGGTGACGCGAAAGGTCGCGATCATCTCCCCCGGCGGGAACTGGGGCGACGAACCGGGTGCGGCAAACGTCATGATCGAGATGGCGAAGAAGCAGGCCGAAGATGCCGCGAAGCACGAGCAGCAGCTGCAACAGCAGCAGAACGCGAAGCTGCCCTCGCTCAACGAGATTCGCGGCGTTCCGACCTCGCGTCCGTCGCCCAGCGCAACGCTGCCGCCCTAACCGCCGGCTTGCGGTTCGTCAGTTACCGCTCGCCCGGCGGGCAATCGCGCCCGGGCATCCTGGAAGGCCCGAACGACGGCACCGCGATTCGCCGGATCGCCGCGTCGAGCATGCGCGAGTATATCGCGCTTCCGCCCGAAGAGCGGCTCGCGCTCCATACGACGGAGCTAATTCCACGCTCGAGCGTCGCGCTCGACGCGCCGGTTCGTCCGTCGCGTAACGTCTTCTGCGTCGGGCGCAACTACCTCGAACACGCGAGAGAGGGCGCGCGCGCCGCGGGACGCGAGCTGAAGCTCCCAACGGCTCCGACCTTCTTCACGAAAGCGCCGACCGCGATCGCCGCACCGGGCGCACGGCTCGAGTTCGAGGCGCGCGTCTCGCGCGAGTACGATTACGAAGGGGAGCTGGCCGTCGTCATCGGCCGCGAGTGCAAGGACGTCTCCGAAGATGCGGCGCTCGGCGCCGTCTTCGGTTACACCGCGCTCAACGACCTGACCGCCCGCGACCTGCAGCGGGAGCACGGCCAGTGGTTCAAAGGAAAGAGCTTGGACTTCAGCTGCCCGATCGGACCCTGCATCGTCACGCCCGACCTCGTCGGCAATCCGCAGGCGCTCGCCATCACCGTCCACGTCAACGGCATCGAAAAGCAGCATGCCAACACCGCCGCGATGATCTTCCCGATCCCGCGTCTGATCGCCGAGCTCTCGAAGGGAATGACGCTCCTTCCCGGCGACGTCATCGCCACCGGCACGCCCGAAGGCGTCGGTTTCGCGCGTAACCCGCCCGAGTTTCTGGCCGACGGCGACGTCGTGGATCTCTGGATCGAGAACGTCGGACACCTCGTCAACACGATCGCCGTCTCGTAGCGCTCCGAAGGGCGCCGTAACCCCCAAGCCGTATCATCGGGGGCTATGATCGTTGCCGTTCCTCGCGAGGCCGCGGTAAAGGAGCGCAGGGTGGCGCTCGTGCCCGAGACCGTCGCGCGCTTCGCGAAGCTGGGCGTGAGCGTCTGCGTGCAGCGCGGCGCGGGCGACGCGGCCGCGTTCCCCGACGACCTCTACGCGACCGCGGGCGCAACGTTCGCCGACGACGCGGCGTCGCTCGCCGCGCAGGCCGACGTCCTCGTCGGGGTCGGACGCCCGAGCGACGACGTGCTGGGCGCGCTGCGCGCAGGCAGCGTGGTCGTCGGATTTCTCAATCCTCTCGGCGATCCGGCGTACGTCTCGCGTCTCGCGGATGCCAAGGTAACGGCGCTCGCGATGGAGATGATACCGCGCATCACCCGCGCGCAGTCCATGGACGCGCTCTCGTCACAGAGCAACATCGCGGGATATAAGGCCGTCTTGCTCGCCGCCGCCACGCTGCCGAAGTTCTTTCCGATGCTTACGACCGCGGCCGGAACGATCGCGCCGGCGAAGGTGCTTGTGCTCGGCGCCGGCGTCGCCGGATTGCAGGCGATCGCCACCGCGCGGCGGCTCGGCGCCGTCGTCAGCGGTTACGACGTGCGTGCCGTCGTGAAGGAGCAAGTCCTCTCGCTCGGCGCCGCGTTTCTCGAGTTCGACCTCGGCAGCGACGCCGAAGGCAGCGGCGGATACGCGAAGGAGCTGACGCCGGAACAGCAAGAGCGCCAGCGCGCGTGGATGGTCGAGCAGATCGGCGCGAACGACGTCGTCATCACGACCGCGCTCGTTCCCGGCCGCAAGGCGCCGGTGCTGATCACCGAAGCGGCGGTCGCGGCGATGAAACCGGGAAGCGCGATCGTCGATCTCGCCGCCGAGGCGGGCGGAAATTGCGCGCTCACCGTTCCCAACGAGATCGTGACGACTCCGAACGGCGTCACCATCATCGGCACGACCAACCTGCCCGGCACGATGCCGGCCGACGCAAGCCGTCTCTACTCCAGAAACGTCTACGCGCTGCTCTCACCGTGGATTAGCGACGGCGTCCTTACCATAGACATGAACGACGACGTCGCCAAGGGCGCGGTGGTCGCGCGCGACGGCGCGGCGCTCGTCGGGGGAGCACAATCGTGACCGACGTCTCGCATCTCCTCGAGCTGTTGACGGTCCTCGTCCTCGCGATATTCGTCGGCTTCGAGGTGATCTCGAAGGTGCCGACCACGCTGCATACGCCGCTGATGTCGGCGACGAACGCGATCCACGGCATCGTCGTCGCGGGCGCGATCGTCATCACGGCCTCGCTCTTCGGCTCGGATGCGTTCTCGCCGGTTCTCACCGTGCTCGCCGTCGCGGCGGTGACGCTCGGCGCGATCAACGTCTTCGGTGGGTTCGCGGTGACCGAACGCATGCTGCAGATGTTCCGCCGGAAAGAGGACCGCAAGTGAACGTCGCGATCGACGTCGCGAATCTCTTCGCGATCGGCCTCTTCATCTACGGCCTCCACGAACTGAACTCGCCGGCAACGGCGCGGCGAGGCAACCGCCTCGCGATGGCCGGTATGGCGATCGCGCTCACCGGAATCCTCGTGGAGACGGGGGGCATCGGATGGCAGGCGATCGCCGTCGGCGTGATCGTCGGCGGGCTCGTCGGCATCTTCGCGGCGGTCAAGGTCAAGATGACCGCGATGCCGCAGATGGTCGCGCTCTACAACGGCGCGGGAGGCGGCGCCGCCGCGCTGATCTCGGCGGTCGAGTACTACCTAAAGAGCAACGGCACGATCTCGCTCGACGCCGTCATCGTCATCTCGCTCGTGCTCTCGACGATCATCGGCGCGATCAGCTTCTCCGGCTCGCTCGTCGCGTTCCTCAAGCTCCAAGAAGTGATGACCGGGCGCCCGGTGACGTATCCGGGCCAGCAGATCGTCAACGCGCTCGTCGCGCTCGGGATTCTCGCGCTCGCGATCTGGATCGTCGTCTCGCTCGGCGTCCTGCCGGCATGGGCGTATCTCGCGCTCTTGCTCGTCGCGCTCGTCCTCGGCGTGCTCTTCGTGTTGCCGATCGGGGGCGCCGATATGCCGGTCGTGATCTCGCTGCTCAACTCGTTCACCGGCGTCGCGGTCGCGATCACCGGATTCGAGATCGACTCGACGCTGCTGATAATCTGCGGAGCGCTCGTCGGCGCGAGCGGCACGATCCTGACCGTCGCGATGAGCCGCGCGATGAACCGCCCGCTGACGAACGTGCTCTTCGGCGCGTTCGGCTCGGCCGGCGGCACCGAGGTCGCGTCGGCGAGCGGCGGACCGCAGCAGATTCGCAGCACCAGCGCCGACGACGTCGGCGTGATGCTCGCTTACGCGAACAAGGTCGTCTTCGTTCCCGGATACGGCATGGCGGTCGCGCAGGCGCAGCATAGCGTCAAAGCGCTCGCCGATCAACTCGAGAAGCGCGGCGTCAAGGTACTCTACGCGATCCATCCGGTCGCCGGACGCATGCCCGGCCACATGAACGTCCTGCTCGCCGAGGCGAACGTTCCCTACAATCAATTGCTCGACATGGAGGATGCGAATCCTGAGTTTCCGACCGCGGACGTCGCCCTCGTCATCGGCGCGAACGACGTCACGAATCCCGCCGCGCGCAACGTCGCCAGCTCGCCGATCTACGGCATGCCGATCCTCGACGTGGATAAGGCAAACAACGTCGTCGTGCTCAAGCGCTCGATGCGCTCCGGTTTCGCCGGCATCGAGAACCCGCTCTACGAGATGCCGAACTGCTCGATGCTCTTCGGCGACGCCAAGGCCTCGATCGACGCGCTGACCGGCGCGGTTAAGGCGTTGTAGCGCCCGTCTTCCGCTTCTTGCGCTCGGTCAGCTCGATCACGACGATGTAGAGCACCGGAACGATCGCGAGGTTCAGAACCGTCGAGACGAGCATCCCTCCGAGCACCGCCGTCCCGAGCGAGATCCGCGACTGCGCGCCGTCGCCGTGCGCGAACGCGAGCGGCAGGATGCCGAGAATAAACGCGATGGAAGTCATGAGGATCGGACGCAGGCGCGTCGCCGCCGCGTGCGCGACCGCCTCGACCGGCTCCATCCCCTGCTCGCGAAGCTGGTTGGCGAATTCGACGATGAGGATCGCGTTCTTCGCGGCCAAACCGATCAACATGACGTAACCGATCTGCGCGTAGATGTCGGACGACGTGATCGGAATCGGCACCGGATGACCGGCGAGCAGCGAGTGAACGATCTGGCTCGCGAGTTCCGCAAGGCGGCGGAGGTAGATCGCGCCGATCGCGCCTAAGAGCGCGACCGGCACCGCCAGCATGATGACGAAGGGCGTCGAGAGGCTCTCGTACTGCGCGACGAGCACGAGAAAGACGAAGAGCAAACCCATCGCAAAGACGGCGATCGTCTGCGGCCCGCTCTGCACCTGCTGCCGCGCGATGCCGCTCCAATCGTAGCCCATGCCCTTCGGCAGATTCTCGACGACGTGGCGCCGGATCGCGTCGAGCGACTGCCCCGAGCTCTCGCCGATGCCCGGCGATCCGTCGATCTCGATCGCGTTATACTCGTTGAACCGCATGATCGAGACGTTGTTCGTCTCCATCTTCGTCGTGAGAAACTGACTCACGGGCATCATCGCACCGGCGGAGTTAGCGACGTAGATGCGCGAGAGGTCCTGCGGCGACGTGCGCTGGGCCGCCTTCGCCTGGACGACGACCTGATACGAGCGCGTCCCGTAGTCGAAGAAGTTGACGAACGTCGAGCCCGTCGTGGCGTTGATCGTGTCGAAGAACGCCGACGGCGTGACCCCGAACGCGAGCGCCTTCGAGCGATCGAACTCGGTCGCCAGATACGTGCCGGTGAAGATCGTGGGGAAGCGCACCTGCGTCAGCGTCGGATCGGCCTTCGCTCGAGCCAGGACCGCGTTGCCGACTCGGTTGAGCTCCGGCAGCCCCAGATTGTTGATGTCCTGGATCTCGATCGCGAAGCCGCCCGTGCTGCCGAGACCCGGAATCGCCGGCGGGTTCGCCGGCAACGCCGCGATGCCGGGAATCTTGAGGAACTGCTGGTAGAGATCGTACTGCATCGCGAGCGACGAGTTGGCGACGCCGTGGCGTTGCGAGAGCGGCTTGAGCTGCAGAAAGATCGTCGCCTGATTCGAGCTGTTGTTCGCGAACCCAAAGCCGATGCCCGAAGTCGCGGCCTCGACCTGCGGCATCTTCAACATGATGCCTTCGAGCTTTTTGACCGCCGCCGTCGTCTGATCGATCGACGCCTGAATCGGCAGCGTCACGATCACGTAGAGCAAGCTCTGATCCTCGTTCGGCAAGAAGCCGGTCGGCGTGATCTTGAACAGTAGCCCGAGCAGCGCGATCGCAGCGACGAAGATCGCGATCATGAGGCGTTGGTGACCGATCAACCGCACGACGAAGCCCCGATACCAGCCGGTGAGCCGATGGATGCGATCGTTGAACCAGAGCATGAAGCGGTTCGACGTCGGTTCGGCACCGTGGACGAGCAGATACGTCAGCACGGGCGCGAGCGTCATCGCCGTGAAGAGCGAGATGCCGATCGACGCCGCCATCGTCAACGCAAACTGCTGGAAGAGCAGGCCGGTCGTGCCCGGTAGAAATGCCACTGGGATAAAGACCGACATCAGCACGAGCGAAGTGGCGACGACGGCGCCGCCGATCTCGCGCATCGCGTGGACCGTCGCTTCGAACGGCGTCTTCCGATCGTCGACGATATGGCGCACGATGTTCTCGAGAACGACGATCGCATCGTCCACGACGAGCCCCGTCGCCAGCGTGAGCCCGAAGAGCGTCAGCGTGTTGATCGAGAACCCGAGCAGCTTCATCGCCGCGAACGTTCCGATCAGCGAGACCGGAATCGTGATCGCCGGTATCAGCGTGCTGTGCCAGTTCTGCAGAAATACGAAGATGACGAGAACGACGAGCAGGATCGCGATCAGCAGCGTGACGACCACCTCTTTGATCGAGGCGCGCACGAAATCGGACGTGTCGAAGGCGATCTTGTAGTCGATCCCCGCCGGCATCGTCTTGGCCACCTGCTCCATCGTCGAGCGAACGCTCTTCGAGATCTGCAGCGAGTTCGCGGTCGGCTCGCCCAGAATCGCGAGCACGACCGCCGTCCGGCCGTTGTATCGCGCCGACGTCACGTAGTTCTGCGCGCCGAGCTCGACTTTCGCGACGTCGCCGAGTCGCAGGTAACCGCCGTTCGGTTGCGCCTGAACGACGATCTGCGCGAATTCCTGGGGCGTCTGCAGCCGGCCGTTGATCGAGATCGGAATCTGAAACGGCTGCGAGCCCGTCGTCGGCGGCTGGCCGATCGCGCCGGGAGCGACGTCGGCGTTGTTCTGCTTTATGACGTTGAGGACCGTATCGAGCGAGACGTTGTTCGCCTGCAGCTTGTGCGGGTCGACCCAGATCCGCATGCCGTAGGTGCGGTCGCCGAGCACCTCGACCTGCCCGACGCCCGGAACGCGTTTGAGATTCTCGATCACGTCGAGGTCGGCGTAGTTGCTCACGGCGACGTCGGAGACGGCCGAGCTCGTCGAGAGCATCGCGACGGCGATCGTGATGTTCCCCGAGCTCTTCTGCACGCTGACGCCCTCGCTCTGAACCGCGCTCGGCAACTGAGAGAGCGTGAGGTCGACGCCGTGCTGCACGTTCGTTTGATCGATCGTCGGATCGGTTCCCAGCGCGAACGTGCAGGTGATGACGCTCGTTCCGTTCGCGCTCGAGTACGATTGCATGTACTGGAGCCCGTCGGCGCCGTTGATGTTGATCTCGAGCGGCGTCGTCACCGATCGCATCACCATCGCCGCCGTCGCGCCCGGATACTGCGAGGTGACCGTGACCGTCGGCGGCGAGATCTGCGGATATTGCGCGATCGGGAGCGCCGGAATCGTCACGAGGCCCGCGAGCAGCACGATGAAACTCATCACCGCGGCAAAGTGCGGCCGCCGCAGGAAGAACTCGATCACGCGAGGCCTTTCAGCGTTCGGACCCTCATTCTCCTCGTACGTTCCATCCGTCGGCGTTCCACGTCGGCAGGAACGCGTTCGGCGCGAAGCCGTGCAGACGTCTGCGATACGCGTAGACGTACTCGGCGTTGAAGAGAAAGAGGATCGGGACGGCGCGCGCGACGATCCGGCCGATCGCGGCGTACGCCGCTTTGCGCGCCGCTACGTGCATCTCGCTCAGCGCTTGGCGTTCGAGCGCTTCGACTCGCGCGTCGCACCAGCGCATGTAGTTCGACGGCGCGCCGCAGCCGAGCACCGACGAATCGTCGGGATCGGCGCCCATCGTCCACGGCACGTACGCCAGGTCGAACGAGCCCGACGCGAGCACGCCGGTCCGCGGAAGAAAGAGCTGCGCGTTGCTGACCGATTTGATCGTGAGGTCGACGCCGCGCTCGCGCAGCGCCGCCGCGACGGCGACCGCGACGCGAACGCCGGTCGCGCTCTCCGGAAACTGCACGTAGGTGAGGTGGAGCGGAACGCCGCCGCGTTCGCGCGCACCGCTGGAGCCGCGCCGCCAGCCGGCGGCGTCGAACGCGCGATCGGCGCCGCTCGGATCGTATCCGGGCTCGCGCACCGACGGATCGAACGCCCACGAGAATCGCGGCTGAATCATGTCGGTGACGGGGTAGTACCCGAGCGTGATCTTCCGCGAGATCGCCGCGCGATCGACGGACATCGCAATGGCGCGGCGCACGCGGACGTCGTCGAGCGGGCGATGGGCCGTATTGAACGCGAGGCCGGCCACGACCGCAGTCGGCACCGCGATCAGGGAGATCCGCGGATCGCCGCGCACCACCGCGAGTTGCGCGGGCGCGAGCAGGTTCCAGTCGAGCGCTCCCGATTGCAGCAAGAGCAAATTCGTCGACGGGTCCGCAATCGTATTGACGGCGAGGGTTTCGACCGGCGGCTTCCCGCGCCAGTACGCATCGTTGGCGGCGTATCGCAAGCCCTCGCCGCGCTTCCACGAGACGAAGCGATACGGACCGTCGCCGACGGTCGGCGCCGCATTGAATCGTGCGTGGGCGAGCGGCGCTTGCGCGCGCAGCACGTGCGCCGGCAGCACGAACTGCGGCGAGAATCCGTACGAGAAGTAGGTCATCACCGCCGGCGCCCACGCGCGCTTGAGGTGGAAGACGACGACGCTGGGGCCGCGCGCGTACGCGCGATCGATCAGATCGTAGCCTTCGCGCGAGCGCACGGGATTTTGCGGATCGAGGATCGCGCGCAGCGTGAAGAGCACGTCGTCTGACGTGACCGGCCTGCCGTCGCTCCAGCGGATGGGGCGAAGCCGATAGACGATCGTCCGGCCGTCGGCCGAGACGCCGCCGTTGGCCGGGGTCGGAATCTCCGCCAGGAGCGCCGGCACCGGGCGCCCCCCGGCGTCGAGGTCGATGAAGGGCTCGAAGACTAAGCGAGCAACCTGCTGCTCGACTGAGGCGGCGTCGGGCGCCAGGAAGAGAGGGTTGAGGTTGTGCGGATCGGCCGCTAAGTCGAACCGGACGACGTTCCCGGGCTCCGGAGGGGCCGTGCGGCTGCAGGCGCTCGGCAGGCCAAGCGCTGCAAGGAGGCAGATTGCCTGCAAGCATGGGCTTGCGCCGAACGGATTTCGGGTGTTATTGTTGGATGACCGAATATCGTTCGGCAAAACCCCTCCTATGTCGAATATGGTGCTGATCAACGAAGAGCTCGACGAGCTCGATCTCCAACTTCTCGAGGCGTTGCAGCGCAACGCTCGCTCTACCTTTACGGACCTGGGAGCGGTCGTCGGCCTCAAGGCGCCCGCCGTGCACGACCGCGTGAAGCGCCTCGAGCAGCGCGGTTACATCCGCGGCTACTCGGCGCTGCTCGACGCGGATCGCCTCGGGCTTCACTTAACGGCGTTCATCAGTTGCTACACGTCGCCCGATTGCGCGTACGACGACTTCACCCGCCGCTTGAGCGAGATGCCGGAGATCTGCGAAGTGCACTCCGTCGCCGGCGAGGAGACGTTCCTCTGCAAGGTCGTCACCCGCTCGACGGCGCACCTCGACGACCTGCTCGCGCGCTTGAAGTCGACGCCCGGCATGGCACGCACGCGCACGACGGTCGTGCTCGGCGTGCCGTTCGAGCGCGGCGGGGTCACGGTTCGATGAGCGCGCACATAACGTCGCGCTCCCATCCGCTCGGCGCCCACCGCGTGCTCGAGCCCGCGGGCGCGATGCCGCAAGACGCGTGGCGCATCGACAACACGCCGGTGGCGGCGGTCAACGAGCTGCTCTGCGAGGTCGACGTGCTCAACATAGATTCCGCGTCGTTCAAGCAGCTGCGCGACGAGTGCGAATCCGATCCGCGGCGCATCGGCGAACGGGTCGCCGAGATCGTCGCAGAGCGAGGCAAGCAGCACAACCCGGTAACCGGAAGCGGCGGAATGTTCGTGGGGCGCGTGCTGACCGTCGGCGAGGAGCTGCGCGGCAAGACCGATCTGCGCGAGGGCGAGCGCATCGCCTCGCTCGTCTCGCTGACGCTGACGCCGCTCGCGATCGAAGAAGTTCTCGACGTCGACGTCGCGACGGGCCGGATCTGGGTTCGCGGCAAGGCAATTCTTTTCGAGAGTGGGTTGTGGGCGCGGCTGCCCGACGACGTCGATGAGGGCGTAGCGCTCGCCGTCTTCGACGTCGCCGGCGCGCCGGCGCAGGTGCGGCGGCTCTGCTCTCCGGGCGAAACGGTCGTCGTCATCGGAGCGGACGGAAAGAGCGGATTGCTCTCCTGCGCGCAAGCCAAGCGTCGCGTCGGACCGGAAGGGCGCGTCATCGGCATCGTGCCGAACGCCTCGACGCCGTCGGCGCAGTTGCTGCTGCGCACCGGGCTGGTCGACGAACTCGTCGAGACCGACGCGCGCAACGCGCTCGAGACGAGCGGCCGGATCCGCGCGCTCGCGCCTTCGCTCGCCGACGCGGTGGTCAACTGCGTCAACGTGCCGGGAACCGAGCTCGCCTCGATTCTCTGCACGCGCGACCGCGGCACGGTCTACTTCTTTTCGATGTCGACGTCGTTCACGGCCGCGGCGCTCGGCGCCGAGGGCGCCGGACGCGACGTCACGATGATCATCGGCAACGGCTACGCAAAAGGGCACGCCGAGATCGCGCTCCAGACCCTGCGCGAGAACCCCGAGCTCCATCACCATTTCAACGCAATCTATTCGAGGAAGAGACCATGAGCGAACCGCTCGCCGCGACCCACATCAAGCCTCCCGTGCCGCCCGAGCAGTTCGAGTACAAGAACCTCAAGCAAGGCGAGTTTTGGCGCCACATCCCCGCGTACGCACAGGTAGACGAGGCGACGTTCCTCGATCATCTCTGGCAGCAGCGCCAATCGGTGAAGACGGCCGGCGAGCTGCTGCAGACGATTCGCGACGTCTGCTCCCCCGAGTTCTATCGAGATGCCGAAGCGGGCTTCGCGCGCGCGCCGATGGCGGTTCGCGTCTCGCCGTACGCGATCTCGTTGATCGACTGGAACGATCCGGTGAATGATCCGATCCGGCGCCAATTCATTCCGCTCGCCTCGACGTCGCTGCCGGACCATCCGCGCCTGACGCTCGACTCGCTGCACGAACAAGAGGACTCTCCGGTCCCCGGACTCGTGCACCGCTACGTCGACAAGGCGCTCTTCCTGCCGCTCAACGTCTGTCCGGTCTACTGCCGCTTCTGCACCCGAAGCTACGCGATCGGTCCGGACACCGAGAACGTCGATAAGGTCGCTCTCGCCAAGACGCCCAAACAGTGGCAGGACGCCTTCCAATATATAGCGGAGCGCCCCGAGCTCGAAGATATCGTCATCTCGGGCGGCGACGTCTATCAGCTGCCGCCGAAGAACATCGAGTACGTCGGCAACGCGCTGCTCGACATCCCGCACGTCCGCCGGATGCGCTTCGCGACCAAAGGCCCGGCGATCATGCCGATGAAGCTGCTGACGCACACCGAATGGCTCGACGCGATCACCGCGATCGTCGAGCGCGGGCGCACGCTCGGCAAAGAGGTCGTGCTGCACACGCACTTCAACGCCCCCGAAGAGATCACGTGGATCACGCAAAAGGCGATGCGCGTCCTCTTCGAGCGCGGCATCTTCACGCGTAACCAGTCGGTACTCATCCGCGGCGTCAACGACACGCGCGAGCGGATGCAATTGCTCGTCAAGCGCCTCGGGCACGTGAACGTCCACCCGTACTACGTCTACATGCACGACATGGTCAAGGGCGTCGAGGAGCTGCGCACGACGATCGCGACCGCAACCGACACGGAAAAGTTCGTGCGCGGCAGCACCGCCGGTTTCAACACGCCGACCTTCGTCTGCGACGCGCCCGGCGGCGGCGGCAAGCGCGACGTCCACTCCTACGAATATTACGATCGCACGAACGGCATCGCGGTCTACGCGGCGCCGAGCGTCAAGCCCGGAAAGGCCTTCGTCTACTTCGATCCGATCGACCGTCTCTCGCCCGAGGCGCAGGCACGGTGGATCGTTCCCGCGATCGCCGACGAGATGATCTACGAGGCGATTCGGAACGCCGGGGTCGGCGAGCAGCAACTGGTCCTCGCGTAGTGGAGGCGCGGCGCCTAAGGCTCGACTTCCTCATCGCCCTCTGCGCCCTGCTCGTCAGTGCCGTCACCGCAATAGCGGTCGTCTATCAGACGCGCGTCATCGCGAATCAGTTCAGCGCCGCGGTCTGGCCGTACGTCAGCTTCGACGCGACGTATTCGCCGACGGTCGCGGAGGTGGACGTCCGCAACGACGGGCTCGGCCCGGCGATCGTGCGCGGCGTCAAACTGACCTGGGACGGCAAGCCGCAGCCGTCGATCGAGGCGCTCTTCGCAACCATCGGCAGGCACGACGCGGCGGCGATGGCGTCGATTCGCGCCGCCCTGCGCGCCGGACAGACCATGCGCGTGACGACGAGCACGCCGACCGCCGGAATGGTCATTCCCGCAAACAGCCAGCACACGATCGTTCGAGTGGAAGGGGCGCTCCTCGTCGAACGCTTCCGCCCCGAGCTTTCGCGCTTCGGACTCTCGCTATGCTACTGTTCGCTGACCGGGAGCTGCTGGACGCAAAGTTACCAAAATCGCGCAGCCGAACCAAGGAGTGTCTCAACGTGCAGTTCGTCCGAAAACTAGGCGCCGCGCTCGCGGCGATGCCCATCGCCGCGCTGATCGTCGCAACGCCGGTCGCGACGCGCGCCGATCTCCCGCCGCTCATTCCCCGCGCGGTTCTCTTCGGGAATCCGCAGAAAGCGACGCCCGCGATCTCGCCGAACGGCAAGATGCTCGCCTACCTCGCGCCTTCGAGCGGCGTGCTCTCGATTTGGGTGCGGACGCTCGGCAAGAGCGACGACCGCGTCGTGGCGACCGATCCGTTGCGTCCGATTCGCAACGTGCTGTGGCAGCCCGACTCCAAGCACGTCCTCTACGAGCAAGACAAAGGCGGCAACGAAAACTTTCATATCTACCAGACCGAGATCGCGACGAAGTCCACCCGCGATCTCACGCCCTACGGCGAGAAGGTCCGCTCCGACATCGAGAGCGTCGACCCGCGCTTTCCCAACGCGATGCTCTTCACGTCGAACAAACGCGACCCGAAAGTCTTTGACGTCTACCGGCTGAACTTCGCGACCGCCGCCGCCACGCTCGATACGGAGAATACCGGATCGATCGGCGGCTGGGCCGAGGACAACGACATGGTCGTCCGCGCCGCGGTGCAGAACAACCCCGACGGCTCGACGGCGATCCTCGTGCGGACGAACGCATCGGCGCCGTGGACGACGCTCTTGAAAGCCTCGCCGGACGACGAGATCGCGCCCGTCGCGTTCAGCGCCGACAACCGCTCCCTCTACGTCTCGTCGAGCGTCGGCGCCAACTCGTCGCGCCTGCTCCTCTACGATCTGAGCAACGACGCGTTCTCGGTCGTCGCCGCGGACCCAACCTACGACGTCGGCGGTCCGTTGATCGACGCGAGAACGCGCAAACTCGTCGCCGTCTCGTTCGAGCGCGACCGCACGGAGTGGGACGTCCTCGATCCTACGTATCGAGCCGATTTCGACGCGCTGCACGCGCTGCACGCGGGCGACATCTCGTTTCTCAGCAGCACGGCAAGCGGCAAGCGCCTCGTCGTCGCCTTCCTCGTGGATAACGGTCCGATTTCGTATTACTCGTACGACCGCGCGACGAAGCGCGGCACGTTCCTCTTCGTCTCGCGCCCGGCGCTGCTGAACTATCAGCTCGCCTCGATGAAGCCGATCTCGTACGCGGCGAGCGACGGACTGACGATCCACGGCTACCTGACGTTGCCGGTCGGGGTCGCACCGAAGAGCCTGCCGATGGTTCTCTTCGTCCACGGCGGTCCGTGGGCGCGCGATACGTGGGGCTATAGCGGTTACGTGCAGTGGCTCGCCAATCGCGGCTACGCCGTGCTCCAGGTGAACTTCCGCGGCTCGACCGGCTACGGCAAGAACTTCCTGAACGCCGGGAATCGCCAATGGGCCGGAACGATGCATCAGGATCTGCTCGACGCCAAGAACTGGGCGGTCGCGCAGGGTTACGCCGATCCGGCGAAGGTCGCAATCATGGGCGGCAGTTACGGCGGCTATGCAGTTCTCGCCGGCGTCGCGTTCTCACCCGATGCGTTCGCGGCCGGCGTCGACATCGTCGGACCATCGAACCTCAACACGCTGCTCGCCTCGATTCCGCCGTACTGGTCGACCGGGCGCGCGACGTTCGCGGTTCGCATGGGCGACTCGGTGGATTTCCTGAACTCTCAATCGCCGCTCTTCAAGGCCGATCAGATCAAAGCTCCGCTGTTAATCGGACAGGGCGCAAACGATCCGCGGGTCAACGAGCGCGAGAGCGATCAGATCGTCGCCGCGATGCGCAAGAACGGCAAACCCGTCGAGTATATCGTCTTTCCGGACGAGGGACACGGTTTCGCGCGTCCCGAGAACACTCGCCGCTTCAACGCGGCCGTCGAGGCCTTCTTAGGGAAGTATCTCGGTGGACGCGTCGAGCCGGCCGGACCGGACGAGAGCATCACCGCCTTCGAACACTAGCCCGCATCGTGACGGGTCCGCTCGGTCGCAGCGTCACCAGCGGCGCGATCCCGACGCGCGCGCCGGGCTCGAGTTCGAAGCGGTAACGGCGGAGAAGCGTCTCTAAGACGATCGCTGCCTCGGTGAGCGCGAACTCCTCACCGATGCAGCGCCGCGCGCCCGCGCCGAACGGGACGTAGGCGAACGGCGGCGGCTCGCCGCGTGTCCAGCGATCGGGATCGAAGCGATCGGGATCGGGGAAGAGATCCGCGCGGCGGTGCAGCATCAGCGGCGCCAAGAAGACGGTCGTCTTTTTCGGCAGCACGTATCCGTCGCTCAGCGCAACGTCGCGCAACGCTTCGCGCCCGATGATCCACGCCGGCGGGTAGAGTCGCAGCGTCTCCTTGACGACGCGATTGACGTACTCGCGCCCCTGGTGTCCTTCGATGGACGCGGGACGACGCGGGGGCTCCTGTTGTCCGAGGAGATAGAGGGCCCAGGTCAGCGCGTTGGCCGTCGTCTCGTGGCCCGCGATGAAGAGCGTCATGATCTCGTCGCGCAAGCGTTCGTCGCTGATCCGTCCTTCGTGGCCCGCCGCTTCCAGCAGTAACGATAGCGCGTCGGCGCGGGTGACCGCGTCGGCGCGGCGGCGCGCGATCAACCCGTAGATGATCTCGTCGAGCATCCGGCGGGCGCGGCGAAAGCGCAGCGTATTCGGCAGCGGCAGGTGCTGCCGGAGCGATCCCAGCGGCGTCAGCATGTGCGGGAACTCGCCCATCATCAAGCGCAGCGCGTCGCCGACGCTGCGAGCGGAGTCGCTCTCATCGCTTCCAAAGAGCGTCTCGGTCGCGATCCGCAGCGTCAGTTCGGTCATCGCGGCGTGCGCGTCGAACGACTCGCCCGGCCGAATCCGATCGGCGAAGTCGAGCGCGTCGCGTTCCATGATGCGCGCGTACTCCGCAATACGATCGTGGTGGAACGCAGGCTGCACGATCCGCCGCATCTGCCGGTGGAGCGGCTCCTCGCTCGTCAGCAGCCCCTCGCCGAGGAGCAAGCGCAGCACCCGCGTCCCGAGCGACTTCGAAAACGCGTGCTGCTGCGTAACCAAGACGTCCTTCACTGCCGCGGGGTCGTTGACGAAGACGTACGAGCGCCATGGAAGGTCGAACGCGACGACATTGCCGTAGCGCGCCGTCATCTCGCGTAGAAATTCCGGAAAGCGCGCGAACGGAACCGGGAAGAGCCGGCGCAGCGTCGTCCAGCGGCTCGGCCCGGGAATCTTAGCGGGCATCGGTCGCCTCGTACGCCGTCACCTCTCCGAAACGGCAGATCGCGCGATACCTTCCCGCCGCGACCTGGGCGGCGAGCGCCGGCGCGATCCGAGTGCGATACAACTCGCCTGGGAAATCGGCGGCATAGACGAGATACGTCACGCCGCTCGTCCGATCGATCGTCGCGTTCGGACGCTGCGCGGCAACTGCCGAGAACCACTCGTCGTACGTCGCGAGCGACGCGTCCTTCGGCACGCAGCCGATCGCACGCCGCGCATCGGCGAGGTCGTGGTAGTACGGGTGCAGGTAGTGCAGCGGGTGGAGCGGATCGAAGGCGATCAGAAAGACGGCGCAGAGCGCGCTCGCGGCCGTCGTCCAGCGGCGCGCGACCGACTCGCTCGCGCGCGACTCGATCGCGGCGACCGCCGCGACCGTCCCGACGAGCAGCCACCCAATCCAGAGCGCGGCGTAGTGATCGCCCATGCGCCAGACGTAGCCCGAGTTCGCGAGCAGAACGATCGCCGCGCCGGGGAGCGCGAGCAGCGACCAGCGCGAACGCAGCGGCAAGAACGCCAGCGGCACGAGCGCCTCGAGCACGTACGTCAGTCGCCCGAACGTAAAGATCGCGCGCGCGAACTCGACCGGGTGCAGCACCGGAGCGACGATCAGCGCGAGCGGGCCGTCGGCGAACGGGTAGACGTAGAAGTGGCTCGGCTCCCACCCGCCGAGCCGCGGCGTGATGACGCCGTAGTACGTTACGAGCGCGAGCAGCGCGCCCGCCGCAAGCGCGGCGCCCGCCGCGGCGAGTTCTCGCGGCGCGGGAGCGTGGCGCGCGATCGCAACGAGCGCGACGCCGAAGACGACGAGCGTCAGCGCCGCATCCTCGCGCAGGCCGATCGCAACGAGCGCGCACGACCCGAACCATAGCCACCTGCGGCGATCGGCGAAGAGAAAGAGCGCGAGCACGAGCGGCGTGAAGAGCCCGAGCTCGTGAAACTCGTCGAAGCCCAGCGCGAGCAGCGGCGGGTAGAGGAGCGTGAGATAGCCGAGCCCGCTCGCAACTCGTTCGCCGACGCGCGGCCGCGCCAGCAGCGCGACGAGCGGCGCGCAGATCGCGGTCGCACCGGCCTGCACCAACTGCAAGGGGAGCGCCGAGTGCGTCGCCGCAACGAACGGCCAGAGCAGCGCGAGCGAGGGCGACCAATGGTAGCGAAAGTGCGATCCGCCCTCGAGGCCGTCGCGCATTCCGTTAAACGTGCCGGCGACGATCTGCGCGAAGGTGCCGGTGTCGGATCCGTACGTCCAGAGTTTCGTACGCACGACCGCGAGCGCGGCGAGCACCGCGAACTCGACGAGAGCCCAGAGCCAGACTCGCCTCACCGGCAGGCGCCTTCCAGCCGATTGACCAACCGCGTTGCTCGATGAAGCGGATCTGCGTATTCTGCGGCGCTCACATGGGCAACGATCCATCCTACGCGCGCACGGCGGCACGGGCCGCGCAGCGAATCGTCGCGGCCGGCTACGGCATCGTCTACGGCGGAGGCGGGATCGGCTTGATGAACGTCGTAGCCGACGCCGCGCTCGCCTGCGGCGGCGAGGTGATCGGCGTGATTCCGCACGCGCTGGCCCTCACCGAGATGGCGCACGAAGGTCTCACGAAACTTCACGTCGTCGGCACCATGCACGAGCGAAAGGCGCTGATGGAAGAGCTCAGCGACGCCTTCATCGCGCTGCCGGGCGGTTTCGGCACGATGGACGAGCTCTGCGAGATGCTGACCTGGCGGCAGCTCCGCATTCACGACAAACCGATCGGCCTGCTCAACGAGGAGGGCTACTACGACGCATTGCTCGCGCTCTTCGATACGATGGTGGAAGAAGGCTTCGTCGATCCCGAGACGCGCGCGCTCTTCGTGCAAGCGCCTGCGATCGAGGAACTGCTGACCCTGATGTTCCCCCAGTTTACTCGGTGAGGGCGGTAGAGAGGATGCGCTCTTGCTCGACGGCGTGCTGCCCCGCATAGCCTTCGCTCGGGCTCGCGCGGTAGCCGCGCCCGACGTACTCGATGTCGAAGCCGTCGCGCTTGCCCTCGAGCAGGCGCCGCCGCACGAACGCGCGCGCTCCCATGTTCTTCGGCTCTTCCTGCACCCAAAGGATCTTCTTTAGCCGCGGATAGCCGCCGATCAGGCGGTTAATCTCCGTAACCGGAAGCGGCGCGAGCAGCTCGATCCGCGCGATCGCGGTCCGCGAGAGCCCTCCGTAGGCTGCGTGACTTACGAGGTCGTGGTAGATCTTGCCGGTGCAGAGTATCAGCCGCTCGACCGAATCGCGATCGAGCGCGCGCGGATCGTCGATCACCGGCGCGAAGGCGCCGCGCGCCATCTCGTCGAGCGAGCCGGCCGCGCTCTCGGCACGCAGCAGCGACTTCGGCGTCATCACGACGAGCGGCACGGCGATCGGCGAACGCGCTTGGAGGCGCAGCAGATGGTAGTAGTTGCTCGCGGTCGACGGCGAGGCCACGCGCAAGTTTCCTTCCGCGACGAGCTGAAGGAATCGCTCGGGCCGCGCGCTCGAATGTTCGGGTCCGCCGCCCTCGTAACCGTGCGGCAGCAGCAGCGTGAGGCGCGTCGTCTGCCCCCACTTCGCCTGGCCGGCCGCGATGAACTGATCGACGACGATCTCGGCGCCGTTGAAAAAGTCGCCGTACTGTGCTTCCCAAAGAACGAGAGCGACCGGCTGCTGCGTCGAGTAGCCGTATTCGAAGCCCACGCACGCGTACTCCGAAAGGGGGCTGTTGCGGATCTCGAACGATGCCTGCGTCGCGGCGATATGCTGCAGCGGAATCCACACGTCTTGCCGATCGCCGGAGCCTGCGCCCGGCGGAGTCGTGCCTGCCCGCAGCGGAGTCGAGGGGTGGAAGACTGCGTGGCGGTGGCTGAACGTGCCGCGCTCGGTATCCTGACCGGTGAGCCGGATCGGCGTCCCCGAGGTGAGCAGCGATGCGAACGCGAGCGATTCGGCCGTTCCCCAATCGACGATGCCCTTTTCCGCGATCGTCGCGGCGCGTCGCTCGAACTGGCCGCGCAGTTTGCGATTGAGTGCGAACTCTTGCGGCACCGCCGCGAGCGATTCCGTCCACGCGACGAGTTTCGCGCGGTCGACCGGCTCGAGCACCGTTCCGTCGAACGTGTTGCTTCCGGAGATCTTGCGCCCGGTGATGTGCGACGCGAGCGCGCCCTTGACGGCGCGGCGCGCCTCTTGCAGGCGCTCCGTCGCCTCTTCGGCCATCGCGCGCGCGCGCTCGGCGGTAATCGCGCCTTGGTTGATGAGTTTGTTCGCGAAAAGATCGCGCACGGTCGGATGGTTCTTGATGCGTTCGGCCATCTGCGGCTGCGTGTAGGCCGGCTCGTCCTGCTCGTTGTGGCCGAAGCGCCGGTAACCGATGAGATCGATGAGCACGTCGCGGCCGAAGGCTCGGCGGAAGTCAATCACGAGGTGCACGGCCGCGATGCACGCGTCCACGTCGTCGGCATTGACGTGAACGATCGGCACGTCGAAGCCCTTCGCGAGATCCGACGCGTAGCGCGTCGAGCGCGCGTCGGCCGCGTCGGTCGTAAAGCCGATCTGATTGTTCGCGATCAGATGGATCGTGCCGCCGGTCTCGTAGCCGGGCAGCGACTGCAGGTTGAAGACCTCGGATACGATTCCCTGACCGGTGAACGCCGCGTCGCCGTGGATCAGAATCGGCACGGCCCGCTTGCGGTCGAACGACGGCTCGCCGCGCGACGTGTCGGTCTGCAGCGCGCGAGCGCTGCCCTCGACGACGGGATCGACTGCCTCCAAGTGACTGGGGTTGTGCGCCAGCGTCACGCCGATCGTCTTGCCCTTCGAGGTCGTGAACGTGCCGGTGGCCCCGTGGTGGTACTTCACGTCGCCCATGACGTCGTCGTCGCCGAGATTGCCGCGGTACTGTGCGGCCTCGAACTCCGTCATGACCTCTTCGTAGGGGAGGTTGACGACGTGCGCGATCACGTTGAGCCGCCCGCGATGTGCCATGCCGAGCACCGCGTCGGCCACGCCGTCGTCGGCGAGCATGTCGAGCATCTCCTCGAGCATCGGCACCATGACGTCGAGGCCCTCGCCGGAAAAAGTCTTCTGGCCTAGGAACGTCTTGCGAACGTACCGATCGAACGCCTCGACCTGCGTCAAGCGTTCGAGGAAGTCTATCTGCCGTTGCGGCGAGAGCTTGACCTTATTGCGCCCCGACTCGATATAGTCGCGCAGCCAGACGCGCTGGTTCGCGTTGGAGATGTGCTCGATCTCGTACGCGATCGTCGAGCTGTAGGTCTCCTTCAGTCGCGGAAGCACGTCGGCGAGCGTGTTGCCCGGCACCTTGACGCGCAGCACCGAGGCCGGAATCGCGCTCTGCAGCGCGGGCGTCAATCCGTAGGTCTGCGGCTCGAGCGAGGGATCGCCGACCGGATCGGCGCCGAGCGGATCGAGATTCGCGGCGAGGTGACCGTGACGGCGGTAGGCCGATACGATCGCCATGCCCGCCGCGACCGCGCGCAGCATCTCGTCGGACGGCTTCGTCGAGGCCGGCCCGACGGACGCCGGCGCCATCTGCGGCGCCGCGGCGGCTTGCAACCCAAGCGAGGCGAAGATCGCCTCGTAGAACCCGTCTCGTCCTTGCAAGAGCTCGTCGACGCGGCGCAGATACTCGCCCGACTGCGCGCCTTGAATGACGCGGTGATCGTAGGTGCTCGTGATCTGCATCACTTTCGAGACGCCGAGCAGGCGCAGCGACTGTTCGTTCGCCGTTGCGAATCCCGGCGGATAGCCGATCGCCCCCGTTGCGAGAATCGCGCCTTGTCCGGCCATCAATCGCGGTACCGACGCAACGGTGCCGATGCCGCCGGGATTGGTTAGCGTGAACGACGCGCCTTGGAGATCGTCGGCGGCGAGTTTATTCTCGCGCGCCTTTGCGACGAGCTCTTCGTATCGCGCGCGAAATGCCGCGAAATCGAGCGTCGCCGCGTCGCGAATGACCGGCACGACGAGCGAGCGCGAGCCGTCCTTCCGTTCGGTATCCACGGCGAGGCCGAGGTTGATGCCGGGCTCGAGCCGGCCCGGAGCCCCCGCGTCGTCCCGCCGGAACGAGTAGGTGATGAACGGGAGCTCGCTCGCCGCGCGCGCGAGCGCGTAAGCGATGACGTGCGTGAACGAGATGCGCTCCGAACGGCCGGCCGCGCGCACGGCGCCGTTGAGCTCTTTGCGGCGGGCGTCGAGCACGTCCACCGGAATCGTGCGGAAACTCGTCGCGGTCGGAATCGCGAGGCTCTGCTCCATGTAGCCGGCAAGCACGGCCGAGGGGCCCTTGAGAGGCGTCACCGTCGCGCCGGAGGGAATCGGGGGCGCCGGCGGAAGCGACGGCGTCGCGACGCGGCGCGCGCTATCGGCTTGCGAGAGCACGTCGGCTCGGAGAATCAACCCGTTCGGTCCCGACCCGCGCACGCGTGCGAGGTCGATGTCGAGACGTCGCGCGATGCGCCGCGCCTGCGGATCGGCGAGTCCTTCGCCGGTCGCCGGGGCCGCGGGCGCAGGAGACGCCGGCGGACGAGGAGCCGGCGCTCCGTTCCCCGTCTTCGCGGCGGCGGGCGCTCCATTGCTCTTCGATGTGTCGATCTCGGCGAGCGCCGCGCCGACGGCAACGTTCTCGCCCTCGCGCGCGAGGATGCGCGTCACGACGCCCGATGCGGTCGCCGGAACTTCGACGTCGACTTTATCGGTCGTTACTTCGACGAGCGGATCGCCCTCGGCAACGAATTCGCCGACGCCCTTTCGCCACTCGACGATCGAGCCTTCGGTAACCGATTCTCCCATCTCGGGGAGCGTGACGCTGACGAGGGTCTCCAAAGCGCCTTCATCTTATCTTTTTCGCGCCCCGGGGCCTACGTTCAAAAGTAGCGAATCCAGGAAGTAATGACGTTGAACCGTCGCACCTTCGTCGGTATCTCCGCCGCGGCGACGCTGGGAGCGAGGGGGGCGTGGGTGCCGGAGAACGATCCGGCCATCTCGGTCGATCGCGTCAGCCTGCAATCCTCGGGCACGGCAATCTCGGCATACGCGGCGTGGCCGGCAGCGGCGACGCCGGGCACGCCGTCCGTCGTCGTGATCATGCACGTTTGGGGTGTCGACGCGACGATTCGCGACGTCGTGCGACGATTGGCGAAGGAAGGCTTTGCCGCGATCGCGCCCGATCTCTACTCCCGCTTCGACGCGCCGAGCGGCGACGGGCAGACCGATTTCACGATCTTCCGTCCGTACGCGCAGCGCCTCGATCGCGCGCAGGAGCGCGGCGACGTCGCGGCCGCCGTCTCCTGGCTCAAAGGAAAGTTCGCGGAAACGAAGGTCGGCATCATGGGATTCTGCATGGGCGGACGCATCGTCCTCAACGAGGTCGTCGACGACGGCACGCTCTTCGCGGCGGCCGCTCCGTTCTACGGCGCGGTGGAGAGCGTCGATCCGAGGGCCGTTCGCGTTCCCGTCTGCGGAAGTTACGGCGCACTCGACAAGGGCATTCCGCCCGACTCCGTCCGCGCGTTTGCGGCCGCGCTGACGGTGCCCAACGATTTCCACGTCTACGACGGCGCCGGACACGCGTTCTTCGACGACGCGCGCGCGTCGTACGAGGCGTCGGCGTCGGCCGACGCGTGGGCGCGGACGCTCGCGTTTTTCAGAAAGTATCTCGGAGGCACGACGCAATAATGACACTCGAGGCACTCGGCATCTTTCTCTTCGGCGCGGCGATCGGCGCGGTCGTCGCCTGGCTGGCGGCGCGCTCGGAGAATGCCGCGCTGCGCACGGCGCTCGCGCACGCGCAAGACGCCGGCGAGACGAAGGTCGACGCGCTGATCGAGCGCGCGAAGAACGAGCTGCGCGAAGCGACCGCTCTGCGCGCCAGCGAGCGCGTCGGCGAGCTCGTCACGCCGGTCGCGCAGAAACTCGGGGAGTTCGACCGGCTCCTCACCGAGTTGCGCGGCCGCGCCGAGAAACTCGAGAACGCAACGGCGAATCTCACGACGCAGACCTCGACGCTCGTCACGGCCCTGCGCAACCCTACCTCGCGCGGGAAATGGGGCGAGATGCAGCTGCGCAACGTCGTCGAGAAGGCCGGCATGACGCCGTACTGCGACTTCGCCGAGCAGCAAACGGTCGCGCTCGAAGAGGCTCGCGCGCGTCCCGACATGACCGTGAACCTTCCCGGGGAGCGTTGCGTCTTCGTCGACGCGAAGGCGCCGCTCGATGCGATGCAGTCCGCGCTCGACGAAGCAGACGACGACGCGCGCCGCAAGCTGGTCAAGCAGCACGCGCGGGCTCTGCGCGACCACGTGGACGCGCTCGCGCGCCGCGGCTATCACACCGCGAAGGGTTCGGCCGATTACGTCGTCATGTTCGTCGCGGGCGAAGCATTCTTGAGCTCCGCCTGCAACGACGATCCGGCGCTCATCGAGTACGCGCTCGACAAGGGCGTGCTCATCACCGGGCCGCTGACGCTGATCAGCCTGCTGCGCACGTTCGCAATGGGATGGCAGGCGCTGCGGCAGGAAGAGAACGCAAAGCGAATCGCAACGATCGGCAAGATCTTCTACGAAAGGGCCTCCAAGTTCGCCGAGCACCTCGTCGACGTGCGCAAGCACCTCGAGCGAACCGTCAACGCGTTCAACGGCGCGGTGAGCTCCTACGAGTCGAAACTCCTCCCACAGGGACGCAAACTAAAGGACGAAGCGTCGCTGGCAAATGACGAACTGGCGGAGATTCCGCCGATCGACGTCGTCCCCCGCGACGTCACCGCGCTCGACGGCGGCTCCACGCAGAAGCGCCGGCCGCGCGCGCAGCAGCTCTTCGCGCAGGACGACGCCGTGTAGGCGCGTGCGAAGCCTCTTTGCCTGCGAGTCCGTCGACGTCAAGCTCCTCGTCGACTAGGGGTGGCCGGCCTTCCAGGTCTGCAGCGCGGCGAGCGTGTTCGTTACGTGCTGCGACGGGTCCATGCTCGTGTACGTGTAGATGATCGTGCCGTCGGGCGCGATGACGTACGACGTGCGATTTGCATACGAGGGATGCTGCGGTAGGACGGCGTCGTACGCCTTGATCACCGTCTCGTCGGTGTCGGCGGCCACCGCGAACTTGCTGCGGCACTCGCTGACCGAGAACTTCTGCAGCGTAGCGATCTGGTCGTGCGAGACCCCGATGACCGTCGCGCCGTAGGCTTTGTACTTGTCGATCGCGTCGGCGAAGTCGTGCGCCTCGATCGTGCAGCCCGTCGTGAACGCGGCGGGATAGAAGTAGAGCACCACCGGACCCTGCATCAGGGCCGCGGCCAGCCCGAACGTGAAGACGTTGCCGCCTTGCGACGCCTGCAGCGTGAAATCGGGCGCTTTGGCGCCCACCGAGAGCGCCGCCACGGCGGGAACGGCCAATAGCGCCGACAGCACCATGGCTGCCGGCAGCGCGCGACGCATCTTCATTCGACTAATCCCTTCGATCATCGTACCATAGTACCATGAAGCCCTGGATCTGGATCGCGATCGCCGCGAGCTTCTTGCTGATCGCCGGGCTCGTCGGCAGCGTCGTTCTGATGGCGTTCTCTCTCCTCGGCGTGATGGATCACACCGACGCGCACGCCTGCGCGCTATCGGCCGTCCGGCACAGCGTGCTCGCGGTGCGGATGCTCGGCCGTCCGATCACACAGCAAGGGTTCACCAGCGGCTCGACGAGCCGCGCGAACGGTGAGTTGACCGAGGACGTCCGCTTCACCGTGCGCGGCCCGCTCGGCACCGCTTACGTCATCGCGCGCGGCAAGCGTTCGCCGATCGAATCGCGTCTCGACGTCCTGCTCGGGAGCAACGGCAGCAGCGTGACGATCTACTCCGGCCCCTTCGACTGCCGCGCGCTCCATCGCGGCTTGATCCTCGGCGCTGCCGCCGGCGCGGTCAGACTTTGAACTCGACCCCGCTGAACTGATCCTCGCGATAGTTCGGGTCGTTGGGAGGACGCGGCGTATCCTTCCACCACGCGCTATACGTCGCGAGCCATTCGAAGTTCTCGAAGAGGTACGCGTTGTCGCGCACGCGCCGCCAGCGCGCCACGAAGGGACGGATCGTGTTCCAGCGCGAGCGGAGCATGAAGCCGACGGCATCGACGAGCAACGAGGCATCGAGGACGCCGCGCCGCGCGAGACAGGCGACCGTCTCGACGTACTGCGCGACGAGCACCATCGCGTGGTCGTCTTCGGATCCTTCGAAGCGCGCGCGCACGCTTTGGTCGTCGGGAAAGCGGTCGCCGATCTTCTCGAGCTTGGAGAACGCCTCGACGATGGACGGGTTCGTGAGCCGCGCTATCGCGTCGAGAATCGCCAGCGCGTTGCGCTCGTGCTCGAGCTGCTTGTTCTGGCGAGTGAGCAGGAACGTCGAAAAACCGAGCGCGACGAGCGAGACGACGACCGACGCTCCGGCGAGGAGCTGCTCGACGCTCACGCCGCCGCCGTCACCGTCACAACCCCATGAGGCGGGCCAGGATGAGGCGCTGGACCTCGTTCGTGCCCTCGCCGATCTCGTTGATCTTCTGATCGCGGTACATCCGCGAGATCGGGTACTCGTCCATGAAGCCGTACCCGCCGTGAATCTGGAGCGCGTCGTTGACGACGCGATGCGATAGCTCGCCGGCGAAGAGTTTCGCGAAGCTCGCGGCCTGGACGTAGTCGCGCCCCTGGTCCTTCTCCCACGCCGCACGCAGCATCATCAGTTTTGCGTGCTCGATCTCGGTGAGCATGTCCACGAGCTTGAACGAGATCGCCTGGAACTTGCTGATCGGCTTGCCGAACGCGTGGCGTTCTTTCGAATATGCGAGCGCCTCGTCGTACGCGCCCATCGCCAGCCCGATCGAAAGCGCGGCGACCGAGATGCGTCCGCCGTCGAGGATCGAAAGGAACTGCCGGTAGCCTTCGCCGCGCGGCCCGAGCAGGTTCTCCTCCGGAACGACCGCGTCGACGAACGAGAGCTCGCGCGTATCCGACGCGCGCCATCCCATCTTCGCGTACTTGCGGCTGCGCGTGAATCCCGGCGTCGCCTGCGGGACGATGAGGTTCGATATCTCGCGCGATCCGTCCGGGCGCCTGCCCGTTACCGCGGTGATCGTCGTCCCGCCCGTGATGTCGGTGCCCGAGTTCGTGATGAACGCCTTCGTGCCGTTGATCGTCCACTTGCCGCCGCGCAGCTCCGCCTTCGTCTGCACGTTCCCGGCGTCGCTTCCCGCACCGGGCTCGGTGAGGCCGAAGCCCCAGAGTCTCTCGCCGCGCGCGAGCGGCACGAGATACTCTTGCTTTTGACGTTCGCTGCCGAAGAGAAAGAACGGCGTCGCGCCGAGCGAGACGTGCGCCGCCATCGTGATCGCGGTCGACGCGTCGGCGCGCGCGATCTCCATTACCGCGAGCGCGTAACTCACCGTGTCCCCGCCGGCGCCGCCGTACTCTTCGGGAAACGGCAAGCCCATGAACCCAAGCTCGGCCATCTTCGCGACCAGTTCGTATGGAAAGCTCTCGTTACGATCCATCTCTTCGGCGCGCGGCCTCACTTCGTCGCGTGCGAACTCGCGCGCGAGCCCCTGGATAGCCCTTTGCTCGTCGGTTAAATCGAAGTCCATGGCGAAGGTATAGCCCCCTTCCTCAGGTAACCCTCTCTCCCAGCGATGATCTCCCTCCGCGGCGTTTCGCTGGTCTATCCGAACGGCGTGCGCGCCATAGATAACGTGAGCCTCGAGATTGCCAAGGGCGACTTCGTCTTCCTGGTCGGCGACTCCGGAACCGGAAAGTCAAGTCTGCTCCGCTTGCTCTACCGCGAGGCCAAATCTACGTCCGGCGAGATCGTCGTCGACGGCATTCGCGTCGATCGCCTCAAGCGCAACCGCGTTCCCGCCCTGCGCCGCCACCTCGGCGTCGTTTTCCAAGATTTCAAGCTGCTGACCGACAAGACCGTCTGGGAGAACGTCGCGTTCGCGATGCAGGTGACGGGCGCCCACACGCGCGACGTGATGCGCCAGGTGCCGCGCGTGCTCGACCTCGTCGGGCTATCGCACAAGAGCCGCATGTATCCCAGCGAGCTCTCCGGCGGCGAGCAGCAGCGGACCGCGATCGCGCGCGCGCTCGTCAACAATCCGAAGATACTGCTCTGCGACGAGCCGACCGGAAACCTGGACCCCGCGAACACGACCGAGATCACCGCGCTGCTGCTGCGCATCAACCTCAAAGGGACGACGGTCGTCGTCGCAACGCACAATCAAGCGGTCGTCGATCGCATGCGGCGCCGCGTCGTCCGTCTGCACGACGGGCGGATCGCAACGGACGAAGAGCGAGGCTACTATTATCTTGGACTCGGGGAAAGTCAAGTTCTTTCTGGGTGAGGTGTTGCGCAACTTTTCGCGCAACGCCGGCATGCAGATCACGGCGATCGGAACGGTCGCCATCACGATCGTCCTGCTAGGCCTCTTTCTATTCGCCCGGTCGGCGCTCGCCGATCTCGGCTCGAGGCTGCTCGATCAGATCGAGATCTCGGCCTATCTGCGCACCGACGTGACGCCGGCGCAGACGGCGGCGATCGGGCGCTTTCTCGCCTCGGATCCGCGCGTAGCTTCGGCGGAGTTCGTCTCGAAGAAGCAGGGGCTCGCCGAACTGCGAGAGCGCACGAAGGGCGCGATCGACACCGGGTTGCTCACCGAGAACCCGCTTCCCGACAAGTTTCGCATCAAGACGCGCGTCCCCGACGACGTGCCGGCCGTCGCCGACACCGTACGCCGGCTCTCCGGCGTGGACAACGTCGTCTACGGTCAGAAGATCGTCGCGCGGCTCCTCCAACTCGGGGCCGTCATGCGCCGCATCGGAATCGGCGTGATCGCCGTCTTCCTCGTCGTCGCGGGCATCATCATATCGAACACGATTCGCCTGACGGTCTTCGCCCGCCGCCGCGAGATCGCGATCATGCAGCTCGTCGGCGCGACGAGCACCTACATTCGCCTTCCCTTCATCTGCGAGGGTCTGCTCGACGGGCTGATCGGCGCGCTGCTCGCGATCGCGCTGCTCGCGATCGCCCGCGCCGCGCTCTGGCCGCGTCTGCTCGAAGCGTTGCCGTGGGCGCAATTGACGATCGCTCCTCTCGACGCGCGTCTGCTCTCGCTCGAACTGCTTGCGGTCGGCGCCGCGATCGGCGGCGTCGCATCGTGGATCTCCGTCGGACGCCACCTGCGCACGTGATGCGACGCCTGACCGCGCTTGCCGTCGCGCTCGCGCTCGTCCCCGGGCTCTCGGGTGCCGGCAAGTCGCCGCTCGAACAGCGGATCCAGGCCGAGCGCGCGAAGGCGCAGCAGATTCAATCGCGCCTGCACGCAAAACGCGCCGAACTGAACTCCGTCACGGCGCGGTACGACGATCTGCAGCGCCAACTCGGCGAGACGAACGCAGCAATCGGACAGGTGAACGGCCGGCTCGGCACGCTGCAGGTCCAGCACGACTGGACCGAGCGCCGCATAGATTGGAACGCGATCCAACTCGACGCGGCGCGCCGCTCGCTGCGGCTCCACGACGAGCTGCTCAAACGGCGCCTCGTGGACATCTACGAGTACGGCGACATGACGTACCTGAACACGCTGGTCGCCGCTCGTTCGTTCAGCGAGTTCGTCGAGCGCTGGGAAGACCTGCGGCTGCTCATCGCCGCGAACGAGCGCACCGTGCGCGCGCGCAAGGCCGAGGAGGCGCGCGTCACCGCGATCGAGGCCGACCTCGAGCGCACGCGGCTCGAATTACAGCAAGAAGAGACCGCTCAGGAAGAGGCGCGCAGCCAACTGAATTCGCTCGCCGACGAGCGCAAGACCCTCGTCGAGTTCGCCGCGATGCGAAAGCACGACGTCGCATCCCAGGTCGCCGAGATGGAGAGCCTCTCCGCCGCGGAGGAGTCGCAACTCGAAGGTTTGATTCTCGAGCGCGAGCGCGAGCTCGAGGCCCAGCAACGCGCGGCCGGCATCGCGGGCGGCACGCCGAGCTCCGGCAGTTCGGGGAGCTTTTCGTGGCCGGTGACCGGAACGATCACCTCGCCCTTCGGCTGGCGCTCCAACCCCTTCGGGGGGAGCCCCGAGTTCCACCAAGGGCTCGACATCGCGGCGCCGGCCGGCACGACCGTGACGGCGGCGGCCGCCGGAACGGTCATCATGGCGCAGTGGTACGGCGGCTACGGCAACTACATCTTGATCGACCACGGGGGCGGCTACTCGACCGGCTACGGCCACCTCTCGGCCATCTACGTTGCCTCAGGCCAGGTCGTCGCCCGCGGCCAGGCGATCGGGGCGGTCGGCTCCACGGGGCAATCGACGGGCCCTCATTTGCATTTTGAGGTTAGGATTGCGGGCAAACCTGTTGACCCGGCGCCCCGGCTCCATTAAGACTTAGCAGGTACCCTCAAAAAAAGAAACTCCTGACCCGCCCGGGCGGGTATAGGCAAAAGGATAGATGAGCCGTTACTTTCGCATTCTCCTGATGCTCCTGTTGGTCGCCGCGGTTACCACGGCGGCCGCGGTCCTCATCGGCTATCGCACGGGCATGCTCGCGCGCCAGTCGGTGCTCGAGGTTGCCACGACCGGCGACCTGCGCGACCTCTTCGAGTCGCAGGGGAACTCGGGCTCGATGCTCGTGGACATCGCGCTGCGCAGGCTGGAGAGCGATTACTACAAGCCGGTCGATCCGCAGACGCCCATCGCCGGCGAGGCCGCTGGGCTCAAGAGTTACCTCGGCGCGAAGAAGGTCTCCGCGCCGCTGCCGAGCACGAGCGCGCAGGGCGATCCGATGGCGGACGGCGAGCGCGCCGGCGAGTTGCTCACCTACGCGCAACAGAACTACGCGCAGTCGCTCGGTCCGCACGGAAGAGACGATCTCACCGAGGCGGCGCTGCGCGGCATCATGACCTCGGTCCACGATCCGTACACCGTCTATCTCTCGCCGCGCGAGATTCAAGGCCTCAACGAATCGCTCTCGGGCGGAAACTTCGGCGGCATCGGCGTCTACATCTATCAACTCAAAGACGGGCGGATCGTCGTGCAGCCGATCGAGAGTCTGCCGGCGGCGCGCGCCGGAATGAAACCGGGGCAAGTCGTCGACTCGGTCGACGGCAAGCCGGTGCGCGGGCTCAGCATCGATCGCGTCGAGGAGATGATTCGCGGCGAGGCGGGAACGGTCGTCCACCTGCAGGCGCATCCATACACCGCGCCTTCCTCCGAGCGCTCCTACGCGATCGTTCGCGAGATCATCCACGTGCCGACGGTTCGCGCGAAGATGGAAGACGGCATCGATTACATTCGCTTGTCGGACTTCGGCACGACGTCGGCCGACGAGGTTCGCAAGGCGCTGCTCGACGGCCGGGCGCACAACGCCCGCGCCTACATTCTCGACCTGCGCGACAACGGCGGCGGCCTGCTCGACGCCGCGGTGCAGATCTCGAGCCTCTTCATTCCCCAGGGCACGATCGTCTCGACGATCAAGCGCGACGGCTCGCGCACGAGCGAATCGGCGCTCGGCACGGCAATCGGCGGCTTGCATCCGCTCGCGATCCTCGTGAACAAGTACACGGCGAGCGCGTCGGAGATTACGTCGGGCGCACTCCAGGATTACCACCTCGCGACGCTCGTCGGCACGCGCACGTTCGGAAAGGGCGTCGTCCAGAGCATCTTCGCGATGCCCGACAATGGGGCGCTCAAGATCACGACCGCTCGCTACCTAACTCCGGCCGGACGCGACATCCAGCATCACGGCATCGAGCCCGACGTCGTCGTCAATCAGGATCCCAACCCGTCGATCATCGACACGCCGGCGGACAAGCAGTTGGCCGCCGCCAAGGCACGTTTGCAATCGCAGCTACGTTAATACAGGGAATATGAAACGCCACATTTCGATCTTCTGGGCGGCCGCGCTCATCGTCGCGCTCGTCCAACTGCCGGCGGCATCGGCCGCACCGGCGCAACACCTCTCCACGGCGGACGCCGGGGAGATCACGACGAGCTTCGACTATTTGACGGATAACTTTTACAAGAAGGTCGATCCGCAGGTCGTCCTCGACACGGTTCGGGCGGAGCTGCTCTCCGCGATGCGCACGGCAGGCGTTAAGAACGCCTCGCTTCCGCAGATGCACGCGAGCGAAGCGGCCGGAACGAACGTTCGCGAGATCGACGCGGAGATCGAAAAAGCGGCGGCCGAGTCGAAGTCGAAGTTCACGCCGCACCAGCTCACCTATCTCGCGCTCGACGGGATGATGAAGTCGGTCAACGACCGCTACACGGTCTTCATGACGCCGAAAGAATTCGCAGGGCTCAATCAAGGGCTCGACGGCGGCGACTTCGGCGGAACCGGCATCGTCATTCAAGTTGACGACAAGACGAAGTACATCTCGGTCGAGAACGTCGTGCCGGACGGTCCCGCCGACAAGGCGGGCGTCGAGCAAGACGATCTCATCCTGACGATCGACGGCGTTTCGACGAAGGGGCTCAGCCTCGCCCAGGCGAGCGGCAAGCTCCGCGGCAAGGAAGGCACGAAGGTTACGCTGACGCTTCAGCGCGACAGCGGCGCGGCGCCCGCGCCGATCACGATTACCCGAGCGAAGATCCATCAGCTGAGCGTCTATGAGAAGATGCTGCCCGGCAAGATCGGATACGTCGCGCTGACCGTCTTCGGACGCGATACCGGCGACGAGCTCAACGCCGCGCTCGGTCGCCTGCAGAAGGACGGCGCGCGCGCGCTGATTCTCGACCTGCGCGACAACGGCGGCGGTTATCTCGAAGCCGCGGTCGCCGTTAGTTCGAAGTTCATCTCGAGCGGACCGATCGTCTCGGTCGAGTCCCGCGCGTCGAACATCACGACGCTGGAGGCCGATAACACGGCGATCAATCCGGTGCCGCTCGTCGTTCTGGTCAACGGTTACACGGCGTCGGCGTCGGAGATCACGTCAGGCGCGATTCAAGATAGCAGCGTGGGCACGATCATGGGCACGAAGACGTTCGGAAAGGGCGTCGTGCAGACGATCGTTCCGCTTCCCGACAAGAGCGCGATCAAGGTGACGACGGCGCGCTATCTGACGCCGCGCAACCGCGACATCAACCACCTCGGCATCACGCCCGACGTCGTCGTGATCGAGAACAAGCACCCGCAGTTCGGGACGCCGGCGAAAGACGACCAACTGACGCGCGCGATCCAGTATCTGAACGACAAGCTCGCCCATCTGAATCAAGAAAACGGCGGCTAGGAAGAACTCCTAAGAGGACTTCTTGCGAGAAGCCGCTCCGGCGGCTTTTCGTTTTCTCGGCGCGGGTTTTGCATCGCCGCCGGTCTCCGCCGTCTCGGACGCCGCGCTCTTGCGGGCGCGACGCGGTTTCGAATCGGCCGCCGGCAGCGCGATCGCCGCGGGCGCGCTCTCGAGTTCTGCGCTCACCTGTTGCGTGCGCGGCGTGCGGCGCCGTCGCACGGGCTTCGTCCGCTTCGGATCCTCGGTGCGGGCCGAGAGGCTCGGCGGCGGCGGCTCGACCGCCGGCGGCGGACTCCCGCTCGCCTTCGCGATCGCGCGCGACGGCTCGGGCGCGGCGGTCACGCCGGTGGCGTGCGCCGCTCCGTTCGAACCGACTTCGAAGATCTGCCGCTCGGGAACCGCACCCGTCCCCGCGCCACCGCGTCCGCGTCCGCGGCGACCGCGACGGCGTCGCCGCCGTCTGTGCTGCTCGCCGTCGGCCGAAACGGGCTGCGTCTCCGCCGGGGGCCGTTGCGCGGGTTGCGTCGCCGCGGTCGACTGCGTCGCCTGCGTATCCTCGCCGTCTCTGCGTCCGCGTCCGCCTCGACGACGGCGCCGGCGTTTTCGCTGTCCCTCGCCCGTCGCGTGCTGCACCGCGCCTTCGGCGATGATGATCGCGTCCGGCTGCGCCTCGCCTTTTCGCTCCGCGCGCAACGCTTTGTCTTGCGCCTCTTCCTCTTCGCTCACCGGCGAGATTCCGATCGGCGGCCGCGACGCCGATTGGCGCGCCGCGTCTTCGGCCAACTCGCGGAGCTGGCGCGTCTGCTCGGCCGCCGAGATCTCGGCTCGCCGTCCGCGCCGCTTCCGCCGCGATTTCGCGCCCGCGGTCACGAGCTCGGCCAGCACGTAATCGTCCTTGTCGTCCACGTCGAGGATGCGGATGCGTGCGGAGTTGCCCGCGTTGTTCGCGCCGTTTTCGACCTCGATGAGATGGCCTTCGACGACCGCCGCCGCGGAGGTCGCGTTTGGCAGGCGTCCGGGAAGCAGCTCGACTTCGTGCTCGTCGCCGACGCGCACCGTACGTCCGTCGCCGCGCCATGCGGCGGCCAGCTCGATGCGAGCCTTCTCGGGATGGATCATCGGATCGACGCGCACGTGAATCTTGCGTCCGAGCGCGCGAGCGAGCTCTTCGCACTCACCCTCGTACCAGAATTCCATCTGCACTGCGACGGTCGGCGCCACGTGGACGACGACGTCGCCGGCCGCGCCGCGGCCCGCCTCGTCGCGAATCCGGCGAAAGGCCTCGATCGCAACCGACTGCGCCGACATGACGCTGCCCATTCCCGCGCAGGTCGGGCACGCGCCGCGCAACTGCGCGCCGAGATCCTTGCCGATTCGTTTGCGCGTGAACTCGAGCAGCCCGAGGTTCGAGAAGGACTGGATCGTCGCGCGGGTGCGGTCGAGCCGAAGATTCTCTTCCATCGTCTTGACGACGCGGTCGCGCGACGACTCCGACGCCATATCGATGAAGTCCACGACGATGATGCCGCCGATGTCGCGCAGCCGTACCTGACGCGCGATCTCCTCGGCCGCTTCGATGTTCGTCTTGAGGATCGTATCCTCGAGATTGCGGCCGCCGGTAAACTTGCCGGAGTTTACGTCAACGACCGTCAGCGCCTCGGTCGACTCGATCACGATCGACGCACCCGACGGCAGATTGATCTTCGGGCGCATGAGCTTCTGCAGCTCCTCTTCGATCTTATAGTCGTCGAAGAGCGAACGCCCCGAGTTATAGTACTCGACGCGATCGATGTATTGCGGCCCGAGCAACTGCAGGAAGTCGCGAATCTTGCGGTACTCTTCCTCGTCGTCGATCAGGACGCGATCCACGTCGGCGGTGATGAAGTCGCGCGCCGCCTTGAAGACGAGGTTCATGTCCTTGTGCAGCAGCGACGGGGCCGTCGCGCGTTTGTACGTCTCCAAGATGCCGTGCCACATGCGGATCAGCACGCCGAGGTCGGCGATCAGCTCGGCCTCGCTCGCACCCGCGGCTGCGGTGCGGACGACGGTCGCCATCCCCTCGGGCCGGATGCGCTTCATCACGCCTTTGAGGCGGTCGCGCTCGGCCGCGGAATCGACCTTCCGCGATACGCCGGAGTACTTGCCCGTCGGCATGAGGATCAGGTAGCGGCCCGGCAGCGAGATGTTCGTCGAGATCCGCGCGCCCTTGAGGCCGCGCGGCTCCTTGACGATCTGCACGAGCACGTCGTCCCCGCGCTTGACTTTCTCGCTGATCGTGAATCCGCTGTGGCCCTGCGTGATCTCGACGTCGCCGATGTTCAGCGGCTGCTTGTTGATGTCGTCGACGTAGAGAAAGGCGTTACGGCCCAGCCCAATATCGACGAACGCCGCTCCCATACCGGGGAGCACGTTCTGTACTTTTCCTTTGTAGATCGAGCCGATGACTTTCTCTTCGCGCTCGATGTAGAGTTCGGCTAGCTCGCCGTCCTCGAGTATGGCGACCCGGTTTTCCCAGGGATCGCTCGAGATCAATATCTCGCTCGACAAATTTTCCTCAAGTCATCCGAGCTCGCCGCGCGCCGCGCTTCCCCTGCGGGGGCGCTGGCGGCGGCGCCTTCGCGCCGCAACGGCCAGCCCAGAAAATTTTTGTTACAAAAAAACACTGCTTGCCGGCGGCCCTTCGTCATACTGGACGGAGCCTGCCGACGTAGCTGATCCCCTGCTTCCCGGGGCCGGGGGCTCGGACCTGCCTAGGCGTTGCCGAGGACGTCCCGGTCTCGCTGCGAGTAAATATTGAGCAAGATGCCGAGCGCGGCGAAGTCGGTGAGCATCGCGGACCCACCGTACGACATAAGCGGCAGCGGAATCCCGGTGATCGGCATGATGCCGACCGTCATGCCGAGGTTCACGAGCACGTGGAAGAAGAGCATCCCGACGAGCCCGGCCGCTAAGAGAAAGCCGAACCGGTCGCGCGCGGCGAGCATCGTGCGGACGCCGCCGTACAGCACGACGCCGTAGAGCAATATCAAGATGACGGCGCCGGTAAAGCCCCACTCTTCCGCGAGCACGGTGAAGATGAAGTCGCGCGAGTGCTCGGGGACGAAGTTCAACTGCGTCTGCGTGCCGTGATAGATGCCGCGCCCGAACCACTCGCCGTTGCCGACCGCGATCTTCGATTGGTTGAGATTGTATCCGGTGCCCTGCGGATCGGATTTCGGATTGAGAAACACGAAGAGCCGCGCGCGTTGAAACGGCTTGAGCACGGCGTTCGTGCCGAGCGCGGCCGCGGCGACGACGAGCATGCCGAGGCAGTAGATGCCGAAATCGCCGAGTTTCGGTAGCGCGAAGAAGAGCTCGACGGTCAGGATCGCGAGCAGCACGAGCGACGTGCCGAGGTCGGGCTGTTTGAGAATGAGCAGCGCGGGAATCGCGACGGTCAGCAGCGGTTTCCAGAGGTCTTGCAGATTCTGATAGGTTCCGCGGCAGAGCACCGCTGCGAGCGCGATCGCGACGACGAGTTTCGCCGGCTCAGAGGGTTGGAAGGTTCCGAGCGGACCGAGCGAGATCCAGCGCTGCGCGCCCATCGCGCTGTGTCCGCCGCGTAGAATGAACAGCAGCAGGAGCAAGTTGACCGCGTAGAGCGCGGGCGCCCAACGCTGCCACGAACGATAATCCACGAGCGAGAGACCGATCATCACCGACAACCCGAGCAGCAGGTAGAGAATCTGCTTCGTGGATTCGCCCGCGGCGTCGGGTTCGTGCAGACCCGCCGAGCGTATGCAGACGATTCCGATCAGTGCGACCGGAATCGCCGCTAGAGCCAGGGGCCAGTTGAAGTTGCGAAGGTAGCGCTTGATGGTAGCGCTTAGCGTTCTGCGTTCACTGCGCCGGCACCGGTGCGGCCGCCGGCGGTCCCGCCAGCGGCGGCGCGGTCGCGGCGGGCGCCTTCTTCTTGCGGCGGCGCTTGCGCGGGGCTGCCGCCGGCGCGGCCGCCGCCTCGGGCTCGACCTTGCCGTTGCCGTTGCCGTTCGGACGATTGACCGAGAGAATCGGAATATTCGCGAGCATCGCAAGCGTCCGGTCTTGACGCTCGAACGTCACGTCGATGCGCTCGCGATCCACTTCGACGAAGCGCGAGATGACGTCGACGAGATCGAGCTTCATCTTCTCGACCATCTCGGGCGCCAGCTCGAGGTGATCGGTCATCAACACCAGCCGCAGGCGCTCCTTCGCGGTCGCGCTCGAACCGGGCTGGCCGAAGAGCCGGCGGAGAAACTCGATCATCGGCGCGTTCCCCCGAAGATCGAGCCGATGCGCTCTGCGAGCGAGGCCTTCGCCGCCGCCGGCATCGGAACCGCGACGTCCTCGCCGGCGACGCGCGCCGCGATCGCACCGTAGGCCGCCCCCGTCGCCGTCTGCGCGCGGAGCGCGAGCGGCTCGCCGCGATTGGTCGTTACGATGATCTCGGGCTCGTCGGCGATGACGCCGAGCAGCGGCAGGCGCAGGATCGCGTTGACGTCGTCGACGGAGAGCATCTTGCCCTTCTTCACGAGCTGCGGGCGCAGCCGATTGATGATCAGCTGCGGTTTAAAACGGTTGCCGAGCAGGCCGACGACGCGATCGACGTCGCGCACCGCGGCGACCTCGGGCGTGCAGATGACGATCGCCTCGTCGGCGCCGGCGACGGCGTTGCGAAAGCCGAGTTCGATGCCGGCGGGGCTATCGACCAAAACGTAATCGAAGCGCTCGCGCAGGCTCGTCACGAGCGCCTGCATCTTCGCGGTCTCGACGTCGTCTTTCTCGCGCGACTGCGCCGCGGCGAGCAGGAAGAGCGTCTCGGTATGTTTGTCGGGAACGAGCGCGTCGTCGACGGTGACGCGCTCCTCGAGCACGTCGAGCAGGTGATGCGTGACGCGATTTTCGAGACCGAGCACGATGTCGAGGTTGCGTAGGCCGACGTCGGCGTCGATCATCACGACGCGCGCGCCCCGGCGCGCGAGCGCGGTTCCGAGATTTGCGGTCGTCGTCGTCTTTCCGACGCCGCCCTTGCCCGACGTTATAACGATCGCGCGTCCGAGCTTCGCCGCCGTTGCGCTCTCCTCGAGCTCGAGTGCCGGCTCCACGTGATGCACGTCTACCCCACTTTCAACGCCTCGATGAGGCGTCCGAAGAACGTTTGGTTATCGAAATTGGTAAAGGGCACGAGCTCGCCCTCGAGCCGCCGCGCGATCTTATCGTAAATCGCGCGCAGCCGATTCGATTCGTTGAGGACGATCGGCTCGCCGCGATTCGTCGTATCGATGACCTCTTCGTCGTCGGGAACGACGCCGAGCAGCTCGATCGAGAGCACCTCGCAGACGTCCTCGACCGAGAGCATGTCGCCGCTGCGCACCATCTCGGGACGCAGCCGGTTGACGATCAGACGTATCGGCTTCCCCGTCTCGCCGATCTTACCGACGACGCGGTCGGCGTCGCGGATCGCGCTGACCTCGGGCGTCGTAACGACGATCGCCTCGGTCGCGCCGGCGACCGCGTTACGGAAACCGCTCTCGATCCCCGCCGGGCAGTCGATGAGCACGTAATCGGCCTGATCGGCCGCCCGTTCGACGATCGCGGCGAATTGCTGCGGGGTGATCGCGTCTTTCTCGCGCGTCTGCGCGGCCGGCAGAATCGAGAGCGATTCGAATCGCTTGTCTTTGATCAGCGCCTGACGCAGATGGCAGCGGCCCTCGGCGACCTCGACGAGATCGAAGACGATGCGCTTCTCCAATCCCAGGACGAGATCGAGATTGCGCAGCCCGATGTCGGCGTCGATGAGAATCACGCGCTTGCCGCGTTTCGCCAGCGTCGCTCCGAGATTCGCCGTGGTCGTCGTCTTGCCGACGCCGCCCTTGCCCGAAGTCACGACGATCGCGCGCGCGCTCATGCCGGCGCCGCTCCCGAGGTCTCGAGCCGCGCGAGCCGCTCGAGCGAAAGGATGACGATGCGACCGTCGCGCGCGACGGCCGCCTCGGGAATCGCACCGCTGCGGCGCTTCGCGCGCTCGTCGGCTGCGATGAAACTCGCGATGCGCAGCTGCGTCGCGGCGAGTTCGAGCGCGTAGATGCGGGCGTTCTCGTCGCCGCGCGCTCCCGCGTGCGCGATGCCGGCGAGCCTGCCGAAGACGACGATGTCGCCGGTTGCGATCAACTCGGCGCCGGGATTGACGTCGCCGACGACGACGATGTTGCCGGTGTTATGCAGCACTTGTCCTCCGCGCAGCGTCGCCGCGTGATAGAGGGTCCCCGGCGGCGCATCGACGAGGCGCAACTCGGCGACGGGCGCCGGACTCTTCGGCGGATCGAGCTTCGCTCGCCGCACGCTCGCCTCGCCGCGCCGGCGGCGCTCGGCGATCTCGTTGCGCGCGCCCGCGAAGTCGGCGACGAGCGAACGCGCTGCGTCGGATAGCGGAATCTCGGCGGGCGGCGCCGGCTGCTCGAAGGCCGTTCCCACGGCCTCGGCGAGCTGGCGCAGCCCCTCGGCGACGCCCGAGACCGCCAGCAGGGTGACGCCCGCGGCAGCCAAGAGGTCGCGCAGGCGCACGAGGTCGGCCTCGGTCGGGAGGGTCGCGCCGAAGTTGGCGACCGCCGGCGAACCGCTGTAGAAGGTCGGCTGCTCGGCGAGCCGAGCTTCCAGCTCCGCGAGGGCCGCTTCGAGGTCGCGATTGCCCAATGCAACCTCAATGCCGTCGCGGCGCCCTCGTAAGAGTGTCACGCTACGCTCTGCGAGAAGAATCGTGCGCATCCCCCCGCTCATCCACAAACGATTCGCAATTTCTTGACGTTTTCCACATATAATACACAGTGATCCGACATACCCTAAGGGTAGCTTGCTAGAGGAACCAATTCGCATGCTCCGACGCACGATTCCGCTCTTCGCCATCATCTCGCTGCTCAGTGCCATATGCCCGGCACCGGCGCCGGCGATGTCGACGCAGGCCGAGATCGCGGCCGGCCAAGCCGAGGACCAGCAGATCGTCGCGAGCAGCGTCATCGAGACCGATCCGCTGCTCAACGCGTACGTCGCCGGCATCGCCGGCAATCTCTGGAATCAGGTCGCGCGAAAAGACGTTCCGTACTCGGTCAAGATCATCAAGGATAGCCAGATTAACTCGTTTGCGACGCTCGGCGGCTTCGTCTACATCAACGAGGGCCTCATCGACTTCGTCCAATCCGACGACGAGCTCGCAAGCGTCATCGGCCACGAGACGGGCCACATCGAGCGGCGCCACGTCATCACCACGAACTCGAAAGCGGAGATTCTCAATATCCTCTTCGGCATCGCGTCGATCTTCTCGCCGATCGTCTACGAGCTCGGCGGGCTCGCTGAAGCAGGCATCATGGCAAAGGTCTCGCGCGAGGACGAGATCCAAGCCGACCGCTACGGCCTGCAGCTCATGTCGCGCGCCGGCTACGATCCCGAATCCATGGTGACGATGATGGCGCATCTCGGCGTGCTGGAAGAAGAGCACGACGACGCCGTCAGCAAGTATCTCGAAGACCATCCCAATCCCGCGGCGCGCGTAGCGCACCTCATGGGATACCCCGAGCTCGATCCGACGACCGTCACGGCACAGCAGGTGCTCGTGCAGGCATCGAGCGACGAGGAGCGCGCGCGCTACGATTTCGCGCGCCTGCGCCTCGATCAAGTTTTGAAGAAGGATCCGCAGAACCCCGAAGCGCTGCTCGAACTCGGCCAGTCGGAACTCGCGCTCGGCCTTCCGAATAAGAGCGAGCAGACGATGGCGGAGGCGGCACAACTCGGTTCGCCCGCGACCCGCGCCGCCGCGAATCAACAGATCACCGCGCTGCGCAAGATGGAAGTGCAGCAGGTGCGGCTGACCAAGGCCGATCCGCCCGGCAACCTGCAGAGCACCGTCACCGCCGCGCAAGCGAACCACTACGCGAACGCGACCGAGATCGCGGCGCGCGCCGCCGAGGGCAAAGATCAGATCAAGGCCGTCCGCAACCGCATCGACACGCTGCAGTACGAGGTTCCCGATCTGAGCCGGGTCAACGCGAAGCGCGGCTCGCGCGTCGAGGCGATCGTGAAGAACCTTACCTCGATGGCGCGCTCGCTCAACAGCGCGCTGCAGGACACCGGCAGCGATACCAGCCCGATCGAAGGCGTCGGAACGCTCGAGAAAGACAAAGAGACCGGATCGCTCAAGGACAGCGCGGACATCTACAAAGAAATGCTGGCGCCCTTCGCGCTGACGCCGGTTCCGACCGAGTCGGTCGCGCTCTTCCCGTCCTATCCGCAGATGCTTGGCGAGCTCTCGCGCGCAGACGCCGAGATGCTGCGTTCGGTCGACGCGGCGCGCGCGTCGCTGACGATTCTCGATCAATCGCTCGGCGATCTCGACGAGTTCCTCAAGGAGCTCGACCACGCGCAGCTTGGCTTCAGCGGCGACATCACGCCCACCGAGTACGCCGTGCTCAAGCCGATGATGCAGAAGTGCGTCGACGACTTCAACAGCGCGGCGACCGCGGCGTCGCAGGGCGAGCAGCTCTACAACTTCGCGCGCTCGCGCCAGCTCTCGACGCGCATCACGCTGCTCGGTCTGGGAACCTCGCCGCAACTCTACTCGACCCTGCAGTACGCGCTGCAGCAGCGCTTCGGCTCGAGCGGCGTGGACTACCGCACGATGCTCCGCGACGGGCTGACGCCCGGCGAGGTAACCGCCGCAACGATCATCGCCGCCGACATCAAGAGCACGCCGGAGAGCGTCATCACCGAGGCGAAGAGCTCGGGCCAGACGGTCATCGACGTCGCGAACGCGCATAAGATGCACGCCTGGCCGCTCGAGATCTTCATGGGCCTCGTCTATCTCGACTACACGGACGACCCGCTGAAGGAGCTTCGGCAGGCCGACGGAACGCTCGCGGTCGATCTCGGCAAACTCGGCCTGTAGGAGCATCCATGGCAGCAGCTAGCGACGCACGCAACATCTTTACGCTCGTGCGCAAGAGCATCGAT